>Ga0210402_10000104_pt1 | contig 93661 bp, 139 predicted proteins | sample IncBWC7MmetaG_FD_161055 | JGI IMG/M metagenome (GOLD analysis project Ga0210402, IMG submission 161055) | Forest soil microbial communities from Barre Woods Harvard Forest LTER site, Petersham, Massachusetts, United States - Inc-BW-C-7-M | ecosystem: Environmental > Terrestrial > Soil >...
TGCCGAGAAGGTCCGTCACCCCCTCGAGCGTGAGCGTGTACGGCGCCCCGGGTGACAGCTCGAGGTCCACCGCGAGATCGAACTCGGTCGAGGAGACCTGAGTGACGCCCGTGATCGTCGGCTGCACCGAGACGACGCCCGGCGTGCGCGTGATGGAGTAGCTCGCGGGGTTGAGCGCGTCGCCGGCGCCGGTGGCCGATACGGCGGTCGCGGGCTCGTCATAGGTCACGCGGACCTGCTTGTAGCCCTGCGCCACCACGCTCGCGATCTCGGGCCCGGTGGTGCGCTCGGCCGTGAAGGCCCATGGGATCGTGGTGGTGCCGTCCGTGACGACCACGCTGACGATCTCCTCGTTCCCCCAGATCGCGAGCGGGTCGATCACGAACCGCAGCGAGCCGCCCGTCGTTGTGCTCGTGGCGCTCGCGGGCCCGAGGAAGGGCGCGGTGAAGCTCCCACCGGCGTACGCGGTCACCCCGTTGACGGTCACGGTGAGGTTCGCGCTGCTCGGGAAGGCATCGAAGCTGATCGTGGCATCGGCCCGCGCGCCGGTGCCGTTGGGCTCGGGGAAGCGGTTGTAAAGCCGGAGGCTCGCCGAGGACGCCGGCGAGAACGAGAGATCATCGATGTAGAAGGCGGGGAGCTCGGCGTCGGTGACGACGAGGTTGGCGACGCCTTGGAGGATGAGGAGGAAGGTGATCGTGCCCGTGGTGCCGCTCGGCACCTCCCACCCGAGGTCCGAGAAGTCGATCGTCTCCTCGGGGTCGAGGCGGTGCACCACACGCGCGAGGTGAGCGCCCGAGGCCCAGGTGATGTTGAGCCACGCTTCCCACCAGCACCCGTCGGGCACGGTCTCGGGCCCCCGGGTGCGAGCGCGGAGGTGGAGGATCGCGTCGTTGAATGCGGCGGTCTGCGCGACTTGAGTGGCGTCGCCCACCTTGAGGCGGCCGGTGACATTCGGGGTGTCCGAGCCGAGACAGATAACCCACGAGCCGTCCGGGGCTTGCCACCCCGTCGGCTGGATCCGGCCGTCGGTGACGCCGTCGTTCTCTTGAAAGACCGTGGTGTCTGTCACGAGCCGAGTCTACCTCGCTCGGGTTAGCTGGTCTGCCGGATGATCTCGAGCTCGTCGAAGAGGGCGACACGCGAGCCGAGCGACTTGACCATGCCGAAGCCCATGTAGCCGCCGGCGAGGGGCGCCGAGCCCGTGTTCACCTGGAGCACGTCGTCGATGAACTGCGGGATCCCCGGGATCGCGGCCCACACGGGCGAGCCCACGGTGTTCGCGAGGAGGTCGTTTTGGTAGCAGTTGAGGACCGTGTCGCCGTCCGCGTTGACCACGGCGTCGAGCCGGAGGTGCAGCCACGTTCCGATCGAGAACGTTCGCGTGGAGGCCGCGAGCACCCCCTGCACCGGCGGGCTCGCCACCGCGGCGGCCGGGATGCCCCCGCCCATGCCCACCGAGGCCGGCGCCTTCACGAGGACGATCCGGTGCGGGTCAGCGTCCGAGAGCCCGAGCATGTAGCACTGCGCCGTGAAGCTCAGGCTCTGGAGGCACAGGTACAGGAACGGCGAGAAGCCCTGGTTGCCGCCGCCGCCCTTGCGCTGCACCGCGCCGCGCACCGAGCCGCCGAAGGTGATGACCGGGGCGAAGCCGCTCGCGTTCGCGTAGAGCGCGACGCCGCCGACGGTGGGGTCGAGCGACGCGCCGCCGTACACGAACGAGCCGCCGCCGTTCGGCGGGGTGAGGCCCGCGGTCACGCCTCGCACGATCGAGCCCGAGCTCAGGCTCCCCGTCACCTCGGTCCAGTCTGCGCTCGCCATGTTTCTCTCCCGATCAAAGGGTTACCACGGTCGTCCAGTACTCGTACGGATCGGTCACATAGAAGAGCCCCGTGCCCGCGTTCGTCGGGGCCGCGAGCAGCCCCCCGAGGTCCACGGTAAGCACGGTCCCGAACGAGGCCGAGGACGCCACCGAGTACTGCGTGCCCGCGGCGAGAGGGTTCGGGAGCTGCCCCGTGACCGAGTAGAACTCCACCGTGTAGCCCACGGCGATCGTATTGACGGCGCTCGGGTAGATGTAGCCGGCGCCGGTCGTGTCGACGTGCGTCACCGGGAGGTCGGGTTGCACGAACTCGAACGTTTCCTTCGCGCTCGTACGCGCCCCGTCCCACACGTTGGCCGTCGCGTTGGTACCGACGACGATGCTCGTCTCGTACGCCGCCGGGAGCCAGCCGCTCTCGAATGTCTCCTTGGTGATCGCGCCGACGAAGACGTCAGCGCTCGAGGAACCGAACGAGGTGAACTCGAAGGTTTCGTTGCTATGCCATCCGCTCTCGAAGGTCTCTTGCGTGCCCGTGCCCACGAAGGCGTCCGCGGCGTCCGGGCCGAGCGCGTGTTCGTAGTTTTCGTTCTGATCCCAGCCGACCTCGAAGCCCTCTTGCGTGATGGGGAGGGTGGTGACGGGGTTCGTGAACGCCAGCTCGGCGGCGTTGGTGGGGATGACGAGCGCGCGCTCGAAGCTTTCGTTGCTATTCCAGCCGCGCTCGAAGCCCTCGAGCACGCCGCCCGAGAAAAACTGGTCGATCAGCTCGACGGCGGTTGACCCGCTGAACGTCCACGAGGCCGGCGACACCCCGTCGATGTCCACGGTCTCGAAGGAGAGGTTGAGGAAGCCCGTCATGCTCAGAGCACCAGCGAGGTATCGCCGTCGATGATCGTCACGGTGCCGAGCGTAGGGAAGCCCGAGACGGCGATCGGGACGTCGGCCGCGGCGCCGTTGAGGAGGAGCCCCGATGGCGCGATCTTGCGCACGCCCGCCGCGTCTCGGCACGAGTCGAACACGTCGCTCCAGTTGATCGTGCCGCCGGGGTTGCCGTTGGCGTCTTGCATGTAGAACCCGAAGTCGATGAGCGGGTTCGGTGCGCCGGCGTTCTTGTTCGGGTTGCCCTTGAGATCCGTGGCGGGCACGAGCACCGAGAACATGTAGGCGAGCGCGGCGAGGATCGACGCCTTGAGCGACGCCGACGCGGTGCCCGAGGTCTTGAACGCGGTGACCGTCACGTTCACCGGCACGTAGGACGCGCCGACGATGAGAAGGTTCAACGTCTGGGCGTAGGGCGTGGTCACGAAGGCGGCGGTGACCGCGTCGAGGGTGCTCTGCGGCGGCGCGATCGCCCCGGGCGCCACGATCCGGAGGACGCCTTGGTTGATCATGACCGCGGGGTCCTGGTTGCGGAAGAGCATGAGCGCCCTCGCCACCCCGGGGACCTGCACGGCGACGTCTTCGTAGTCCTGCCGGGCGATGGCGCGCCCCGCGGGCCGGATCGAGACCGGGGCGAGCTGCTGGATGCTCGCGACGGTCTGAGCGTCTTGCGCGGGCGAGCTCGCGAGCGCGTTCGTCACCGCGATCGTCACCGGGTTCCCGAGCGAGTCGGTGAAGGACCCGGGGATCGACGAGAGCGTGCCCGCCGAGACCATGCCCGCGAGGCCCCCGCCCCACTTATAGGCGACCGTGATCGTGCCGGTGGGGATCGCGCCGGCGACGCCGTTGCCGAAGGTGATCGTGGCCACCCCGTTCGCGTCCGTCTTGATGACGTACACGAGGTCCGTCGGCTGACTCGAGAGGAAGTTCTTCACCGGGGCGAAGAGCCCATTGCCCGCGGTGACCATCTCGGTCGCCTGGAGGAAGGGGCTCTCGCTCAGCGTGATCGCCTGGTTGAGGAGCCCCGAGGCGTCGAAGGTGTCGGTGGCACTCGTCGAGTTCTCGACCTCGGCGGTGACGGTCGTGGTGCCGGCCGGGATCCGGAGCGGGGCGAGGAGCTGGTAAACGCGCGCGCCGGCGACGTCGAGCGTCTGCACGACTTGCCCGGCCGGCAGGTTGACGTCACCGAGCGCGGGCCCGCTCGCCAGCGTGAAGGTCTCGATCACCGCGCTCGCCGTCTGCCCTTGCGGCACGTAGCCGATCATCGAGACGAGGCCGAGGATCGCGCGCTTGGAGCTCGTGGTGCTCCACCTCGAGTTCCGCGCGGCGTTGTCGAGGTACTTCGCGAGCACGTCGCCGGTAAACGCGAACGAGTCGAGGAGGGTCTCGCCGAAGTCGGCTACGTTGTGGTCCGTCCACGCCGGGAAGGCGCTCGAGATGAGGTTCCGCAGCCTCACGCGCAGCGCGTCGAAGTCCTTGTCGCTATAGTCGGTGGACGGCGCGAGGAGGGTCACGCCCCCGAGTCTATCCGGCGGATGCCGACAGCGGTACCTCGAGAGATTGATCGGGCGTGACCACTTGGTTCCCCGCGGGGTTCGTCGGGACGATGTCGTACACGACGCGGAGCGTGAGGTTGCGCGGCTGCGTGGGCGTTTTCTTCACGGTGGCGAAGGCCACGCGGGCGCACGGCTCCCACTGCGCGAACGCCTCGAGCACGTATTGCTGCGCCATCTTGCCGAGGATCGTCGTCTTCGTGCGGTGCCGGAGGAGGTGAGCGCGGCACCCGAACTCCCCGCGCCACGGCAGCTCGCCAGCGCGCCCCTGTGTCCCCGCCTTGGTGCCGAGGATGTTCTTGAGCCGGGCCTTCACGAGGTCCACGCCGAAGGCCGCCACGAAGTCATTCCCGGCCCCGCGTTGGAACGGGTAGAGCAGCCCGTACCCGAGGAACGAGAGCTGCGTCGCGGGGGGGACGACGACGGTGGTGGGGGTGGGGAGCACCGCGGCGGTGGTGAGGTTGAGCGCCCACGTGGAGCGGTTGCCGCCGCCCGAGATCACGAGGCCTCCAGGCCGGCCGTGTCGATGGCCTTGGTGAGGATCGTGGGCGGCCCTTGCCACCCCCCCGCGCGCCGGAGCCGGAAGCGGTAGCCGCCGGCGATGCTGACGATCGTGCTCTGCGCCGAGTAGAGCGGGGCGAAGGCCGCGCCGTCCCAGATCACCTCGTACAAGTCGGTCCCCGCCATCGTGGCGGCGATCCAGATGTCGAGGAAGCCGGCGGTGCCCTGGAGCACGTCGAAGCTCACGGGGTCGGTCGGGGCGATCGCGATCGACGTCGCCGGGTTCCGGTTCGCGATGGTCGGGCCGCTCACGCCCCCAAGGCTAACACGGCAGCGCCGGGGTCGTGGCGCCGCCGACGGCCTCGGCAACGGCGGTCAGGAGGGCGATGATGTCGTCGATCGCGGTCAGGATGACGTTGAGCGCCGAGAGGAGCTCCACGGCGCTCCCGATCGAGGCCCCGCCGAAGCACGGCAAGAGGGGCGGTGCGGGCAAGCCCACGAGCTCGCAGATGTTTTTGATCGCGCCCGCGAGCGTATTGAACGAGCACGACTGCGCGTCGAGGCTCGCGACGATCGTGGTGGTGTCCCCGATCTGCGCGGCCACGATCATGGTCAGCTCCCCGGCCGCATCGGGGTCGGTGCTGAATAGGTTCTCGGCCTCAACCTCGAGAGTCGCCGAGAAGCTCGCCGCCGCTTGGAGCCCGGCGATCTGCGACTGGATCCCGGTGAGGAAGGTGATCATGGCGCCGCAGAGGTCTTGGACCATCTTGGGCACCGAGAGCGGCGGCAGCACGCCGAGGAGCTCGTCGATGTCGCTCACCACCTTCGCGAGCTTGTCCACGAGCGGCTTCGGCGAGAGCTGCGTGATGCAATCGGGGATCGCTTTGAGGGCGTCGGTGATGTCCTTGGCGAAGCCGATGATCTTGAAGATCGGCATGAGCGGCGCGAGCACGCCGGCGAACTGCGAGAGCATCCCGCGCATGGGATCGTACGTGAGCGTCGGGGTCGCGAGGGCCGAGCCCCCGACCTCCATCCCGAACGGCAGCCGGAGAGAGACGCATCCCGAGTTACTCATCCGATCGGCCCTCCGAACGGCACCACCGGGCGCCCGTTGATGACCACGCGCGCGCCGTTGATCAGGACTTGCCCGCCTTGGAGCGTGAGCGTGCCGCTGACGATGATGTTCCCTCGGCGGAGGCGGCCGTCCAGCTCGATCTTGTCCCCCGAGACCTTGTCCACGATCGCGACCCGTTGCTTGTGCGGGCGGTTGTCGATGACCGCGTAGTACCGATCGTCCTCGATCCCGGTGATGAGCGGCGCGTCGGCCGCGCTCACGCTCGAGTCGATGAAGGTCATCCCCTCGCCCGTGCCCCAGTTGCCCGGCATATACCAGCCGTGCCCGTGCGGGTCCCCGCGGTGGAACCACACCACGACGTCCGCGTTGACCTTGGGGATCCGCCACGTGCCGCGGTTTGCCTCGCCCCCGCCGAAGGGGAAAAGCCAGTCGGTCTCCTCGTGGAGCCCCGGGATCCGGACCTTCACGCGCCCGCGCTTGATCGGGTCGGCGTTGGCCGAGACGACCGCCATCTCGGGGCCGTAGTAGCGCGGGTCGGTCTGCTCTCGGTCGCTCGACACGGTTACTCCTGCCCGCGGCCGCGCGCGTCGCGGTAGGTGACCGTCGTTTCGCCCGTCACCTTGTCCACGACCTCGAGCGGCTCCAGCTTACCCGTGTCGGTCGCCGGTTGCTTCTCGTTCACCTGGCCCGGGTTCGCCGCCGCCTTGGGGAAGATCTCCGAGCGCCCGTCACGCCGGAGGGCGAGCGTCTGCGTGAAGCCCGAGGCGCTCACCGAGTCCTTCACCTTGGCGGCGAAGTAATTCCCCGAGAGCGAGCGGATCCCGTTCACCGTGACGATGCTCTTCGCGCGCACGCGCGGGTCGCCCACGACGGGGAGCGTGAGCTTGACCACGGTGAGCTGCACGTCGCGGTACTGCCCGTCCGCCTTCCGCTGTGCCGCGGCCTCGTTCAGCTCCGAGGTGGGCGCCACGGTCGTCTGCCCCGAGGCCGGCTGGAACGTGCTCTCACCGGTGACCGTGTCGATCACCTCGAGCGCCGGCGCGAGGCTCTCGCGCGACGTCGTATTGTCGGCGGTGACCTTGAAGTCCTTCTTGCCGAGCGGGTCACGCCCGACGAGCGTGATCGAGGCGGGCTTCGCCGTGACGTCGTTCTCGATCGAGGGCATGGCGAGGATGTCCCCGCGCCCGGGATCGCCGTGCCACGTGTACTCGCGCAGCGGGGCTTGAGCGAGCTTGCGCTCGTGGAAGTGGAGCCCGTCGTAGTCCACATGGAAGTACCACCCCTCCGCGCGCGCCATGCGTTGGAGGAGCTGGGCGTCGGTCTCGCGCACTTGGTGGATCGCGGGGAGCACCACCTTGCTGTCCGAGAGGTGGAGCTGATCGCCCGAGTAGCCGTTCTCGCCGGCGACGATCGTGACCACTTGCGAGCGGGTCATGCCCGTCCACTTGCGGGTCTTCTGCACCTTGTGCATGAGGATCGAGCGCGCGATCGACTCGACGGTGAGGACCGTGAACCCCTTCACGTTCTGGATGACCGCCTCGTACGTGGGCGTCGTGTCCCCGACGTAGCCCCACGAGGCCGCGAGGAGCGCGCCCTTGCGCCAGATCGGCCGGTCGAAGTTCGAAAGGTCGTAGTTGTTCACGGTGAGCGAGAGCTTTTGCGCGAGGAACTCGTCGTCCTCGAACTCGAGCGAGACCACCGAGTCGGTCACGTCGAGCCGCACCGCCGCCGAGTGCCCCGGCTGGGTGATCGACACGTAGAAGACCGGTGCGCCGCGATCGGGCACGTCACGTCCCCGTCTGTTGGCGCGACGCCGAGAAGATCTGCTCGAGAACGGTGCGCACGCTCGGCACGTAGATCGTCTGCCCCGCCTCCAGCGCGATCGTGGGGTCCACGATCGGCGTGGGCTGGAAGTCAGCGATGATCCACCAGAGCCCCGAGGGCCGCGCGAGCGGCTGGAAGTAGAGATGCGCGAGCCCCCAGAGCGTGTCGCCGGTGACCACGGGGTGCACGACGTTGTCGGTGAGGGCGACGAACGGGAACGGGTCGGGATCCGAGAGGATCAGGCGCCCGTTCGCGTCGAGCGCGGCCACGCAGTACTGGTAACGCGAGTAACGGCGCGGCGGCATCACCCGCCCCCGTTCTGCGTCGAGTCGTACGGGTCGATCGGCACCCCCGGCGCCCGGATGGTCCCTTGCACCGCCACGTCCTCGGACCAAAGGCGCATGTCGCGGACCTCTTCGAGCTTCAGGTGCACGGTGTACCGGAGGCTCCGCCCGTCTTGCGCGAAGGTGGTGTGCTCCCCGGCGAAGCTCGTGAGCTTGCACGTGAGCGAGTAGAGGTTCGGCCACATGAAGACCACGCTCGAGGGCGCGCCGTTGCTGAGGAGGGCGTTCGCACTCGAGCGGCGCGAGTACCCGAGCGCCATGATGAACTTCCGCGCGTCGTCGAGCGGGTACGTGCCGCCGCGGTACCGCGTCACCGCGTCGAACTTGAGCATGAACTCCACCAGGAAGTTCTTCGTGTTCGCGTACTGGAGAAGCTCGTGGCTCATGCCCACGATCGCGAGCCGATTGTAAACGGGCTCGAACGCCTCCTTGAGCTCCGTGGGGTTGTATTGGACCTCGAGCGTCTCGCCCGTGTCGAGGTTGCCCAGGTGCATGCGGTCGGGCTCTTGAACCACGGCCCTACTCTATCAGCCGGGCGAGGGGAGCGCCCCGAAGCCTCGGTCGCCCGAGCGGCGGGCGCCGGCGGCGGTCAGCTCGGCCACCTTCTCGCCGTCCATGTGGACGATGATGGGTCGGTTCCCGTTCTCGCGCAGCGCTTGGAGCACCGGCTGCATCGCTTGGAGGAGCCGCTTGTCTTGGTCGGCGGTGGGGTCCTTCAAGCCGCTCTCGAGGCGCCCTCGCGCGGCCGCCGCGGCCACGACGGCGGGGCTGTTGGGGCCGATCGTGGTGGTGGGGGTGTTCACGAACGAGCCCACCACCTGGCCGCCGCCGGCGTTCTTGGTGACCGTGCCCGCCTTGCCGTCGAGCCCGAGCCCCTTGGTGAACTCCTCGACCGCTTTCTTCGCCCCGAGGTCTTTCCCGAAGATCCCGGCGAGGTGGTCGGCGATCCCGGCGGCGCTCGCGGCGAGCCCCAGCATGCCCGCGATGACGCCGCTAAAGGACGAGAGGGCCGCTTCCTTGAACCCGTCCCAGCCGCCCGTCAGCGCGGCGACAATGAGCCGGAGCGGCACGAGCCCCACCTGCACGAGGAGGAGGACGAGCTTGAGCAAGCCCGCGACCGAGCTGCCCACGAGCTTCCCGGCCTCGGCGAACGCGTGGAAAGCGTCCGCGTTGGCCTTTGGGTTGTTCGGGCCCGAGAAAAGCGAGCCGAACGCGCCCGCGAGCTCCGAGAAGATCTCGCCCAGCTCGTGGAAGATCGGTGCGGCGGCGTCGAACGCCTCGCCGATCGCCCCCGAGAAGCCCTCCCAGGCCGCTTTGATCCGGTTGAACCAAAGGAAGACCGAGATCGCGAACCCTTTGATCCCCCCGTTGCCCGCCTTGTCGAGCTCCTCGCGCACCGCGCCCGAGAAACCGCCCTGCGAGAAGAGCTGCGTGATCGCATCCCAGGCCAGTTTGAGCTTCGTCCACAGCTCGGTGACCGTGGTTTTGATGCCGCCGAGGTCAGCGTCCCATGCCTTCTTTACGCCGTACCAGGCGAGCGCGAGGACGGCGAGCGCGCCGCCCACGATGGCGAAGATCTCGATGCCGAGGATCGCCATCGCGAGCGCGGCGGCGCCGGCGGCCGTGTCGAAGAGCAGGAACGCGCCGTAGGCGGCCATGAGGACGCCGGTGAGGACGAGCGTGACGCCGGTGAACGCGATCCCGCTCGTGATCAGGCTTTGCGTGCCCTCGTCGAGCCCCGTGAACCACTCGAGCGCGTTGTTCATCATGCGCACGAGCGGCTCGAGGAGCTTGAGGATCCCCTCACCGAGGGCCGCGAGCGCGTTGTCCTTGAGCGCCCCGAACCGCTTGAACTCGTCGGTCATATGCTCGGCGGCGTCGGCCGCGGCACCCGAGGAGTCCCCGATCTGGTTGATAGCCTCGATCGTGTCGCCGCCCTTGTTCTTCAAGAGCGCCATCGCCGCGATCGCGGCCTCGCCCCCGAGGCCGAGCTTCTTCATCGCGTCGGCGGTGAGGTGCGAGTTCGCCGCGAGCGTCTCCAGCCACGGGCCGAAGCCCATGGCCGCGATCTTCCCCTTGTCGAGGGTGAGCCCGAGGGCGGCCGCCTCGGCCTTCGCCTCCGCGGTGGGCGCCGCGATGGCTTCGAGCACCCCCTTCATCCCCGCCATCGCCGCGCGGCCGCGCACGCCGTGCTCGGCGAGGGCGGTCATGGTGCCGAGGAGATCGCGCGTTGTGAGCCCGGCAGAGGCCGCGGCGGGGCCGAGGTGGATGAGACCCTCGCCGAGCTCCCCGATCGACCCCGCGCCCCGGCTCGAGGCGGCGAAGAGCTGGTCGGCAACCTCGCCGGCGCGCTCGAGGGGGACGCCGAACGCCCGCGCGGCCTGCGCGGTGGTGTCCATGGCGCTCTTCAGGTCGGTCTGCGTGCCCACCGCGAGCCGCGTGGCGGCGGTGACGAGCGCCTGCGAGCTCGCGGCGGTGGTGGCCCCGAGCCCGATCGCGTCGTAGAAGGCGCGCGCCTCCTCGGTTTGGCTCGTCCCGTACTGGTTGGAGAGGGCGAGGACGCTTTCCTTGACCTTCTCGATCGGGAGCACGCTCTCGTCGGCGCGGGTGGCGACCAGCTTGAGCGCCTCGCCGATCTCGTGCGCCTTCACGGCACCGAGGGCGAGCGTTGCGAGGAGGGCACCGCCGGCGGCGGCCACCACCGCGCCGCCGGTCTTCATCTTCTCGCCGAGCTCCTCGAACGCTTTCCCGGTCTCCTTGCTTTTCTCCTCGGTCTTGCCGAGATCGTCCTGGGTCTCCTTGAACACCGCCGAGGCGAGGTTCTTCGCGGTGATCGCGAACCCAAGGCCGAGGTTGTTCAGCACGGGGGGATCCTACCGCGTCGCCGGGGTGCTTGCAGCCTTGAGGGCGGCGGCGGTGGCGTCACGGGCGTCCTGGAGCCGCTCCACGTACCGGAAGGCCTGCCGCGCATCCATCTCGAGGATGTCGAGGTAGCCGTGCGCGAGCCCGGTGCCGCCGTGCGCTTGGAACGAAAGGTCGTGTACGAGCCGAGTGAAGGCCCGGTCGTCCCAGCCGCGCCACAACGCGGCCGGGATCGTTGCGGGCCCGATCGGCGTCAGCCAGTCGCACTCGCCGGCAAGGACGAGCCGCCGGTCATCTCCCCCGCTATCTCCGTCAGGAGCGCCCCCGCTTTCATGCCACCCGCCGCGCTGCTCGGGCTCGGCGTCGCCGGCGGCGTCGTCTTCGGGCCACCCCCCGTCGTCGTCGGCGCGCGGCGCTTCGCCGGGACGAAGAAGGTCTTGCCGAAAGGGAGCGCCACCCATTGCTGCCAGCGGCAATGCGGGCACACGACCTCGATGTCGGTCTCGACGCCGCCGTCCACGAGGTCCATGCGGTTCGCGAGCTCGCGCGCGGGCCCCGCATCCATCTCGTCGATCCAATCACGGAGCCCCGCCTCACCGAGCCCGTCGACGCGGAGGATCCGGCGCATGAGCGAGTCACCGAGGCCCCACCGCGCGCCGTTGTCGCGGCGGAACTTCTCGATCGCCTTCTCGTCGGCGCCGTTGAGGAGCTTGAAGTAGACGCGCTCGCCGTCGGGCCCCTCGGTCGTGAACTCGTTCTTGCCGCCCTCGGCGAGCTGCGTGAGCGTGGTCTTCGGAAAGAGCTTGCGGGGGAGGTCGCGGAGGTCGAGCTCCCAATCGATCCCCTCCTTGCACTCCTCGCACTGCACACGGAAGGCGTACTCGCTGCCCCACGTGGCGCACCGCACGTCGAGGAGCGCGGCGAAGCGGTCGCCGGTGAGGACTTGGTCCCACACGGGCTGCTCGCCCACGGCCCACTTGTACGGGCCGGGCTCGGTGATCGCGGTGAGCATGCCGAGCATGATGTCGATATTCCGACCGCCTCGAGCGAGGGCGGGATCGGCGAGCCGTTGCAGCTCCTTGACCTTGAGCCCCCTGACCTCGCCGGCGAGACCAGAGGGAAGCGTGATGATCATCGTGGGGCCTCCGAGTAGCCCCCGCGCGTGGGTTCGCGCGGGGTGACCCCTACGCTATCACACCGCCGCGGCGGGCTTGTCGTTCGGCTCGGCGAGCTGGTACGTGAGCGTCATCGTCTCGATCCCATTCGCGGACACGGTGTTATCCCAATCGCCCGGTCCGTACGCGCTCGGCCAAGCCTTCTTGAGCTCCCACTTCCGGAGCACCGAGCCGTCGCGGTCACGCTGCACGATGTTGACGCGCTTCTTATACTTGTCGTCGATCGCGCCCGTGCCCGCCGCCGCGTCGTTGACCTGGAGATACCAGGCGTAGAGATCGAGATCCTTGGTCGCGCCGCGCTCGAGGGTGACCGCCTCGAACTTCATCCGCCCCGGGCTCTGGTCGGGGACGATCGCGCCCCCCTCCCACTGCTCGATCACCTCGGTCGTGCTCTTGGGCTCCGAGCACTTCTGGAAGCCGGCGAAGCCCACACCGGGGATCTCCACGGTGAAGAGGAACTTTTTGAAGTAGCTGCGGGGCTGACCGACGATCGACATGAGACCTCCGAGGGGGCGCGGTGCGTGAGACGGTTACGACCTCAGGGCGTCGTGTTCTGCGTTGCGAGGGCCGCGAGCTCGGCGTCGAGCAGGCGAAGGTCGGGCGCGATGATGAGATTGATGAACTCGGCCGGCTCGCTCGTGGCGATCGCGACGCGGCCCCATACGGTGCGGGCCTTGTTCGTTGCCGCGGTGTTCAAGCCCTTGCCGAAGTCCACGAGGAACGCCTGCGACGGGTCGGTGCTCGCCAGCTTGCCGGCCTTGGTGGGGAGGTCGAGGAACTCCTCCACCGCGTCCGCGCCCTCCTTGAGCAGGCGGTCGTTGATGTTGCGGTGCCGCAGCGCCACGAGGCTCTCCACGAGGCTCGCCTCGACGAAGATGATCCCGCGCCGCTCGCCGATCGTCGGCCAGTTGCCGGTGTTCTTGAGCGTGCGCGCGCCGTCGAGGAAGTAGGGCGTGCCCGTCTCCTTCGAGATCGGGTTGATGAGCGCGGGGAAGACGATGTCGCGCTTCGACTTCTTGAGCACCTCGGGCATCTCGACGCCCGCGATCGAGAGGAGCGAGCCATTGTCCACGCCCGCCGGCGGATCGAAGACACCGTTGGGCGTCGCCGCGTCCGTCTTCGCCATGCGCCCCGCGATGTGCCCCGAGGGCGGGCAGACGATCGTGGTGCCCGTCCCGTACACGGCCGGCGCCGGGTTCGAGATGAGGATGTTTGGCCAGTACGCCGCCACCCGCTCCGAGAGGTTCGTCAGCGCCGCCGTGTTCTGGATGTAGTTGACGATCCCTTGCGCCGAGAGCCCCTGCGGCGGGTCAATGATCCCGAAACAGAAGCCGTTGCGGTACACCTCGCAATAGGTGACGATCCCGTTCGCGGCGACCGCGGTGGGCCGCTCGGGGAGGCTCACCAGCCGGAGCTGGCGCACGGCGTCGAGCGCGCGGAGGCCGACGTCGCCGTTCGCCCCGGTGCCGCCGACGTAGTCGTTGTCCCCGAGGCCCGCGAGCCCATCGAGGCCGCCCGTCATCGGGCCGAACGTACCCTGCGCCGGCGTATTGTTCCCCGCGGCGAGGAGGTCGGTCAGCGTCGCGATGTGCGAGCCCGTGTTCGGGTCGTTGACCACGGTGAGGCAGTAGCGCGGGTCCCCGACAATCATGTTCAGGTTGTCCCACGTCTCGAGGGCGATCCCGGCCTGCGAGTACACGAGCTTGAACCACCCGCTCGCGCCGTTCGTTGCCGCCGAGATGATGACCGCGATCGCGTTGCCGTACGTCCCGTCGGTGCACGTGACCACGAGGGTCGCGGCAACCGCGGCGTTCGTCCCGCTATGCGTGGCGTGGTCGAAACCGAACTCGCTCGAGGCGGTCCCGCCCGTGGTCATGAGCACGCTATGGCTCGCGCCGGCGAGCGTGCCCGTGATCGTCAGCTTGCTCGCCGCGTACGTCGCCGCGTACGTGCCCGAGGACGCCGCGTTGAGGAGCGAGATCGCCTCCGAGCTCTGCACGGCGCCGAGGTTCGCGCAGTTGCCCGAGCCCGCCGTCGTGCCGTTGGTGTAGCCGAGCGCGCTCTCTGCGGTGCCACCGGTGAAGATCACCCGGCTCGCCGAGCCCACCGTGTCCGAGAAGATCCGGACCTTGTTCGACACGACGGTCGCGAAGCCGCCAATGAGCTGCGCGTTCACGACCGCGGCCACCTCGGCCGCCGTAGCGGCGCCGATGCTCACGAAGTTCCCGGTGGCGAAGGTGATCGTCTGCGCGGCGCCGCTCGCGTAGCCGTCCATGCCCACGAGCAGCGTCCACCCGTTGGTGAGCGCGAAGGTGCCGGTGGCCGAGTCCACGAACGCGGCCGCGCCGGTGAACGTGGTGGTGTACGAGGTGGCGCCGTCGATCTGGACGACGAGCGTTTGCCCCGTGGAGACCGCCCACGGCGCGGGGTTCGCGCTCGAGACGGAGCCGGGGCCGGCCGCGGTGAGGTTCGTGTCGAGCGTGAGCGAGGCTGCGGCGCTTGTCTTCGTGGTCGGATCGGTGGGGTCCGTGTGGTGGACCGTCCGCACGAAGTGCAGCTCGGTGCCGCCATTGTCGAAGAACCCTTTGACGACGAGGAGCCCGTCGCCGTTGGCGTCGAAGCTGCCGAAGGTCTGTTCGAACTCGTCGGGCCCGTTGCAGAGCACCGCCTTGTCCACGGGGCCCTTGAGCGCGAGACCGACGAGACCGTAGATCGCCGTCGGCGTCGGGTTGATCGTGATCGACTGCGGGGTGTCCTCGATGATGTTCGTACCCGAGGCCAGCATGTCGGTGGTCATGGATCAGCCCTCCGCCTTCTTGGAGCCGGAGGTGGTGCCGCCGGGTTTCGTCTCGTCGGGCCCCAGGAGTCTCGGGACCAGCTTTTCTTGCTCGGCCGCATGGGCCTGCGCCTTCTCGGTGCGCTCGGCCTCGTGGTCGATCGACGCCTCGTGCGCCTCGGCGGCGGCCTGCGCGGCGGCCTGCGCCGCGAGCTTCCCCGCGGCGTGCGGGTGGTGAGCCGCGACCTTCTTGCTCCCCCCCTCGTCATCGGCCGCCCACGCGATCTGCTTCGCGCGGATCGCCTTGGCCACCTCGGCGTCGGCGAGGATCGTCTCCGGGAGCCCCGAGACCTTCGCCCCCTCGTGACCTCGAGCGAGGAGGGTGATCGAGCCCGGGAGCCGCCGGCGGAGCGCTCGGAGACTCTTCACGCCGGTCTTGGGGTTGTGGTCCTGTACCCCCACGACCACCCGCGCGCACGAGCACGACGCACCGGAGCAGGCGTGGTCGTGGGTGAGGTGGAAGATCTTCCGGCGAGGTGATCGGTTCTCGAGGGTAACGGTCACGGGTGCCTCCGAGGGCCCGGGGGCGCCGGGCATCTACCCGCGAGGGTATCAGGGGGGAGCCGAGTTTCAATCACCCTGAGAAGTCGGGGGGCTCGGTGGGGTGAAGGGGAGGACGAGCGAGGGCAGCACGTTGATCGTCTCGGCCTCGCTGGTGAGGTCCACCGTCGCCTCGTGGGCGCGGCTCGTGTCGCCCGGCCCGCCGGCGGGGAGGCCCGGCATGTCCTCGATGTCGAAGCCGACGATCGCCACGTCGTATGCGAAGTGCGAGAGGTTGTTCGCGTTCGCCGCCGAGGTCACCTTGACCTCCTTCCCTTCCCACCAGGCCAGCTCGTATTGCACGCTCCCGAGCGCGAGGTTCGACGGGTCTCGCACCATGACGAGCGACGGGTTCTTGTGGAGGAACCGCTTGAACGCCGCGGTGAGGTTGAGGAGCTCCGTGGGGTCGTTGGTGACGCCCACGATCGTCATCACAATGTCCACCGTGTCCGGGGGCGCCTTGGTGGTGAAGGTGCCGTCGCCGTTGTCCACGTCCACGGGGGCGCGCAGCGAGTAGAAGTCATTCGTGCGGAGCGTCGCGTCAGCGATCACGAGCCCGGGGAGCCGAGGTAGGTCCACGAGCGAGAGGAAGTCACCCGTCGCCTGGTCGAAGTCGGTGCTCTTGGGCCACGAGAAGTTCGGGGTGACCTGAGCCCGCACGAGCCCGATCCATGTCCGGATCACGCGGGTCAGGTCGCTCTCGATCGTAAGGTCGGGAAGCTGGAACGTGTAGGCGGCGGCGAGCGTCGCCCCCTGGCCCGGGATCGGGTTGCCCGAGCCGTCGAGCGGCATCACCGAGATCGCGACGGTGGTGGCGAGCTGCGGGATCCCGTTGCTATCCGCGGTGGGCGCGGTGGGGGGGGCGACGGCGAGGATGGTGGTCGCGTTGACGACGCTGACCATGAGCGCCGGCACGTTGCCGAAGAAGACCGCCATGCTCGGCGGCGCGACGGGGGTGAGCCCGGTGACGGGTGCGGGGGGGGGCGTGGCGGGGACGACGAAGCCGGTGCCGTCGATCTCGACGATCGTTTTGCCGCCCGTGTGGCCCGCCGTGGGGCTCACGCTCGAGATCGTGACGCTCACCCCCGGGAGGGTATCACTCGCGCGGCCGCGCGCCCCCCTCGGGCGTCCCGAGGGCGTTTTTCATCTGCTTGCAGACGCGAGCGAGCACCGAGCGCGCGACGTCCTCGGGCTTCGCGTACGTCTCGAAGATCGGGCTGAGGAACGGCCGGGGCGGGATGCGGATCTCGATGCTCGTGCCCGTCCCCGGGGCCTTGCCGGCGGGGGGGGCGCTCGTATCGACGCCGGCGGCGGCGAGCGCGGCGAAGAGGAACCGCCGCTGCGCCGCGGTCACGCTCTCGCGGAACGTGGCGCCCTTCTCGTGCAGCTCGGCCAGGTTGACGTTGCTCTTCCCGTCCTTGCGCGCCGCCGAGCGCGCCACACCGACGAAGCCCCCGAGCTCGTCGGCCACCGGGATCACGGTGATCGAGCCCATGAGATCCCGCGTGACCGTCAGGATCTTGGTGCCCTTGAAGCCGGCCCACGAGCGGACGGCGAGCGTGATCGGCGAGAGCGGCGCCCACTTGCGGCCCGCCGGCGCCTCGGTGCGGAAGCCTTCGAGGATCTTCTTCCGGAGGTACTGGAGCTCCGCGAGCACCGCTTGCTGGAAGTAGTGGTCGAGGTTCTCACCCTCGGCGAGCACCTCGCGCGCCTTCGCCCACGCCGCGGGGTCGTCGAGCTTGAGGACGAGCACTACGCGGGCGCCTCCGTCAGCGCGCGATCGTTGAAGCGCATGATGACGATCCCGGGCTTGCCCGAGAGCGAGAGCACGGCGGGGCGCACCTCGACGGCATAAAGGCCGGGCGGGCGCACCATGAGCACGAGCTCCCCCTCCGGCGAGTAGATCGCCACGAGCCGATCGTTCACGTTGAGCAGAGGTTGCTTGGTCGTCTCGTCCACGAACCCGCACTCCTCGAGCGTCCGGTACGAGAAGACGATCGCGAGCTTGCTCTCGGGTGAGTTGCCCATGGCAAACATCCGCAGCCCGTACCAAGTCTGATCCTCGACCTGCCCCGGGATGCGGATCTCGGGGCCCTCGACGCGCTCGGACACGCGGTTGCCGCGCGCATCCTTCGTCGTCTTGATCATGCCGAACTCCGAGTCGTATGCGCCCGCCGCCTTCGTCCTCGTGGTGTCGAGCTGACGCAGCGCGATGGTGAGCGGACGGACAAGCCGGACTCTCACGGGCTCGAGATCCTCGGCGGCCGCATGAACATCAGCAAGATGTCGTCGATCTCGCGGTCACCGGTGAAGGCGCCCTCGGTGCTCTCTTGCAGTGTGTACCGCTGATCGCGCGTGCCCTCGCTCGTGAGGCGGTGCCGCTTGCGGTCGTCTCGGTCGTCACTTGAGAGCTTGGCGGCCTCGCGCGCCACGAGCAGCATCGTCGCGTGACGGATCATGTCGGGCGTGCACCCGGTGGCGCTGCGGTCCGGGTCCGTGTACCCGAAGAGCGCGGTGACGTTCACGTTTTGGACGCCACCGGGGAAGAAGAGATCGCGGAAGGGAACGCCGAAGAGGGGCGAGTCGATCGAGGCCGAGCGCTGCCGCCCGAAGATGTCGCGGTAATGCACGAACTCGATCTTGGGGTTGTCGCGGTCGTCGGGACTCGTGACGCCCGCGGTGATGTGCCGGTTGAAGATCCGGAGGCTCTCGGGCCCGATGGTATTCACGACGGGGTTGCCGAGCGTGACGAGCTGGAGCGCGATGATCGGGTCGCCGAGGAGCACGGCGCGGCCGCCCGATCCGTTGACGGTCTGCACTTGGTAGCGCGGCTCGAAGAAGCGCCCGGTCACGCGGTCGATGTACTGGCTCTGCTGGCGGATCAACCGCAAGAGCCGGCGGTCGTCACACCGCCTCGGCGAGAACCCCTCGCGCCGCAGATCGCTCGGCGTGCAGTAGCCCCACCCGAAGCCCGGGGGCACGTTGGGGAGCACGTCGAACTCGCGGGTCATCTTCCCCTGCGAGCCGTTCGGCATCGTCCACGACCACGTGATGGAGCACCTCGAGCCCGGGGCGATCGGCGTCGTCGTGGTGGCGGGCGAGAACGCGGCGGCGTAGTGCCCGGGCTGGAGCGAGCCGGTGAGCGGGTCCGCGATCTGGTCGTTCACGACGTCGCACGTGTGCGTCTGCACCGTGACCATCGCCCCGCTCTCTTCCTCGACTTGGAGGACGAACGAGAGCGCCTCGGGGTCGGTGAGCATCGAGAGCACGGTGCCCGTATTGTCGTCGTCGACGGCGGTCGCCATCTGCAACCAGATGTCGATCAGCGGGTTCGCCGCCGAGCTCGTGTCGTTCACGCCGATCGCGACTTGCACGCCCCCGAGCCTATCAGGAAGTGCCGCCCCGGGCCCGCCGTGGCGCTTCGGCGGGGTCCCCGGGCCGGGCTTGGCTCCTTGTCGCCCGCCGAAGCCCCCCACGTCTGAGGGGCGGTGGCGGGCCGGTTACGCCCCGCACCGGATCCTCGTCCGGTGCCGGGGTGGAGCCCGTGTCTTTACGAGGGTACGGCGCGCCTTCCCTCCTTTGGGTAGCCCTTACTCGTCCGCCGCGCGCATGGAGCGCTCGCGCGGCTCCGGTGCCCGCCGCGGGATCCCGAGGTCGTCACGGCTCAAGTCGAAGCCCTTGGGCGGCATGTTCTCGGGCTTGGGCCCCATGTCCGTCCCCGTGGTCACGTCGCGCGGGATCACCTTGCGCGCGCCGCGGGGGACCGGGCGGCCCTCCTCGAGCGCGAGGTCGGTCTCACGCTCGGCGATCTTCTGCGCCTCGGCCGGCGATACGACGTCGAAGGCCATCGTCGCGCAGTCGGGATCGTCCGGCTTCGCATGGACGGTCTTGAGGTACTTCGCCACGTGCTCGTCCACCTGATACCAGCCCTTGTCCACCTCGAAGAGCACGCCGAACGCGGTGTACTTCCGCATCCACGCCCCCTTCTTGGGGTTGTGCGGCTTGAGCCGCACCAGCGTCTTCTTGTTCGCCTCCGCGTCCTTGACGAGGGCGTCCATCTTGCGGCTCGCCGCCGTACCCGTCTTCCCGGTGCCCGTCTGCTTCGTAGCTGCCATGGGGGTTACGCTCCTCGGCCCCGAGGTGGGGCCGCGCGCTGAGCATGCCCCGCGAGCCCGCAAAAGGAAAGGGCCCGGTCACCTCGCGGCGGCCGGGCCCCATCACTCGCGCATTATGGCTTAGAGCGCGTCGGCGGCGACGCCGTAGTAGATGTCCACCGAGAGGTGACCGGCGGTGAGCGTGCTGAGCGCGTGCGTACCGTCGCCCGTGATCGTCATCTTGAGCTGCTGGGCCGACCGGTTCGAGTACGGGTTCGAGCCGGTGACCGCGATGACGGGCGAGGCGCCGGTGAAGACCGAGGTGGCCGCGATGATCGAGCCCGCCGCGTCCGAGCCGCCCTGGAGCGACGCGGTGGCCGATGCCGCCGATCCACCCGAGAGCGCGGTCAGGACGTTGATGTCGGCCCCGTGGAGCCGGGCGTTCGTCGGGAGCGCCGCGCCCACGTTGAAGGCGACGCCCGTGGTTTGCGCCTGGATGGTCGCGAGCGGGACGTCCACCGTGAGCTTCTGGATCACGTAGCCCGAGTCGAGCTTCGTCTTGTCGGCGGCGCTCATGAGGCCCGCCGTGGAGTCGGTGGCGTTCGCGAACGTCGCTTCGTTGATGAACGTCGAGCTCACCCACCGGCCGGGGCCCGAGAGCACGTCGGTCGGCGCGATGTGGTTCGCGTCCGCCGCCGTGGTGTCTGCGGCCTTCCAGATCCAGCTCGTGTAGTCGTCGAGCTTGCGGACCTCTTGCCCATCCTGCCGGTTGACCGCTTTGCTCGCGGTGAGCGCGGTGCTGTTGGCGTACCCGTACACCCACTTCGAACCGAGGATCGCGCGGAACAAGTCGCGCGCGTTCGCCGCGTTCGTGAAGGGCGGGGCCTGAGGGGTCGAGCTTGCCCCCGAGGCCCCGTCGGGTGCGAGGCCGATGCCACCGACGCCGAACTCGTCGTCGATGCCGAAAGCGTTGGGGGCGGTCGTCATGGTGCGGGATCCTCGAGTGGTTGACGGCTACGGGTGAGCGTGACCCGAGGTCACTGGTACGTGACGAGGACGTTGAACGTGACGCCCGAGAGGTTCGCCGTCGTGTTCTCGACGAGCGGGCCGGCGCCGGAGCCGACGACCCACACCTTGAGCTTGTCGGTCGCCTTCTCGTACGTGACCACGTAGCCGCCGCAGTCCTGCCCGGCGACTTCGATGATGTCCACGGTCCCCCCGCCGGCACCCGCGCCGCGCTTCGTGAGCGCGGTGATGAGCGCCGCGAAGCCCGCGGTGCCGCCCGAGGGGTACGCGCCGTCGCCCGCGAACTGGATGAGATCCTTGAACGTGGGCGCGGACGGAACGATCCCCGCCTCGTCGATGAGAGTCATGGTGCCGAGGCTCATGTTCGTCTGCTCCTACTCGAGGGTTACGGGGCGGCGCGGCCGCCCCTTCAGTCATCCGGGCCGACCTACGGTCAGCCGCTCACCTTGACGTTGATCGCCTTCACGACCGCCGTTTCCTCGGCGTAGCGCATGTCGAAGCGGAGGCTCGCGACGATGATGACCACGCCGGCCGACACGTCCTTGTCGGTTTCCATGCGGATCTCCCGCCAGATACCGACGGTCACGTTCTTCGGGTCCGTGAGGACGACGTCAGTGCAGTTGGTGCCCGAGCCGAGGTTCGTCGGGAAGAGCGGCACCTTCACGACGGGGATGCCCGAGTAGCTCGCCTCGCCGCTCTCGAGGAGGTACGAGTCACCGCCCGGCGTCTGCCGGCTCGCGATCGTGTCGCGGAAGTCGATCTCCGCATAGTTGTGCGTGAGGTACTTCAGCATCGACGAGTTCCGGAGGAACGGCGTCGGCATGGTCTTGAGCTGCGACTTCAGGACGTTCTTGTTGAGCGTCTGCGTCTGCGCGTCCACGACGTGCGAGGTGCTCTGCACGAGCATCCCGCCGGCGGGGAGGTTCGCGAGGAACGGGTCGCTCGAGGCGGGGTCGCCCTGGACCACAACCTCGTCCATGTCGCGGCTGATGGCTTCACCCATCAGTTGCATGATCGTCTGCTTGAGCTGATCGCGCTCGATATTGTCCTCGAGCACCTCGTTCGGGAGCCTGACCTCGGCCTTGAAGAGCGCCGCGTCGAGCTCCACGTTCGTGGTGTTCGGCTTCGACCGGTCACCGGCGGCGAGCGCGACGCCCACCTGCCCGGCGCGGAGGATCCGGCCGGCGAACCGGATCTTCGGAACTTCCATCTTGTAGGACTTCATCGGGACCACCGTCGCGAGCTTCATCACGACGCTCTCGTCGATGAGAATCCTCATGAACTTCTGCGCGGTCTCCGGCTGGAGAATGCCGCCGCCGCTCGTGAGGTCCGAGAGGGCGAGGTCTGCCTTCTGGAGGAAGGTCAGGTTCGGGAGGAAGCCGTTCGTGCTCATTGGGAAAGGACCCTTTCTGCTCGCGGTCGAGTTCTAGTTCACTGCCGCCGAGCGGCCGCACTACCGAAGTCTGGCGTCTTTTTCACCGGCGCGTTCATGTCGAGCGGCCACGCGACCGTCGCGCTCGAGGAGCGCGCCTTTGCGATCTCGCCCGGCCCCACCGAGTTCGGTGCGCCGACGCTCTTGCGAAGCTCCGCGTTGTCCGCGGTGAGCTTCTTCACCTGGGCCTCGGCCGCCTCGATGCGCCGCGCGGCCTCGTCCACGGTGAGCAGCATGGTGTCGAGGTCCGCCTTCGCGAGCTCGACGACCTCGCCCGCTTCCACCTTGGCGTTCTTGGTGACCGGCGCCGTCGCGCCCTTTGCCGTCTTGTCCGCGTTCAGCTCGCGGTAGATGCCCGAGAGGGCCGAGAGGATCTGGGAGAGCCGGTTGAGCCTCTCCTTCGCCATCTTGCGGCCGGCCTTCTCGACGGCCTCTTCGTCCTTGCCCGGCTCGGGGTCCTTCGCCTTTTGCGTCCCCTGCGCGGTCACGCCGCCGTTCTCGGTGACGCCGTCGAGATCCTTCGCGGCCTCGGCCGGTGCCGCGCCCTCCGCCGAAGCGTCACCGCCGCCGGCGTACTGAGCGAGCATGCCCTGGAGGGCGGTGCCGATCTCCTTGAGCGAGCCGAGGACGCTCTCGGGCACCGCGGGGCCGGTGGCCTTCTCGTCGGTGGGCGCGTCCTTCACCATGTCGGCCACGTCCACGAGCTTGCTCGCGAGGCCGGTGATCGCCGAGAGGAGCTGGTCTTTCGCCTGCGGTTGCATGGCGGGGAGCGCGCCCTCGGCGGGGGCGCCGCTCTGCGCCGGCGCGCCCGCGCCGTCCGGGCCACCGCCCGGCGTCTGCCCGGCCGTGTCGCCCGCGGTCTCGGCCGCACCTTGCTCGGGGCCCTTCGCGACGGCGGCCGGTGCGGCGGTCTTCGCGGCCGGCGTCTTCGGGGTCGCGGCCTTCGTGACGTTCGCCTTGGGCATGGGGTCTCGCTTCGTTACGAGGAACTTGCGCTTGTTCGCCGCGCGATCCACCAGCGAGACCTCCTTGACGAAGATCCCGAAGAGCCGGTGCGTCGGGGATAGCTCCTCTTCGCCGGGTGTCTGATCGGTGGGCACACCGTCACGGTATCAGCGCGGATTGCGCGGTCAATGGGGTCTCAGCCGGGTGACGGGGCGGTTGCCTCGGCGCCGCCCCCGGTCGGGACCCGCTGTGCCCACCCGCCAATCGATAGCCCGGTAAGCTCCCCGCCCTTGATCTGGGCCCAGAGATCCTCGTTCAAAACGTGGATGACGAGGATCCACGTACCGGCCTTCACCGCCTGCCCGCCCATGGTGAAGTCCACCGGCGCGACGTAGCTCTCGACCACTCTCGCCGTGTCCGACGAGAGCATGGTCTGGTGCATGTGACCGACCTGCTGGAAGTTCTCCAGGTACAGGTGACACGCACTCTCGATCTCGTCGGCCGAGTAGATATCGCCTTGCGAGTCCTGCACCTCGGGCTCGAGGACGATGCCGTAGACGAGCTGCTTATCGGGCAGCACCTCGCCGGGATCGGGCGTGTCGTCCTTGCGCACGAGACGGAGCGGCCGCACCGCGGGCTTCGGGAAGTCGGCGTGCTTGGAGAGCGGCTCGAGGCCCGCGACGTACTCGGGCGGCGCCTTGCTCGCGAACACCACGTACTCGGCACCGGGCACGCGCCACACGTGCGCGCCGCCCTTCTCGAGCGCGGTGGCGGCACCGGGGACCTCGAGCACCGAGAGCACGTGCTCACCGCGCGAGCGCACGAGGTTCTTCGCGAGCCGCGTCAGCTCCTCGAGCGGGTGCTCGCCGTCCGCCGTGACGATCGGGAGGCCACCGGCGGCGCGCTCGACCGCGTCGAGCACCGCGGCCCGCTTGCGCAGCGAGGCCGCGTCGTTGACCTCGGCGCCCCCCGAGAACGCGATCTCGTAAAGCCCCTCGCCGTCCGCGCCGCTCGCGAAACGCGGGGGGAAGCGAGGGGCTTTCGCGTTCACTTGCCCGTCGCCGCCGCGGCGTCTTCCGCCTTCTTGAGCTCCGCCGCCTTGGGCGCGAGAGCGTCGTAGCCGAACGCGGGGACGCCCTTGGCGACGCCCGCCACGAAGTCCGGATCGTTCATGTCGGTCGGCCACCCGTGGTCGTCGCGCGCGCTCTTGCTCACCGCGCTCGCCTCTTGCGCCTCGACGGTCTTGAGGAGCGCTTCGGCCTGCTTGATCAGCGACGCCTTCATGTCCTTCTCGAGCCCCGCCATCGGGATCTCAAGGAGCGCCTTCCGGATCTGCGGGCCCGAGAGTTTGCCGTCGATGTCCTTCACCGCGTAGTGGCGGAAGGCCGAGCCCCCCGCCTGCACGAGGTTCGAACGGCCGGCGGCGTCCTTGAGCACGCCGGGCTCCACCTGGAGGAAGCAGGCGTCGGGGAGCGTGGCGAGGTATGCCGGGCCCCAGGCCGCGTGCGCGCCGCCCATGCCCTTCGCGACCGGCGCCGGCGCGCCCGCGGGCTTGCCGAGGCGCTTGCGGAGCGAGTCGAGCTTCTCGGTGAACTCGGGCGTGCCCGACACGCTCGTCGAGCCCGGGGCCGGCGCGCCCTGGTAGTTGGGATCCTCGGCGTACTGACCGCGCGGGTTCGCGGGCGCCGGCGTCGCGACCTCCTCGGGTTTGACCTGCGCGGGGTCGGTGAACTCGGGGATCGTCTCGCCCGAGCTCCCGTTCATCCAGCCCGTCTCATTCCCGAACGCCTCGGCGCCGTACTCGAGCGCCTTCGCGATGTCGGCCTTGGCGGCCTTCACCTTCTCGGGATCCTTCTCGGCCTTGCACGCGCGGATCATCTTCGCGACGCGCTTGATGTACGCCTTGGACTGCGCGGTGCGGCGTTTCACCGTTTCCTTCATCGCCTTCTCGCTCGCGCTCATGGGCTCGGGCGTGCCCTCGGTCTCGGCCGCGATGCCGTTCTCGTCGCCGTCGTCCGTGTCGGGCGCCACCGCCTCGAGCAGCGCGACCACGCCATCGACCGCTTCCTTGAGGTCGGCGGTGAGGAGGCCGCCGCCCGCGTCGATCGCGTCGGTGATGTCGTTGAGGCGCTGGCTCGCGAGCATGACGATGTCGGCGCCGTCACCGCCGAGCGTGCTCTCGTCGCCGGCACTCGAGGTGCCGTCGGGCGCGGCCGCACCGGGATCGTCGGCCTTTACGACCTTCGCGACGGGGGGCTTCGCGGCGGGCGCGGGCGCGGTCTTCGTGGTCGGGGTTGTCGCCGTCTTCGTGGCCATGGTCGTCTCCGTTGCGGTAGGGGTGGCGGCGGGGGGCGTAGCGGCGTCGACGTACGTCTCGATCACCTTGGTCGGCTGACCGACGAGAGCGACGGCGCCGTTGGCGTAAGCGTAACCGACCTTCCAGAGATCGCCGTCGTAGGTGACGACGGCGTAGTCGTCGAACATGTCCCGCACGTAGCAGTAGGGCCCCTGGTAGTTGGGCCCGTTCCACCCCGGCGCGATCGCGTCCTTCACCGCCGCCTCGACGAGACCTTGGAGCTGGCTGAACGAGATGCCGGGCGCCTTGGTGACCTTGGTGCGCTTGTCGTTCGCCGGCGGGTGTTTCTTCGGGTCGGGCATCGTCGTCGCCTCCGCCCCTATCCCTATCACCGAGGGGCGACGGCTCGCAAAGCCGCGAACGCCTTCGCCGCCTTGGAGGCGAAGCGCCCGTGATCGTCACGCGAGCGCCCGTCACCACCGCCGCCGCCCTTGGGCTTCGCCTTGCCCTTCCCCTTGCCGCCCTCGTGCTCGGGCTTCTTCTCGCCGCCGCCGCCGCCGCCGTGACCCGCGTGCGCCGCCGGCTTTTTCTCGCCGTGGGCCGCGTGCCCCTTCGGCTTTTTGCCGCCGTGACCCTCGGGCTTCTTGTGCCCCCCCTCGCCGAGCTCCCCGATCCGCTCGGCGGCCTCGCGGGCGTGCTCGCCCACGCTCTCGGCCGCGGCGTCGCCCCCCTCGCCGGCCTTCGCGACCTCGCCCTCGAAGTCCCCACCGGCAATGTCGGCCGCCCGCACGAGGCCCGCCTCGGCGGCGTACCCCGCGTTCATCGCCGCGAGCCGCGCGCGCATCGCCGCGATCGTCCCCTCGGGGCCGGGCGGCGCCTCGGGGCTCCCGGGGGCCGTGTCGTTCCACTGATCGGGCGCCGGGAAGGGCGCGCCAAGCCGGCCGCTCTCGCGCATGTCGGGGGAGCCCACCTTGCGCATCGCACCGAGGAGCTTCTCGGCGCCGAGCGCGCCGCGCGGGTCATGCCCGAGGAGCGAGCGGACGACCGCGAACGGTACCGCATACGTCGAGCCCATGATCTCGGCTGGGCCGTGGAGACGGAACGCGAGCTCGGCCCGCGCCGCACTCGGGAAGCCCAAGAAGACCTTCCACTCGTCGAACGCCGGCGGCGTGCCGAAGGTGTGCTGCGCGATCCAGTACGTGTGCTCCGCCTCGGCATCGGGCCCGATGTAGACGTCAATCCCTTCGCCGTCACCCCCCTCGGTCTCGGGGAAGAAGCCATAGTCGTACTGGTAGACGCGCTGCCACGTTGAGCCGTCGGGCCGTTTGCCCTCTTGCACGAAGCCCTTGGGGCGATCGATGACGAGGGGCACGCCGGCGAAGTCGAGCTTGTACGTCGCGCCCTCGCCCTTGAGTAGGCGATCGAAGCGGCGGTGGATGACCTCGAGCACCGAGCGCTTCGCGAGCCGCGTGCGGAGGGTGGCGAGCGCGCGTTCGTAGTCGGGCGTCGCGCTCGCGAGGATCCGGCCGTCCCCCTGCGTGCGCCAGTCCTCGCTCTCGGCCGTAGGCTCGTCGGGGTACGTGGGGTCCTTCTCGCGCGGCGGCGCGCCACCGCTGCCGTTCACGGTCTCCGAGAACGCGGCGGGGCCGAAGGCGTCCCCCTTCTCGCTGTAACCGGCGGCATGCGCGGCTGCGCCTTGGCGCACCGCGTCCTCACGGCTCGCGTACACCTTGCCGTGGTTGCCCCAGCGGTAGCCCCCTTCGACCTCGTGGACCGGCATGCGTCACCCCGCCGAGCGGTAAAGGCGCTCCTTCGGCGGCTCCCACGGCTCCCCGTTGAGGAACGCTTTGAGCGCGAAGGGGAGCGTCGCGAGCGCCCGAGATTGTGAGAAGCCCTTCTCGGCGCGGAGCATCTTGAAGGTCTTGATGACGTACTCGCCGCGCCGGCGGACCTCGGCTTCGGTGCGGTGGTTCATCGGGTGCGTGACGAAGCTGACCGCGACGAGGTCGTGCACGTCGGCGGTGACCTTCTGGAGATCCGCCTTGGAGTTGAGCAGATCGACGAGGGGGCTCGAGGTCGTGACCGGGCGAGTCATGCCCTCACGGTATCAGTCGCGGGGATGAGCCGCACCCCCGTCGCCGTGGCGGTGCGGCAGCGGGCCTTGGCGCCGCACGTGGTGCAGCCCGGCGTCGCCGGCGTCGCTCACGCGCGCGAGCTCCACTACCTCGCCCGGCTGATCGTTCGCCTCGCAGTGCCCGCCGGCGGCTACGGGGCAGAGCGGGTAGGCGTTCGGGCACCACGTGCCGTCGTCGCATGGCGTCTCGGTGGTCTCTTGCGTAGGGCCGCCGAGGATCGGGAGCGCGAGGTGGCAGGCGAGGCCGAGGCCGGCGCCGCCGAGGATCATGACCGAGAGGATCGAAGCCTTGAGCGTGGGGCGCTTCATGCCGCCGAGGCTATCACACGGGCTCGGTGGTGCACCGGCACCGGCCGTGGACCGGCGCCTCGGTGACGCCGATCGCGGCGAGCTTCCCCTCGCTCGCCGCGCGCCCGTACCGCCCCTCCTCGTCGCGCTCGCCCGTGGCGTCGTCGATCACGTCGGCGATGTGGTGCACCTCGCCCCCGCTCTCGGCATAGAGGAACCGGTCGCCGTCCTCGGTGCGGCCCACCTTCACGAACGGCTGGCGCTCGGTCACCGCGTACGGATCGCCGCTCGCCTCCACCTCGTGGAACCGGTCGATCGAGGTCTCGACCTCGAACTCTCGGCCGTTCATGAACCGGCAGATCACGCACGTCACTTCGTCGAGCGCGGCGCTGTTGACGAAGCGTTCGATGCCGGCCTCGGTGTACCCCGAGAGCTGCCCGTAGGAGCGTGCTCGGGCGACATGTATCGACGCCACCTGATCCCAGTACGAGGCCGCGCGCCCGAGCATGGGGCTCGTCAGCTCGTCACGGAGCATGTCGGCGATGTCGGCGCGCCCGAGCCCCTTGTCGAGACCGTCGGCCACGATGTCGCGCGCGCGCTGCTCGTACGCGGTAGCGCGGACGCCGTATTGATCGGTGATGTAGCTGCCTTGGCTCGAGGCCGCGAAGTCCACGACCTTGGCGTCTTGCGTGTTCAGATCCGCGGTGATCGCGAGCCCGTGCCGCTCCCCGACGGCGGCCTTGGTGGCCTCGACGACCGAGGTGAGGTCGCCGCGGAGGATCGTCTCCACCTTGGGGATCACGAGCTTCGGCACGGCGAGGAAGCCCTGCGCGGCCGCGCCGATCACGCGATCGCGCTCGGCGGCGGTGAGCCCGTCCCACCGGCGGTCGAGGAGCTTTGCCGCGCGCCGCAGCGCGGCCGCGTCGGCCTTGCCGGTGACGTGGGTGAGCTTCCCCACGAGCCGCCGCACCACGCCGTCGAAGCCCGCGCGGGTGAGGACGCCGGCGCCGGGCACCGCCTTCTCGATGCCCACGCCCTCGAGCAGGTCCCCGACCGCTACCTCGCCCCGAGCGAGGTAGCGCCAGTCATCACTCAGCCGCCGCATCGTCGCGCACGACCCACGAGTCGAGCACGTCTTTCGGGACCTCGAGCGTGATCGTCGTTTCCTCCTCGGTGGCCTTGCGGAGCGATGCCGCGTACGGCGCCTGCGAGCGCTTGCGCATGCCGTCGCGCAGCGCGATCAGGCGGCCGGTGACGGCGGTGAGGTCTCGGAGCGCGGGGTTCGGGGTGGGCGTGCCGTCGGGGGCGGGCGGGCCCGCGGGGAGCGCGCCGGCGATGGGGCCACCGCCCGCGGCCGCACCGGGCTCGAGGATCGAGCCGTCGGGCTCCGAGATCATGCCGGCGGTCGTCATGACCATCGGCTGCCGCGTCCAGTCGGCGTCCACCTTGGCGATCCGCTTGTTCAAGATGTCGGCCGCCACCTCGCGCGCCTCGCCCGCGGTGAGCACGCCGCGCGCGCAGAGCACGTCGAGGATCTTCACGAGATCCATCGGGTCGCGGTTGACCGGCGAGTTCGACTTGAAGCGCCAGAACCGCACGCCGAGCGCGGCGAAGATCAGGCGGTTGATCATGTCGTCGAACGCCTCGCGCTCGCCTTGGAACACCTGGGTCTCGGCGTACTCGAGCGCGGCCTCGGCGGTGGCGCGGTTGAAGTCTCGGGTGTCACCGCGGAGGAGACGAGGCACGCGGAACGACTGGCCGATCTTGTCCTGGTTGTTCTGGTCGTAGACCTGGAAGAGCGCGTCGTCTTGCTGCGCGTCGCGGAGCGGCACGAGCTCGAGGCGGACCTTCCCGGTCTCGACTTGCGCGGGGCCCTTGCCCGCCTTCGCGCTCTCGGCCTCGATGCAGAGGATCTTGTGGAAGTTCTCTTTCCCCCGGATGTTGTCGGCGATGTAGCTCTCGATCCGGTCTTGCGCGCCGGCGGCCAGCTTGCCGCCCGAGACGAGGAGGGCGAGGGGGGGGACGGCCTTATTGTCGAAGTAGAGGAAGTTCACTTCCTCGCTCGCGCGCGAGCCGAGCACCGAGAGGAGGTTCCCGATCCACCGCGGGATCCCGTACGGCGAGCGCGGTGATCACACGCGGAAGTGGATGATCTCGGTGGCGGGCCCGTCGTGCTGCGCCGAGCGCACGAGCTCGTCCTCATTCGCGAACACGCGCCCCGTGCGCTTCGAGATGACCCGCGGGTCGCCGAACTCCTTGAAGTAGACGATGCGGTCGAGGACGATCTGGATGTAGCGGCGGAAACGCTTCTTGACCCGCACGTCGGCGTAGCGGATCGGCGAGACCTTGCGCGGCGTCTTGACCTCGTGGAGCACGTGCTCGATCGGGGCGAGCCGCATCGAGTACGAGGGCACGAGGTGGAAGCCGGCGATCTTCTTCTCGCCGTTGCGCACGACCTCCCAGTACGAGTTACCGGTCACCTCGAGATCCTCGCGCATGCGGCGCCGGAGCTCCTTGAACGAGATGTCGCCGGCGCAATGGTCCGTGAACGTCTCGACCTTCGCGCGCTCAAGACGGGCGAGCGCGAGGATCTCTTTCTTCTTCGCCGCCACCTCGTCGGGGGTGGGGAACGGCGCGGTCAGCTCGCCGCGTGACTCCGCCTCCTCGAGCCGATCGAGGTAGAGCGCGTCGGCGACCTGCTCGTCCACCTTGGGATCGTCGGGGTCGAAGATCGCCTCGAGCTGGTGACCGAAGCCGTCGACGTTCGTCTTGTAGGCGTCCACGTTGGGCCGCAGCGCGTTCGAGTGCTCGAGGAGACTCGAGAGCACCTCGGGGTCGTACGGGGGGAAGAGCGCCCCCGCCATCGTGAAGAGCGTGTGGACGTCATCGGAGCTGGGGAGGGCGTTGGTGCCCTGCACGTCGAGGCTCGAGGCGGCACCGTCCCCGATCGCGCCGCCGAAGCCCGCCTTGGCCACCGGCACCGAGAGCACCTCGTCGCGGTCGAGTGCGTGCGCCCCCTGGGGCATGAGGTACGGCGGGAGGTTCTCGCCGCGCTCGAAGGCGCCGGCGCGCTTGCCGGCGTCGGCGAGGAGTGACTCTACCTTCTCGCGGAGGGCCTTCGCGTCCATGCCGCGGAGCTTATCGCACTCGCCGCCGTCGGTCGCGCGCTCAGAACCCGAGGCGCTGGGCGAGCATGAAGACGACGGGCGTCTCGCCGCCGCTGATCGTGGTGGTGTGCGCCCGCACTTGCTTCACCGCGAGCCCGGCCTGGATCGAGTCGAGGGTGAAGATCCCGTTCGCCAGCGGGGTCTTGATCGTGGCCCACGTGGTGCCGTCGAGGGTGGCTTCGAGGAAGAGCGCGCTCGAGGTGATCCCGCTCACTTGGAAGGTCACGCGGTAGCAGTCCGAGATGTCGAACGAGGGGGCGCCCCCACCAGCGGAGGGGTCGATGTTGAGCGAGAGGTGCTGGGTTTCCATGCCCCCGACCGTATCACCCGGCCGGGGGCTCGTCTCGGTTCAGCGCTCGGTGACCGTGGTGGGCTCGCCGGGGGCATAGCGGGTGGTCGCGCCGTCGACGCTCGTCACGTAATGCTCCGGCCCGCAGAGCCACTCGTGCGGCGCCTTGCCCGCGGGGGCCTCGGGGAAGATCTGCTCGCACTCGGGGCACCGTGCGAGCTTCGGCTCCGGCCGTAGCCCGCCGAGGTGGCGCGTCATCGCGTCACGCGCGACGCGGAAGCTCTCGGCCCACGTGGCCGCGCTGACCACGTGCCCGAGCGAGGCCACAACGGCGCCGGCGAAGATCCAGCCCTTCGCCCCGCACCGGAAGCAAAAGAGCAGCGGGCCGACGGTGGCGTGCTTGTGATCGAGGTCGTCGAGGGTGATCTCGGCCGCCCCCACCGGCGCGATCGCGTCGGCGTGGGGGCAGAAGACCGGCGGGGGGGACGGCTCGGTGGCGCTCATCAGTTGGCGTCCTTGGTGACGAGCGTGGGGCCCGGCGCGTACGAGCCCGCCTCGCCCTCGTCGCTCGTGACCCAGGCGCTGATCACGACGAGGGGGAAGCGTGGCGTCTCGAGTGCCACCGCCGCCCCCTCGATGAACGCGCGCAGCTCGTCGGCGGTCTTCAGGCGCACGTAGGAGAGCGCGGGGGAGATCGCCTTGAGGTCTCGCAGGATCCGGCCGGCCTCTTGCGCGGCCGCTTGCTGCGCGAGCACCGAGCGATCGACCGCCTCGCGCGCGGCGGCGATGTCGGGTTGCCCGAGCGCCGCCCCGAGCTCGCGCACGGTGAGCGAGGCGATCGGCCGATCGAGCTCCGGCGGCGTGCGCCCGAGGATCGCGCGGCAGCCGTGCTCGATCAGCGCCTCGAGCGTGTGCCCGGGGCAGCACTTGGCGCCCTCGGTGAGCTTCTCGGCCGCCTCGGTGACGAGCGCCTGGAGCGCGGGGGGAAGGGTGACGAGGCCCGCTTGATGGTCGCTCACCGCTCACCTCCCGCCTCGCGCCGCGCAACCTCAACGCTCTTCGCCGCCTCGCGCATGTCGCCCGCCACCTTGGCGAAGGCCGGGTGGTCCTTCAAGATCCGATCGAGCGTGCGCTCGCCGATCCCGAGGTTCTTCGCCACCGTGGGGAGGTGACCGCGCCCCTGCGCGATCGCCGAGAGCACGTGGTCGCTCGCGCGCCCGGGGTCCGAGGTGAGCCACCCGTGCAGCGCTCGCGCCGCCTTACCCTGCTTCGCCTTGTCCTTGTCCGCGCTCTTGAGCGCCGCCTCCAGCCGTTCCTCGAGATCCTTTGCCATTGCGGGCCTCCTGAACGCCCAAGGCCGGCCCGGTCACCCGGGTCCGGCCTTACACCAGCGCGCGGCCGGTGTTACGCGGAGGGCGCCTTGGGGGCGGCGGGCATGACCGAGCCGGCGAGCCGCTCGAGGTCGAGCCGGCGCTCGGCGTCCTCCTCGTGGCGGGCGATCCACGAGATCGCGTTCGAGGCGCGCCAGGCGTTCTCGCCGGCGGGGAGGTTGATGACGTCACCGCTCTCGAAGGCGTCGATGACCGCCTTGGTGGTGGTCTTGGGGAGGCTCTTGAGCGCGGCGCGGATCTGCGCGCTCGCGAAGGGCGCGGCGGCCGCGGTGGTGATCTGCTTCATGAGGTTCTCGGTGCGCGCCGGGCCGAAGGCGCCCCGCACCACGTCTCGGAGGGCCGAGGCGCTCGTCGCCGTGTCGAGCCGCAGCGTGCGGTCGCTGAGCATGGTGTCATCGCCGAGCCGCTTGCCCAGGTGGACTTGCTTGAGCAGGTTCTCGTTCGTCATGCCGTTGAGGCACACCACGCGCACGGCGAAGACGCGGACGCCGTGGGTGCCGTTCCCGTAGTCGCTGTTCGACCACTCGGCGCCCACGATCATGTATTCGCCCGGGATCGGCTCCACCACGCGGGGCAGGATCATCTTGATCGCCACGCGGGTCTCCGTGGCGTGACCGTCGTACGGGAGGGCGCCGTGCTTGTCGGCCTCGGTGACCATGGCCTCGAGCAAGGGCCGCGAGTCGAGCCGGCGGTACGAGTCCGAGAGCCACCCGCGCAGCGAGTTCCCCACCGAGCGCACGAGCGCGCGGCCCTCGTGGTGCGTGTAGTGGCGGGTCAGGATCTCGGCCGCGAGCTCGCGCTTCCACGAGGGGGCGGGCTCGGCGCCGGGGGCGGCCGCCTCGAGCAGGCCGCGGAGGTACGGGCCGGGCACGCCCGCGCGCTCGGCGATCTGGCCGATCGCGTAGTCGGTGGGGGTGAGCACGTCACCGCCGACGTTCGCCACGATCCCGCGGTTGCCCGCCGTGGGCTCCCACTTGACCGCGCCGAGCTTCGCGATCCGGTCAGTGGGGACCGAGGACTCGATCCCGCGCATGACCGCCGCCGCGCGCTGCGTGCCCTCGGCGATCCGCCGCTCGAGGATCGCGAGGTACTTCCCGGCCTCGGGGGTGGGCGCCTCGATCCGCACGGGGAGGGCCGGCAGCGCCTCGACCGGCGCCTCGATCCGCATGCCGTGGCCGCGGTTGATCCGGGCGGCCGCGGCCGCGTGACCAGCCTCGAAGGCCGCGCGCGCCGGGTCGCCGAGCACCTCGATCTCTGCGCTCGCAATGGCCGCCGCTTGGTGCGTGGCCTCGAGCAGAGAGGGGGCCACCGGCGCCGCGATGGGCGCGGGCGCGGCCGTGTGCCGGCCCTCAACGAAGTCCACGTAGCTCATGTCCTCACCGGTAACGATTGAGTTTTCCATCTCGGCTCCTCTCGCGCCACCTTGGCGCTTCGGATAGCTTGACCGCAACATCGTAGCGCCGCAACTGGCGCCACACGATTGTTCCGCTAGGCTCAAGTCACGGCAACCGCAGGAGGTTTGAATGATGAGCATGGCGCGCACTTGGAACGTTTTTGCCTCGGCGATCGGGCAACAGCTCGCTACGCCACCGCCCCCACCAAAACCGCGACGCACTCGGATCCTCGCCGAGCGCTTCGCGGCGTTCGTCGATCTCAACGGCCCGATTCCGGCACATCGCCCCGAGTTGGGCCCATGCCACATCTTTCGGTCAGCTCGCCCAGGCGAGTACGGTCAGTTCGGTCTTGGTGGCCGCACGAGGCGCGCACACCGAGTCGCTTTCTTCATCGCCGAAGGGCGGTGGCCCGTTCCTAACGCTTGCCACCATTGCGACAACCGCCCCTGTGTGCGGCGCTCGCATCTCTTCGAAGGCACGACTCTCGACAACATGCGCGACATGGTTGCCAAGGGGCGGCACCGCTCCGCGCGGGTGAGCCCGTGATCGGCGCGGTGCTCGTGCCGGTCTCGGGGAGCATCCTCGGCGAGGATCGTACGGTCGCGTACGCGGTGGAGCCCCGCGGGTGCCGCTCGCCCGTCGAGGCGTGGGCGTGGTGCTACCACCTCGCGGTGCACTTGCTCGAGGCCGGCCTCCACCACCCCCGCGACCTCCGCGTCGAGTCGATCGGCGTCGAGCCGCCGGGGCAGCGGGGCGATCGCCTCCACGCCAACGGCGCCCCCCGCGTGCGGATCGCGGTCCATGGCGACACCCTCGCGCGCGAGCTGCGCGCCGCGGTCAACGGCGCGATCGTGCGCGTGAGCGAGGAGCGCCGATGAGCACCCTCGCCGAGATCCACTACACCGTCGAGGTCCCGCGGCGCGGCGCGATCCGGAAGACGAAGACCGTGCGCGCGAGCGCCGAGGGCCTCCCCGCCGCCGTGCAGCGCGCGCAGGCGAAGCTCGAAGACGTGGGCGCTTACCAGATCGTCGTGCGGTACGAGGTGGCGTCTTGATCGCCGCGCTCGTCGAGCTGCTCATCGGCGCCGCCGCGCTCGATGTCCTCGCCAACCACTGGGCCTCGGGCGAGCTCCTCGAGAGCGACCCGACCGCGCACCTCACCGCCGCGATGTGGGTGGTGGCCACCGCGTTCCCCGATCCCGAGCGCGAGTGGTGCACGCCGGCCGATCCCTGCTTGCACTGCCCCACGTGCGTCCCCGACTCGCCCACGTCGTGGGATCCGCGCGCCGAAGCTTTCTGGTCTTGAGCCCTCAAGGCCCCGCACCTCGATCCGTCCCTTCCACGGCAAGGAGCCCCACACCATGACCGCCACCACGTCACGCCGAACCACCGCCGTCCCCGCGTTCACCGCCCTCGAGCTGACCCTGCTCGACTACTTCGAGAGCACAACCGACACGCCCGACCTCGTGGTGCTCGCCTCGAGCTCGCGCCGGGCCGCCGCGCTCACCGTGCGCGCCCTCGAGTGCCGCGAGCTCCTCGAGCCCGAGGTCAGCTTCACGTCCCTCGAGCGCACCCTCGTGCGCTACTTCGACGCGACCGAGGCACTCATCCGCCGCAAGCTGATCAAGGGGTGCCGGTGCGGGTGCGCGTACACGGCCGAGGAGTGGGCCGCGCGCCCGGTCCGTTACACCCGCACGGACGAGATCGACGGCGCGGTCGAGGCGCGCGACTGCGTGTGCGGCTCTACCCTCGAGCACGCGAGCGCGCGCACGCGGTAGCTTCGGAATGACGCACGGGTTATGGTGCAGCCATGCCCGACGGTGAGACAACCTCGTTCTTCTCTCAAGTCATCCGCGACGTTCGATCCGCGCGTGGTCTCACGCAAGACGAGTTCGCGAAGGTCTGCGGTGTGACGCAGCCCGCGGTGGTGAAGTGGGAACGGGGGCGCCCCCTCGCCGAGGCAACGCTCGGGCGCATTGCCGAGCGGCTCGGGCTCACGCTCGCGGCGCTCCTCTACCCGAACGTCGCCAAGGGGTACCGGGAGTTCGAGAAGCGCCGCAAAAAGCGGAAGGAGAGAGGCCATGCGAACCGATCATCGTGACGTCCTGACCGAGGCGCCGCCGCGTGAGCGTGCCGCGCGCGTGCGCCTCCTACTCGCCGAGGGCTGGTCACCCTCGCGCATCCTCGCCGAGGTCCCCCACCTCGACCCGGCGCTCGTCGCCGGCGGCGACATGAGCCGAGACCTGCGGCCAATCGGCCCCGAGCGTTCGCGTCACGCGAGCGCGAATTGAAGCCGCTCGCCGAGCGCTTCGCTTTGCGCGTCAACCTCAACGGACCGATCCCCGCGCACCGCCCCGAGCTCGGGCCCAGCCACGAGTGGACCGGCGCGACACAAGGCTCGCTTGGCTACGGCTCGATCCGGGTGGATGGCCGCCGTCGCCTCGCTCATTGCGTCGCGTTCTTCCTCGCCGAGGGGCGGTGGCCGAGCCCGCAAGGTCTCCACCATTGCGACAACCCGCCGTGCGTTCGCCGCGAGCACCTTTTCGAGGGATCGCAGGCGGACAACCAGCGGGATATGGTTGCGAAGGGGCGTCACGGCAGGCGCGCCCATGACGATGCCGGGCTGCTGATGCTGCTCATCAGGTAGGCGGACCGGCTACCGATCTTCGGTTGTACCGTAGCGCCAATACTGGCGCCATGACCGTTCGCGCTATACAGCATCGACATGCCGCGGGGACGCGGCGAGGAGGGTGACTCGATGATCAAGGTGCTCGCGGCGGCGATTGTGGTGTGCGGGCTCATGGCGTGCGGCGGTACGCCGGCGGGTACGGGTACGATCACGGGGCCGGCGCCCACCGGCTCGGTCACGCCGTGCGGCACCGGCACCACGCCGGGCGCTGACGGCTCGGCGGGCCCGATGGGGCCCACGGGTGCCGCCGGCGTTGACGGCACGCAGGGCCCCGCCGGCGCGCCGGGCGCCACGGGTGCACCGGGCCCGGTCGGCCCGCAGGGGATCCCGGGCGTGCAAGGCCCCGCCGGCCCCGTTGGCCCCGCGGGTGGTGAGGGCGCGCAAGGCCCGGTCGGCCCGCAAGGCCCCGCCGGCCCCGTTGGCCCCCAGGGCCCCGGGCTCTCGGCCTCGAGCGTCTACCAGATCTATGCCCCCGGCCCGGGCTCGTTCTTCTCGACCACGAGCTCCGCGGGCGAGGTCACGTGCGGCTTCGCCACCGCGAGCTGCACCGCCGGCGACATCATGCTCGGGGGCTCGTGCATCTGGGACGCGAACACGCTCGCCACGTACGGCGAGTTCCTCGGCCAGGCGCTCCCCTCGCCCCTCGTGCAGAACTCGCTCGGTCAGAAGCAACCGCCGGCGAACGCCTACCAGTGCCGCGTCTGCGCCGCGAGCAACGGCACCGCACAGAGCCACGCCGTGAACGTCTCCGCCGTCATCACTTGCGTGCACCCCGGCTGACCGCTACACCACTCGCACACGAAGGCCCGCACGGCGCAAGCCGGGCGGGCTTCGTCGTTCCGGGGTATAACGGCGGGGTCATGAGCGCCGCCGACCCGTACACCGCCCTCCGCGAGCTCGTACGCGATCCGCTCGCGTTCCGAGTCCTCAAGTCCTACATCGAGCGCCGCCGCATCGATCGCGAGACGACCCTCGAGCGCGCGATCGAGATCGTGACCGGGCGCGTGCGCTCGGGCGAGCTCTCGCTCCTCGTGGCCGAGGCGAGCAAGCCCGACCCCGTGTGGCGCGAGGAGCGCGCGCTGCACGAGGTCATCAAGCGCGCGGTCGCGCCGTTCGCCGGGCACGCGCCGAGCCCCTCGACCCTCGAGTCGATCCGGCTCGTGGTGGAGGAGGCGTGCGTGAAGCGCTACCCCCGCCATGCGCGCCGCTACGTGCGCAAGGTGGTGCGCGAGGCGGTGGGCCACACGCTCGACCGCCTCGAGATCCGCGGCGCGGTGATCGTGGCGGCGCTCGCGGGCTTCCGGCCCAACTAGCGCGAGAGCATCACGATCGTCCCGTTGCCGCTCGTGCAGCTCCCGTTGCCGGTCGCCGAGACCTGGAACGTCGTCGAGCCCGTGACCTTGATTCCCCAGCCGCCCGAGAGGTCGTTCCCCGTGCCGGTATTGATCGCGGTGTTCCCGGTGCTGCCGTGGATCGCCACCGTGTCCCCGCTGATGAAGTTGTGGGCGGCCTGCGTCGTGATCGTGGTGGGGTTGCCCGAGGTGGTGCACGTCGAGACCGTGGCCGAGGTGACGTTCGGGCTCGTCGAGTAGTTGTTTTCATAGATGACCGCGAAGCTCTGACCGTTCCCGCCCCCCGGCGAGCCCATGGTCCAGCCGTAGTAGAGCAGCGAGCTCGGGGCCGCGATCGTTTCGTAGTCGGACCAAACGATGCCGTTGTTCGACCACTGCTCGTGCAGGTCGGTCCCGTCCATGAGGAACCGAAACCAGTTGAGCCCGTTCCCGCCGGCGAACTGGTTGAAGACCGCGCTTTGCTCGTAACCGAGAGTGATCCGCCCCGCGCCGGGGTGCTCGGTCTGGTTGTGCATCCCCGGGGTGCCGTTGTTCAACCAGCTCGACAGGCAATACGCCGTGTCGCTCGTGGTGGTGCCCGTGCTCACGCAGAGCCCGAAGTCCGGATATTGCGTATGCGTGAAGTACGGCGCCCACTGCGCGACGAGGGTGACCATCCAGAACGTGCTCGTGGAGAGCGTCTGAGATTGGAGCCCCATGTTCCCGTTACCGCCGCCGTCGGGGCACATCGCAAGGAACGAGTCACCGCGCTGGAGGACGCCCACGGTGCCGGCGATCGTGTACGAGCTCGCGAGCGGGGGCTTCACGAGCTGACGGGTAATCCCGAAGTTCCGCCATGCCGACGCGGTGGGGTCGTCGATCGAAAGCTCCGCGTTGTCCGTGCCGGCGAAGAGCGTGCTCGCGCCCGCGCTCGAGGCGCGCCCGGCGGCGGTCCCCACCGAGGCCGCCGAGAGGGCCGCCGTGTCGGCGACGCCGCCGGTCTGGTGGACGAAGCCGGTGCCGGTGGGGTTCGCACGGTTGCCGACCTTGCCGAGCGGTGGTGCGCCCGAGGCGTGGGGCCCGAGGCTCAAGACGAGCGAGACCACCGCGAGCACGAGCGCGGCGAGCGCGGAGGCGGGCGTGTACTTCTTGAGGTCCATCGGGGCTCCTTAGAACGGGATGTAAAGCGTGTCTGTCGTGTCGGCGACCCACGTGTACGCCTCGATCGTCGTCGAGGTGTACGAGGCGTTCGCCGCGAGCGTGGCGCCGGTGTTCGGGTTGATCAGCGACCACCCGGTGGGGGGCGTGACCTTGTACCCGAACGTCCCGCCGATGAGCGCAATCTGGTGGGGGGCGCCGTCCGAGTCGCTCGCAGGGAGCTGGTAGACGCATTGCGCACCGGTGGCGTTCGCGCGGTTGTAAGTCGCGCCGACGGCGAGGTTCGTTGTGCCCGTGGTCTGCGTCGAGCCACCGACGAACGACCCGCTTGCGCCGGTGGCCCCGGTGGCACCGGTCGCACCCGTTGCCCCGGTCGCACCGGTGGCGCCGTTCGATCCGTTCGTACCGGTGGCGCCGGTTGCACCCGTTGCGCCCGTCGCCCCGTTCGATCCCGCCGTGCCGGTCGCGCCGGTTGCCCCCGTGGGCCCGAGGTCTCCGTTCCGATCGAACGCCATGAGGATCGCGTCGCTCGCAACGAAGGGGCTCGCCGTGTTCGACGTGATCTCGGTGACCGCGAGCTCGGTGTACGCGGTGTGATCGGTGCGGCTCGAGATCGAGAAGAGGATGAATTGCGTGGTATCCGAGACCTTGACGAGCCGGATATAGCCCTTGAGCGTCGAGGTGCTCGCGTCGAACTGCGCGAGGGCGTTCGTGAGAGTCGCCGAGTTCGCGTCGGTCTTGCTCACGTAGACCGCCGTCGACGTGTTCTCGGTCGCGTTGTTCACGCGCAGCTTCCCCGAGCCCGGGTCCGCGTTGCTCGTGCCCGTGTCGAACGTATACGAGAACGTCGCGGCCCCACCGTACGGCCCGATCGAGCCCGCGCCGCCCGGCCCCGTTGCGCCCGTGGCGCCGGTGGGCCCTGTGATCCCCTGCGAGCCCGTCGCGCCCGTTGGCCCCGTCGCACCGGTGGGGCCCGTACCGCCGGTCGCGCCGGTGGACCCCGTTGCGCCGGTTGCCCCGTTGGTCCCGTTCGTCCCCGCGGTACCCGTGGCGCCGGTGGGGCCGGTGATGCCCTGAGCGCCGGTCGCACCCGTTGCCCCGGTCGGGCCTGTGATCCCTTGAGCCCCGGTGGCCCCCGTCGCCCCGGTGGCGCCGGTGGGGCCGATCGGACCCGTCGGGCCGACCGGGCCGAGAGCGCCCGTTGCACCGGTGTTCCCGATGCCGGCAAAGGCACCGGGGATCCCTTGCGCGCCCGTGTTCCCCGTGGGGCCGACGTTGCCTTGCGGGCCCGTGGCACCTTGCGGCCCCGTGGCGCCGGTTGCGCCGAGGTCACCGGCGGGCCCCACGTTCCCGGTCGCACCCGTGGCGCCGGCCGCACCTTGCACGCCCTGAGCGCCGGTTGCCCCGGTGGGGCCGGTGGCGCCGGCCGCGCCGGTGGGGCCGATCCCGCCCGTCGCGCCGTTGAGGCCCGCCGCGCCCGTTGCACCTTGCGGCCCGGTCGGCCCGGTTGCACCGGTACCCCCGGCCGCCCCCGCCGCACCCGTTGCCCCGGTGGCACCCCCGGGCCCGGTCGCACCCACGCCACCGATCGGCCCCGTGCCGCCGGCCGGCCCTTGCGCGCCGGTGGCGCCGGTTCCCCCCGTGGCACCCGAGGGCCCCGCCGCGCCCGTGGCGCCGGTCACGCCGGCCGCGCCGGTCACGCCTTGGGCACCCGTGGCCCCCGTCGGCCCCGCCGCGCCTGTCGCGCCGGTAGGGCCCGCGGCGCCCGTTGCCCCGTTCGTGCCGTTGGCACCCGCGGCACCCGTCGCCCCCGCCGTACCCGCGGCACCAGTCGCACCGGTCGGCCCGGTGGCGCCGGCCGAGCCCGCGGCACCGATGGCGCCGGTTGCCCCCGCCGCACCGTCCACGCCCGCAGCACCCGTCGCACCGGTGGGCCCGGTCACACCGACGCCCGTAGCACCGGTCGATCCCGTCGCCCCCGTGGGGCCGAGCGCACCCGTCGCACCCGTCGCGCCGGTCGATCCCGTCGCGCCGGCGGTGCCCGCGGTGCCCGCCGCACCCGCGACACCTTGCGCGCCGGTCGGCCCGGTGTTCCCTTGAGCACCCGTTGCGCCCGTCGCGCCGGTGTTCCCCGTGGCCCCGGTGGGGCCCGCGTTACCTTGCACGCCGGTGGGGCCGGGCGCGCCGGGGTTGCCTTGCGCGCCGGGGCCACCGGCCGCGCCGGTCGGGCCGGGTGGGCCTACCGGCCCGGTGCCACCCGTCGCACCGGCGGCGCCGGTCGCCCCGGTGTTACCCGCGGCGCCGGTGCCACCCGTCGCGCCCGTGGGCCCGACCACGAGCTCGATGACTACGTGCTCGGGATCCTCGAAGCCGAACGACATGCGGCAACGCTATCACCGAGCCCGTGGGCCGTCGCGAGCGAGCTACTGCCAGGCCCGGTACCGATCGGCGCGGTAGTGCCGGAGGTTCCCGTTCGTGTCCGCGACGTTATTGAACTTGGCGCCGTCGAAGGTGATCAGGTGCGCGAAGTGCCCGTGCGGGATGATCATCGGGTGCGGCGGGTACGTGTCGTTCTGGTACTGCGGGATCAGGAAGTTCCCTCGCTTCGTCATGGTGATGTCGTAGACGTTGCAGTCTCGGTAGCCGGGCAGCTCGGGGTACGTGTCCGGGAGCGAGTACACGCTCGGCGGCCAGCTCGACCAAAGGAACCAATGCTGCCCCGCGAGGAACACGGTGCGCGAGCCCTCGCCTTGGAAGCTCGTCGCCGGGTCGCGCCCCACCTCGCTCCACGTGACGAGGTCGGTGCTGCTCGCGAGGAACGGGAAGACCTGGCTCGGGTTGCCCGCTTGCGAGACCGTACCCGAGGCGACCGCGAGGTACCATGTGCCCGAGACGAGCACCATGTTCGGATCGTACTCGCCGGCGCCCGTGGGGTTCGGGAGCGAGAAGGTCTTCGCCTGCGTGATGACGTTGCCGCCCGAGTATAGGTTCAAGACCGTTTCGAGCTTGTGCGAGATGTGGATGTTGCCGGTCTGCGTGCCCTGGTTGCCCCATGTCGTTGCGAGGAAGTGGAACGTCCCATCTTGGTTGTCGATCAACTGCCCCGCGTCGTCGTCTTGCACCACGCCGAGCCGCGCGGTCGTCGCGCCGTTCGTCGTGCCCGTGTACACCGCGGTCAGCGTGATCGAGCTCGATCCCACCGATTGCACGACGTAGGGCGTGAGCGACTGCGCGCCAAAGTCCACGACGGCGCCGGGGTATACCGCCGCGATCAGACCGTTACCGCCGACGAGGTTGCTCGTCGTTGAGACCACCGCCGATCCGTTGGTGACGCCGAACGTGCCCGCGAGGGTGATCGACGGCGCCGCGCTCGTGCCGCTTGGCGTGATGCGGTTGTTCCAGAACGAGCCGAGCATCGTGAGCGTCCGCGACGTGAGGTCGTAGGACATGAGCCCCATGAAGCCGGCGGCGCGCTCGTCGAGCAGGCTCGTGGTCAGGTAGACGACGTCGCCGCTCGGGTTGATCGGCGTGCCCGCGGGGTTCGTCACGACGGCGATGTCGCGCATACCGCACGCGCCGAAGAGCCCGATCTTGAGGTTCGTGAAGCTCACGGTGGTCGATGGTCCGCCCGTCGAGAATGCCTTGCTCGCCGTGTGGATCATCCCGTGCCACTGGCTCATCACGTACGAGCCGTGCGCTCGCGGCTCGAAGAGGCTCGAGGCGTCGTAACTCGTGATGAACGTCCACGGGTCGGTGACGAGCTTCTTGTACCAACAGCAAAGTGAGCCCGCGACCATCGACATGCCGAGGAAGAACGGCGCCACCCACGCGACCGAGACGCTCGCGAGGTTGTTCTGGTTGGAGCCGTTGAAGACCTGGAAGTGCACGTTGCCGGCTTGCTTTGACCAGCACGCGAAGAACCCGTACCCCGAGTTCGCGAGCGTGCCGGTTTCACCGAAGCCGACCGAGTAATCCTCGTAAACGGGCGTCCCCCCGGAGTTGCTCGCGGCGAGGATCTCGACCGAGACGCATGCATTGAGCGCGGGCAACGCCTGCCCTTCCGAGATCCACGTGTTCGCGTCGAGCCCGACGTTGACGACGGTGATCTCGCCGCTCGTGCTCGTGACCGTGACCGTCGAGTCCTTGACGATTGTAAAGCGTGTCTGCGTGGTGTCGGTGAAGGGGTCATTGACCCAGAGGCACCCGGGCGGCTGGATCGTCACGCCCGCCGCCGAGAAGGGCGCGAGCGCGGCGAGGCCGCCGCCGATGAAGAGATCGACCGGTTCCTTCTCTTCGGTGTTCGCCGAGCCACCGGATCCCGTCGCACCGGTTGCACCCGTTGCGCCCGTCGAGCCGTTCGTGCCCGCCGTGCCCGTTGCGCCGGTCGCACCGGTCGGGCCGGTGTTCCCCTGAGCGCCGGTGGGGCCCGTGCCGCCGCCACCGCTGCCACCCGAGCCCGCGGGGCCCTGCGGCCCCGGGATGCCGGGCAAGCCTTGGGGGCCGGTGGGGCCGGTATTCCCCTGCGGGCCGGTGCCGCCGGTCGCGCCGACGTTGCCCCCGGGGCCGACGTTGCCGGTGGCGCCGGTTGCGCCCACCGCGCCCGGTGTGCCCTGCGCGCCCGTGGCGCCCGTCGGGCCGGTGACGCCTTGAGCGCCGTCGGTGCCCGCCGAGCCCGTGGCACCCGTGGGGCCCGCCACGCCGGTCGCACCTTGAGCGCCCGTCGGTCCCGTCCCGCCGGTCGCCCCGGTGACGCCGGCGGTGCCGGTCGCACCGGTCGCCCCCGCCGCACCGGTCGGCCCCACACCGCCGGCGGCGCCGGTCGCGCCCGTGGCACCGCTTGGCCCCGTGGGCCCCGTGGGCCCCGCGCTGCCGGCCGCGCCGGTCGCACCGGTGCCACCCGCCACCCCCGCGCTGCCGGTCGCGCCTGCCGCCCCCGTAGCGCCCGCGGGGCCGGCCGAGCCGGTCGCCCCCGTTGCACCCGTGCCGCCCGTGGCGCCGGTCGCGCCTTGCGGCCCGGTCACACCCGCCGAGCCCGCGGCGCCGGTCGGACCCGCCGAGCCCGTCGGACCCGCCGGCCCCATCGCGCCGGTCGCACCCGTAGGGCCGACGTCACCCGCCGCGCCCGTACCACCCGTCGCACCGGTTGCGCCGGCGGGGCCGGTAGGGCCGAGACCACCGACCGCACCCGGGCCACCCACGGCACCCGTCGGCCCCGGCGGCCCGACCGGGCCCGTGCCCCCCGTCGCGCCCGCGGCGCCGGTGGCGCCCGTGTTCCCCGCCGCGCCGGTGCCGCCGGTTGCACCGGTGGGGCCGACGACCAGCTCAACGACTACGGCTTCGGCTTGGCTCATCGCGTCGCGGTCGGCTCAACGACGACCTCCCCTTTGATCAGCATGAACGAGCTCCCGTCGGGTGTACCGCTCGGGTCGAGCCATAGATCCCAGACGCCCTTGCCGATCCCGCTCGTCGCCACCGTGGTCGCCTGCGTGGACGAGAGCTGCACCTGGAGGCCGCTCAGCGTGCTCGAGGTGGGGTCGTTCACGACGGCGAGCCCGGTGCCCAGGCCGAGCGTCACGAGGGGGACGAGATCCGCGTACGCACCTCGGATCATCGCGCGCGCGCCCCAGCCCGAGAGCACGATCGGCGAGCCGTTGATGTCGCGGACGACGAAGAGGAAGCCTTGCGCCGCGCCTTGGCGGATCACGAGGTTCCGGCGGTACGGTTTCGCGGCCATGGTCAGACTCCCTTGCCGTCGAGGTAGAGGATCGCGCGGCGGTAGAACGTGAACGATTCCGCATGCACTCGTGCGACCTCGCCGGCGCCGGGCGGGTTCTCGTTCCACCCCGCGAAGATCGCGAGGCGCCGCTCGCACTCGGCGCGCAGCTCTTTCGTGATCCCGTCGGGATCCTTGATGGCGTGCAGGCGCTCGAGGAGCTGCTCGCACGCCTCTCTCAAGATCTGCATCGTGCGTGACGGGCGCGTCGGGGTGATGTCTTCGTCACTCACACCGACGAGGTTATCGCACCGCTACGTGCGCCGATAGCCGAGACGCTTCGCGAGCTGGCCTCGCTCGTACCGCCGCGCCGCCTCGCGGTCCCATTCCGCGTCCGCCTCGGGCAGCTCGGCGAGCGCGAAAGCGAGGAGGTCTCGGTGACGGTTGCCCGTCCACCCGTGGGCCACGCGCTCGGCGATCGTCGCCGGCGCGCGGCTACTCGCGGCCATGAGCGGCGCCGTTGAGGTAGCGCCCGCTCTTCGGCGGCGCAGGGCCGTCGGCCCAGATCGGCGCGCGCGCGGCGTTGATGACCTTACCGCGGAGTTCCTGACGGCAGGGCTCGCACGGCACCTCGGGCACCGACACGCCCTTGCGCGGCCACATGCCCGCCGTGGGGCCGAGCAGCGTCCGCGCCTTGTGGCAGAACGGGCAGTACACGGCGTGCTTTGCCACCGCTCGCCGGCGCGAGAGGTAGAGCCGCAAGAGCACCTCGCCGAGGATCAAGAGGATCACGAACGCCGCGTACTTCATGGGGCTCCTCCTCGCCTCGAGCGATCGAGCTTGCGAGCTCGTGGCGGAGGCCGTGTGCACGGAACGCGATGATGCTCTTGCGCCCGAGCACCGCGCAGAGCCGGCACCGCTCGCAAGTCATCCCCTCGTTCGTTTGGGCGGTGCACACCACAAGCGTACTACCGGCTGGGGTACGTGTCGCGCGCGCGGGGTGGTCGGCGGGTACGACAACGGCGACCGGCGCGACGCCCCGCGCCACGAGCGCGTCCGCCTCGGCGATCGTGTCGGCCGATAGGTTGATCGCGAAGCGGTGCGCGATCGCGTGGCGGATCGCGGCCTCGTTCGCATGCGTCAGCGGCTTGTGCGTGAACGTGAAGCCGCGCGCGCCGGCGGCCTCGTTCGCTCGCGCGAGCCCGGCAAGGAGCGAAGCGTCGATCACGTCGCCGGGCCCGGGGAGGTCGCCGGCTTCGTTGTGCCGCCACAGTTGCCCCCGCGGCAGCGCGCGCACCTTGCGGAGGAACGCGGGCCACTCGAGCCCGCGCTCGGCCGTGCGGCCCCAGTGCAGCCGCGTGTGGTTTGACTCCTCGGCGTAGCACCCCGCGCCGCGGTACGAGCACGAGGTGGGGCACGAGTCGCGGTCGGTCACGCTCACCGGGATCGGCCCGGTCTTCACGTTGTGCGTCACCGGCGTCCACCGCACGCGCACGCCGCCGGCGCCGGGGATCGGCACCTCGTGCGCCGCGCGGCGCGCCGTGCGCTCCTCGAGCGAGAGCGAGCCCCAGCCCGCGTAGCGCGCCTGACAGACCTGGCAGCGGTTCACGGGGCGGCCGCGGCGTCCGATGAAGAGCGCGGGCCAGAGCTTCCACTTCGTGCACTGAGGGCAACGGCGTTCGTTGCCGGCGATGGTGGTGCGGACGTCCATAACGGACGAGTGCTATCACCCTCGCGTTATCCCGTCATCAGCTCACAACGACGGGGGCGCTCACCGCGACGCTCGTATACCCGTTCGCGGGCAGATACCGGAACTCGTACGTGCCCGGCGCGGTGGGCGTCGCGAAGGATGCGGAGCCCAAGGTCTCGCCGTCGGGGACGAACTGATAGGCGAGGTAGGCGGTGTTCGGTGTGCCCGCGGCGAAGAGCCCGATCCAGTCTTGGTGCCCGACGCCGGGGCTGATCCAGTTGACGCCGAGCGTCCCCACCGCGTGCGTCGCCGTGACCGGGGCCGCGTCGAGCACCACCTGGGTGCTGCCCGTGGCGAACGAGAACTGGATGAGGCTCGGCTCGCCGAGCGCGTTGTGCATGGCCAAGAGCGAGAGCGCGATCTGCTCCACCGCACGCCACTCGGTCGCGGTGAAGGTGTCGCCCTGCGATTGCCGGGTGATGCTCGGGCTACCCGCGATCGGCGCACCGCCCTCGTATGCGGGGTCGCCGGGGAGGAGCTCCACCGAGTCCGACCATTGCCGGCCGTCGGTGAAGAACACCGAGAACTGGTGGATGTCCCGATCGGAGCGCGTTTGCGCGAAGACCACCTTGAAGATCGGCGAGGTCTTGGAGAGCGTGAGGATCTGGGTGAACGCGGTCACCGAGGCGGGGACGGCCGCGAGCGCCTGCGCCGGCGGCGGTAGCGGGTCCACGAAGAGATCGAACGTCGTCGTGGTCATGCTCGGGCCCTCAAGCGCGAGCGTCTCCCCGCCGGCTGAGGCGGTCAAGCTTCAGCTCGGGGGCACCTTGTCCGCGACGAGCGCGTGCCGCGCCGAGAGGAGATCGTAAAGCGTCGGATCCTCGGGGTAGATCTCCGAGAGGTCGGTCAGCTCGCGCCACGTGCGGGCCACGAGCTCGCCGTCGGCGCCGAACTCGCCCACCCCCTGGCACCATGTGCAAAGGATGAAGTCCCCCGGCTCGGGTGGCTTCCCCGTCTCGTCCGAGAGGTGCTCGAGTGCGTGGGCGCAGTGCGGGCAGCGCGTCATGGGGGGGAGGTCTTGGACGATGGGGTCGGGCTCGGGCTCGCGGGGCCGGGCGGTGGCGAGGGCGGGGCGGCGGGGCTTGCGGCGGGGCATGGTGGGGGCTGCGCGTAGCACTCGCGAGCGTACCCGTCGGCGGCCTCGAACGTGTCGAAGACTCGCCCCCCCACGGTCCGCTGGCCGAGGGGGAGCTCCGGGTCGTAGACGATCGCCTTGCCGTCCATGCGGTTCAAGGGGCGGAAGCGGCCGTACGAGATGCCGGGGTCCTTGAGGTAGCCCCGCTCGATCTTCGTGGCCGCCATCAGGCCGGATCGACGCCGCGGGTCTTCTCGTCGAGATCCACGGCGAAGCGCCCGAGCTGCGCGTTCGCGATCTCTTCGTTCTTGGCCGCGGTGGCATAGTGCGAGCGCCGGTTTGCGTCGCCGGCGATGACATCGGCGAGCGCGCCGCGCGCCGCGCGATAGGCGTCGTGCCAGGCCCTCGAGCGCGCGCGCGTGTCACCGAGGCGATCGCGCACGAGCGAGGCGAGCTGCACGAGCGTGGTCTCGGCATATTGATCGGGGCCCGCACCGAGCGCGTTCATCAGGTGGATCCGCACTGCGTTCGTCGCGTCGGCGAGCGCGTTGACCCGCGTGACGAGCCCCGGCGCCATGTAGCCGACCATCGCCGCGGTGAGCGACTCACGCGCGCCCCGCACCTCGTGGAGCATCGTGTCCCACGCAACCTGCGGTGAGAAGCCGAGAGCGTCCGCGAGCTCGCCGTGCATCTTCGCGAACGGACCGGCGTCGACAACCCCCGGCCGCGGCAACGCTTCGACCGGCGAGGTGCCGTGCCGGGCGATGAAGGCGGTGCGCGTCGGGGCAAGGCGTTCGGCGACGAGCCCGATGAGATCCATGAGCGAGTGCTGCCCCCCGCTGCGAGGCATGCCGAGCACCTCCTCGAGATCGCTCGCGGCTTGGAGCATCTCGCGCTCCATCTCGTGCACGGCGATCGGCGCGCCGGGGCTCGCCGGCGGCACCTCGATCACGAGGTCACCGATCGCGTCGAGGATGGCCGAGCCCACGTCATCGGACGTCGGCGCATGGGGGGCGCCCCCCTTCCACCGCGAAAGGAGATCACCGAGACGGGTGCGGTGCCACGCCGCGTCGTGAAAGACGGCGTCGTCGTCGTTGGTGGGGGCTTGAGCGGCGGTCACGGTGGGGCTCGTCATGGTCTCTCCTTGCCCTGGGCGGGGCGCGTTGCGGTTACGGGGGGGCACGATCGCTGCACCGTAGGGGGCCACCATGACCATCCTCGGCGTCGTCTTCGTGCTCATCGTGGTCGGGGTGCTGCTCTACCTCGTGCACGCGGTCATCCCCCTCGATCCGAAGATCCGTTTGATCCTCGATGTCGTGGTGATCCTCGCGGTGCTGGTGTGGCTCGCTCAAGGCTTCGGGCTGCTGACCGGGCTTGACCGCCCCATCCGTTTCCGGTGAGGCGGTCTTGCGCGGCGCGCACACGGCGCAGCTCGCCCAACCGCAGGGCTCGGCGGGGTCGGCGAGCCCCACCGCGGTCAGCCCTCTTCGCTCTCGCTCGGCGGCGCGACGCGGGCCGGCGGCTTCGCCGGCGGCCGGATGACGACCTGACGCGCGGCGGCCTTTGCCTCGGGCGTGGACGGGGCCGTGCTCACCGGCGAGGGCGTGGTCGCGCGCTCGAGGTCTTCCTCGTACGCCGGGCGCGGCTCGCGCTTGACGTCGAGGTTCACGATCGAGACGCCATCGCGCTCGCGGCGGAGGAGGGCGGTGAGGGCTACCTGCCGAGGCCCGTCGCTGCCGCGGGGGTGCTCGGCGCCGGTGGCCTCGATGTGGAAGCCCTGGCCCGGCCGCATGCCGAGGACTTTGGTGAGGTCGGCCTGGCTGATCTTGAACTCGCTCATGGTGTGCTCCGTGGTGTGGGGGACGCCGGGGAGCTTACCGGGAGACCCAGCTTCTCGGCGAGCGCGCCGAGACATTCCGCGCATGAGCCCCAGGCGCCGTGACGCGCGAGGCGCGGGTCACGCGACCACGTGCCGCCGCGCGGGACGAACTTGGTGCCGCACATCGTCACGCCACCGGGCGCCCCCATCTGCGGGCGGCCGGCGGGGCGCTCGGCTTCGTAGTGCACGAGACGCGCGGGCCGGTAGTACAGAGCGAGGGTTTCATCGTGGGGGGCACCTCTTGCAAGGGGGCGCGGCGGGGTGCTTGGGCTGCATCCCGACCGCCCGGATAGTGACGGTGGAGCCTTCGGTCTCTAGGCGCGCGATCACGCGCCCCCCGCGGATCATGGCCCCGCACGCGCAAACGGTGAGCGCCACCTCGTGCCCCTCGAGCGCCCGGATAGTGACGCTCGGGTGCTCGCGGCGCGGGCCGTTGCACGCGGGGCAATGGCTCACGGGACCCGCTCGTCGATGATCTTGCGCACGCGCTCGACCGTGCCGGGTGGGATGAGCGCGTAGGGGTCGATCAAGCGGCGGATCGTGGTCTCGGCGGTCTCGAGGGTGGCCACCGCGCGCACGGTGCCGGTGGCGATGAAGTACCTCTTGAGCCGCTCGCGGTACTCGGGGGGAAGGCGCGTGGAGCCGTGGCCGCTCGTGCGCGGGCCGTGGCGGCTCACTCGAGCCACCCGTACGCGCGCATCGTGCGCTCGACGCGCACGCGGATCGCCCACGCATCGGCGGCCGCGCGCAGGTACGTCCACGCCATGAAGCGTTCGTTCTCACCGGTCTCGCGGTGCCACCGGCGCGCGGCGATGAGGTTCTCGGCCATGCGGCGGAGGGCGTCGGTCGCGATCGCGCGCTCGGGCATGAGCCGGCGCGCGGCGTGGCGGTACCGCGTGGCGAGGTCGGCGGCGATCGGCTCGAGGGCCGAGACGCGCTCGAGGGCGGCCGCCTCGGCGACGAGCCCGTCGCGCGCCTGGCGCATGAGCGCGCCGGCGAGCTTGCGGCGCCAGGGGTCGCCCTCGTCCTCCCCGGGCCCGTCGGCGTCGGTCACGCGGCGCCCGGGGTCGAGCATGTAGGCCACCGCGTCGGCGTTGAGGCGCGGGCTCACGGTACCGTGTCCGCCTGCGAGTCCGCCTGCTTGAGCGCGAGCCGGCCGTCCACGCGCAGGGTCTTCTTGGTGATGTGCTCGTGGAGCCGCCCCACCATGACGAGGAGGCACTCGCTCAAGCGGTCCGCTTGGTCCTTCTGGGAGGCGTCATTCACGATCTGGTGGTACGGGATCAAGGTCTCCATCACCTCGGCGATCACCGCGGTTTGAGGCGAGCGCGGGTCGGGCGCTTGCCACGTGAGCCGGAGGATGAAGTCGTGCTCGAAGAGCCCGAGCGAGATCGCCTCGAGCGGCCCCACGTAGCCGAGGAGCTCGGCGCTCTCACACCACTTCTCGATCGCGCGGACGGCGATCGTGCCCTCGAAGTTCCTGAGCGCGGCCTCGCGCCCCTCGCGCCGTGGGTCGTAGACCTGGATACGGATCCGGCGCGCGTGCGAGCGGATCCACATGTCGACGGCCGTCGCGTGGAGCTGGTGGAAGGTGTGGGGGGCGGTCATGGGGGGCGGGAAACCTCGTGGCGTGCTCATGGTGCCTCCGGTGCCGAAAGTAGCGGGGTGGTGGTGCGCGAGCCGTTGTCGCGGGCCGCCGTAAGCTGCGGGATCGCCAGCTCGGCGACCGTCTCATTCGTGCCCGGGATGACGAGCGCCGCGAGGAACTCCTTCTCGAAGGTGGTGACGCCGCTGGTCACGCAGTCGAGCTTGGCCTTCAAGAGGATCGCGAGCGAGCGCCAAAGGCGGCGCAGCTCGGCGTCGTACGCGCGCGCGGCGTCGGCCTTCGACCTCGGCTGGTACCGGCCGGCCGCATGCGTGAAGCGGCGCTCACCGGGGTCGGGGTACTCGAGATCGAACCGCACGTGCCACCGCTTGAACGCGAAGCCGACCGTGGCCCGGCGGGCATCCCACGAGGACGAGAAGGCGCTCGCCCCGTAGCGCACGAGGATGCGCTCGACCTCGGCGCGCGAGCGCTCGACGGGGACGGTGGTGCCCGCCGCGAACATCGCCGGCGTGCTCACGACCGGTCACCCGACCGCCCGACGCTGACCGTTGCTTGCCCGGTGAAGGGCTCGGTGATCGTGACCTCGAGCACGTCGCCGGCGTTGTTCGGGGTGACGGGCGCGGTCTCGCCGAGGTTCTTCTCGAGCCGGAGGATCTCGTCTCGCACCGCGCGGAGGTGCTCGCCGGCGTCGTCGGTGTGGGGCATGGCGAGCCGGCGCGTCACCGCGGCGGCGGCGAGGGTGCACGTCGCCCGGATCGCGATCGCGGCCCCGTGGTTTTTCCCCTCGGTGTAGCCGTGCTCGGGGCACGAGCGAGGGTCCGTGCCGCCCCCCTCGTCGGCGCTGAGCACCTCGCACTTGCAGACGATCTCGCCGGCGGGGCTCGGCGTACCGTTGAGGACGCGGCGCGCCTCGGCCTCCATGGTGGCGGCGTTGCTCGGGTGCTTCGTCATGCACGCGATCCGGGTGAGCGCGTTCCGGTATTGCTCGACGATCTGCGCCGTCTCGTACTCGTTCGAGAGAGCGCGCGCCCCCATGCGGATCTGCTCCTCGACCGCCTCGATCGGGCCGGGGTAGCTCACCGTGTCCGTTTGGTGCTCGATGCCGCACGCGGCCGCGCACCGCGCGTACCATTCGCTCGCCTCCTTCGCCTCGGCACGGTGCTGCGCGCCGGCGTCCTCGAGCGTCTCACATCGCATCTCGGCGATGATCAGCTCGGCGTTGAGTGCCCCCCACGTGCGCGGGTGCGGGTCTTCGTACCGCCGGCGGACGCGCGCGGGCTCGAAGTGGTCGAGCCGCGTCGCCGCCCGCGTGCGCCCGCGCCGAGCCCGGCGCATGGCGTCGAGCCACTCTTGAAGCTTCCCCGCGCGCCCGTCGTACGGGAGCAGGCCGGCGTAGGTGAGCGCCATCTCGGCGCGCATGACGGGCTCGCCCTCGTGGCACCACCGGAGCGTGTAGGGAATGAGGAACGCCCGCCACTCGGGCTCGTCGGGGAGCAAGGCCGCGAGCCCGTCCACAACGGCGGGCACCCACGGCGGGGCGGCGCTCGTCCCCTCGAGCGGGGTGCCGCGCTTCTCCTCGGCCCATTGACCATGGAGCTCGCAGTCGGGGTGCGGCTCATCGCTCGGCTCGGGGCCCGTGTCCGGCACGCACGAGCACCGAGCGGCGAGGCGGTACGGGTTGACGTAGCGCGCGCGCTCCTCGTCGCGGAGGGTGCTCACTTTTGCACCCCGACGATCGCGAACGTGACCTCCTCGCCGAGGTGGTGGATCTCGAAGGTGTCCTTGGAGACGACGAGCGTGACGCCGTCGGGGTCGTCGAACGACGCGATGGTCAGCGCGTACGTGCGGATCGCATGAGGGGTGGCGAGGTGGGGCTCGCCTTCATCCGGGAGCTCGAGGCGAGGCCGGGGGATGTTGCAGCGTTCGGTGCGGGCGACGATGAAGGACTTGGGCATGCGCGAGCTATAACGCTTCCGTCATACCCCGGCAACGCTGCGGCGGGGTGGGCGGCGCAGCGGAGGCACACGAGGCCCGGCGGCGGCGCCTCCACCGTGACGGCGTCCGGGTGCACCTCGGCGCCGCACAAGCACTGCGAGGGGAAGCGCGACGAGCGGATGTGTACGAGGCTCGCCTCCTGCCGGGCCCACCGCTCGCGCGGCCACCTCACGAGCCGGCCGAGCCCCGCCCGGGCGATCGTGCGCGCCTTGTGGGCGGTGGCGAGTGAGCGCGAGATCCGCGCCGCGCGCGTCCCCACCGCCTGCACGCACCCGGCGCATGGGCACGAGCACACCTCCGCGGCCCGAGCGCGGCTCGCGGGGGTGCACCGGGCGGTGCGGCAATGCCCGATCATTGGACGGTCGGTTCGCCGGCGCGGTGGACTCGAGCGAAGAACATGGTGTGCACCCCGTCACCAAGGAAGGCGAGCGAGCCGTCCTTGTGGACGACTACCGGGGTCTCGCAGACCAGGCAACGTTTCGCGTCGTACTCGTGCTCTCGGCCGATGTAGACGCTCGGCCGCCCGTCGTGCTTCCCGAGATCGACGAGGGGGACGATGAAGAGCGGGCCCCCACATTGGAAGCACCGGCCCTGGTCGAACGCACGCCGGAGCGCCTCGAGCCCTTCACCCGGTGGCTTGCTCACCCTTGGCCCCCGCTCGGCTTGCGCGGCTTCTCGCTCGCCACCGCGCCGCCCCGCCGGAGGGCGCCCACCACGAGCTGGAGGGTACGCCGCGCCCACCACTCCACGCCGTCGAGTTCCTCGTCGGGGCGTTTCATCCGATCCGAGTCGTGCCCTTCCATGTGGACGCTGAACCCGAAGCCCTCGCCCTTTCCCAAGGGCTCGTCGTCCGTGCTCTCGAAGACGATCGCGATCCTACGCTTTCCCGGCATCGTCACCCTCCGTCAGGGGCCCGGTCGGGCCCGATCTCCCACGCGCAGACCTCGCACCAGACCATGTGGACGTGTATCGGCACAAACGGCTCCTTGACCGTGACCGGGAGCCGGCCGGGTAGCACGCGGCTCGTGACCTGGACGAGGCCGGCCTCGGCGAGCGCGTCCCGCACGCGGTCGCTCATGCGGTGGTCCATGCCGGCGGCGAGGAGGTCGAACCGCTTCCGCTGCGCGTAGGTGAGCCCGAAGATCGCCTTGGCGATGTCGCTCGAGGGCCGGGTGCGCTCGAGGAACACCTTCCGGCAAAAGCCGCACGCCGAGCGCGGGATCCCGTGGGGGGGCGCGTCGGTGACCGGCGGCCCGAAGTGCGTGATCGGCCGGTCCTCCCCGTAGCCGCTCGGTGAGCCACCGGGGATCGCGGCGAGCCGGCACTGCGGATCGTCGTCGATGAAGAGGTGCGCCGGCGCGAGCGGTTGCTTCCGCAGGCGCCGGCGCCAGACCAGCTTGCTCATACCCCCCCGCGCGCGGTGAGCGCCGCCTTCGCCTTCTCGCGGTAGTAGGTGGCGAGCCCGGGGTTCTTGAGCTTGTCGGCGGCGTACGCCGCAAGCTCGTACGGCTTCTCCCAGAGCATGCGTACGTCCTTGAACGAGGTGCGGCCGTAGAGATCCGCCCCGTCTTGCTCGGCGAGGCCGGTGGCGATCGCCATGCGGGCGAAGGCGAGCGCCTCGGCGGGCAGGCCGAGGTAGAAGCTTTCGTACCCCGCGAGCCACGCGAGCTCGGCGATCGGGTAGCGCTCGAGGCCCGCGACCGCGATCGCGCGAGCGGTCAAGCGCTCCTCTCGCGTGGGCTGGCGGCCGAGCGGGTTCGACGTGAGGACGGCCGCCTTGTACGCCGCCCACGCGCCCTCCTCGCCCCACCCCGTGCCGCGCGCCGCGAGCGTGTATGCCGCCGCGGCCAGGGTGTAGTGGTGCGCCGCCTTGGCCTCGTCGGTGGGCTTGGCGAGGTCACCGAGGCACTCGTGCGTTTGCCCGAGGTAGTAGCGCTCGCGCTGTGCCTCGGGGTTCTTGCGGCAAAAGGGCTCGAGGATCTTGAGGTCTCGGCGCCACTTCTTGAGCGACTGCACCGGGGTCTTCGCCTCGTCGTTGAAGGCCACGAGACCGGCGAGCGTGCGCTGCGCCGCGTGGTTGTGGCTCATGGCCTCGTGCACCGCGCCGCTGAACTTCGCCTTGCCGTCGAGCACCGAGGACGCGCGCACGAACCGCGGTTGCACGTACGAGCCCGAGAAGTGGGGCACGAGGAAGGCGTCGGTCTCGGGCGCGGCGCCGCCGAGCGTCGCGGCGAGGACGCTCGGCGCCATCGGGGGGAGCCACGTGTACCACTCGTCCGTGTCGAGGATGAGGAGCCACGCGCCCGGCGGCGCCCCCTTGGCGGCCTCGTGGAGCGCCGCGTTGCGGCCGGCGCCGAAGTCGTTGCGCCACGCCCACCGGCGCGTCTGGAGCGGCACGTGGGCCGCGGCCGCGCGCGCCTTGATGAGGGTGGCGTCGGTGATCCCCGTGTCGAGGATGAAGATCCGGTCCACCCACTGCGCCACCGAGCGCACCGCGCGCTCGATCGTGCTCTCGGCGTTGCCCGCCATGATGACGGCGATGACCTTGGGGCGGCCGTCCGAGTAGGTCACGGGGCGGTCCTTATGGTTGCGCCCGGGGCGGCTGGGCTTGCGCTTACTCATGGATGGGGCTCCTTGGCCGCTCGTGGCGGCCGATGCGAAAGGTAGTGAGAGGGTGCCACCGGCGCGGGCGGGGCTCGCCGTGCACCGGGTGGGGCTCGAGACGATCGCGCGTTCCGATGCGCCCTTGCAAGCGGATCGGGTACCACAACGCGGCCACGTACCGGACAACCTCGCGGGCCCACCGGTCGGGATCCCCAACGTCGAGGATCTCTTCGATGAGGAGCTCCGCCTCGTGCTTGCGGCCGTCGCTCGCGGTGAAGACGGCGACCCACCGGTGGCCCGTGGTCTCGAGGAAGGTCGCCACCCGCGTCCGTGCGAGCGCCGGGTACCAGTATACGTGCTGCATGATCACCCGGCGGAGCGAGCCGATGCCGCCGTCATCCACGCCGAGGAGGCTCAAGGCTTCCCCCCGGCGTCGCGCTCGGCGTTCTCGTACGCCCAGAGCCGCGAGATCACCGCGGCGAGGTCCGCGGCCGCGTGCGAGATCGTCTCGGCGTCTTGCGGCGTGACGCCGGCCTTCATGCGGATCGTTGTCTCGAGGGCGTCGAGCGTCGAGCGCATGCGGGCGAGCGTCAGCTCGAGGCGCTTCCGTTCCCCCTCGGCGCGCCTCATGAGCCGATGATCCAGCACGCCCGGCTCGCGAAGATGCGGACGGGGAGCGCCATCGAGTCGAGGCGCACCGGGATAAACGGCGCTTGCACCGAGCCCTGGATCTCCATGAGCGAGGTGATGATCCCGTGCACCGCGCGCGCGGGGATGTACTCGTCGCCGGGGAAGTAGAGGATCTCCATCCCGAGCGCGAGGTCGGTGAGGGCGGCCGCTTGGCGAGCGAGGTAGCTCACCGCGGCGCCTTCTCTCGCCGCACTTCCTCGGCGGCCTGCTCGAGGTGCCCGCAACGGCAAAGCGCCGTCCACCTCATCGAGTCCTTCCATGCGTCGATCACGGCGCAGGCTAACTCCCAGATCGTGCGCGTGTCCTTGGTGACGTCCATGGTCAGCCCTCGAGCATCAGCTTTAGCGAGTTGAGCGCGACCATCTTTTGCGAACGCGAGTACCCCTTGCGGGTGTAGGCGCGGAGGGCGTTGCGCGCGTCCCGCCGGAGGCGTGCACCCGCCTCGAGTAGCTCGGTCTCGCGCCCCTCGAGCTGCTGCGCCTTGGTGAACGCCTCGGCGTTCAACCGCTCGGCGAGCGCCTTGAACTCCTCGAAGAAGTCGATGTGCGACTTGAGCCGGTCGGCCTCGCGGCTTGCCGCCGCCGCCTTGCGCTCGCTCTCGTCCACCATGCGCGCGAGCGCCCCCACCACGTCGAGCGGGGTCGGTGCGTCGCCGTCGAAGACCGCGTGGTCGTCCCCGAGCGCGCCCTGGAGCGCGTCGCGAAAGCCCGCGGCCTCGGCCGAGAGTGCCACCGCCCGGCGTTGCCCGTCGCTCAGCGCCTCGAGCGTCCCGAGCGTTCCATACGGGGTGCCCACCACCGCGAGCAGCTCGCGTAGCCGCTTCCGCTCCTCGGCGCCGTTGCTCGCCACGAAGTCCGAGCAGAGCCGCGCAGCCGCGGCCACGGTCGTCTCGTCCTCGAGCCTGCCGCCGAGCACCTTGATCAACGCTTCGAGGGCCGCGTGCTCGTCACCGATCGCCACGAGCGTCTCCGTGTGCGGGGTGTAGCCCAGCGCGTGGGTGAGCGTGCCCGCGATCGCCGCCGCCTCTCGGACCTTCTTGAGCAGCTCGACGGCGCTAAGGCTGGTTGTGGCGCCGAGGGCGTTCTCGAGCGCGCCTTTACTCACCGTCCACTCGTTCGACATGCCGCCGTCGGGCGTCTCGTGCCGGTCGAACACGTCGGCCTTCGCACGGAGAGAGCGCACGTACTCGACGAGCGGTGCGTCGGGGCTCGCGCCGGCGGCCTCGCGGAGCTTGGCGTTGAAGGTCTGTGCGTCATGGAGGGCCGTGGCCCCGTCGAGGACGCGGCGGATGTAGATGGCGGTTTGCTCTCGGATCGGTGGGCTGCCGAATAGAGCGGCGAGGACGGTGAGTACCGCTTCGGGGTCGGTGGGGATCGGGTCGTTGGGCATGCCGCCACGTATAACGCAGGCGTCATAGCCGGGCAACGGCCCCACGCCGTCGGCGCCGCGTGTCACCCCGTGGGGGCCGCCCGGGTGGCGGGGTCCGAGCCCGCGTCTCTTCCGCGCGTCAGAGCCGGCGGCGGACGAAGAAGACCATGTCGGGCGCCGCGGTCACGCTCTCGCCGGGCTTGAGCTCCCCGCCCTTTGCGGCGGCGCGCGCCTCGTACGGGCGCCACCGCACCTCCACGTGGTCGAAGCCGAGGCACCCGGCGATCCCCACGACGTCCGTGTACGTGAGCGTCCGCTTCTCGATGTGGTGGAAGCGGCCGTTGACCTGGATCTCCATCACTCCCTCCGAGCGCGGCCGAGCCGCGGTGCGTCGCGCGTGTCTCGCTTGCGCCGGCTTTGGAGGATCGGCGCCCACGCGGCGAGGTCATCGTCCTCGAGCGCCGTCTCCTCGGTGTGGTTGCGGACCTTGGCCCCGAGCACCTTGACGTCGACGTTCGTCAGCTCGTGGCCCACGTGCACGAGCCGGGCGTTCTCACGCGCGATCCAGCACGCCATGAGGAAGTCCGAGGTGTGCGCGTCGGGGCTGTAGTCAAGCATCCCCTGGATCCACTCGCGGATCTCGGGCGTGGCCCCGATGAGGCGGCCGCCCTCGGTGCGCACGCTCGGGATTATGAACCTTTGACGCGCGAGGTCGGCGAAGACGCTCTCGAGGCCCAGCACGGGGTTGTTCTTGTTCGAGCCCGTATTGTGCGGGAGGACGGTCATCTCGGCGCCCTTGTCCTCCTCGCGCGCGTTGTCGATGAGGAACTTCTGCGCGCCGTTGCTCTCCACCGCGACGAGGCTGTTGAACCGCTCTTGGTCGGCGAGGATGCCCGACACGATCTCGGGCGCGGACCACCGGCCGGCCTCGAGCCCCACCACGCGCATGTCCCCCGTCGGGTAGCGTAGGAGCGTGAAGCGCACGGTCTTCGCGTGCTTCTTCCCCTTGCCGACGCCGATGTCCACGCCCGTGTGCGTGGTCGCCGGGATGTAGCCGGCCTCGGGGCGCTCGGGGTCGAGGGGCACCGAGAGCTCGGCGAGGCGCTCGGGCGAGATGCGGCCGGGCATGCCGAGCCCCTCGCCGCGCGCGAGACACGCATCGATCCACGCTTGCTGCACCCGCGAGGACTCGTCCGAGCGCGGCACGCAATAGAGCTGGCGCTTCGCCTCGGGCGAGCCCTTGCCCCCGAGCTCGTCCTCCTTTTTCCGGATCCGCTCCTTCGTCCACTCGCCGGGGAAGTTCGGCTCGCCCTGGTCGTTGGCGACCGGGTAGCGCGCCCACCGGAACCCGTGCTTGAGCGCCAGCTCGTGCATGAAGTCGTCCGAGTAGTAGGCGTTCCCGACCACCCACACGAAGGCGTCCTCGGTAAGCCGGCCGACGATCTCCGAGAGGTACCAGACGAGCGTCTCGCGCCGCTGCTCGGGCGTGCGCGTGCTCTGGTGGTCGATGACGTCGTCGAGGATGACGCCGTCGAGCCGGGCCCCGACGATGTGGCCTCGAGCGCCCACGGCTTGGAGCGTGGGGTCCTTCGAGTAGACGTTCCGCTTCACGGTGAACGCGGTCTTCGTCCACAACGGCCCCGGCTTGACCTCGGGGAAGACCTCCTTGAACTGCTCGCTCTCGAGGTACTTCTGCACCGAGACGAGGATCTTCGAGGCCGCGCCCTGCGAGATCCCCACGATCGCGAACCGCTTGTGCGTGTCGCGGCCGATCTCCCAGGCGAGGCGCCCGGTGAGCTGCGTCGTCTTCCCCCCCTCGACGTGTGACCACAGGATCAGCCGCGAGTAGGCGGACATGAGCCCGTGCCATTCGTCGTGCATGGTGGCCATCGTGATCGGCTTGCCCGTCCGATCGTGGCGGAGCACGTGGCCGCAAAAGAGCGCGGGGTCGGTGCGCGCGAGCTCGATCTCGTCCTCGAGCCACCGCTGCGCGTCGTCGAGCGCCTCCTCGCTGAGGTGGAGAGAGACCGCGGCGCTCATGCGACCAGCTTGAGCCGCCGCGCCCACGCGCGGCAAACCGAGTCGAGTGAGGTGGGATCGAGCCGCCCCGAGGCGACGAGGGTGCGCACCGCCGCCGGCGTCGTGTCGAGGAGGGCCGCGAGGTCGTAGTACGAGAAGGCGAACAGGCGCACGTGCCCCCCGCCCATGCCGCCGCCGGCGGGCGTGTGCTTGCACGGCGTGACGGCGCGGCGGGCTCGGCTCACGGGAAGCACCACCCGGCGCGGATGTGGATCGCGTGGCGCCGACACGCCCGCGGCATGCGCGAGCCGCGGAGCGCATCACGGATCCGGCGAGCACGCCGAGGGCCGCCGGCGCGCGCGACACACTTGGGATCGGCGCACCCGTCGGCGAGGGGGCGCCCGGGCCACACGTACTCGGCGCGGGCTTCGTCCCAGCGCAACGCGAAGCGGTTCAAGGGTGGTACCCCACGAGCGAAAGGAACCGCTCGCTCGCCAGCACGTGCAGCGTCGCAGCGAACACCACCCAGCCGATGAAGAACCGGTCTCGCCGGTCGAGGCGCTCGGTGGGGCGGCGCCACTCGATCGCGAACATGAGCAGCATGGCGGCGGTGCAGGCGGCATCCCACCGCGCCATCGTCCACGAGCCGATCGCGCGGTCGTGGAAGGTCCACCACGCGCACGCGGTGCCGTTGCACACGAAGGCGAGCCGCAGCTTCGTCGAGGCGGTCACCGGCGTCTCCTCGCCTCGGCGGCGGCCTTGCGCTTCTCGCGGCGGTTGCGCGGCTCGGGGTACGGCTTCGGCGCCGCGGCCTCGAGCGCGGCGCGAGCGGCAGCGTAGCTCCCGCACGGCATGAGGAGCTGCTCGCCGGCGGTGATCTCGAAGCGCTCGGGCTCGGGCATGTCGCTCTCGCGTGCGAGGCGGTACTCGAGGGCGGGCGGGACGCTGTTGCTTGTTCCCTCTTTCACCGGGCCCCCGGCCGCGATCGGAGGGGCACGTGCTCGCGGGTGCGCGGTACGTTGCCCGGCTTGTGGTCGCGGTCAGCGAGAGCCGGCGCGGCGTCGTGCTCGTGCAGCGGCGAGGCGAGCTTGTACCCCGAGCGGACCCTCATCCGGAGCGCCGGGTGGCGGGCGAGGCGGTGCGGCACCGAGTGCACGTGCGCGTTTTGACTCGAGGGCTTTGCCCACGGGTTGCCGATGAACGCCTGGCTCGACCTCGTGAACTCCCGGAAGTCGAAGCCCCCGAGGTTTAGCCCGCTCGTGATCGTCTCGACGATGTAGGCGATGCGGTTGGATTCGACGTGACCGAAGGGCCCCATGCGCCCGAGCGTAACACCAGCGCGCGGCCCGTGTAAGCCACCGCCCCGCGGTGAGGGTCGCGAGCAGCACCACCTCGAGCCGGGTGAAGTGCCACCGGAGGACCCGCCACGTCTCTCTAACGCTGCTCACGCAGACGTTCGTACCACGTGGTGCGGCCCACCTTGCGCCGCGTAACGCCTGGGATCTCCTTGGCGATGGCGGCGAGCCACCGGTCGGCCGTGGGGAGGGAAACGTGAAACGCCCTCGCCACGGTGCGTCGTGAATGACAGCCGCCCTCGATCAGGTCCGAGACGATCTCGAGGACATGGAATGCGCTGCGGTTGCTCACCCGATCATCATCCCGTCGGGGCAGCCCTCGTGCGGGATCGAGGCGGGCCACTCGAGCTGCGCGTCCACCGCCTCGGTGCGGTGCCGCCCGCACGCCGGGCAAAAGACGGCGCGCAGGCGGTAGTGCGTGGGCACGGCGCCGCCCTTGGCGCTGCCCCGGATGGTGAGCGTCTCGGCGCGCCCGGCCGCGCGCGGTTGCGTGAGGAACCACACGAGCTGGAGCGCCGGGATCGCGCCGACGAGGCTCTTCACGAGCACCACGTCGAGCCGACGTGCCACCCCCGGCAGTCCTCGCAGCGGTAGGCGTGGAGCCTCGAGCCATGCCCCGCGCGGCGGTGACGCGCGGTCGAGCGGGCGGCGCGGGTGGCCGCCCCGAACGAGCCGTACACCCGCTTTCCTGCGCAGGGCTTCACGGCTCGGTGACCTTCACCACCGTCGTCCCGTAGTCGGGCTGCCCCTCAATGAACGCGGTCTCCTCGAGCGTGGCGGGGTAGGGGGACCAATCCCAGCCCTCCGCCGTGTAGACGACGACGGCGAGCGTGCCCGAGCCCATGTCCACGAGCCCGCGATCGGGGCTCGTGATGAACTTCACCGGGTACTTCACCCCATCCACCGAGACGCTATCCCCGATCTGCAGCACCTCGCCCATGGTTCACCCCTCGCCGTTGCGCCCCCATGGCGGCGGGGGCTCGCTCTCGGCGGGTTCATCCTCCGCCTCCTCGGGCTCGGCGTCCAGCCCGTTGGGCTCATACGGACCGCCGGCCGGTGTGTCATCGGGCTCGATCGCTTCCCCTTTTGCCACCCCGTTCGTGTCCGCCCCGTGCACCAAAGTGTCCGCCCCCACCCGCGGGTCGGTGCCGGTCTCGCCCACCACCAACGTCGGCCCCCCCGCCTTGCCGCCTTGGAGGATCCGCATGCCGCGTTCCTTCAGCAAGTTCGCGGTGTTCGCCGCGCGCGCGAGGGACTCGAGCGCCTCCTCGTTCGTGATCTTCCGCTTGCCCGGCGCCCCGCGCCCCGCGCGCTCCTCGGGCGGCCCGAAGACGTCGCGCTCGAGGCCCGTCACGCTTTGCGCGACGTAGATGCCCTTTTGCACGATGCCGGCGACCCGGTTGAGGGTGAGCAGCGCCTGCGCGAGCGTCATGCCCTTGAGGAACTCTTCGCTCTCGAGGGTGACCTCCACCCGCTTGGCGAGCTTGATCGCCGTGGCCGAGAGGATCGTCGTGAGGTCGAGGAGCGCCTGCGCGTTGGTGCGGGCGTACCGGAGGAGCTTCGCCTCCTCGGCCATGATCTCGATCGCGGCCTCGCGCGAGCGCCGCACCTCGTCGCTCGTCGCCGGCGCCGCCGCCATGGCCGCCGCCGCCGCCGCCCGCGCGCTCGCCGCCTGCCGCTCGCCGAGGAGCACCTCGCGGATCGGCCGGGCGGACCACGGGTTGCGCGCGTCGCCGTGCTCCCACAACTTGCGAGCAGTTTTCCGGTCACACGCGGCCGTCCGAGCAGCCGCCGTGTGGTTCCCGGGCTCTCGCCGGTAGGCGTCTAGCAGCACGTGCCACTGCTCCTGGGGCAGGAAAAGCTTCGGTTTTTCGCTGGGCGTGGGCATGGTGGCCATGGTGCCACCGCCGCCGGCCACGCTGCAAGGCCACAGGGGACGCTCGGGCCGGGATCGAGGCGGTTACGAGGGCGCGGCGGGGACGCTCGGGTGGACTACCGGGGACGCGGGGCGGCGAGCGTAGGCCACGGCACCGGCAAAGCGGAGCGGTCTCGCGTGCTTGCGAGTGGCCCAGGGGTGGCCTTCAGAGCTTCTTGAGCCGACGAAGCTCAAGGCAAACGGCGCCGAGGTCACGCCGGGGCAATGAACGCGAACGCAGCGCTAGTCGCACTTGGGGGAGCTTCGCCACGACATGGGGCACGATGCGGTTGAGGAACCGTTCGGCTTTCCTTGCGCTCACGACCCAGCGCCAGATCTGCCGGTGCGTAGTCTTTTTCGGGCGCTCGCCCTTGGTGAGCGAGCCCCCGTGCTCGTCACGCAATGTCGAGAGCATGAGGGGTGGCGGCGCCCCGCGCGGCGCGCTTTGAACGATCGAGACGGTCATCCGGTAGCCACCGCAATTCCGTTCGAGGTAGACGGAACCCTCGCCGTCAAAAACACCGGCCGCCCATGCATCTCGGAGCTCGTGCCCGCTCTCTTCAATCTCGAGCCAGAACCCGTCCGACATGGACGGACAGTAAGCGCCGTCAACTTGGCGTCAACGGGGGCGGGGCTCGGAGATAGGCGGTGGTGACACGGCGTTGACGGGCCGGCGCGCTTCCACGACGTCCACGATGGCGAGGACGAGCTCCGCCGTCCCGAGGAGCAAGTCCGCCTCGTCGAGCACTACGTCGAGCCACCCGTCGGGGAGGTTGAGCCGGACGAGGAGGCGCCCGTCATCCCCGAGGGCGAGGGAGTGGACGTGACGGGGCTCGGGGGGGAAGCGGTCGGTAAGGAGGCGCAAGAGGGCGCGGGCGCGCTGCATGGGGGCGCTCTACCACGCACGGGGCGTGAGAGCAGGGCGTCGAGGCTGGCGTGCGTGACCGCGAGCGCGCGGTCATCGGGGAGGCACTCCTTGGGGACGAAGGGCACCCGCCACCACAAGGGGCGGACGGGGTTCACGGCCGGCGGCCCTGCCCGCGGTTCGGCGAGATGACGTGCCCGTCCACGAAGCCGTGGTAGTCGCCGTGCTGGATGGAGCCGGCGCCGGCGGCGCACGTGGGGCCGCGTTTGCCGACGGTGAGGTGCACGGCGGGATCGCCCTCTTGCGTCCAGCACCGGTGGGTGCGGTCGTTGCGGAGCGTGCAGTTGTTCGCGCGCGAGTCGATGTCCCAGAGGTGACCGTTCGGGAGCACGGCGTGGAGGTGGCGGCCGGTGCAGTTGTCCCAGTACGGGCACCCGTCGCCCTTCGCGCGGTTGCACGGGAGGTAAACGAGGTCCCCGACCTCGTACGCCCCCGAGGGGTTTGAGTAGAGCCGCGTCACGTTCACCACCCGCGTCACGTCGGCGTGGCGGTCCCCGACCTTGTAGGGCCCCGCCGTGCCCGCCGGCGCGAGCGCGCCGCAGTGATCGCACACGCTCGGCCACCGCGGGTCGTCCGGCCCCGTGGGCTGCACGTCGTCCCACCGGCCCCAGACCTCGAGGTCATGCACGTCCTCGAGCAAGCGCGTGCCCTCGTGGGTGTCCCCCACGGTGCCCCCGCCGAAGTTGTTCGGGCAGCGCTCGGTGTAGTCCCCGACCTCGATGTGGCCGCCCGCGCATTCGTTGCACGGCGTGATCGCCTTGACCGCGCCCACGTGCCAGAAGGTCCGGTAGTACGCCCGGACGCCGGTGACCGTGATGAGCTTGCACGGGTATACCCCGCCGTATGGCTTGCGCGCCGCCGCGTTCCACATGCCCACAATCGTAGCAGTCACCAGGGCGTCCGCAGCGTGACCTGCACCGACGCGCCGACGGCGATCTCGGGGCCGTCCGAGGTCACGAGCGCGGCCGGGCGGGCGCCGATGTGCAGCTCGGGCCGGTTGACCAGCCGCCACACCGGCGGGTCGGGTGGCGCTCGAGGGGCGATCGCGAAGGCGAGCGCCAAGGCCAGCACGTCAACGCCCGCGCTCGAGGGCGATCGGCCTATGGGGCAATCTGGGAACAATTCCCACCCGGCGGACCCGAATGGTTACGTGACGTTGAGGCCGCGGCGGTGGGAGCGTTGGGGCACTTTGGGGATAATCCCCGGCGCGCGCGGGCGCGTCCTCCTCGAGCGCCTCGCACTCGAGCCGGCAGTGCTCCCCCGCCGCCGCGCCGCACCCTACGCATGGGGGTGCGGGCGTACGGCGCGGGGCGACGGCTACTCGCACAGCGCCCGAGGCTATCCCGAGCCCGCGGCGCGCGCTAGCCTTGCGCGCATGGCCACCCCGCCCCTGCCCCAGCAAGCGCCCGCGGCACCGCCGGAGCCGCAGGTTTCCGCGGGGCGCGTGGTGCTCTACGGGTTCAAGAACCCCGTCGCCGGCGGCATCATCGAGCGGCCCGCCCTCGTGATCCGCCACGTGGGCGAGGTCGCGCAGCTCGCGGTCATGGTGGACGGCCCGCTCGACATGGTGCTCCTCAGCAACCAGGAGCGCGACGCCGTGAACCCCCGCGCCACCGTGTGGCGCACCGCCGTCGAGAAGAGCGCGAGCGGCAGCCCCGAGGCCGGCAAGTGGCGCTGGCCCCCGCGCTGACGTAGGGTGGCCCCGACCCCGCTCGACGAGCTTCGCGCGTACGCGCGCGCCGGCGTTCGAGCCGGGCGGGGTCGCCTATGCCCGCCGCCGCACGCGGCGCCATGTCAGCCGCCGCTTGCAGGCCTCGGAGCACACGGTGAGGCCGCCCTCGTTCATGGGGTCGGAGATCGCGGCCTCGACGTAGTACCACCCGGGCGGCGCCGGCGCGTTCGCCCGGCACTTGCCGCCCTTGCCGCACCCGTCGCAGATGCACTCGACGACCCTCATGGTGCGAGCGCCGCCTCGACGTCCGCGCGGTACTCGTCCCACTGCGCCCACGCCCACTCCTGCGCGAGCATCGGGTCACGGCACGAGGCGAGCGACCGAGAACGCGTGCGCATGCTTTCCGGCACGCGCTCGAGGTCCACGGGCGCACCGGCGGCCGCCCACATCTTGATCTCGGCCCGCCGGTTGTCCGCCCACATCGCGCGCGCGTAGAGCGCGAGCCCCGCGTACTGCCCCGCCCGCGCGTGCCGCTCGACGAGCACGATCCTCACCACCTTTGCCGGGCCGCTGCCCTTCGTCTCTCTCATGCCCCGAGCCCTTTCGGTACGGTGAAGGGCCCCGGCGGCGCATTGCGCGCCCCGTAGCGCCCGAGTGGTATCTCGATCTCAACGCCCTCGCCGGCGCCGTGCGCGGTCACGCAGCCCGAGCAGACGCGGTGCCCCGGCACCGAGCCCGCGGGCGCGCACACCCCCTCGCCGCCGGGGAAGGTGATCCGGCACACCGCGCCCTCGCCGCACCCGCACCCCGGGCACACCGGCCGCGCGCCCCCCGCGAGCTCGAGGCGCCGCCGAGCGATCCACTCGACGACCCCGACCCGCATCTCGTGCCGGAGCTCCTTGCGGTACGACGCGAGCCACCGCTTGAGGACCCGTCGACGCACATCGACGGGCTCGGCGAGGAGCCGGCGATCGAGCGGGGTGGCGCCCGGCGCGTTGAGCGCGCGGAGGACGAGCCGGTAGAACCGGAAGGCGACAAGCGGGTCCTGGATCGCACCGTGCGTCTTGCAAAGCGGGATCGTGTAGGGCCCGCGCACGTGCATGCGGAACCCGCACTCGGTGAGCCGGTCCTTGATGCAGATCTGCGCCCGGCACCACGTCTGCGCCCACGCCCACGCCTGCGTCGCCTCCTGCTCCTCTCGCGAGAAGGGCGGGTACGTGAAGCGCTCAGAGCCCACGGAGCCGCCGGCCGGCGCACCGGATCGCCGAGTGGAGCGGGCGGATCCGGCCGTGCGCGCCGCAGATGTGCACGTGCGCGAAGATGCCGTTGTTCAGGTGCACCATGAGCCCCCCGCCCCCGTTGACCTTGAGGTCGGGGTGCCGGCACAACAGCCCGTCGCGGTGCTCACACGGGCCGCATAGGCGAGGGAACGAGCCGGGCTCGCCCCGCACCTCGGCGTAGAGACGCGGGTGGTCGTCGAGCTTGATCCGGCAGAGCGGGTGCCCCTCGCCGAGGTACACGAGCGCGTCGGTGCCGGGGATCGGGCGGTCATGCTCGTCGTGCTCGCGCCACACCTCGAGCTGCTCGGCCGGGGCGTGGCACACGTCACACGCGAAGTCCGGGTCGCGCCCGTGCCGCGCCGAGGCCGAGAGCGGCACCGCGTCGCGGATGACGTTGAGCTTCGGCTTCTTCACCGGCGAGTGCCCTTCCCTTTGCCGGGTGCCGGTAGCACCGGGGGCCCCACGCGCCGCCGCTCGAATGCCGCCACCGCCTTGGGGTCGAGCCGCCGCGCGTCAAACGCCGCCATGGCGTTGGGGTTGAGTCGCCGCGCGTCGAACTCGGCGAGCCGCCGCCGGTGCGCCCGCATCTCGGCCCACGCCTCGGCGGCCGCGAGCTGCTCGTGCGCGTGCTCGACCGCGCCGAGGTAGGTCTCGACGTCGACGTCGGTCTCGGCCTCGATCTTCGCCGTGGTGCGGCGGTACAGATCGACCACCCGGTCCACGTCGTACCCCTCGGCCACGAGCTGATCGCAGACCTCGGCGAGTGGCGCCCCCGAGTCCGCGAGACGGCGCGAGAGTGGGCGCGGCCCCGCGAGCGCGCTCATGCGCTCGATCGCCTCGGCGGTGGTGATGCCGTAGCCCTTGCCGCTCGCGCCCGTGGGGCCCATGGGGACGGCGACCATGGCCACGCGCGCGCGCTCGTTCGCCTCCCGCTCGTCGTACGCCTTGCACCACTGCAGGCGGTCGGCGGGGGTGAGCGGCGCGGGGACGGGCCGCGTGGGCGGGGGCGGCGTGCGCGGTGGGCGGCCGGGGCGTGCGCTCATGGGGTCGGTCCTCTCGGGTGGGGCGGGGACAAAGGGTCCGAAGTCAACCATGCGGTCAGCGTACCTTGGGCGGGAGGCCGACGAAGGCGCGCGCGGCCGCGGGGCTCACGCCCGGCGCCGTCTTCTTGGGCGCGCCCCCATACGACACGTGCATGTAGACCTCGCACCACGTGGCGTGCCCGGTCTTGTCGAAGTGCTGGGCGGCGGTGCCTTGGGCCTGCCCGCCGAACCACTTCGCGGTTCCGGGCCAGCACGTCTCGCACCCGGCCTTCACGTCACGGCTCACGCGCGTCGGGCGCCCGGTCATGGGTGCTCACCGAGGCCGAGCCATGCCGCGAGGATCCCGCACACGAGCGCGAAGACCACCCGGCACACGAGCTCCCGCTCGCGCCGGCACCACGCCCACGCGCGCGCCGTCACCGGTTCCCCCGCGCGCGGTGCTCGTCGATCGCGAGCCGGATCTCGTGCACGTCCTGCCGGATCGCCGCGAGGTGATCGACCATGACCGCGAGGAGGTTGAGCGCGCACGCTTGCTCGGTCTCGGGCATCGCCCACTTGTGCACGCCGGGCGGTTTGCTGCACTCGCTCTCGCGCGGCGCCCACCCGCGGGCGACGCCGCAGATCTTGCACACATCCGACGGGTTCAAAGCGTGACCCCGAGGTTGAACACGGCCCCCTCCTTGCTCGCATGGTGCACGAAGCGCTGCACGTACTCGCGGCGGTGGTGATCCTCGCGCGGCAGGAGGTACACGAGGACGCCGGCGTGCGTGGGCTGGTTGTCTCGCACGAGGTCGATCCCTCCGTCGGGCCGCTTGACGGGCTTGAGGTAACGCGGCCGGTCGCTCGGGATGCACATCGGGAACGACGTGGGGATCGGCAGCCCCCCGGCCTCTTGCTGTGCACGCTGGAGGATCTCGACCGAGAAGCCCACGTACCAGCCCTGCGTGATCGAGCCCTCGGCCCACCGCTTGGCGAGCGAGCGCCACCACTTGGCGGCGAGGCTCCGGCGGTTCTCGTCGATGCCGCCGGGCGGGTTGAGGTGCACGCGGCCCCACCACGCCTGCGCGAGACCGTTGTGCTCCTCGGTGAAGATCCGGCGAGCGCGCACGATGCGGTTCGCTTCGAGGCACGAGGCGGGATCGAGGTCGATCTCGCCCATGGTGCCGCGCGCCACCGCGACGAGCTCCGGGGGCGTGTACCACTCGACCGACTCGCTCGAGTGCTGGGGGTTCGGCGCCTTCTTTTTCGCCGCGCTCATGGGGCCTCGAGCGGCGCGAGCCGCGGTGCCTCGATCCCATCGGGCTTCCGCGAGCAGCCGTCGCACACGGGGAGCCACCCGTGACCGTGCGCGTCGTAACGGAGGCACGTGACCGGCTCGTCGCAGTCGCCCCAGTCACACGTGCCGATGCCCGAAAGGAAGGGCTCGGGGGTTTCGGACGGGGCGCACGCCCGGTCTTCGTCTTGCGGTTTCATCCCTTGCTCCTGCGCCGGGCGCGCGCGGACTTGGTGCCGGCGTCGATCGTGTAGTGGAGGACGGTGACGCGGCAGTTGTCGCCGCGCTCTCGCCCGCTGTTCTTGTGCACCTGGAACGCCGGCTCTTTCGAGACGTCCCACGCCCCGCACGAGCAGAGAGCGATGTGGATCGGCAGGATCATCCTCGGCACCTCGTGAGACGTTCGACCCGCGCGCGGGCCTCGAGCATGTGGTTGTCGGCCTCGGCGAGCGCGCGCACGCACCGGGCCTGGTGAGCCTGCGCGTGCGTCAGATCGCGCGTGGCCTCCTCGAGCTCGTCGCGGTTCGGGTGGCACGAGCACACGCCGGGCTCGGTGCACACGTAGCGAACGTCCCCGCACGCCGAGCACCACTGGAGGCACCCGTGGCACTGGCCCTCGCCCGTGCACTCCTCGGGGCGCTCGAGGGGGAGCGCCTCGGCAACGACGACGCTGCTCACGCTTCCCCCTTAGCGTGACGCACGAGGAGCTCCATGAGCCGCCGGTTCGCCTTGATCACGGCGACGAGCGCCTCGAGCAGCTCGCGCGTGATCCGCTCGTTCCGCAGCTCTTGCCGCTTGGTGGCGGCACGGCGTGCGGTCTCGCGCTTAGTCACGGCGCACCGCCACGCGGGCGAGGGTGAACTGAGGGCAAGCCTCGGGAAGGCTGCTCGCGCGCTCGAGACGCCCATGCGCGGCGCGTGAGAGGCCGCAGGTGCAGACATCCTGACCGGGCGTCCCGCTCTCGGTCTTGATCAAGAGCGGTGGCGGGGCGAAGAGGTCACCTTGCGGGGGCGGCGCCGGCGGCGGCCCCGGCGGCCGGCTCGCGGTGAGGTACGCGAGCACCGCATTCATGGTCTCAATCTCGCGCGCGGCCGCGGCGGCGCTCATGCGCTCGCGCGCCACCCAGCCGGGGTAGACGCGCTCGCGCATGCGCACCTCGCGCGCCACGCACGCGATCAGCTCGTCGTGGGTGGGCATGGTTCCTCCTCGGCCGCGAGGGCCTTCTCGATCATGTCTCGCACGACTTGCGAGCGCGTCCAGTTATCCCCCGTGGCCATGCGCCGGCGGCGCGCGGCGGCCTCGATCCGGTCCGAGAGCGGCGGCCCGAGCGTGAGCACGAGCTGCGCCGACGGTTGCTTACCCGACATCGAACTCCCTCAAGAGCTTTGAGAACTCGCGGATCTCGTCCCAGTGGCCGAACGTGCTCGCGAAGTCGAGGGCGGCCTCAGCTCCGAGCGGGGCCCGAGCGCGGCGCAGTAGAAGAACAGCTCGACGTTCGCCACCATGACGCTGGCGTTATACTCGCGAGCCTCGGCGTCGGCTAGAGCAGATCCCACGGGACGCTCCACTCGCACCCGTGACCTTGTGGACAAGTGGGCCACGCGGCGAGCGGGGCCCCGTCGTACGTGAGGTGCTCCAACCAGCCGCGCCCCTCGGTGCTGAGCTGCTCGTGCGTACCGTGCTCGCTCGCCGATCGGAGGACGGTCTCGGCGAGCTCGATCGCGGCGGCGACGACCACCGTGCGCGAGGGGGGCGGGTCGAGGTGGACGCTCGGCCGCGTGGCCCGCCAAAGGTGACAGAAGCTTTCGGCCCGCCCGCGCGAGTGCACGAGCGAGGAGCACTCGCCGAGGTGCGAGCACCACTGCGACCAGCGCGTGCTCGAGATCTTCGAGCCCTCGCGGATGAGACCGTAGATCATGTCCACGACTTGCGCCGAGGTGTACGCGCACCGCACGTCGCCCAGCGTCGGGTAGTGGAAGGTCTGGACGACCACCATGGCGTCCGTGTCGGCCTCGAGCGAGACGTGCGGCATGCGCTCGAGGCGGCGCTCGGTGAGATCGATGACGTTGGTGGGGGGCTTCGGGGTGGGCATCACTCGTCTCCGATGAGGGTAGCGTCGAGATCGTTGAGGGCCCGCCGCTCGTCCTCGCGGGCCCGGTGGAGGGTCGCCTCGACGACTCGAGAGTCACCGCCGACCGCCTTGAGCGAGGCGTGCTCGCGATCGAGGCGGGCGCGGATCCGCCGCGCATGCCCGTACTCGGCCACCGCCTGGGCGGCGTCGGCGGTGAGCTTGACCACGGATCTACTCATCCGCGTCCTCGCACTCGGCGCTGTGGTAGCCGCGCTGCCGCGCGCCCAGCTCGCGCGCGCTGATCCCGGCGTGCGGCTCGTCGATCTTCTCGCCGCACAGCTTGCAGTTGGTAGCGCCGAGCGGCTTGAGCACCCGGAGGGGCTCCCGCGCGCGTGCCGCCTTGAGGAGGCCGCGCCGTACCGGTCTCACCTTCGTCATCCGATCCTCCGTTTGCGGCGGTCGGCCGCGCGGGCCGCCGCCAGTGCGTGCTTGATCTTGAGCAAAAGCTGCCGCCCGGCGTCGTGCGTGTCCACGACGTCGCCGAGCGGCTCGAGGTCGATCGTAGCCACCACCTCGCCGGCGAAGACCACGATCACTTTTTCGCGCATGCGGCCTCAAGCTCCCCGAGCCGCTTGCGCCCGGCCTCGGTGAGGTGCGCGACGTTCGCGTCCTCCTCGCCCGTGTGCCGATAGGTGACGAAGTCCTCGTGGTAGAGGTCGATCGTGTGCACGAGGGCGATCGAGAGGTCGCCCTCCTCCTCGGGGAGCACCGCGCGGCCCCACCGCTTGACGTTGCGAAGCGCCCGGAGCCAATCGGCGTCGCCGGCCTTGTGCCCGCGCTCGCCCCTCGGCCCCGGCTCCCCCCACGCTCGCGAGGGCATCACCCGGCCTTGCGGGGGCTCTCGGCGTGCACTGCACCGGCGGCCGCCTTGCGGAGGCGCGCGTTCATCGGGCGCTCGGCGGTGGGCTTGGCCTTGCGCTTCGCCGGCTTGACGGCGGGCGTCTCGGCGGTCTCGTCGCGCCGCGCCTTGTACGCGGCGAGGTCACCGCGCTCGACATCGGTGGAGACCAGGACGGCGTGCCCGTCCTTGCCGGCGATGCGCGCGAGCACCTCCGGCACGTTGGCCAGATCGATCGGGCAGGCGTAGCGGATGTTCATGATCAGAGTCTTCGGCTTGCGTTGCATGTTCGGTGTCTCCTTGGGTTGTGGTTGCTGCGGTTGCGTAGGTGGGGCCCCGGCAGGCGACCCCGAGTTTCACGTCGTGAGCTCGCGCCAGGCCCACTTGAGCCAGGCAAAGGTGAGGCGGAGGTTCTTCATGGGCGGTGATCCCTCGGGTGCTTCGTGGGGGGGCGCCCGAGGGGGGATCCCGCGGGCACGGTGGAAGGCTTCTCGCGGTACGGCTGCGCCGGGTGGATGAGGGCGACCCCGTACTCGCCCGCCTCGGTCTCCTCGACGAGGAAACGGAGCGAGGTGCCGTCGGTGAAGAGGATCACGGGATCGGTCGCGGGCTCGGCGCTCGTGGAGTATTGCTCGGGGTCGAACGGGCAGAGAGCGATGCTCTTGATCGTCTTGCCGACGAGGAGGCGCGCGGTGCGCTTTTGCTCGGCGCTGAGCTTGGGGGTGCGGCTCACCGGCGCCCCCGTCCCCGCGGGCGGTCGAGCGACCGCTGCGCAGCGTCACACTTGAACATGAAGCGCTCGGCCTCGCGCTTGTAGAAGGCGCGGGTCTCGGCGCTCTGGCGGTACCACGGGAGCCCGAGCACCCCCGTGTTCGAGAGGTCTCGATCCCGGTCGCGTTCGTAGAGCACGCGCGCCACCACCTCGAAGGAAACCATCATCGGCCCATCCGCCGGCGCCACGCGGCCTCCGCCTCCTTGGGGTTGACGCGCACCGCACGGAGCCGGATCTCGGAGACCGGGCGGCGAGACCAGTCACCGGGCCACACCGGGGCCGGCGGCTCGGGCTCGGGCGCCACGAGCTTCGCGAACGCCGCGTCTACCTCGACGTCGATCGCGTCATCGATCTCGCGTTGCGTCTGCTCCCACGGCGAGGCCGCGAGGAGCGCGAGGATCTCGGCGGGGCTCACCGGTACACCTTGTCCGTCTCGAGGAACAAGCTGGTGTCGAGCGCCATGGAGGCGGCGCCCGAGGCGCGCGCGGCCGCGCGGCGGTGGGCCGGGCCACCCTCGAGCGCGGCGATCGCCTCGGCGGTGACACGCACCACCGCGTGCACGGCGCTCGGGTGCTTGACGATCGTGACCTCGGCCTCGGGGACGATCGAGAGCACGTGAGCGCGGGCGTGCTCGGCGCACGCGGTCGCATCGGCCTCGACGGCCCGCAGCTCCTCGGCGGTGGCGCGCGAGAGCCCGACGCCGGCGCGCCACACGAACCGGACCTCGCACCCGTACGGCCGGTGCGACCACGAGCGAGAGCGCGAGATCATGGCCGCACCTCGGCCTCGGCGCACTTGTCGCAACACTGGAGGCCCGGGCACGGTGCCGAGCACGTGTCGCAGTAGTCGCCGAGCGGTTGGACGTCCACGTCTTGAGCCGCGCGGCGGAAGGTGTCTCGGCCGCGGTAGAGGATCGCGACCGAGCGCGGGCCGATCTCGGTGACCCGCCCGTACCGGTACACGCTCCCCTGGAGCGTGAAGCCGACCACCGCGCCCACCACGAGGCCCTCCGCGGCCGCCGCCGGCGCCGCGATCGCCGCGGCCGTGTCGCGCGCCACCACCACCTTCGCGCGCTTGCTCTCGCGCTTCGCCTTCTCGGCGTTGACGCGCTCGGTGAGGAGCGCCTGCGCCGCCGTCATGTCCGCCACCCGGGTCGCCTTGCCGCGGCCGACCACGTACGTCTTGCCCTCCATGGTGGCGATCCGCGGCCGCCCCGTGGTGGTGAGAAACGCGCTCCCCGTGCCCCGAATCATCGTCTGCGCCATGTCGATGGATATAACGCGCCAGTTATGGCGCCGCCATCGTTCTTCGACTCAGGCGGCGACGTTCCAGAACAGCGCGCCGGGTGCCGCTTGGACCCGCATGAACTGCCACACCTTCGCGTCGTAGTTGGAGCACGAGGGGAACGGGGGGCGCACCCGCGCATCGCGCTCGAACGCCTCGGGCGCCTCGTGAACCGTCACCCCCTCGAGCGTGAGCGCCGCCCCTACGCGCACCGCGTGGAAGCTTGCCTCGGGCCACGCGACGCGGAGCGCTCGGCACAACGCGCCGCTCCCCGCGGCGACCCAGACCTCGCGCGGGTGGTGCCCGATCGAGCGCGCGAGCTCGGCGAGACCCTCATGGAACGCCGGCACGTCGAGCCCGAACGGGAGTAGCTCGGCGCCGTGCGCGGCGGCGTACGCCTTCGCCTTCGCCCTCACGTTGGAAAGGTAGCCGTGCGGCACCTGCACCACGCGCGCGCCGGCGTGGTTCGCCTCGCGCGTCCGCGGGTGCAGCTCGCCGCGCTTGGCGACGAAGACCGTGGCGCGCTTGCCGGCCTCGCGGCATGCGTGGGCGAGCGCGATCTGCGCGTAGCCGTACGCCGGGCCCGCATAGACGTACTCGCCGGCGGCGCCGAGCAGCCGCGGGATGATCCGCCGCTTCGTGCCGCCGGGCACGAGGTCGTCGCGCACCACGACGAAGCCCTCGTGCGTCTCGAGTACCGGCGGCGCGATCACTCGGCCTCGCCCGGCTCGATGATCTCGCCGTAGTCTCCCGGATCGGGTGGCTCGGGGGCGGTGGGCGCGGGGCCCTCGAGCGGCTCGGGGTCGAGGCTCACCGCGAACTCCACGGTACCGCACGCCTCGGTCGCGCGCTTCGGGTTGCCCTTGCAAAAGACCAGCACCGCCTGGTGCCCGCGCCCCAGCTTGCGGCCGGCCTCGAACGCGCGCCCCGCTCGCACGGGGAGGGAACCGACGGCGGTGATGAGCACTGCTTCGTTATATAGCCGAGCGCCCGCGGCTTCGAACGCCTTGATCGTGTCGTGGACGAAGCCCTTGTAGAACCCGTCGGCCGAGCGCACCTCGCCCACGACGAAGAGCGCGAAGCGGTCGTCGCGTAGCTGCGCGATCGCCCGCGCGATGATCGCCGAGTACGCCTCGCGGAAATCGGAGTACTCGAGCGTCGAGAGGTCTCGCGGGTCGTCCGAGTAGACCTCGAGATCGGCGTACGGCGGGCACGAGAACACGAAGTCGAACGAGCCCGGCAACGGGTCGGCCGGTAGCTCGCGCGAGTCACCTTCGAGCCACACCGGCAGCACCTCGCCCCCCTTGAGGATCTGCGCCGCTTGCTCGCGGTTCGCCGCCACCTGCTCGGCGCGCAGCTCGACGCCGGTGTAGAGCCGCCCGAGCTTCGCCGCCACGATCCCGCGCACGCTGCCGCCGGCGAAGACGTCGAGCACCGACCCGCCCGGCGGCGAGAACCACCGGTAAGCCAGCTCGCAGAGTACCGGGTCGAAGATGCTCGTGCCGCTCGAGGTCGCGCTCGCGATCTTCTGGCTGGTCTCGTCGAGCTCCGAGAACGGGCGCGCGCCGGGGACCCACGTGAGGCGGCCGCCACCGACGCGACTGTCACCGGTTTTCTGCAGCGCGTGCAGCCGATCTTGCGACTTGAACGAGGTGGGGTCGGGCGCCTTGCCACGCCACGCATCGCCCCCCTTGTACTTCTCGCCGAACGGCTGTGCGGGCGCGTCCGCACCGGGGCCGCCGGGGCGCGGCGAGCGCGGGGCCTTGCCAGCTTCGCGAGGGATCGTTCCTCGACCGGGAGCGGGCCGCTCGGCGGACCACCCCGCCGCACCGCCGGCAGGTTCGGGCGAGTTACCGAGAAAGGCCGGCTTTTTCTTCCCACGCGGAGCGAGCGCGTCCGAGAGACCGCCCCCACCGACGCCGGCGGGCGTGCTCGAGTGCCCGTGAAAGCGCCCGTGGGGCATCGTGCCGTCGGGGTTCGGCAGCGAGCTCCCCCCCGGCGCGGCGTCGAGACCGCGCCCCAGCTCGGACCGAATGCCGATGGCGATCCATGCGCGCTTCCGGTCTTGCCAGTACCCTTGCCGCGCGTCGAGCACCGAGAAGGGCGGCACGCCGAAGCGCTCTTGGAGGTTCGGGCCGCGGTTGCCCTCGCTCTCGCCGTCGCCGCCGGTGCCCGAGCGCGGGAGGTTGATCTCGGCGCGGAGCTTCTCGAGCGCGTCCTCCGTGTAGCCGCTGCCGCGGAGCCCGCCGGGCGCCGCTTTCACCTCGGCGAGCAGCTCGGCGAGCTTGTCCGCCGCGTAGCCCGCGCGATCGTTGGTCGCGTTGTCGACCAGCATGATCCGGAGCGCGTGCGCGTCGTCGTCCGGGGTGATCCAGAGCACCGGCCCCACCACGCCGCCGGCACGCCGCAGCATGCGGTACCGGTGGTTCCCGACGAGGACGTCGCCGTTGCGCTCGTCCACGATCATGGCGCCGAAGAAGCCGTTGACCTCGAGCGACTGCGCGATGAACTCCTCGTCACCGCGCCGCGCGTTGCGGGCGTGCTCGTGGATCGTCTCGAGGTCGCACTCGGGTTCGAAGCGCTGGGCGAGGATGCGCGGGAGGGCGGTGACGGCGGGGCTCATGCCGCAGACGTTATCCCGGGCGCGCGCGGCGCGGGAAGGGGCTCGCCCGCCGCCCGCGCGTCAGGGAGGGACCGCGCGTCGTTACGGGCCGAGCAAGCGGGCGCACACGGTGAACGCCGAGCCCGAGGCTACGTGGTCCACAGGTTGACCACAACGGTTGTCCACGGGACGCCCACCGGCTGCCCCGTGTAGGTAACGCGCCACCAAGTCCTTGAGGTATGCATGCGGTGCGCGAGACGAAAGTTCCGCTTTGCTTTTGCGCGCTTGGGTCGCATCGCCGCGGGGCGGCGGAAGAATGATCTCGCCTCGGCCGGGGCGGGAGGCGTAGGTAGCGGATCCCCACCATGGCGATCCAGTCATGCACGGCCGTCCCGTGGACGGTGCGAGGTCACAGCCCATGATGACCGCGAAGACGCCCGACGACGTCGAGCTACTCAACGCCCTCCGCAAGCTACTCGGCGGCGGCGAGCAAGAGATCCTCCGCTCGGCCCTCCGCGGTCTCTACCGCGCGACCACGTTCCTCGAGTGGCGCTCGGGCGGCCCCGCCTCGCACGCCGCCGCGAAGCGTGAGCGGGACGCGCTCCGTGCCGCGCGTGCCTCGGAGCCGGTGGCTGACGAGGGGGACGCGGCGTGAGCGCGGGGGGGGTACTCGCTCTCGCGGGGAAGCTCGTCGCCGCCATCGCCGCCGGGTGCTCGGCCGACGAGCTTGAGCAAGCGGCGGTCATCGTACACGCGGTACTCCCCGCGCCACGCTCACCGGCTGCGATCCGGCAGGCGCGTTACCGAAAGCGCAACGTTGAGCGTAACGGCGTTACGCCTTCCGTTACGTCGAGTGACGCTCACGTTGTCACGGGGGGTAGGGGGGGATCTGATCCGGGATCGGATTCTCCGTCTCTCGGATCCCCCTCACCTTCCGAGCAGATCCGAGAAGAACTCATTCACGTTACCGATGGCGCCGTGCCACCCTCTCTCGCGGGTACGCGGCTTTACGCGATCCTCGAAGCCTTTACCGCCGGGGTGGGCGGGGTCTACACGTCGCCGACGCCCGCCGAGCGTCGAGCGGTGGGGCCCGCGCTCGAGGCTCACCTCCGCGCGCTCCCTCTCGGCGAATGGCAGGCCAAGGCGCGCACCCTCGGCGCCGGGTGGCGGGCCGCCTGCGTCGCGGCGGGCCTCCCCGGCCCCTTGCCGTGGTTCAAGGCACGCGACTGGCTCGGCATGGACGCGCCGGCGGTGTACTCGAACGGCGGCCCCGCGCCGAAGTACACGCCGCAGGCGCTCGCCCCCAAGGCCAAGCGGCTCTGGTCCACCCCCGCCGAAGATCCCACCGGAGCCGCGCCCACGGCTCGCACGTCACCCTCAACCACCACGGAGCCCCACGCCCATGGAACCACCCGAGCCGCCGGACCAGATCCAGCCCCCGCCGCCGAACCCCTTCGCCCTGCCGCCGCTCATTGAGCGCCCGTGCGCGCAGTGCGCGACCGAGACCGTCGTCGGCCCCCCCGGCATCTTGTGCGGCGGCTGCCACGCGGCGCGCGAGCGCGAGGAGTGGCGGCACTACGTGGACGCCGCGTACCACGAGGCCCGGCACTCGGTGCCCGACGTCTACCGCGGCGCGACCTTCGCGAACGATGACCACCGCGACGCCGAGGTGACGAGCGCGGTCTCGCGGCTCGGCCACCGCACCGCCGTGTTCGTCGGGCCGGCGCACGCGGGCAAGACGTGGTTCGCGTGCGCGGTCTTCCACCAGCGCCTCCACGAGGCGAGTGTCACGCGCTTCCCTCGAGACCTCGACAAGGTGGCCGAGGACGAGCGGCGCGTGAGCGCGCTCGGCGCGAGCCGCTACGTGCGCGCGTTCACTCTCGGGGCGGCGCCGGCGTGGGACCCCGTGTGGGCGCTCTGGCGTGCGGCACCGGTCATGGTGATCGATGACCTCGGCCTCGAGCCCGCGGCGTTCGCGCCGGCGATCATTGACCTCGTGATCGTGCGGTGCGACCACCGTCGACAGACTCTCGTGACTACCTCGTTCACCGAGGACGCCGTCGGGGCTCGGTACGGCGAGGGCGTCCTCCGCCGGCTCTCGGCCGCCTCGCGTTGGCTGGTGTGCGGGTGAGCGAGCGGAAACGGCGCGAGCCCCCCATCGATCCGAACGCGGTACCCGAGGACGACGGCCGGCCGCCGCCGTTCGACGACCCGGCCGAGCGCGCGTTCCTCTCGTGCGTCATGGTCCTCCCCTCGGTGCTCGACCTCGTGCCGTGGATGCACCCGGGCATGTTCTACGGCGGCAAGAACCGGCTGATCATGGAGGCCGCGGTCACGCTCCACACCGCCGGGGCGAAGGTGGACTCGGTCACGATCGCGACGTGGCTCCGCGAGCATGACCGCCTCGGCCAGGTGGAGATGCACTACATCGCCGAGACGCTCCTATCGGGGCAAAAGGTGGAGCACGCCGAGGATTACGCGCGGGCGATCCGCGATGCGTGGCGCATGCGCTCGGCGATCGCCACCCTCCGCAAGCACGCCTCGCTGGCGTACCTCGAGCACGGCAGCACCGACGAGTACCTCGGCGCCCTTGAGCGCGAGGTGCTCGATCTCGCCGCGCACGCGCACTTCAAAAAGCACGAGCGGCTCACGCCGATCCTGAAGCGCGTGTACGACCGCACCGCGGCCTCGCAGCAAAGCGGGAAGCTCCCCGGCATCCCCCGGGGGCTCCGTGACTACGACGAGAAGACCACGGGGATCCGGCTCCGCACGCTCGAGATCCTCGCCGCTCGCCCGAGCATGGGGAAGACCGCGCTCGCCCTCGTCATCGCGCGCAACGTCGCCGGGCGCTTGCCGGAGCTCTTCGGCGACGAGGACGCCTACCACGGCGTCGCGGTCTTCTCGCTCGAGATGCAGGCCGAGGAGTGCGGGCAGCGGCTCCTCGCGGCCGAGGGGCGCGTCGAGTACACGGCGCTCCGGCAAGAGCGGCTCACCCCCGATCAGTGGGCGGGGCTCGCGCGCGCGGCGAACCGCCTCCACACGTTGCCGATCGTCATCGACGACACGCCGGCCCTCGAGATCCAGGCGCTCCGCGCGCGCGTGCGGCGGATCAAGACCGAGATGGCGCGCCCCGGGTACACCGCGGGGCACCCGACCCGCCTCCGTGTGGTGGTGATCGACTACCTCCAGCTCCTACGCGCCGAGGGGGACTCGATCCGCTCGCGCGAGCAAGAGATCGCCATGGTCTCGCGCACGCTCAAGACGCTCGCGAAGGAGGAGGACGTCGCCGTCATCGCCCTCGCGCAGCTCAATAGGAACATCGAGGGGGCGGCGAAGGGGGCACGCCGGCGGCCGCAGCTCTCGGACCTCCGCGAGAGCGGTCAGATCGAGCAGGACGCCGACATCATCACCTTCATCCACCGCGAGGAGTACTACGATCCGAGCGCCGTAGCGCCCGGCGAGGAGGGCAAGACCGAGATCATCATCGGCAAGCAACGCGGCGGCCCGACCGGTACCGTGCACGCCCGGTTCTCGGGGCGGTACCAGTCGTTCCAGGACATGTGACCACACAGGAGATCGAGACAATGACCGAAGCGAACGTGAACTTTTCGAAGGATCTCGACTGCCCGCTCACGCAGGAGGAGTGGGAGGAGCGATCGAAGATGCAGGGGGACGCCGTGCGCGATTGGGAGACCGCGCAAGCGGCGGCGAAGTTGAGCGCAAAACAGCACGGCGAGGTCGTGCGCAAGGCCGAGGGTCGCGTACACGACCTCGCGCGTGCGGTGCGGGACCGGAAGGAGAGCCGCGCGGTGCTCTGCGAGGAGCGCGTGAACAACCGTCTCTTCCGCGTGGAGACCGTGCGCCTCGATACGAGCGAGATCATCGACGCGCGGCCGATGACGGACGAGGAGATGGCCGAGGCGCAGCAAGGCCGGCTCTTCACCGAGAAGGCTTCGGGATCGCAGAAGAAAACCAAGGCCGAGAAGGCCGAGGCGAAGGCGAGGGCCGACGCGGCCGCGACCGAGCCGGGCGACTCACACACGTTGCCGGAGCACCCCGTGCTCGAGACGAGCGTGCGCGCGCCCGAGGAGAGCATCCCGTGCCCGGGGCCGGGCGATGTGGTGCACCTCGCCGAGGGGCAAAAGAGCAACTGCACGGGCGAGGACTGCTCGCGGTGCGCGGGCCTGCTCTTCATTCCGAACCCCGACTACTCGCCCCCCACCGGCGGCGAGGTGCCGGCGGCACCCGAGAGCGACGATGAGGGGACGGCGATCGTGGCCCCCGAGGCGGTACTCGCGGGTCAGGCCGGCCCGGACGACGGCGGGAAGCCCAAGGGCCGCGGCATGCGCCGCGTCGTCACCGCGGGGGCCTCGCACTGATGCTGCCCGCGCGCGCACTCTCTCTCTTGAACCCTTGGCTCTGGTACGTCATCGACGCGACGCACCCGAGCCCGAAGCGCCTCGAGAACCGCACCCGCCGGATCATGAATTGGCGCGAGTGGACGCCAAAGGGCGAGGTGTGGCTCCACGCTTCCAAGGGCGACGATGCGGCATATTGGGCCGAGTCGGTGGAGAGGGTGCGCGCGTTGTTCGGCGCTGACTACCCGGTGCCGCGCTTCCCCGATTGCCCGCGCGGCGGGATCGTGGGGCGCGCCCGGATCGTCGGCATGGTCACGCCGGCGGGCGAGGTGCAGCCCGAGCCCGGCGAGAGCGTGGACCGATCGAAGCTCGACATGCGGTGGCACTTCCCCGGCGAGCACGCCTACATCCTCGACGACGTGCAGCCGTGCGCGTTCGTGCCGTGCCGCGGCATGCTCGGGTTCTGGCCCGTGCCCCCGACGGTGCTCGACCACCTCCGCAGCAACGGCGAGGGATGACGTGCGCAAGGGCTCACGCGGCCGCGGCTACCGTCTCGCCGAGGAGATCGCCTCGGCCGAGATCGAGCGCTGCCGCCGCGAGGGCGCGACGGCGACGGTCATCCGGCGGCGGCTCCGCCGGCGGTGGCGCGAGCTACGCGGCGCGATCGCGGCGGCACCCAAGACGTTCCCGCGCGTCTCTCGGCGCACGTGGTACCACGCCTTGAGATCGCTTTTCGGCCGCAAACTTCTCGAGCTGGACGACTACGTCGATCCGCGGCAACTGGTCCTCAAGGTGCGCCGGTGAGCCTCGCGGAACGCTTCGCCAAGAAGATTGAGCATGACGGTCCTCTGCACCCCTACCGCCCTGAGCTCGGGGCATGTCACCGATGGATCGGTTCCTTTTATCCGAACGGCTACGGGCAGATCCGCATGCCGGGGCCAAAGCGGCGCACCGAGAAAGCTCACCGCGTAGCGTTCCTTCTCAAGCACGGCCGCCTCCCCATGCCGCAGGGGAATCACTCTTGCGACAACCGATGGTGCGCAAACGCGGACCACGTGGACGAGGGGGATCAGGTTCGCAATATGCGCGATTGCGCGGCGCGCGGCCGCATCGTGCAACAAGCGAGGCCGGAGCGAACGGCACGCGGGGCGCGCGTACGCGGTGGCCCCGGTCATTGTCATGGGGCCGGCCGGTGACCACCGCCGCCGACGTCACCGCGGCGATCGCGGCCCGGTACGAGCCGCCGGCGTGGGCGGTCTATTACGAGGTCGGGGACACGACGGGCGGCCGCTCGAGGTCAGCGGACGCGATCGCGGTCAGTCTCTGGCCTTCACGCGGGCTCGAGATCCACGGCTTCGAGATCAAGATCAGCCGCGGTGACTGGCTCCGCGAGCTGAAGGCGCCCGAGAAGAGCGCGCCGATCCAGCGCTTTTGCGACCGGTGGTGGATCGCCACGAGCAACGCGGGGATCATCCGGCCCGGCGAGCTGCCGCCGACGTGGGGTCACCTCCTCATGCGCGGGGGCTCGCTCCACATGGTCGCCGACGCCCCGGTGCTCGAGGCCGAGCCCCTCGGCCGGCCGTTCATGTGTGCGCTCTTGCGCGCCGCGAGCCAGGGGTTCGTGCCGCGCTCGGCCTTGAACGAGCTGGTCGCCAAGCGGGTCGAGGAGCGCACCGCCTTCGACAAGAGCCACGCCGAGCGCGAGCTGACGCGGGTAGAGCACCGGCTCACCGAGGTCGAGCAGGCATGGCAGGCCCTCACCGAGGTTGTCGGGCATGACGTGACGAGCACGCTCCGGAACCGGTACTCGAGCGAGGCGCAAAAGCAGCGGCTACGCGCGGCGCTCCAGTTCCTCGCCGGCGGCGGGCTCAAGGCCGACATCGCGCCGCAGCTCGAGATCACCCGCGACCGCCTCCGTGCAATCGCCGAGGAGCTCGACGCTGTGGCCGCGGCCGCGCGCGGCGAGACCGCGGAGCTGCCGCCGCCCATCGGCGTCGTTGTGAGCGGGCGCTCCCTCATGTGTCCCGAGTGCGCGCGCGCCGGTGAGGGCGGCGAGGCGCCGGGTGATCGGTGCGGCGCGCTCGTGGCGTTCCGCCCGTGTGACGGAACGCTGCGGGTGGATGCATGACGCGGCTGACCCGCCACGAGCTACGGCTTATCTACGTCTACCTGGACGGCCGGCGCGGGGCCGAGGTGGACGCGGTGCGTGAGAAGCTCCGCCGCATGATCGCCGAGCGCGCGGGGGAGCTGACGTGGGGCCGCAAGGTGTACGAGATCATGCTCCCGCTCTCGACGCCGCGCCTCGTCACGAAGGGAAAGCACGCCGGCGAGTACGTGCGCGACCCGATGTGCCCCACCCTCAACGTGTACGGGAGCATGGAAGTCTGGAAGCGTTCGGCGCTCTACAAGGCGATCGACATCCGGATCCTCGCCGAGCTGCACAAGTGGCCGCGGGCGCGGCAGGTCACGGGGAAGCGCGGGGTGCGGGTGACCCGCCACTCGAGCGTCACGGTGGACGAGATCACGGTGGACGTGATCGGGGGCAAGGTGCCGATCGACCGGCTCGTGAAGGCGGGCATCCTTGCCGGCGACTCGGCGGCCGAGATCGAGCGCGAAGCCGTGTGGGTCCAGGCGTCGCCGAAGCATGGCTTTTTGACGGCGGAGGTCTTCGAGCTGGTTGGCTCGGTGTTCGTTGCTCCGCCATGACGCCTCCGTTATACCCGCTGCCCGGGGTGCCACAGTGCCCGCGCCAAGGCGGTGCGGCTTGAGGTGGGCCCCACGAGGCACGCATGGACGGCATCAAGATCACGAGGCTACGGATCACCAACTACCGCGGGATCGAGCACATCGACATCCCGATCGAGCCGGGGGGGGCGGTCATCAAGGGCCCGAACGCCACGGGGAAGACCTCGGTGCTGCGCGCGATCCGCGCCGCGCTCGCGGCCCAGGACATCGGGCCCGACGCGATCCGCCTCGGTGCGGACCGGTCCGAGATCCTCATCGATCTCAACGTGGCCAGCGTCAAGCGCCTGATCGGGAAGGAGGACTCGAGCGTCGAGGTCCGCTCGGACGGGCGCTCGGTGAAGGCGCCGGCGAAGTGGCTCAAGGAGCTGATCGGTGCCGCCCCCCTCGACCCGATCGAGTGGTACAAGCTCCCCGCCGACAAGCGGCGCGCCTCACTCCTCGCCGCCATCCCGATCGAGCTGCCCAAGGCGCACGCGCTCGACGTCATCGAGAAGGCCGCGGCCGCCGCCGGCGTCTACTCGCACCGTGAGGCGGTGGGGCTCGCCGAGAAGGGGGGCCACGCGCTCACCGCGTGCGCGGCGATCGCCAAGGTGCTCTTCGACGCGCGCACGGAGGTCAACCGCGCGCTCCACCAGGCCGAGGCCGAGGCCGAGCGCGTGCTCGAGGAGGGGCCGGTGCCGGCGCCGGTGAAGGACGATCTCGCCGCCAAGGTGGCCGAGACGCTCGACCACGTGCGCGATCTCGAGGGGCGCGCCCGGCGCGCGAGCGAGGTGGAGACCGCGCGCTCATCCACGATCGCGAAGATCGCGAAGCTCCGCGAGGACGCGAAGGTCGCACTTACCCCGCCGCTACCGCGGACGCTCGACCCCGACGGGGATGAGCCCCCGACGCCCGACCAGATCCGCGCCGCGCTCGAGGACGAATACGCGGGCGGCAAGAAGGGGATCGAGCTGGCGGCCGCCGCGAAGAAAGAGGCCGACGAGCGCGTCGCCGAGCTGATCGACCGCCTCCGGAAGGCGCAGGCCGATCAAAAGGGGGCCGAGGACTACCACAAGCGATCGGAGGAGAAGCGCCTCGCCGCGTCTCGCGCCCTCGAGCGCCATGACGTCGAGCAGGCCACGATCGCGCGCGAGGCGGTGCACAAGGCCGAGCGGGCGAAGGAGTGGATCGCGCAGGCCGATGCGCTCCAAGAGACGATCGGGCTCACCGAGGAGGCCCCCGCGGCCGCCACGATCGAGCAGGCACGCGAGCACCACCGCCGCGCTGACCTCGCGCACAAGGCCGAGGTCGCGCAGGCCGCGCGGCGCAAGGCGCTCGCCGATGCCGAGGCGGTGGCGAAGACCGGGCGCGCACGCGCCGAGGTTCTCACCGCCGCGATCGACGAGTTCCGGGATCGGATCCCGCGCAGTCTCGTGGCCAAAGCCTCGGGGATCGAGGGGCTCTCGCTCGAGGGCGAGCGGATCGTCCTCGACGGCGTGGACATCGACTCGTGCTCGGGCGCCGAGCAGCTCACCTTCGCCGTCGATCTCGCGCGGCGCGCGAACGCGCGGTCGAAGATCCTCGTGGTGGACGGGCTCGAGACCTTGGACCCCGCCATGCATCAGACGTTCATCCACCACGCCACGCGCGGAGGCTACCAGCTCATCGCGACGCGCGTCGACGCCGGCGACAACGTGTTCGAGGCGATCACCGCGGACGGGGGTGAGTGATGGCTCGCACCCCGGGTAAACCGATGAACATGAGCACCCCGCGCCCCGCGGCCGCGGTGGTGGTGCAAGAGGATCCGAGCGAGGCCGCGCTCGCCGCCCTCGAGCAGTCGGGCGGGATGACCCGCACCGATCTCGGCTTCCAGCAGGCGGTCTCGGTGCACAAGCCCCGCGACCTGCAAAAGGTGATGGACAAGGTGCTCTTCGAGGCCATGCGCATGGGCGAAGACTTCGTTTATGCGTGGCGGCAGTACTCGAAAGAGGAGAAAGACCGGAACCCCAACGGCGACGGCAAGGTCTTGATCGAGGGGCTCTCGATCGACGGCGCCATGATCCTCGCGCGCAACTGGGGGAACTGCGCGTGCCTCCCCCAGCTCGTGCAAGAGACGCAGAGCCACTACCTTTTCCAAGCGAGCTTCATCGACATCGAGAGCGGCTACACCACGATCCGGCTTTTCCGGCAGCGGAAGAGTGGCGTCATCGGCGGCAAGATGGACGAGGATCGGAAGGAGGACATCACCTTCCAGATCGGCCAGAGCAAGGCGATCCGCAACGCCATCGACAAGGCGATCCCCTCGTGGATGCGTGACGAGGCGATCGAGGCGGCGAAGCAAAACGCCGCCAAGAAGTACGACCCGCCCGAGAAACACCTCCCCGCCGTCGTGGACTACGCGAAGGGGCTCGGGGTGACCGAGGCGCAGCTCGTCTACCGCGTCGGCAAGCCCCTCGTCGGGTGGACGCCGTACGACATCGTCATCGTGCGCGCGGCCTTCAAGGCGATCGCCCGGCGCGAGTCGAGCGTCCACAGCGAGTTCCCGCCGGTCGAGGAGACCGAGGCGGTTACCCCTACCCCGGCCGAGCCGGCCGCCACCACGGTCGCCGGCGTCAAGGTGGTCACGAGCGAGGCGGTGCCCCCGGGCACGGTGGCGCTCGTGAACCCCGACGGCTCGGGCGTGGTCGTAACCCCACCGCCCCGCCAGAAGACCGCCGACGAGATCGAGGCCGAGGAGGCCGAGCGCGCGCTCGCGGCGCGTGAGGCGGCGCCCACGGCCCCCGTCGGGCCGATGTTCACCCCCCCGGTCATCCCGCCGAAGGGCGGCTGACCGTGACCTCGGTGCGCCGGCGCATCCTCGACGAGCTCGGGGATGCGTCCGTTGCCGTGGCCGCCGGCGAGGAGGAGGTCGAGCGCCTCACCCTCGCCCTCAAGGTGGCGCGCTTCCAGTTGACCGCGCACCGCGCGCGGCAAACAGAGGCGAGCCAAACCCTCCGCCGGTACGACATGAACGACACGGGGCCGAAGTGAACGACGATCGCGCGTATGTCTCGGGCTCGGCCCTCAATGGCGTCAACGCTTGCGCGGGCTCGGCCGCCCTCCCCAAGATCGCCCACACCGGGGCGAAGGCCGACGCCGGCTCGGCCTTCCACGATCATGCGCGCGATCGGACCACCATGACGCCCGGCGACGCCGCGGCGCGGATCGCCGAGCACGCCGAGCGGTGGCGCCTCGACGAGGTGAGCGCCTCGATCCTCGCCGCGCGCGCGCGCTCGTGGGAGTGGCAACCGCCGCCGGGCACGCTCTCGGAGGTCGCCCTCGGGCTCTTCGAGGACGGCTCGGTGCACTTGGTAACCGGGGGGCGAGGCACTTACCAAGCGATCCCGCCGCACCACCACAACGCCCTGCGCGTGGCGACGCGCGTGGACTTTTTCTGGGCCGAGCCCCACCCCCTTGTCGCGGGGCGGCCGCCGCAATGCCCACCCGGCTCGCTGCTGTGGGGGTGCGACCTCAAGACGGGATCCGACACGTGGGTCGAGCCCGTCGAGCACAACCTCCAGGCGCTCGCCGCCGCCGTCCTCCCCGCGCTATGGACGGGCGCGCGGGCGGCGGTGCCGGCGATCGTGTACCCTGGCCCGGGCCAGGGCGAATGGGACGTGCCCCCGGCCCCCCTCGACTACGCCGGGATCCTCCGCGGGCGTGACCTCTTGCTCGAGATCGTAGCGCGCGCCAACGAACAGCGAACGCGCGCGATCCGGCAGCTCCCTCTCGCCCTCACCGAGGGTGGGCACTGCACGTGGTGCGACTCGGCGATCTACTGCCCCGCCAAGGTCGCGAGCCTCAAGGAGTACCTCGGGAACCCTCGGCCGTTCGAGGCCGTGGAGCTGACCGCCGACGAGGCGGTGCGGGTCGCGCAGCTCTTGCCCGCGTTCGAGCGGTTCGCGAAGAGCGCGCGCGAGGCCCTCGAGCGCCGGGTGGACGCGCACGGGGTGCCGATCCCCATGGGTGACGGCACGGTGTGGGGCCCCGAGGTGAAGCCCAAGAAAACGATCGACCCCGTGCTCGGCTTCCAAGCGGTGAAGGCCGCGGTGGGTGAGGAGATCGCGAACGCCTCGCTCGACATCAAGATCACCGAGACCGGGATCCGGCGGGCGGTGAAGGCACTGCACGCCCGCACCGGGGTCACGAAGCAGGGGGCGGCGACGGTGCGCGCGATCTTCCGCGAGCTACGGGCCGCCGACGCCATCGGCTCGCGCACCGAGACCACCTACCACCGCTGGCGCCCCCCGCCCGTGATCGAGGGCGCGCCCGCCGGCGAGCGCCTTGCCCTCACCGTGGACGCGAGCGCCGAGATCGACCACGACCCGGACGACGAGTAAGCGCCGCCGCCGCGGGTGCCCAGCGAGAGCCGAAGCCCCACGCCGCAGCCGCTCGCACTTCCCGCGGCGGCGGCGTGGTCACTCTACCGATCCGCGTGCGCGCCGTCGTCCATCTTGCGGATCGGGAGCGCAGGCTCGACGTAGATCCCCACGGTGTGGACGAGCCGGTAGGCCACGCGCGAGCGCTCGGCGGCGACGAGCGGGGCGATCGCGCAATGCCCCGAGGCGTAGCGGGTCAGGTCCCCGCACGCCGTCTGCGAGTCACGTACGAGCACGAGCGCCCGCCGCGCCTGCCATACGAGGGGGAGCGGCTCGGGGGGCAGCGGCTCGCTGAGCTGGAAGGGCCCTTTGGAGCGCGTAGGGTCTCGCCGCGGGTCCGATCGGGCCCCGGGATCGAAGTGGCTCTCGAAGTACCCGATGGCGGTAAGGGTGGCCGCGGCATCGAGCGGGTCCGGATCCTCGTTCGCGGCCTCGGCAATGGCGGCGGCTACGGCGGGGAAGGCGGGCGCGTGGGGGCTCGACGGCACGAGGCGCGTCATCCACGCGAGGACGAGGGCGGGGCTGATCATGCCCTTTACGTAAGCGAAGGCCCGGCCCCCCCGCAAGGGAGCCGGGCTCTCACCGGGGGCTCAGGACCCCGAGGGCTTCGACGCGCCCGTCGGGCCGCTCGTGCCCGGGGTGGGCGAGGGCGTGCCGCCGGTTGCGCCGGACGGTCCGGTCGCGCCCGTGGGGCCGGTTGCGCCAGTGGGGCCCGGCGCGGGTGCCGGCGCCGGTGCGGGGGTGTTCGCGGTGATCGCCGCGGCGAGGGCCGAGGCCGAAGTGTTGAGCTTCGTCGCGAGCGCCGAGAGGGCGGCCGAGTCGTTGTTCGCGACGGCGGTTGCGATCTGGGAGGCGAGGCCCTGGATCAGGGTGATCGCCGAGCCCTCGAGCGAGGTGTTCGCGGTGACTTGTGCGGTGAGATCGTCGAGTGCGCTCATGGTTTGCTCCGTTAGCAGTGCGATGCTGGCCTCGATCCTCTTCACGCGGGAGAGGATCTCCACGACGGTCGCGAGGATCTGGGTGAGCATGGGCGGGCGGAGCCTATCGCCTCAAGCCACGAGCATCAACGGGGTCCGGCCTTCGTAGTCGCTCTGCACGAAGTCTCGGTCGATCTCGACGCCGTGCAGCGTTTGGTTCGGCGGGAAGGTCTGGAACTGACACCACCCGCACCGGGGCTCGGGGATCCCCTGGTTGAAGGCCCGCCAGTACCGCGTGACGCCGCGGAGGGCGTAGAGCTGGGCCGCATTGAGCACCTCGCCGGCGCCCACGTAGAGACCCGCGATGTAGCCCGCGCCGACGAGCGCGGCCGCGCGCGCCTCGACCCAGGCGATCACGTCGGCGGCGCTGCCGCTCACGCCCTCGAGATCGATCCACACGAGCATCCCCGCGGGGATCCCGAGCGCGTGGAGGTGCGCGACGTCGCCCGCGCCGTCGCCGGCGCCGAGTGCGGCCGAGGGTGTCCACCCCGGCGCGCGCGAGTACGTGACGAGCTGGAGCCCGAGGCCGGCGGCGTGGATGAGGGCGAGCTCCGCCCCCGAGATCCCGCCGACATAGCGCGTCACGTAGTCGAGCCCCGCCGTCTTGAGGTCGGCGGCGTTGGTGAACGTGAGCGCGGCGGCCATGTCGGCCCCGCGCGATCCGAGCGGTACGGGTACGACCTTCACGGGTGACCTCCATCGCTGCATGCGCCCGAGTAGAACTGCCCGCAGGCGAGGAGCGCGGGGACGCTCGGTGCGCCACCGCCGCAGGCGATGACCTCGGGGGTGGTTACGCCGGCGGTGACCGCCGTGCGGAGGGTGGGGGCGCAAAGCGCGTCGCTGCCGAGGTGGCACCCGAGGCGCTTCAGGTTCGCGCACGTTGCGGCGCCGGCCTCGGTGGCCGCCGCGGCATCGCTCGCGTCGTAGGGGGACGGCGAGGCCACCGGGCCGGGGTTCGGGCACCCGGCGAGGAGCGCGAGCCCGGTGAGGAGGGCGGCGCGGATCACGCGGCCACCTTGACCGCGAGGTCGATCGCGTAGCTCTCGCTGCAGCTCGCCTTGAGCCAGGCCCCCGTGACCCAGATGAGCCCCGGGAGACCGCCGCTCGGCGGCGCGACGCCCCATGTCTCGGACCAGGAGTTGAGGATGAGGAACGAGAGCGAGCCGTCGGCCTCGGTGCGGTGGCCAACGATCGTCACGTAGTGGCCGCCCCCGTTCTTGTCGGCGAAGTTCGGCGTGCCCCCGAGCGGCCCGGGTTGCGGCGAGTCCCCCCATGCATCGAACGGGGTATCGACGAAGATCGTTGCGGTGATCGGGCGGGGGAGGATCCCCTTGTTCGCGTCGCCCGAGAGCGCGGAGGCGAGCGTCTCGAGGAAGTACGGCGCCGCCGGGTCGATCGCGTGCGAGCCGAGCACGAGCTCGCGCATGCTCGCGGCGAGCTCCTCGGCTGTGGGCCGGAGACCGACGTTGCCAGTCTCACTCGACCCGACGTGCTTGAGATCCGCGTCGGTGGTGACGTCAGAGCACCGGCCGTCGGGCGTCTTGACGATCGCGCCGTTGTCGTTGACGCCCTTGTCCATGCCCCGGATCCCCATCGTTTGGATGGCGAGGATCGGGTCGGCGGGCATGACGCCCGTGTCGTCGAGCGGGCCGGTGCCGCCGGGGCCCTCGAGCGCGCGGGAGCAGGCGTAGATGTGGCGCTGGCTCGGGGGCCCCTTGAAGCCGAGATCGATGCCGGCGATCGACGCCGCGATCACGAGCCACACCGCGGGGGCGTGGCCGCCGCACGCCGAGGATCGCCCCTGGTCGAGGCGGTACTGGCAGTGCGGCGAGAGGTCAGACGAGGGGTCGAACGTCGGCGCGCCCCCCGAAGCGATGGCGAGAGCCGCCCCGATGTTGCCGCACACGCGCGCGACCTTGTGCGCGGCGCTGCGGAGCTCGCAGCCGAGCCCTCTCACGGGGCCGCCGGGTGTGCGTACTCGGCGCGGTGGGCCGCCACGAAGCCGCGGAGCGCCGCCATCTTGGCGGGGTTCTTCTGTGTCTCCTTGGCCTCGGCGGCGCGTCCCGCGAGCCGCGGATCCTTGGACGCGATGAGCGCGGCGAAGAGCGTCTCGAGGTCACCGCCACACTGCGCGATGACCTTGGTGCAGTACTGCGGGAACGTCAGGCCGGGGTTGTCCACGTCCACCAGGATCCCGCACGAGACGAGGGCCGCCGCCGGGATGATCGCCGCGATCGCGGCCGCGCAGCCCGAGAGCCCCACGATGAGGAGCAAGGGGGCGAGGCGCGTGAAGCCGGCTTGGCCACCGCGCACGGGGGGCACGGCACCGACCGTGCGGGCCGCCGACATGCGGGCGATCGCGCTCTTGCCGAAGCCCGTGGCGAAGTGGCCGAGCATGGGGACGACGATCGTGAGGACGCCGGTGAAGAGGCTCGCCATGATCGGGGCGCCGGTTTGCGCGGTCAGGTAGTGGCCGAGACCGACGAGCGCACCGAGGACGCTGAAGGCGATCACGCGGCTCTGGCCCGTCCAGTTGCCGGGCGTCTGGATGTTCGCGGGATCCACGAACTGCGCGGCGGTGACGAAGAGCGCGGTAAAGAGACCGATCCAGCTCGCCTCGCGCGAGGTGAGGACGGGCGCGGTACTCGCGACGGCGGTGGCCGTGTCTTGGGCGAGCGCGGTGGCGGCGAGGAGGAAGGCCGCGGTGGCGGCGAGGATCGAGAGCCGGGGTCGGTGGTTCATCTCGTGGGGCCTTTCGTGGGTGGGGCGGGCACCGGGATCGTCGGGCTCGAGGTGGGCTCCTCGATCAGGAATTGCGCGAGGTCTTCATCGATCTCGGCGATCTTCGGCACCGTGTGTTCGTGGATGCTTTGGAGCTTATCACGGTACGCCTTCACGGCCGGGTGCTGCCCCGATCCGCTCTTGGGGCTCGCGCGGTAGTCGTCACGCGGCGGCGGTGGGCTCGGCCGGCGGGAGGGCTTGAGGGGCGGCGGCGGCGGGGTGGATGACATGCCTCACCTTACCCCTCCATCCCTCGAGCGCATCGTCTCGGCGATCGCCGCGAGTTTCGTCAGCTTTTCGTTCTCGGCCTTTTGCAGCTCGAGGGCCATCTCGAGATAAGCCTTCGCGTCGTCTACCCGAGCCTGCTGCTCTTCCTCGAGCCGCTTGCGCACCTTGCTGCGGTCTCGATCGAGGAAGATCACCGCGAGGAGGGCGAGCACGAGACAGAACCCCAGCGCCCCGTAGTTGGTGAGCTGTTCCATCGCCTTGCTTGCTGCCACGGCCTCCATGGTGCCCTCGTCTACGGTCGGATCTGCATGACCGTCAGCGTGCCGTCCCCCCACGTGCTCGAGGATCCCGAGGGACTCGAGATCCGCACCTTGACGTCCGAGTTCCCGGTCGCCGTGCAGACGTAATACCCCGAGCCACCGCCGTTCGCGCAGCCATCGCCCGAGCCCGTGTGCGCACCAAACGAGGTGTTCGAAACGCTCGTATAGCCGCCGCCGTTGTCGCTGACCTGGACCGACGTAGTGCCCGTGTCCTGGCCACCCTCCGCCGCCCAGAAAACGAGGAAGATATCGCCTGACTTTGCCGCAAAGGTGGTGTGGAGACCCGTGTAGTCGGCCGTCGATGTGGTCGAGACAATGCCCGACGTCTGCACGTTGTGGACGCCGATGATGCCGTTCTTCACGCGGCTTGAGAGCCAGCGACCGGTGGCGACACCCGTGGGCGTGATGACGAAGTTCCCGTCGTCGGCGTCGGTGGAGCTCGCGTTCCAGATGTAGAGCCCGAAGCCTTGCACCACGCACACCGCCGCGGTGGCATAGGTGGGGGCGGCCGCCGTCGCGCGGAGCGCCGCGACCGAAGCGAATTGCTTGATCGTGTCGGCGCCGTTGCTCTCTAGGCTGTCGAGGGCGGTCTGGATCGCGTTGAGCTGGCTCTGCACCGTGCCGGTGGTCGTCGAGAAGCGCGTGCCGCCATCGCCCGCCGCGCTCACCTGAGTCGCGGTGGCGCGCGTGGCTTGCGGGACGCGCGCGTACGAGATGTTCCCGTTCACGATCGCCGTCGTCCCGTACGAGAGCGTCACGTCGCCGAGGAGCACATAGTTGGACGGGATGCTCGGCGCGGTGGGCGAGAGCGCGGCAACGCCGGCGATCACCTTGAGCAGGTAGCTCTCGGCTTGCTCGAAGTAGACCGTGGTCGCGTTGCCGTCGGTGCGCGGGTCCGAGAGGGCACGAGCGAACGTGATGCACACCGAGACGATCCGCGAGAACGTCGGGGTGGTGACCGTGGTGGGCACCGAGGCCTGATCGACCGAGCAGTCCACGAGCTGCGCGGTGGGGACGTAGAG
>Ga0210402_10000105_pt1 | contig 92810 bp, 87 predicted proteins | sample IncBWC7MmetaG_FD_161055 | JGI IMG/M metagenome (GOLD analysis project Ga0210402, IMG submission 161055) | Forest soil microbial communities from Barre Woods Harvard Forest LTER site, Petersham, Massachusetts, United States - Inc-BW-C-7-M | ecosystem: Environmental > Terrestrial > Soil >...
TGCTACACCTGTTACCGCTCGACTTGCATGTGTTAGGCACGCCGCCAGCGTTCAATCTGAGCCAGGATCAAACTCTTCAGTTAATAACACTTTTTCACTGAAGCAATCTCGATCCCAAACTCTCACTTGTTCACGAATGAACAACTGGTCGTTTGGAACTCGAATCATCGAATTGCACCAAAGGCGCATCGACGCGAGTCCCTGCACAAGTTACCTGTTCAAATTTTTAAAGAATAACCCGGGGCAACAAAGGCCTCGGGCGAACTTCCAAGTATAGCGCGTTTTTGGACCCCGTCAATGAACGAAAAGTCTCGAAAAACGCGTTTTAGGTGGGAGGGCGCGCAGTATATCCGGGCGCGGGGGGGTGTCAACCGCTGCTCGCCATTCTCTGACTGGTCTCGCAGGGCCTGTGCAAAGGCTGGATTGCGGGCGGCTGCCTTAGAACCGGTGCAAAATGGCCGTTTTATGCCGCCGGCTGCGTTATCGGCCAATTTTGCGAGAGGGTTCTTTCTTAATGGGTCCATTCAAGGCTGATTTCCTGCGCAGCTTGAGCGAGCGCGGCTACATTCACCAGATAACCGATGCCGCGGGGCTCGATGCACAATCGAATTCGGGCGTGATTTCGGCCTATATCGGCTTCGACGCCACCGCCGACAGCCTGCATATCGGCAGCCTGGTGCAGATCATGCTGCTGCGCCGCCTGCAGCAGGCTGGACACCGCCCGATCGTGCTGATGGGCGGTGGCACGACCAAGATCGGCGATCCTTCGGGACGCGCGGAAACCCGGCAGCTGCTCACGGAGCAGCAGATCAACGCCAATATTGCCGCCATTCGCGAGACTTTCAGCCGCTTCTTGAGCTTTGAGGCCGGCCCCACCGGCGCGATCATGGCCAACAACGATGATTGGCTGGGCCAGTTGCAATACATTCCCTTTCTTCGCGATATCGGCCGGCACTTCACCATCAACCGCATGCTGACGATGGACAGCGTGCGGCTGCGCCTGGAGCGCGAGCAGCCGCTGACATTTCTCGAATTCAATTACATGATCCTGCAGGGCTACGATTTCGTGGAATTGTTCAAGCGCTACGGCTGCACGCTGCAAATGGGCGGCTCCGACCAGTGGGGCAATATTGTGCAGGGCGTGGAACTGGGAAGGCGCATCGCCGATGCGCAATTGTTCGGTCTGACCTCGCCGCTCATCACCACTTCATCCGGCGCCAAGATGGGAAAAACCGCGAGCGGCGCCGTGTGGCTCAATCCTGCGCGTCTTTCGCCGTACGACTACTGGCAGTTCTGGCGCAACACCGAGGACGGCGATGTCGGGCGGTTCCTGCGCATGTTCACGGACCTGCCGCTTCCGGAAATCGCCAGGCTCGAGGCGCTCAAGGACGCCGAGATCAATGTTGCGAAGCAAATTCTCGCCACCGAAGCGACGCGGCTATGTCACGGCGATGAGGCCGGACGCGAAGCCGCGGCCACCGCGTCGCGCGCATTTGCCGGAGCCGTGGCCGAAGGATTGCCGACCTTTACGCTGAAGGACGGCGCGCCGGTGCTCGTCATCGACGTGGCGATTGCGCTCGGATTGGCGAGTTCCAAAGGCGAGGGGCGTCGCTTGGTCGAGCAAGGCGGCGTGCGCCTCAACGATCAGCCGGTGCGCACCGCCACCGCGACCATCTCGGCAAAAGATCTGGATCCCAGCGGCACCGCGCGGCTGACCATTGGCAAAAAGCGCCACGCATTGATACGCGCCGGCTGAGGGACTGCGGGGCGGGTGTTACTGCGCGCCGGCCCGCAGCAGCGAGTCTACGATCTCCCGATTCCCGGCGGCGCGCGCCATTTGCAGCGGCCGGGCACCGGCGAGGTCCACTGCATTGGCGTCGGCCCCGTGGGCCAACAGCGCCTCGACCATCTCAACATGCCCGTTCAGGATCGCGAGCATCAATGCCGTGCGGCCGCTTCGATCGCGCGCATCGACATCGGACGTTGAACTGAGCAGGGCGTTTACGGCGGCCACATCCCCGGCGGCAGCGGCGCCGCGCAATGATTCTCCGCGCTCAAAGGGGGAAATCGCGGCGCGGGCAAGATTACGGCTTGGCTGTGCCGGGGCTGCCGCAATTGGCGCAGCGGCATCGGCGGCGGAAGCGCGCGTACCAGCCTGAGCTGCAGAGGGCGTTGCGGATGGCTGGACGGCGGGGCCCGCGGGCGGTGCGGCCGCGGCGCCGACAGTTGTCGAAGCGATGCCCTTCGCCTGACTCGCGACGTTGAACGGGTTTGCTGCCTGTCGAGTGGGCCCCTTCGGTTCGGCTGCGCCGGCCGCGATCTTGGGCTGCGCGCCGGCGGCACTCTCGGTTTTTTCACTGCGACCAACTGCTTCTGGCTGTGGTGCGGGCGCTGGCGCAGGCGCCGGCAAGGCTTCGGAAGTCGGCGGCAAGCCGGCTGCGCTTTGCGTAGGGTTGAATGGCGCACGCAATATGGGCAAGACCAGCAGGCCCGCAAAAGCGGCGGCAGCCAGCGTGCCGAAGATAGTATTTCTGCGGCGCGCGCCGAGCATCGCGGACCTCCGCCCTCGGGGTTGGCTGCGTGCATGTTCGGCCGCCATGCGGTTCGCATGGTCGAGAATGGCGCGGCGCACTGCTTCGCTGGGTCCACCATCCTCTCTAAGCCCAGTTTGGAAGCGCCGATCCATAGCATCGTCACCGTCGTCAGATGGAGGTTGATTCATGCGTACTCCTTGAGCAGTTCGCGCAGCTTCGATCGCGCATAGCGCAGGCGACTCTTGGTGGTTTCGAAAGCACTGCCGGTGATGCAGGCAATCTCATCGACCTTGAGATCGCCTTCGATCTGGAGCACAAACACCTCGCGTTGATCCGCCGGCAGCTGCCGCAGCGCATCCAACAACGCTGCCGCTTGTTCGCCGGCCACGGCTGCCGCATACGGCTCGCCGGCGCATGAAGCCGTGTTGCGGACGACCTCGGCGGCGTCAATCCCGAGCGCATCCAAACTTTCATGCGGATGGCGCGATCGAAACCAATCCACCATCCGGTTGTGCGCCAGGGTGAACAACCAGGTGGTGAACCGTGCGGTGGGTCGGTAGCGCGGTGCATCGCGGGCCACGCCGAACCACACCTCCTGCATCAACTCATTGGCGCACTCGCGATTGCCGACGTGGCGATTGAGATAGCGCCAAATCCGCATTTCGTGCCGCCGATACAGCACTTCGAATGCGGCGGCCTCGCCCCGAGCAAAGCGCGCCATCAACGACTCGTCACTATCCTCGACGGCCTTCATTCAAAACATTATCGCAGCTGTCGTCGGCTTCAGCCCGGGGGATCAGGAACGTAGGAGCGGCTGGCCACTCCGGGGAAGGCATTCGGCTCCGCGGGCACCCGGCCGCGCGGAGGCACTATCCCCATCGCCACCAGATTCTCCATGCTGTCATAGCGAATCCTTACGATTTCATTTGGTTCGGATTGCTGGCGCTCAAACTCGGTGTGCGTGACCCAGGAGCTCTCGCGCTGGCCATGTGCGGTACCGAGTTTTGGCTCGGGAGACTGGTTGGCCGGCCATGCAATGTTACCGGCGCTTTTCGCAAAGCTGTCTGCCGCGCGTGCAGTTGGCGCAGGTGGAGCGGCACTTGCGCTGCCGGCAGCCGCGTCGGCCGGGCGGTTCGAGTGCTCCTCGCGCGCGACTTCACCAGGGCGGGAAACCTCGGGCATGACTGCCGCCAGGCGCTCGCGAAACAGGGCGATGCCGATGATCCCCACATTTGCCGGCCGGCCGGTACGCTCGGCGTATGAATTAGGCGATGGCGTGAAGGCGAATGCGGCGACATCGGAATCGCTTTTGCGCCAGCCGGTGATTTGATAGGCCTCGCCGGCCCCGAAGACATAGCCGGTCTGACCCCATGACGCCGTGGCGCCGGATACCACATTGACGCCGTCAACCGAGGTTACCGCGAGGACGCGCTCGCCAAGACGATTACGAATCGAAATCGCGTATCGCGCCCCTGGAGAGCCGGCCACCCAGTATTCGCCGCGATAGTAGTGCGTGGAAAGAGCACAGCCACTGTCGCGGTCGATGATGGAAACTTCAGCCAGCTTGCCGACGGCATGCGCCTCGGCGCATACGCCCAGGGTGAATAAGACGGCGGACATTAAGAGTCGCTTCATTGTTGGCTCCGATGATGAACACCCAAACTGAAGCGTTGCGCCGTGCGAAATGGGGTTAACGTTCTCAAATAGAGACGCCATTCGATTGACCTACCTTAAGTCGGCGGCTAGCCTAGCCGTTTTGCTGGGACTTTTCTGGTGCATCGCAACAATTCTGAACCCTCGGATAATCCTTCACGAATCAAAGCGTTGATTGCTCGGTTGGCCGGTTGCGCCGCCCTGGTCGTGGCCGCGCTGATCTTATCGCCCCTCACCCACGATGCCGCGCCGCCCAGTGCGCGAACCGCGACGCCGGCGGCGGCGCTCGCCGCCGCGCCGGCCCCGGTGGTGCAGCAGGCCAGCATGGCGTCCATCGTCGAAGTGGTGATCGGCAGGAATGACACCCTTGACGCGGTGTTTCGCCGTCTCACTCTCAATCTGGGAGACCTAGCCACGATCCGTCACTTGCCGGGCATCCGCCAAAGCTTGGACTACTTGAAGCCGGGCGATGCCATCAAGGTCACGCACACGGCGGGGGACATCCAGGAACTCGTTCGCAAGGTGAGCGAGACCCAAACCCTCGATATCGTTCGCCAGGACGCAGGCTTCGAGGCGAAGCTGATCAACAACCCGGTGGAAACGCGCTTGCGCACCGCCACCGCCACCATTGATTCCTCCTTGTTTCAGGCCGCCGAGGCGGCCAACATCTCCGACCCGGTAGCGCTGAAACTCGCGAATGTTTTCGCCTGGGACATCGATTTCGTGCTCGACATCCGCGAGGGCGATCGATTCACCGCGGTGTACGAACAGATTTATCAGGACGGAAAATATCTTCGCGACGGCGAGGTGCTGGCCGCGGAATTCGTGAACAACGGCAAGGTGTATCGCGCCGTGCGATACGTGTCGGAGAGCGGCGGCGCCGGCTATTACACGCCGAGCGGCTTGGCAATGCGCAAGGCGTTCTTGCGGGCGCCGCTGGATTTCACGCGCGTCAGTTCGGCGTTCAATCCGCATCGCATGCATCCGATTTTGAATACCATCCGCGGGCACATGGGTACCGACTACGCGGCGCCAACCGGTACCCCGGTGCGCGCGGCGGGCGACGGCCATGTAAGTTTTGCGGGCTGGCGCGGCGGGTATGGCAATGCGTTGCTGCTTCAGCATGGCGGCAACATATCGACGCTCTACGGACATATGTCGCGCTTTGCAAAAAACATTCATGTCGGCACGCGCGTGCAGCAGGGCGACGTCATCGGCTTTGTGGGGATGACGGGGCTCGCCACCGGTCCTCACCTGCACTATGAGTACTTGATGAACGGCGTGCACCGGAATCCACAGACGGTGGGATTGCCCGGGGCAGAACCCCTGCATGCCGATGCCCTGCAAAAATTTCACGCCATGGCGGAACCGCTGCTTGCCAGCTTGTCGCCGCAGTCGGGTGGCGCGCCGATCGCTGCGGCGGCCAATGCCGCGGCGGTCCCGACCGCTCAAACCCCTGCACCTGCGACCCCAACCTCCGGCGAATTGCGCTCGAATCCTGCGGTCTACTGAAGTCCGACGCCGCTAAAACCTACGCCATGGGGTTTTATCTCGGCATGATCTCAGGTACCAGCATGGACGCCATCGATGCTGCGCTGGTCGATTTCGACGCGGCGCCGCTGCGCATCATCGCCACGGCTGCGGCCGAATTCGAGCCTGCATTGAAGCGCCGCATGCTGGCGCTGATCGAGTACGCCGACCACGTTGCGCTGGATGAGGTCGGCCAGGTCGACGTGGAGGTGGGACGTGCGTTCGCGCAATGCGCGTTGGCCCTGCTGAAGAGCGCCGGCGTCAGCCCCAGCCGGGTCACCGCCCTCGGCAGTCACGGCCAAACGCTGCGCCATCGTCCGGATTTGACGGCACCATTTACCTGGCAGATCGGCGATCCGAACACCATTGCGGAAATGACAGGCATCGGCGTGGTGGCGGACTTTCGCCGGCGCGATCTGGCGGCCGGCGGCCAGGGCGCCCCGCTGTTGCCGGTATTCCACGACCAGGTTTTTCGCAGTGCCGATGAGGATCGCGTGATTGCCAACCTGGGCGGCATCGCCAATATCACCATTCTGAAGCGCGGTGCCGCAGTCACGGGATTTGATACGGGTCCCGCCAACCGCCTCCTCGATGCCTGGATTTCGTCGAATCTTGGGCTTGCGTTCGATGCCGGCGGCGCTTGGGCCGCCACCGGCAAAATTGACGACGCCTTGCTGCGCGAAATGCTGGACGAACCCTACCTGAAGCTGCCGCCTCCCAAGAGCACCGGCCGGGAGTTGTTCAACTTGCCGTGGCTCAAGAGCAAAATCGGCCAGACCTCGGTGAGCGCACGCGACGTGCAAGCCACTTTGCAGCAGTACACCGCTGCCACGCTGGCTGCGGCAGTGCGGCAGCACGTGCCGGGCGCCGCTCTATATGTCTGCGGGGGCGGCGCGCACAACTCAGGGATGCTTAAGGCGCTTGCGGCTTTGACCGCGCCGAACCGGGTAGCGAGCACGGCCGCCTTGGGATTCAACCCGGACTATGTCGAGGCCATCGCCTTCGCCTGGTTTGCCAAACGGACCCTGGAAGGGCTGACCTCGAGCGCCGGCAGCGTGACGGGTGCCGGCGGCGCGCGAATCCTGGGCGGCGTGTATCGGTATGATTGAGTCAGCCTGGCTTATGCTTCATTGAACTGTCATTGATCGGACCGCACACTCGCAGACATGAACGACACTGACCTACAGGTACCGCAGCTGTACTTCAATCGTGAACTATCGTTCCTCGAGTTCAACCAGCGCGTGTTGGAGCAGGCCCGGGACAAAAGAATCCCGCTGCTCGAACGGGTGAAATTTCTGTGCATTTCGTGCGCCAATCTCGACGAGTTTTTCGAGATTCGCGTGGCCAGCCTCAAGGAGCTGCTGGAGGCCGGCGCGGTCCAAGCAGGAGCCGATGGCTTGTCGGTGTCGGAGCAGTTGCGGGCGATTCGCGTGCATGCCGTGCGCTTGGTGGATGAGCAATACCAACTGTTGAACGATGTGCTCATGCCGGAACTGGCGGCGAGCGGCGTGGTGTTCGTCGAGCCGGAAACCTGGACCGACGCGCAGGCCGCCTGGATTGCGGATTATTTCACCCGCGAGGTCGAACCGGTCTTGAGCCCGCTGGCATTGGATCCCGCGCGGCCTTTCCCGAAAATACTCAACAAGAGCTTGAATTTCGCGATCGTCGTCGAGGGCGAGGACGGATTCGGGCGCGATAGCGGTCTTGCCGTGGTGCAGGCGCCGCGTTCCCTGCCGCGCCTCATCAGGTTGCCCGACGAGCTCGGCAGCCGGCACTTCGTCTTCCTGGGCACCATCGTCGAGGCCTTCGTATCGAATCTCTTTGCCGGCATGCGCATGCGCGGCTGCTACCAATTTCGCGTCACCCGCAACAGCGACTTGTTCGTCGAACAGGAAGAAGTCGACGACCTGTTGCGTGCGGTCGAAGGCGAGCTCGCGTCGCGCCGCTACGGCGACGCGGTGCGTCTGGAAACGGCTTACGATTGTCCGGATGAGATCCTGACCTATCTGCTGGAACAATTCGGACTCACCTCGGAGGACCTGTACAAGGTATCCGGACCGGTGAATTTGAACCGCCTGCTGGCGGTGTACGACCTGGTGGATCGCGCCGAGCTGAAATATCCCGCGTTTGCGCCGAGCATTCCAGACCGATTGAAGGCCGGCGGTGATCTGTTCTCCACATTGCGGGCCACGGACGTGCTTTTGCATCACCCGTTCCAGGGCTTCGCACCGGTCACCGATTTCGTCAAGCAGGCGGCAAGCGATCCGCAGGTACTTGCCATCAAACAGACGCTGTACCGCGTCGGCAGCGATTCCATCATTGTCGCCGCGCTGGTCGACGCAGCGGCGGCAGGCAAGGACGTGACCGTCATCATCGAGCTGCGCGCGCGCTTCGACGAAGAAGCCAATATCGAACTCGCGACCAAGCTGCAGGAGGCCGGCGCGCACGTCATGTACGGCGTATTCGGCTTCAAGACACACGCCAAGCTGGTCATGGTGGTGCGGCGCGAGGAAAAGGGGCTGCGGCGCTACTGCCACCTGGGTACGGGCAACTATCACACCAAAACGGCGAGGCTTTACACGGACTATGGTCTGCTGACCGCCGATGAGTCCATCGGCGAGGACATTCACCAGATATTCCTGCAGCTGACCGGCCTCACCCAGGTGCCGAAACTGCGCAAGTTGCTGCATGCGCCCTTCAGCCTGCACCAGGCCATCATCGCGAAGATCGATCGCGAGGCCGAGCATGCCCGGGCGGGACGGCCGGCCCGCATCATCGCCAAACTCAACGCACTTACCGAGCCCACCGTGATTCAGGCGCTGTATCGCGCCTCGCGCGCCGGCGTGCAAATCGATCTCATCATTCGCGGTGTATGTTGTCTGCGGCCCGGAGTTCGCGGCGTCTCCGATCGCATTCGAGTGCGCTCCATCGTCGGACGTTTCCTGGAACATTCCCGGGTTTACTGCTTCGAAAATTCCGGGGCGCGCGAAATCTACTGCGCCAGCGCCGACTGGATGGACCGCAATTTGTTCCGCCGCATCGAAGTGGCATTCCCGATCGAGTCGGAGGAAATGCAGGCACGCGTCGTTGACGATCTGAAGCTGTATCTGGAAGACGACGTGCAGGCGTGGGTTCTAAATGCCGACGGCCAATATGCGCGCGCGGCCGGCGAGGGCAAGGTGTCGGCGCAAGCGCGCTTGATGAGTCTGCACGGTGAGCGGGCGGCGCTCGCCGAGGTCTAGACGCGCAGCTCGCGACCTGCTGCAGGCCCATGCCGGCCAGCAGACCGCTCAAACCTGGACGATGCTGAGACGAAAGCCGGCGTCTTTCAGATACTGCTGTTCCTGCTGCAGATCTTCGAGCGTGAGCGGATGTTCCTTGATCCAGCGGGGTGGTAGCTCCAATGTCAGATTGCGCCCCTTGGCGCTCAAGCGCACCTCCGGCAGGGGTTGCGGGCTGCGCCCTCGATGCAGCAAAACCGCGAGGCGCAGCAGCACGATGAGAAACTCCGCAAGCCGGTCCCATGGCGGCAGCAAATCCTCGAGCGACTCGAAGGACAGCTGACGACGGTGGCCGCCCACCAACGCCGCCAATAGCTGCTGCTCTTCGCGCGGGAAGCCCGGCATGTCGGCGTTCTCGAGCAGGTAGGCGCTGTGGCGGTGATATTTGGAATGCGCGATATCGAGCCCGGTTTCGTGCAAGCGCGCCGCCCAGCGCAGCACCAGCTCCGCCAGCGGATCTTCCAACCCCCATTCGGATTCGACCTGTTCGAGCAGCGCCACCGCGGTCAATTCGACGCGCTCCGCCTGAGTGACGTCGATCTGATAGCGCTTTTCCATGGCGCGCACGCTGCGAACACGCGCATCTTCATTGGTGAAGCGGCCCATGAGATCGTAAAGCAGCCCTTCGCGCATCGCGCCCTCGGCCACCCGAACGCGATCGATGCCGAAGTTTTCGACCACTTCCAACAGGATCGCGAGGCCCGCCGGAAACACCGGCGCGCGCTCGGCGTCCACTTCGGGAAGATCAAGTTCATCTACATGGCCGGCCGCGATCACGCGCTCCGCCAACCCATTCAGGTTATCGAGCGTGATATGCGGCGCCTCGGGATTGAGACTGTGCAGGACATCGCCGATGACGCGCACGGTGCCGGAACTGCCGAATGCCTGCAGCCACCCGAGCTTGCGGTAGGCTTCCTGTATCGGCTCGAGTTCGAGCCTGACGGCGGTACGCGCCCGCTCCAGGCGCTTTGCCGATATCCTGCCGTCGTCGAAATAGCTGGCGCTCAAACCGACGCAGCCCACGGACAGGCTTTCGAGCAGCAACGGATCAAACCCCTGGCCGATCACGGCTTCAGTGGAGCCGCCGCCGATATCGATGACCAGGCGCTTGTCCGGACTCATCGGGCTGGTGTGCGCCACTCCCGAATAGATCAGACGCGCCTCTTCCAATCCCGAAATTATTTCAATCGGGTGACCCAGCGCAGCGCGGGCCCGTTCCAGAAACCAACGCTTGCGCCTGGCACGCCGCAGTGCATTGGTGCCCACCACGCGCACGCCGTCCGCACGCATGGCGCGCAACCGCTGGCCGAATCGCTCCAGGCAGCGCAACGCACGATCCGTCGCGGCATCGTCCAGACGGCCGCTGTCGCCCAGGCCCGCCGCCAAACGCACCATTTCGCGCAGCCGATCGAGAATGACGAGCTGGCCGTGCGAGTAGCGCGCGACGACCATGTGAAAGCTGTTGGAGCCCAAATCGACGGCGGCCAGCACGTCGGGAACGACCCTACGGCGGCTCATCTACGCGGTCAACATTACTAAGCTGAGAATGAAGATCCGCAGCCGCAGGTGGTCTTCGCGTTCGGATTACGAATAACGAACTGCGCGCCCTGTAAATCCTCTTTGTAGTCGATTTCCGCGCCCATGAGATATTGCGCGCTCATCGGGTCGACCAACAATTGGACCCCGCGGTTTTCGACGCAGAAGTCGCCCTCTTCGATGTTCTCGTCGAAGGTGAATCCGTACTGAAAACCGGAACAGCCGCCGCCGGAAACGAACACCCGCAACTTCAGGCTGGGATTCGCCTCTTCGCGGATCAATTCGCCCACCTTGCCCGCTGCGGCATCGGTGAAAACCAGGACGTTCGGCGCGGCAGGCGCCGCGTCGTCGCCATTCATCGAATCAGAGGTGGTGCTCATGGGACTAGTTTACTCGGCAGCCGGCGGCCAATCAAAGATATGACCCCAAGTTTGCGACCTAGGTTCACCCGTTTGGGACTAATCCTTGGTCCGGTGGATCAATTTACCAAGTATTTGGGCGCCAACCGCCGTTTCAATGGTCGTGTACTGCACGCTGCCGAGAACCCGTGCTTTTGGCCCGAGTTCCACGCGGTCGCCCGCCTCGATGTCGCCCTTCACGATGCCGTTTAACACAATGTTGGGGACGCTTACCGACCCCTCGATGCAGCCTTGCTCGCTCACCGACAACACGGCTCCCTCGCCCAATTCGCACTTGACGTTGCCGTTGATGTAGCCGTCGAGGTGAAATCCTCCGACAAATTCCACGTCGCCGTTGATCCGGGTCTTGGCGCCGATCAATGTGTCAATTTCCGCCGACTTACTCTTCTGTTTGAACATCTGCATCACCCTTGGCCGGAATATCGCCGTTCGCCTCGGTTTCCACGGACATCCCCTGCGCCTTCCAGACGAAGGCTTGACGGGCGCTGTGGCTCGAGTCTCTGGCGCTATGAATCTCGACTCCGACGCGCGTGGGCTCGAAACCCCGCGGCAAATCTATCGCTTCGTTGTACTCCTGAAAGTACTTGAAGGAGTATGCCAGGGAGACGCGGCGGTTGGGCGAGACTTGCGCATACGTCAGGCTGAGCGGCTTGCCCTGCAGCAGTCCATCGATGGTGATCGCCGCGTTGCCCGCGACCTCCTTATCCGGCTTGCCGGTCTGCATCAATACGAACTTGAGATGGAACTTTCCTGCGACCGTGTCGGGGATGATCTGCATCTGCTGCACTTTGACATGGATGAGCGACTCCGGTTGTACCAACCCGCGGTAGAAGGACAGATCCTGGTTCAGGCGCGCGATCTGACTCTGCATATCGCCGAGGCTGCGTTCCACCTGGGCGTAACCCTCGCGGTCGACACGACGCGCCGTTTCCGCGGCCTCCAGCTGACGGCGCTGATTGCCGTTCTCCGCTTCGAGCGCGCGGATGCGCGCGCTCGCGGCCAGTGCGCCGCGCACCGAATCGACCACGCGAAAACCCGCTTCGAAGCGACCGAGCTCGAATGCGGCGTAGAGGATCGCCACCGCCAACAGCACGGCCATGCTCCACAGCACCGCACGGCGCTTCGGCGCATACGACCGCACGACCAGTTTGCCGGACGATTCTGCCATATCGCTACTGTACCGTTCCCGTAAGGGTACGAGACATTACACGAAGCAACGCCGTTTACGACAGATCTTCACGCATCGCGCTGCGGTATGATCCCCAGGGCAAAAATCCAAGGGAATGCTCATGCTCTGGCTCAAGGCCCTGCACATCGCCGCGATGGTCACCTGGTTTGCGGGTTTGTTTTACCTGCCGCGGCTCTATGTCTACCATGCGGGCGCCACGGATGCGGTCAGCACCGCGCGCTTCGAAATCATGGAGCGGCGGCTGTTCGCCATCACCACCATCGGCGCATCGCTAACTATTATTTTTGGGCTTGCGATGATTGTCGAAACGCCGCTGTACCTGTCCTTCTCGTGGCTGCGGATCAAACTATTGCTGGTGCTGTTGTTGGTCGCGTACCACGGATACTGCTTCAAAATAATTCGAGATTTTGCGCAGCGGCGCAACTCGCGCAGCGCCCGCTGGTATCGCGTCTTCAATGAGCTGCCGACGCTGCTGCTGATAGGGATCGTGATTCTCGCCGTGGTCAAACCCTTCTGAGCTTAGGCTAGCCGCCATCGGTCATCCTCAGGTCGCCGCCTCGATTTCCGGCCACCACTCCGGATAAGGCGGCAGTCCGTCGGGAAACAGGTGCTTGCCGAGGGTCTGCAGCGCGCGCACGTAAACGCGCCGTTTGAAGTACACGACTTCGCGAACCGGCGTCCAATATTCGGCCCATCGCCAGCGATCGAACTCCGGTTGATCGGTGCAATCGAAGCGCAATTTCGATTCGTCCGCGGTGAGTTTCAGCAAAAACCAGCGCTGCTTCTGGCCGATGCAGCGGTCGCGCACGTATTGACGCGGCAGACGGTAGCGCAGCCAGCCCTGGGTCGATCCCAGCACTTCGACGTCAGCGGGATCCAGACCGATCTCCTCCTTCAGTTCGCGAAATAACGCGGCCTCGACCTGTTCGCCGCGATTGACGCCGCCCTGGGGGAACTGCCAACCGCGCCCGCCGACGCGCCCGCCCAGGAAAAGATCGCCGCCGCCGCGGCTCAACACGATGCCGACGTTGGCGCGAAAGCCGTCCCTGTCGATGTAGTCGCTGGCGGGCTGGATGGACATGGCGCTAGCCGGCTCCCACTTGTACGCGATTCCGGCCCAGCGTCTTTGCGCGATACAGCGCCGCATCGGCATCGGCGATCAGGCGGTCCGCCACGGCCTTCAAATCGGTTTCGTGGCGTCCGGGCGAGACAGAGGCAACTCCCACCGAGACCGTCAGGTTGCGCGTGATTTGCGAGTTGAGCGAAAACGGCATCGCTGCAATGACCTCGCGAATGCGCTCGGCCAGCGTCGCGGCATCCGCCGAAGTCGCGTCGGGCAGCAAGATCGCCAGTTCGTCGCCGCCAAAGCGCGCGGCTGTGTCCATGCTGCGAATTTGCGCCTCGATGCGCACCGCGACCTCCTTCAGCGCACTGTCGCCCGCCAGATGCCCATAGCCGTCATTGATGCTCTTGAACTTATCGATATCGATCATCAGGCATGCGATGGTGCCGCCGCGGCGCTGCGCCCGCGCCAGTTCTTCCTTTAGTCTTTGCTGCAGGTAGCGCCGATTGTGCCAGCCCGTCAAGAAGTCGGTAATGCCGGCGCGCAGCAGGCGCGCGCGATTGACCGAATTCTCGATGCACACCGCTGCGACCGCCCCCAAATGCCCCAGAAAATCCGTGCCGTGATGCCGCGTGAAGCGTGCCGCATCGCGGCTGCCGAAACACAGCGCGCCGGTTGCGCGATCCTTGCGCGGCAGCGGCACCAGAGCCGCGCTCTTGAGATTCGGCACTCCGGGAAACAGCAGGTGATGGTCGGCGCCGACGAAGGGCCCGAGCCATGGCTTGTGCAGCACGGCGAGTTGCGGAGCCAGACCGACCAGCGAGTCCACGAAGAATATCTGCTTGAATTCCTCCGGCCGGTCGCCGCCGGCGATCAACAGATGCCGCACCTCATGCTGGGGATCGAGCAGCACCACGCTGACTGCGTCCAGCGAATACGAGTCTTTCAGTCCGCTGACCATGGCGTGCAGCAGCTGCGCCAGGGTGTCGGCGCGCAGCAGCGTCAATTCGCGCGCCTGCGTGCGCTTCATGATGGTCTCATTGTTCGCCGCTTCGGCGGTCATTTCCGCGACACGCTTCTTGAGCTCTTCGTTCTCCTGCGCGATCTCATCCATTTGCGGCATCCTGTGAACCTCAATCTGCGCGCGCGGCCGCGCGCACGTCGAGGTAGGCCCGGCCGCGACGCATGATCGCAGTGAATTCCCGCAGATTCTTGGTTTTCACCGTTGCGATCAAGCCTTCCACCGCTTTTTGCAGAGCCAGCAGCGATTCGCCGCCGTAAGAGTTCGAATTCTGAATTTCGAAATAAAGATCGGGGCTCTCGGCTGCGACGCGGCTTGCCACGTCCAGTTGCGCATCGAAAGTCGTGCTGGATAGTCTCGCCAATCGCGGCGCGGCTTCGCCGCTGTCTGCAAGTGCAGTGAAGAACGCGATGTTGACCGCGTGCGACAAACCCAGCACGTAGGCGATCAGTCGATCATGCTCATCGAGACCCATCACCACCTGCTCGGCCATGGTGGGGGCGAACAGTTCCTGAGCCTGCTTAAGCGCGTCGGAGTTGCCCAGGTCGATGAAGATCACATGGCGTCCCGACAAAAGCTCGGTGTCCGGACCAAACATGGGATGCAACGAGGTCACCCGGCAACCGGCGTCGACCAGGGCATCGAGCCCGGCCCGCAGCGGCGTTTTCACCGAACCCAGATCAAAGATCAGACCGCGGGGCGAGCGCTGCGCCAGGATCTTGAGCAAATCCGCCGTGGCGGATAGCGGCGTGGCAAGCACGATCAGATCGAAATCCAGGGCATCAGCCGGCCAGTCGGCGACAATGTCAAATCCCGGCAGACCGCCCTGCGGATCCGAGATGGCCACGCGGAATCCCTGCGACGCGAGAAACTCGGCGAACCAGCTGCCCATCTTGCCGCGCCCGCCGATGACGAGCGCGCGTTTGCCGCTGCCCTGCCCCTGTGCGGCAACGCGCGCTTGCTCCTGCGTGGTGAGCGAGGATTGAATGAGCTGCCGCAGCAGCGATTCCGCGAGATCGGGCGGCACACCCAGGCGCTCGGCGGCCGTGCGGCCCCGCAGAATGACCTCGCGCTCCCGGCCGAAGTCCCGAATCGCCGTTCCAGTGGCCCGCTTGACCGCGGCCACTTGCTCGCTCAAGGACTGGCGGCGCGCAACCAACTCCAGAAGCTGGCCATCGAGTTCGGTCAGTGCGGTCCGCAATTCATCCAGATTCATCAAAGAATGCCCCATGTACGCGCCGGCGCGGCTACCATTCTCATATGAGCCGCAGCAAAAAGACATTTTGGGTGGAAACCTTGCCCGATCCGCTGCCGGGGAACCCCCTGGAAGTCGCTGCGCAATGGCTGAGTGAAGCCCGGCTCGATTCCAACCAGCCCAATCCCGATGCCATGGTGCTGGCCACCGTGGATGGCCGCGGCTATCCATCAGCGCGAGTCGTGCTGTGCAAGGGGATCATCCCGCAGCCGGGGTCAATTCTCTTTCACACCAACTACCGATCGCGCAAGGGCAGCGAACTTGAAGGAAATCCCCGGGCCGCGGTGGTGTTTCATTGGGACCATCGTCATCGTCAGGTGCGAGCAGAGGGCAGGGTCGAACGGCTGTCCAAGGACGAGAGCGATGCGTATTTTCGCACCCGAGCCTGGCAGAGCCGGCTGGGCGCCTGGGCGAGTCAGCAAAGCCAACCGGTGGAGTCGCGCGAGGCGCTGGCTGCCGCGGTGTTGCGTGAAGCGCGGCGCTTTGGAATTCCCTACGGAGGACCCGGTACGGCGGAGCCCGAAACCGTCTCCGTGGATGTGCCGCGCCCGCCCCATTGGGGCGGATATCGGCTATTGGCCGATGCCGTCGAGCTGTGGGTGGAGGGCGAATTTCGCATACATGACCGCGCGCGCTGGACTAGGGAATTGCCTGAACCGGGGAGCGGCGCCAACGGCGCACCCTGGGGGGTAACGCGCTTACAGCCCTAAGCCAAGGCCGCGAGGGCGTTCACCGGGAGTTTTGGGCCATTGGCCGAATAACGCATGATCTTGAGGCAGACCTGATTCAGCATGTGCCCGTCGAATCGATATCACGGAGCAAACATGGGCATCGCGCGGGGTTGGCCGATCATCCTCATCGCATCGGCGATTCTGCGACTCGGCACGAGCATCAAGGAATCTCGGCAGCGCGGCTGGGGGCTGCTGCTGCTCGGCGATTGGCTATTTGCCAATACAATGACAAATTGGGCCTATGCTGAGATCTCCGGGCCGATTATCCTGACGGGCCGCGATGAGTCAGTTCAGCGCTACCCCTACGCGAATATAGGTCACAATGCCACCTGAGACACCCCCCAAGATCACGCCGAGGTTCATCCTCGGCGTCTTCATCTTGCTGGTGGGAATTGCCCTGGCACTCGATCGGTTGGGCGTTGTGCAGGCGCATCATGCGATGCGTTTCTGGCCTGCCGTGCTTATCGTGTTTGGGCTGACGGTTCTGCAACGCGGACGGCACGGAGCGGTAACCGGTTTGCTGTTGATCATCGTCGGCAGCTGGCTGCTGCTCAACACGCTTGGAATCGTGAGCCTGCAGGTGTGGGAATTTCTCTGGCCGCTGATATTGGTGTTCATCGGCGCGCGGATAATAATGCGCAGCGGCCGCATGCGCGCGAGAACACCGAACGAGCCGCCGAATTTCGGCCAGGCCCCGGCCACCACCTCGCAACCCTTCAATCCCTCGCAACCGTACAATACTTCGCCGCCCTACAGTCCCGCGACGCCGGGCAATCCGGGCGCCGCCGCGAATGCGTCGGAACATGCGTCGGTGTTTTCCGTGCTCGGCAGCTGTAGGCGCCGCTGGGGCAAGTCTACGTTTCGCAGTGCCGAGGCGGTCTGCGTGATGGGCGGTTTTGAGCTGGACCTGCGGGAGGCGCTGATGGGCGCGGAAGGGTCGGCACAAATCGAGCTGTTGGTGATCATGGGCGGGCTGCACGTAATCGTTCCTCAGAACTGGACCGTGATCTCGAATGTGGTGCCCATTCTCGGCGGCATCGACGATAAGACACGCACCAACCCATCGGGCGCGACGCAACAGTTGATCCTGCGCGGAACCGTACTGATGGGCGGCGTTGAGATCGGCAATTGACTTAAGCCAATCAGGTAGGACTTCATGCATCCGATTCTCGCCAACGCGAGCAAACTGGGCATGTACCTGCTCGCCTATCTTCCCATCGGCATCGTCCTCGTCATCGGGCTGGGTCACCGTGATGCCTGGGGAACCGCGGCAGCCTTCTTTCTGCCCCTGACGATGCTGTATGCCTTCATAGGGCTGTCCGCGTACTACCTCTGCCTGGCTTTTCCCATCGACAGCGACCACCCGCTGTGGCGGGCCATGCCAGCGCACATGTGCGCGGCTGCGAGCGTCGGCGCGCTGTGCGTCGGCGCCGCGTGGTTGTGGGCCGCAGTGCTCGAGTCGCTCAACATCGGGCTGCAGCCTCAGGTGTTCGTGGAGCAACCGTGGGTGCTGTTCGTGGTCGGCGCCGTGCTGTTCTGGCTGGCTATCGCGCTGCACTACGTGATGATCGCATCCTCAGCCTCGCAGCGCTCGGAACAGCGCGCACTCGAGTCCGGGCTGCTGGCGCGCGAAGCCGAGCTCAAGGCGCTGCGCGCGCAAATCGATCCGCATTTCCTGTTCAACAGCCTCAACTCCATCAGCGCGCTGACCGGCAGCGATCCCTCAGCAGCGCGAAAAATGTGTCTGTTGCTGGCGGATTTCTTGCGCGACACGCTGCGGTTGGGCGCCACCCAGCGGATAAGCGTGAACGAGGAATTGAGCGTGGTGCAGCGCTATCTCGCCATCGAGCAGGTGCGGTTGGGCCCCCGGCTGACGGTGAATTGTACGGCGAGCGAACCAGCACGCGCCGGACTCGTTCCCGCATTGATCCTGCAGCCGCTGGTGGAAAACGCCGTGCTGCACGGCATCGCTCATCTGCTCGACGGCGGCACGGTTACAATAAACGCGGAATGCCGGAATGGAGCGCTGCAGATTCGCGTGAGCAATCCGAGCGATCAGGCCAGGCCGCGCCGCAAGCGCCCCGGCCTCGGTTTGCTGCTGGTGCGGCAGCGATTGCAATCCGAATACGGCACCGCAGGTCAGCTGCACATCCGCGATGAGCAGCATGAGTTCGTCGCCGACGTGAGCATACCGTTCGCGACAACGGAGGAGCCGTCGAATGAATGAGGCCAACCAGCTCACCGCCATCGTGGTCGACGACGAGGCGCACGCGCGCGCGCTGATTCGCGAATACCTCATGCAGCACGCCGACATCAAGGTGCTGGCGGAATGTTCCAACGGCTTCGAGGCCGTGAAGGCGGCCGGCGATTTGAAACCCGATCTCCTGTTCCTCGACATCCAAATGCCCAAGCTGGACGGATTTGAGGTGCTGGATCTGATCGGGCACGATGCGGCGAGCGTCATCTTTACGACGGCATACGATGAATATGCGCTGCGCGCGTTCAACGTGCATGCGGTGGACTATCTGCTCAAGCCGTTCGGCGCCGAGCGTTTCGACGAAGCACTGGAACTGGCTCGCATCCGGATCCGCACGCGCGATGCTCTGCCCATACGCGAATTGCTGGACACGCACCGCGAGGGCGCCGCAATCGATCGAGTACTGATCCGCGATCGCTCGAATGTGCATGTCATTCCGGTGGAACAGATCGACTATGTCGAAGCGCAGGATGACTATGTATCGATCCGCGCCGCCGGACGCAGCTACCTCAAGGAGCAGACGCTTGGCGAACTCGAAGTGCAACTGGCGGGGAAGGGATTTCTGCGCATCCACCGCCGCTACATATTGAACGTGTCGCGATTGGCGAAGATCGAGCTGTCGGAAAAGGACAGCCGCATCGCGATTCTCAACGACAAGACCCAGCTGCCGATCAGCCGCTCCGGCTACTCGAAATTGCGCGGGCTGCTCTAAAGCTCCGGCCGTTTGCCGAGGGACTCGTTTCACCAGCCGACAGCGGCACCGTCCTTGCGAAAATCCGATCCGGCGCGGTAGTAGCCGGCCAGCGCGCCGTCCGCGCCCGCGACAAACATGATGACCTGCACGCCGCCCATTTCCTCGCCGCTCGCGGATTTTACGGTGTGCCCCATCGCGGCGAGCTTTGCTCCCACCAGATCATAGAGAGGCGTCTCCAGGCTGAGATCGTTCGCTATCTGGGAATGCCGAAACCGCGCCATGTCCGCCGACGCCTGGACATTGGCGCCAAGATCCAGCACGTCGACCAGCGTCTGCGCATGCCCCTGGGCCTGCATGTCGCCGCCCATCAACGTGACCGTCATCAGCGGCTTGCCGCCCTGCATGACGAAGCCCGCCGCCAGGGTATTGAAGGGCCTTTTGCGGGGTTCGATGACGTTGGCGCTGTTCGCGTCGAGCGTGAACAAGGCGCCGCGATTGTGCAGCAGAAACCCATATCCAGGCACCGTAATTCCCGATCCAAACCCGGAATAATTGCTGTTCACCCAGGACACCATGTTGCCCTCGCCATCCGCCGCGGACAGCACGATGGTGTCGCCCGGCAACGGAAAGTTTGCCGCCGCGCCAGGAACCGAAGCGCGCTGCGGATTCACCTTGCCGCACAACGAGGCCGCATAGGAGTCGGAGAGCAGTCGCGCGAGCGGCACGGGATGGAAATCAGGGTCCGCGTTGTACCTATAAAGATCGGCATATGCCAGCTTCTTGGCTTCCACGAACAAGTGCCAGTACTGCGGATTCGCGGGCCCCAACGAAGCCAGCGTCTGCCCCGGCGCCCAGCGCGGCACGCAGGCTTGCAGGATATTGAGGATTTCGTTCGCCGCCCAGGCCTGCGCGGGCGGCGGCAATTCGAGGATGTCAAAGCCATGATACTGGGTGCGGGCCGGTTCGACCCACTCGCCCTTGTAGTTCGCCAGATCCTCGAGGGTCATGCTGCCGCCCAGCGCCCGCGACTTGGCGACGATGGCTCGGGCGATTTCGCCCTTGTAAAACGCGTCGCTGCCCTGTTGCTGGAGCAGGCGCAAGGTGCGCGCGAATTCCGGATTCTTGAAGATTTGCCCGGCCCTCGGCGGTGCGCCGTTTGAGTACCAGGTCTTGATCGAATCGGGATCCGGCTCGGTACAGCATGCCTTGAGCGGCAGCGCGTTCGGTAAGTTCCAGTCATGGGCGATGCGTTCGGAAATCGGAAAGCCGTTTTGCGCGTACTGCGCCGCGGGCTCGAGAACTTCTGTGAATGTCAGCCTGCCGAAGCGTTTGAGCACCGCCTGCCAGCCCCATAGCGCTCCGGGCACCGTTACCGGCAGGATCCCGTAATGCGGCATGCCCGAACCCGGGCCCCAATTCGCTGGATCCCAGCGGTAGCCCAGATCATTGAATCGCTGCAGGGTCGCGCCCGTGGGAGCCGTGCCGCTGGCATTCAGCACGTAGACCTTTCGTTCCCTGGCGATGTAAATCACCGCGAATAGATCCCCGCCCATACCCACCATCATGGGTTCCATCACATTGAGCGCCGCGGCCATCGCCACGGCCGCGTCAATCGCATTGCCGCCATGCTGAAGAATCTGCAATCCGACCTGAGCAGCCAACGGCTGACTGGTCACGACCATTCCATGTTGGGCCATGACCTCGGAGCGGCTCTGGGCCGGCCATCCTTCGGCGCGGACGCCGCGCACCGCGCTACAAAATGGCGGCCGCGGTGAATGCTCGCAGGGCTGCATCTCGAGGGCTGCTTGAGCGGACAAGTTGCCGCGCCCGCAGGCGATGACAAGCAGCAGCGCGGCTCCAAATGCGTTGATCGTTTTCACCGCGGACCTCATTTTTCCTGCGATTTCCTCCGAGCGGCAACGCCGGGGCGATCTTTAAACTAGGATACTCTTTGCCAACTGCAGAGGTATCCCTCAAGAGGTGCGACCCGCGTGCTTTTTTTGCTGCGACTCAAGACTGTCCTGAAGGGCCTGATTCTGCCGCCGGCAGGTCCCTTGTTGGTGGCTGTGCTCGGTCTACTGCTGCTCAAGCGCCGGCCACTGATGGCGCGCACCCTGCTGATCCTGGGTTTGGGCTCGCTGTGGCTGTTGTCGACACCTGTCGTGGGCGACGTCTTGACGGGTTTTGCGGAACACTACCCGGCGCTGGATTGGCGGCGCGCCGCCGATGCGCAGGCAATTGTCATTCTGGGCGGCGGCGGACAGCGGACCTTCGCGCCGGAATACGCGGGTCCGGCCGCCGAACCCATGCTGCTGGAACGATTGAGTTATGGCGCCTTCGTGGCGCGCAACACCGGCCTGCCCGTTCTCGTCACGGGATTCAGGATCGAGGCGGGCGCGATGCAAGCCACGCTGCAGCGAAATTTCGCCATTGAGCCGCGCTGGGTCGACGACCAGGCGTATGACACATTTCAGAACGCGAGCAATTCGGCGCGGCTGCTGCGGGCGGACGGCATGCATCGCATCGTGCTGGTCACGCATGGCACGCACATGTGGCGCGCGGTGCACGAATTCACCGACGCCGGAATGGATGTCGTGCCGGCGCCCGTCGGAATCCTCGCGGCGCGCGATACCGGCATTCTTCGCTACCTGCCCAGCCCGGATACGCTGTCGCGATCGTCCAGGGCGATCAATGAGCTGTTGGGCGAGCCGCTACGCGCCATATTCGCCGCCACGCATATGCGCCGGCAGTAAATTCTGATCGTGCCGGAAGCAACTACCGATAGCGCCCCATCAACTTGTCCAACGCGGCGGCGCCGGGCGAGAGCTTCTCGAACGCAATGCTGTTGAGAGGCGCTTTCGCCGTGCGATTCAGATTGTGAAACTCGGTACTGTCGGTCTCATCGATGTGAATGAGTCCGGTCACGTATTCATTCTGCTTGAGCTTCTGTTCGATGTAGTTGTACGCAGCCGACCGGTCGGTCGGATCGTAATTCGGGTCGAGCTTGCGCAGGAATACCCGGCTGCCGTCATGCAGACTGACCGGGATCGACTCGCCTTCCGGGTAGCTGACGGAAATTTCCTCGGCCCGCGGCACGAAATCGGTCTCGACAGCCGCATGGTAGTGTTCACGGGTAAACCCGTAGCTTTTCGTCGAACCTTCGTGATCGTTGAAGGTCACGCAGGGCGAGAGCACGTCGATCAATGCGAAGCCGTTGTGGCGCATGCCGGCCTGGATCAGCGGCACCAGCTGCGCCTTGTCCCCGGAAAAGCTGCGCGCGACGAAGGTCGCCCCCAAGGTCAGCGCCAGCAGCACCGGATCGATCGGCGGCGAGGAATTGGTCTCACCGCGCTTCGCCTTGGTGCCGATGTCGGCGGATGCCGAAAACTGCCCCTTGGTCAGTCCATAGACGCCGTTGTTTTCGATCATATACAGCATGTTCACATTGCGGCGAATGATGTGAACCAATTGACCCACGCCGATCGACAGGGAATCGCCGTCTCCAGATACCCCGACATAAGTGAGTCCGCGATTGGCGGCGTTCGCGCCGCTTGCGATCGAGGCCATGCGGCCGTGGACCGAATTGAATCCATGCGCGCCGCTCACGAAATACGAGGTGGTTTTCGATGAGCAGCCGATGCCGGACAGCTTGACCAATTGTTCGGGCCGCAGCGCCAGGCCCCAGCAGGCTTCGACGATGGCGGCGGTCACCGAATCGTGGCCGCATCCGGCGCACAACGTCGACATGGTTCCTTCGTATTGCCGCCGCGTGAGCCCCAGAGAATTTGTCGGCAGCGACGGGTGCGCAACTTTGGGCTTGTTGATGTAGGACATTTGAGGACTCTTTGTCTTGAGGGCGTTGCCTAGCGCGGAACCGCGGTGAGCCGCGGGGATTCGGCGAGCTTGGCCCGGATGTAGTCGACGATGGGCTGGGCTGAAATCGGCAGTCCGCTGTAGCTCAGGATGGAGAACAGTTTTGATTTCTCCACCGCGGTCTCGAGCGTGAGCAGGGATTTCAACTGGGCGTCGCGATTTTGTTCCACGACGAATATCGTCGAGTGCGATTTCAAGAACGCTTCCACGTCGCTGTTGAACGGGAAGCCCTTCACGCGCAGATAATCCACGTCGATCTTCTGGTGGCCAAGGACGTCCAGCGCCTCGCGGATCGCGCCGTCGCAGCTGCCGATGCTCACGATGCCGACTGGGCTGCTGCCCTTGCCGATCATCGCGGGCTTGGGCACATACTTCGCGGCGGTCGCAAACTTCCGCCGCAAGCGGTCGAGCACCACCTGATACTCGGCGGAATCCTCGGTGTAGCCGCCGTACTGGTTGTGGCCCGAGCCGCGCGTGAAATACGCGCCCTTCGGGCTCGTCCCCGGCAGGGTGCGGTACGGAATTGCGTCATCGTCGCGGTCCAGATAGCGATAGAATTTTTCCAGACCATTGATCTCTTCCTTGGACAGGATCTTGCCCCGATCCGGCTTGAAGGCATCGTCCCATTTGAGATCAGGGCACATCCAATCGTTCATGCCGATATCGAGGTCCGACAGCACGAACACCGGCGTCTGCAGACGTTCGGCGAGATCGAAGGCCTGCACCGCCATGTAGAAGCATTCCTCGGGGTTCGCCGGGAACATCAGCACGTGGCGGGTATCGCCGTGCGAGGCGTACGCGCATAGCATGATGTCCGATTGCTGGGTGCGCGTCGGCATGCCGGTGGAGGGCCCGACGCGCTGCACGTCGAAAATGACGCACGGCACCTCGGCGTAATAAGCCAGCCCCACGAACTCATTCATCAACGAGATGCCCGGACCGCTGGTCGGCGTGAATGCCCGGGCGCCGTTCCACGACGCGCCGATCACCATGCCCACCGCGGCGAGTTCATCCTCGGCTTGCAGAACCGCGAAATTGCGCTCGCCGGTTTCGGCGTCGACGCGGTAGCGCTCGCAAAAGCCCTTGAACGCGTCCATCAGCGACGTCGAGGGCGTAATCGGATACCAGGCTCCGACCGTGGCGCCGGCGTAGACGCAGCCCAGGCCCGCGGCCGTGTTGCCGTCGATCATGATATGACCGCGCGTTTTGTCCATGTGCTCCACGTGCAGCGGCAGCGGCGAGGACAAATTCTCCTTCACGTAGTCGTATCCCAAACGCAGCGCCTTGGTGTTGGAGTCGAGCAACTTCGGCTTCTTGCCGTAGCTTTCGCTCAACAGACCGCTGATCACATCCAGGTCCACGTCGAGCAGCGCCGCCAGCACGCCGGCGTAGGCGATGTTTTTCAATAAAATCCGGTTGCGCGCGCCGTCGAATTTTTCGTTCACCAGCTTGGCGAGCGGGACCGGTATCACGTTGATGTCGCCGCGCTGCAGGAGCGCGCTGCGCGGCCAGGTCGAGTCATATATCAAATAGCCGCCCGAACGCAGCTCGCGGATGTCCTTCGAATAGGTCTCAGCGTTCATCGCCACCATGATATCGACGTGGCTTGTGCGCGCGGCGTAGCCGTCGCGGGTAACGCGAATCTCGTACCAGGTGGGCAGACCTTGAATATTCGACGGGAAGTAATTCTTGCCGGTAACCGGCACACCCATGCGAAAGATCGCCTTCATGATCAGCGAATTGGCGCTGGCAGAGCCGGTGCCGTTGACATTGGCGAACTTGATGACGAAGTCGTTCACACGACTGGCGTCGGCCGTCATGCTGGGCATGCGCGAACCTCCTCGTCCAACGCGAGCGGAATTTTGATTGTCGATTTCTGCATGTCCCACGCGGCTGTCGGACAGCGTTCCGCGCACAGTCCGCAATGCACGCACACATCTTCGTCCTTGACCATCACGCGCGCGGTTTGCGGCAACGGCGCGGACACGTACAGCGCCTGAGTCGGATTGGTCGCCGGCGCGGTCAAGCGGGCGCGCAACTCGGCCTCAGGGCCGTTCCCGGTAATGGTGAGACAGTCCACCGGGCAGATGTCGATGCAGGCATCGCACTCGATGCACAGTTTCGCCGCGAACACGGTTTGCATGTCGCAGTTCAAGCAGCGCTGCACCTCCAGTGCCGCCTCCTCGGCGGTAAAACCGAGTTCCACTTCGATATTGATCTTCTTGAATCGGTCGATGAGCCCCACGTGGGGCACCAGACGGCGCTCGACGCCGTTGTATTCGTTCTTATAGGCCCATTCGTGCATGCCCATCTTGCGGCTCGACAGCTTCACGCCGCGCGGCATGCGCTCCGTGATGTCCTCATCGTTGCAGAATTTGTGAATCGAGATCGCGGCCTGGTGACCGTGCTCCACCGCCCAAATGATGTTCTTGGGGCCGAAAGCCGCGTCGCCGCCGAAGAATACTTCCGCACGGGCCGACTGGTAGGTGATTGCGTTGACCTTGGGGACGCTCCATTTGTCGAATTCGATGCCGACGTTCTTCTCGATCCAGGGAAAGGCGTTCTCCTGCCCGATGGCGAGAATCACATCATCGCAAGGGAAAAACACGTCGCCGAGGGTGCGGGTGGCCTTGATCTCACCGTTCTCGATATCGTATTCCAGTTTTTCGAACATCATGCCGGTCAGGCGGCCGCCTTCGACGACGAACAACTTGGGCGCGTGATTGACGACGATTTCGACATTCTCGCCTTCGGCGTCCTCGAGTTCCCACTCGGACGCCTTGAAGAACTGGCGCGGCTTGCGCGCCATGACTTTCACCTCTTTGGCGCCGAGGCGCAGTGAACTGCGGCAGCAGTCCATGGCCGTATTGCCGACGCCGATGATCAACACGCGCTCGCCGACCTTATCGATGTGCCCGAATGCAACGGACTCCAGCCAGGTGATGCCGATGTGGATGCGATCGGTGTCGTGACGACCGGGCAATTCGAGTTCTTTGCCCTTGGGCGCGCCCGACCCGACGAACACCGCGTCGAACTCTTCGGAGTCGAGCAGCCGCTTCATGCTCTTGATCGGGGAATTCAGGCGCAGGTCGGCACCCATATTCACGATGTAAGCGATTTCTTCATCGAGTACGTTGGCCGGAAGTCTGAATGCGGGGATGTTGGTTCGCATCAAGCCGCCGGGCACGCCATATTGCTCGAAAATCGTGATTTCATATCCCAATGGCAGCAGGTCGTTGGCCACGGTCAGCGACGCCGGACCCGCGCCGATGCAGGCGATGCGCTTGCCGTTTTTTTCCTTGGGCGCCCTGGGCAGGAGCGCCGTTATATCGTCGCGGTGGTCCGCGGCGACGCGCTTCAGCCTGCAGATGGCCACCGGCTTCTCCTCGATGCGGCCGCGGCGGCAGGCAGGTTCACAGGGCCGATCGCACACCCGGCCCAGGATGCCGGGGAAGACGTTGGATTCGCGGTTCACCATGTAGGCCTCGGTGAACTCGCCTTGAGCGATCAGGCGGATGTACTCGGGAACGTCGGTGTGCGCCGGGCAGGCCCACTGGCAATCTACAACCCGATGAAAGTAATCAGGTTTGGAAGTATCTGTCGGCTCCATGTTTCCTCGTAATTCTAATCCCAACCAGCCAGTTGCGAAGTATAGCGGCCAGAGTTTGCAGCGGGCGTGACGCGGACCGCCCTATGAATATTGCCGCCGGGGTCTTGTTTAGATATAAGATATTGAAATATATCGATATTTACGCAGGCCTAGCCATCCTCATCCAGGGTCACAACGTCACGTGTCCACATTGTTGGGAATCCATCAATGTGACCCTCGATCTGTCGGTGCCGCAGCAATCCTACATCGAAGACTGCCCGGTCTGCTGTAAACCGATGATCGTGTCGTACAGCGCATCGAACGGCGAGGTCGACGAACTGCAAGTCGAAGCGTCCGATTGAAGCCGCACAGTAATCCCCCGCCTCGCACCGCATGGAAAAACCTGCGCATACTTTTCTTGCTGCTGGTGCTGCTGCTGGTCGCATTGACGACCTGGCAGGACCGCTACCGCAGCACCCGCTGGCGCGAGCCGCTATACGCCGCGATCTTTCCCATTGCAGCCGATGCCAGCCCGGTGACCTCACAGTATGTTGCGAGTCTTACCGTCGAGCGCTTCAAGCCCATAGACCGGTTCTTTGCGCGCGAGGCCGCCCGTTATCCCTTGCGCACCGGCGAACCGGTCAGGACCCGGCTGCGGCCCGAGTTGCGCGAGAGCCCGCCGCAACGCGCCCGTTCGCCAAACCCGATCGCGACGGCACTTTGGAGTCTCAAGCTTCGCTACTGGGCATGGCGGGTCAGCGGGCATGTCAACGAACCCGAAGACATCCGCATATTCGTGCTGTATCACGACCCCGCATTGACGCCCGCGGTACCGCATTCGTCAGGTCTGACGAAGGGACTCATCGGCGTTGTGTATGCCTTTGCGTCTCCGCACATGGATGGCGAGAACGATGTCGTCATCGCCCATGAATTGCTGCACACCCTTGGCGCGACGGATAAATACCAGGCGCTTGACGACGCGCCGCGTTTTCCCGAAGGCTTCGGGGACCCGCAACAGATACCGTTATTTCCGCAACGCTATGCAGAATTGATGGCGGGACGACGGATGCTGAGCGCCGATCGATGGCAGCAGGCGGAGAGCCTCGACGAAGTGGTGATTGGACCCGCAACCGCCCGGGAAATACGCTGGCTGCGTTAGCTCAATGCCGCGAGCAGCGCGCCATGCAGGTGTCCATTGCTGGCCAGCACCGTGGCGGTCTTGAGCGTGAGCGGCGCTCCGCTCAAATCCGTGAACCGGCCTCCGGCTTCGGTGACGATTGCAGCGCAAGCGGCGATGTCAAGAATGTTCACATCGGTTTCGATCACCGCGTCGATTTTTCCCGCTGCCAGCAGGTGGTAGTGCAGAAAATCGCCATAGCCGCGGATGCGGTTGACGCGCGCAATCAGCGCGCCGTAGCGCGCCCACGATGCACCGCTGGCAAGACTCTTCAGGTTGCCCGATGAAAGCGCGGCGCCCTCGATGGTCGATACCCGGCTGACGTTTATGGCTTTGCCGTTCAGGTACGCCCCGCGACCGCGCTCCGCAAAGCTCAGCTCGCCATATACCGGCGCGCTGGAGACACCCAGCACCAATTCGCCATTGCGCATCAAGGCGATCTGGGTGGAAAACATTGCGTACTCGCGCACAAATGCCTTGGTGCCGTCGATGGGATCCACCAGCCACAGGCTCTCGGCGTCGAGGTCGTGCGACCCCGTTTCTTCGCCATAAAAGCCGTGGGAGGGAAAGCGCGCCTGGATGATCTCGCGGATCGCCGTCTCACAGCGCACGTCGGCCTCGGTAACCGGTGATTTGTCCGCCTTGACGCGAACTTCGATATTGTGCTGGTACAACGACCGCGCGATGCTCGCCGCCTGCACGGCCGCATCGAGGGCCGCCTGAAGTTCAGCCGAATGTTTCATGGAGCGCCACCTTATCAAACGTTATGCTACCGTCGACAATCCAAGGAAGTCATCGATTCATGGGCAACCGGCTAAGTAAAATCTATACCCGCACGGGCGACGACGGCAGCACCGGCCTTGGCGATGGATCCCGGGTGGCAAAAGAGAGCCTGCGCGTCGAGGCTTATGGCAGCGTCGACGAAGCCAACAGCGCGATTGGCGTGGTGCTCGCCACTGCGGCGCTGCCGCCGGAAATCAAACGCTGTCTCACCGAAGTGCAACACGACCTTTTCGATCTCGGCGGAGAGTTGTGCATTCCCGGGCATTTGATGATCAGCGCGGCCCATGTGGAGCGGCTCGAGAAGGAGCTGGATGGCTTCAATGCCGCGCTGCCGCCGCTCAAGGACTTCATTCTGCCGGGCGGCGGTCCGGCGGCGGCGGCCTGTCACGTCGCGCGCACCGTCTGCCGCCGCGCAGAACGGCGCTGTTGGTCGCTGGCGCGCGCTGAACCGGTGGCCCCTGATGCACTCATTTATCTGAACCGGCTGTCGGATCTCCTGTTCGTGCTGGCCAGGGTGCTGGCCCGGGCCGCCGAGGGCGAGGTGATCTGGCGCCGGACCAAGGCGCAGTAGGATTTCACGCCACGCTGGCGGGGCGCTGATGATTCGAATGCAGCCACTCGGCGTGCCAGCGTTCCAGTTCCTCGATGGTGAGCGGGCGGCAAAACAAAAATCCCTGGACTTGATTCGCCTGCCGGGATTTCAGATAGTGCCATTGTGCCTCGGTTTCCACGCCCTCGGCCACCGTGGCCAGGCCCAAACTTTTTGCCATCGCGATGATGGCATCAACCAGCGGCGTGTTGCCGCCGCCCTTCGAGACAATGTCCCGTACGAACACCCGGTCGATCTTGAGAGTATCGATCGGGAAGTGCCGCAGGTAGGACAGGGAGCTATAGCCGGTGCCGAAATCGTCCAAGGCTGTGGCGACGCCCAAATCCTTCAGCGATTTGACCGCCTTGCTCACGACGGCGGAATATTCAATCAACGCTCCTTCGGTGAATTCCAATTCAATCATCCGCGGTTCAATCCCGGCGGCATCGATCGCGCGCGACACCCGCTCCACCAGGCTGCCGTCGCGAAACTGCACGCCTGAGACATTCACCGCGACCTGCCAGCCGGCATCCCCCGCGTCGCGCCAGCGGCGCGCTTGGGCGCAGGCCTCGCGCAGCACCCAGTCGCCGATCTCCACGATCAGGCCGCTCTGCTCGGCCAGCGGAATGAACTCGTCCGGCGATACAAACCCGCGTTGCGGATGCCACCATCGCAGCAACGCCTCCACGGCTTCGACGCGCATGCTGTCAATCGCCAATCGCGGTTGATAATTCAACGTGAACTCGCCGCGATCGAGCGCCTTGCGCAGATCGGCTTCCATCGACAGGTTCTTGGCCGCGCGGGTGCTGATCGATTTCTTGAAGAACTCCAATCGACCATTTCCGGTCTTCTTGCCGTGATGCATGGCGGCGTCGGCGTTCTTGATCAGTGCCCCGGCGTTCGGCGCATCGAGGGGGAACAGGCTGACTCCGATGGTCGCCGACAGCGGAATTTCCTGCTGTGCGAACACGAAGGGCCGGGCCAGGGCGAGCTGAACGCGGCGCGCCACCACCTGCGCGTTATCGGCGGTGGATATGCCCGGAAGCGCGAGGGCGAATTCGTCGCCGCCGGTACGCGCCACCCAGTCGTTGTTGTCGGTCGAATCCGCGCCGTCCAGCAGCGAGCGCTCGGTGTCGCGCAGACAGTGCTGCAGGCGGTGCGCGATTTCCTTGAGTAGGCTGTCGCCGACCGCCTGGCCCTGGGTATCGTTGATGCGCGAGAAATTATCGACGTCGATCATCAATACGCAGATTCCGCGCTGTCTGGGCGCGGCCCATGCCACCTGCTGTTCCAGGATCTGCAGCAGTCGCTGCCGGTTCGGCAGGGCGGTGAGCGGATCGTAATAAGCGAGGTATCGCACGCGCGCTTCGCTTTCGCGCAGCTGATCCTGGGTCTGCTTGGCGCGCACCAGAAATTTCACCCGTTCCGCCAGCAGCATCGGATTGATGCCCTTGGACGAGAAATCGGTGGCGCCCGCATTGTAGGCACTCTGCACCGATTCCATGTCGTCGAGACTGGTCTGCATCAGGATCGGCACGTGCTTGGAACTCTGCTGCGCCCGCAGTGCCCGGCAAACGTCGAAGCCGCTCATTCCCGGCATGACCACGTCGAGCACCACGCAATCGGCCGGATGCGCGTGAAACTCGCTCAGGGCGCTTTGGCCGTCGGCGGCGGTGGTGACGCGAAAGCCCGCCACTTCCAGAGCGCTCCCCACCAGCAATCTCGCGCCGGGATCGTCGTCGACCACCAGCACGGTCGCGGTGGTGTTGGCCTGATTATCGATTGCGTTCATCGGAACCTCTGTGCTATGCGGCATTCGTCGATCGCTCGCGCATCAGCGCGCTGCAAAACTCTTGATATTCCCTGCCGATTCTTTGTACCGCCGGAGCCGCCTTGCCGACGCCTCCTTCGCGCAGCAGCAGTTCGCATTCCTTGGTGAGGGTCGCGAGGCGGATGCCGCCGAGATTGGCGGTGCTGGACTTGAAGGTGTGCAGCGCGTCCTGGAGCGCCTCTGCATTGCCGTTCACCACCGCCGTCTCGATGGCGCTGATCAGCGGCGGCGAATGCTTCAGATACAATTCGATCATTGAATTGAGCAGCGTGGGGCGCGCCAGCGCGGTGATATTGCGCAGCACGGCGGCATCGATCAGCGGCAGGCGCGAACTGTCGCGCCGCTCCGACTCCGGAAGCACGTGCAGCGCAAGCCAGCGCTTCAGCAGTGCCGCCAATTGCTGCTGGGTGAATGGCTTGCTCAGGAAATCATCCATGCCGGCGGCAAGGCAGCGTTCACGGTCACCCTCCATGGTGTTGGCCGTCAATGCAATGACTGGCAGTCGCGCCCCGCCGGAATTCTGTTCGCGCCGCCGCAATTCGGCGGTGGCGGTCAGACCGTCCATCACCGGCATCTGGCAGTCCATGAGCACCGCGTCAAATGCGTCGTTGTTCATGGCCTGGAGGGCCAGCCAACCGTTTTCCGCCGTATGCGCGGTGCAGCCCAGGCTTTCCAGCATGCCAACCGCCACTTCTCGATTCACTGGATTGTCCTCGACCAGAAGAATTTTCGGCACGAAGGTGCGGGCGGCGGCGGTTGGCACCGCGCGTATGGCGCTGTCTTCCAGCGCCGAATCCGGTGCCGCGGTCATTGCCCGGGTCACGCAATTCAAGAGCTGCGAGCGGCGCAGCGGTTTGGTAAGAATCGCGGCGAACAATTGCACGCTGTCGGAGTTGGTCTCGTGGTTGTCGCGTACGGTGAGCATGATGAGGCGCATGGCCGCCAGGCGCGCATCTTCCCGGATGCGCTTCGCCAGGTTGATGCCGTCCATGTCCGGCATCTGATCGTCCAGCAGCGCGAAATCGAATCGAGCACCCTCCTCGGTGCGCAGCACCGCCAGCGCCTCGGCGCTGGACTTTGCAGGCACGACCTCGACTCCCCACGACTCCAAATGCTTGGCGAGGATTTTACGATTGCTGGCATTGTCGTCGACGATCAGCGCCCGTAATCCGACCAGGCGCATGCGCGGCAGGCGCGTAAACGTCGGCGTCGCTTCGACGATCGGCTCGAGCCGCACTTCAAACCAGAAAACCGAACCCTTGCCCACCTCGCTTTCGACGCCGATCCTGCCGCCCATCAACGTCGCCAATTCACGGCAGATGGCCAGGCCCAACCCGGTACCGCCGTACTTGCGGGTGGTGAACGAATCGGCCTGGCTGAATGCGTTGAAAATATCGGCCTGGGCTTCCGCCGAGATGCCGATCCCGGTGTCGATCACCTCGAAACGCAACAGGTTGTCGTCGCCGATGACCTTGACGCGCGCGATGACTTCGCCTGCACCGGTGAATTTGATGGCGTTGCCGACCAAATTGATCAGGATCTGGCGCAAGCGCATGGGATCGCTGCGCACTTTGGCTGGCACGTCGAGCTCGACGTCGCAAGCCAGCTCGAGGCCCTTGGCATGCGCGCGCGACGCGCAGATCTCGATCGCCTGCTCGACCGTTTCGCGCAAGCCGAATTCGATGCACTCCAGCTCCAGTTTGCCGGCCTCGACTTTCGAGAAGTCCAAAATGTCGTTGATGATCTGCAGCAGAGCTCCCGCGGAATGGGATATGGTTTGCGACAGATGCCGCTGGCGGGGGGTCAGTTCGGTCGCCTGCAGCAGCTCCGACATGCCCATCACGCCATTCATGGGCGTGCGGATTTCGTGGCTCATGCGCGCCAGAAACTCGCTCTTGGCGCTGCTGGCGCGCTCCGCCGCCTCCTTCGCCTGGGTGGCCTGGTCGATGACGAGCTGCAGTTCGCGGTTGGCGTTCCCCAAATTCTCGGTGCGCTCGGCGACCTGCTGTTCGAGGAACTGACGGTATTTTGCCAGGCGCGAATCGCGATGCCGGATCTGCGCGAGCATCTGGTTGAAGCCCTCGATGAGGGAACCGATCTCATCCGCGGAGCTGCGCTCGACGCGCAGCGTGTAATCCTCTTCGGTCGAGACCCGCTGCATGGTATGCGCCAGGTTGACGATGGGTCCGGATATCTGCTTCTGCAGGCGCGCCGAGAGCCAGTAGGACACCAGTATGGCGGCCGCGACGGCCGCGAGGGTGATCAGTGCATAGCCGCGCCAGTCCGGATACAGCGCGGCGAGGGGCACCAGCAGATGCACATATCCGAGCACGGCGCCGGCGCGCGTGGCGGGGACCGTGATTTGAAATTGTCCATGCACCAGAAACTGCGTGTTGTAGGGATCGAAGCGTTTATCCGAGGTGCGCTCCTCCAGCTGCACAACGTTGGCGGCCCGATCATAGGTGGCAAGTTTCTGGCCGTCGGCCAGGTAGACTTCCGCGACGTTCACCATGGGTTCGTCGCGCAGCGCATTCAGAGCGTTGATTGCTGCCGCGGTTTCGCCCAAGCGCAGCGCCTCGATGGCGCTGACCCCCGCCGCCCGCGCGATGCCGCCGGCGCGCTGCTGCAAATCGGCGCGCAGATGCAGCAAATTCGTGGCGATGTACATGATCATCGCAATGGCGAAGGCCGCCATCGCGGGAACCGTGATGACGATCCGCAGCTTGCGTTCAATCGGGAGGTCCGCGAACCAACGAGTCAACCGTCCTCCCCTTCACCGAAGGAAATGAATTAAAACCTCATCCTTAGATGTCGGCGTAGCGGCTGAAATCTGCTGCAAGCGAACGTGACCAGGTTCACGTTGTGCCCCATGAACGGGCGCCTGCAGATCGGGGGGTGCGCTAGTCCTTGGCGCAGGCGGCGGCTATCGCGGCGCGCGCCAGAGGCCAATCGAATGCCGGCCCGGGATCGGTTTTGCGGCCGGGCGCGATGTCACTGTGTCCGACCAGGCGGTCCGGCGACAGCTGAGGATACGCTTGACATAATGCCGCGACGATTTCCGCGAGCGCCTGGTATTGCGCAGCTTCGTACGGAACCGTATCGACCCCTTCGAGTTCCACGCCGATCGAGAAGTCATTGCAGGCATCGCGGCCTTTGTAGCTGGACTGACCCGCATGCCAGGCGCGATCGGTGAATCTGACGAACTGAGTCAGCCCGCCGTCGCGCGCCACGGCGAGATGCGAAGACACTCGCAGTGCGCCGATCTCCGCAAAATAGGGGTGCTCATCGAGAGGCAGGGAGTTGGTGAACAGCCTTTCAATCCACGGGCCGCCAAAATCGCCTGGCGGCAGGCTGATTCCGTGCACCACGATCAAGTCGGCCTCCACGCCGGGAGGACGCGCATCGTAGTTCGGCGAGGCCACATGTCTCACGCTCCGCATCAACCCTGTCTCAAGATCCACCTGCAAGCGCGCATCCCCCTCGAGTTTCCGATACCGCGGTTAGCATATGCGACAATTGCGCGCATATGAATGCCAGCCTCAAGCGCGGGCGCGCGATGCGGCTCACCCGCGTGTACGTTGACGGTGCCTTGACTCCAGGGAGCATTATCGACCTGCCGAGGGAGACCGGCGCGCACCTCTCGAAGGTGCTGCGCGTCCGCAGCGGCGATGAGCTCGTGCTGTTCAACGGCGACGGCCGGGAATTCATCGGCGCCATCGACGCGGTGCGCGGCTCGCGTGTTTCCGCATCGATCGGCGCTGCCCGCTCGATCGACCGGGAGTCGCCCTGCCGGCTGACGCTGGTGCAATGCATCCCGCGCGGCGATCGGATGGACTTCATCGTGCAAAAGGCGACTGAACTCGGTGTTGCGCGCATCGTACCGGTATTGAGTCAGCGCAGCGTGGTGCGGCTCGATGCGGCCCAGTCGGCATCGAAGCAGGCGCATTGGCGCGCCGTGGCGGTGAGCGCCTGCGAACAGTGCGGCCGCAATCGGCTGCCGACCGTCGAGGCTCCGCAACCGCTGCTCAACTACCTGGGCGCGCTGGCACCGCCCCAGCCTAAGCTCGGCGAGGCGGGCCTGGTCGCCGGTGGATCTCTGCGGCTGGTCATGGAGCCGGAAGGCGAACGAGGCAGTGGCAAAGCGCAGCCTATCGAGATCGATTCCCTGGGCGCCATCGGCGCCGCTGATATCGCCATTGGGCCCGAAGGCGGCTTCGCGCCCGAAGAGCTCGAGGCATTTCAACTGTCTGCGTTCGCCCGTGCGGGTCTCGGGCCCCGGGTACTGCGCACCGAAACCGCCGCGATTGCCGCCATCGTTATGTTGCAAGCGCGCTTCGGCGACATGTCGGCGGACAACGACCCGTCGCGAACCGCCGACGCTTGATCCGCTCGGCATTCCGGGTCTAATAGCCGGAGCGAAGTCGTTCGGCGGGATGCCATGAATCAACAATTTCGTATCGCGCTGGCCCCCCTGCTGCTGCTGATCGCCGGCTGTGGCGGTGGCGCTGGCGGCGCGGCAATGCAGACGTCGCTGCGCGCGCCGACGATCAGCGTGCAGCCCACCGCTCAGAACGTGCCGTTGGGGCAGACTGCGACATTTTCGGTGACGGCACTCGGTACCGCTCCCTTGAGCTACCAGTGGAATAAAAATTCGATGCCGATCGCCGGCGCCACGGCTTCGACCTATACCACGCCCAACACCCAAGCCGGGGACAACGGCAGTACGTTCCAGGTGGTGGTGAGCAACCAGGTCGGCAGCACGCCGAGCGCCTCGGCAAAGCTCACCGTCTCGAGCGGACCGCCGCCGGCGGGCATAGACGTGAGCACTTACAAGTACGATCTCAACCGCAGTGGCCTGAATCCTGCGGAATCGACGCTCACCCTTGCCAACGTCACATCCGCGACATTCGGATTGCTGCGGACCTTGAGCGTCGATGGCAGGGTTGACGCCCAGCCGCTGTATATGTCGCAGCTCAGCGTTACGGGCGCGGCACACAATGTGGTGTTCGCGGCCACCGAACACGATTCGGTGTACGCATTCGACGCCGATACCGGCGTAGTGCTTTGGCAGGTGTCCCTGCTGGGTGCCGGCGAGAGCACCAGCGGCACCCACAGCTGCGGCCAGATAACCCCTGAAATCGGGGTCACCTCGACTCCGGTCATCGATCGCAGTGCCGGCGCGCACGGCGCAATCTACCTGGTTGCGATGTCCGTAGATTCCAAGTCGGCCTATCATCAACGCCTGCACGCGCTTGATATCACCACCGGTGCCGAGCTTGCGGGCGGGCCCACCGAGATTTCCGGGTCGTATCCCACCTCCGGCGGATCGAGCAGTTTCAGTCCAGGGCAACACGCGGAACGGGCGGCGCTGCTGCTGTCGAATGGAACGATCTACACCAGCTTTACTTCGCATTGCGACGGCCAGCCCTACTCCGGCTGGATCATCGCGTTTGCGCAAAGCTCGCTGGCCATCAACGGCGTCCTCAATGTCGCGGCCAACAGCAGCGCCGGACCGGCCATATGGATGAGCGGCGGCGGACCGGGCGCCGACGCCGCCGGCAACGTCTATTTGTTGACTGCAAACGGCGCCTTCGAAACCACCATGGACGCCAATGGCTTTCCCAACCTCAAGGACTACGGCAATTCCTTTCTCAAGATCTCGAGCGCGAGCGCCGGCTTGAACGTCATGGATTACTTTGCCATGTCGAACGAGGTCGCTGAGTCGAACGCGGACCAGGATCTGGGATCCGGCGGCGAGATGCTGCTGCCGGATTTGACGGACTCCGGCAATAACGTGCGCCATCTCGTGGTCGGCGCCGGCAAGGACGGCAACATCTACCTCGTCGACCGCGACTCAATGGGCAAATTCAACCCCAACAGCAACAACATCTACCAGATGCTGAGCGGCGTTTTGCCGGGCGGCATCTGGTCGACACCGGCGTACTTCAACGGCACCGTGTACTACGGCGACGTGTCCGGCACCTTGAAGGCGTTCGCCATATCAAGTGCCAAGCTCGTAGCGACGCCGCAATCGCAGAGCACCACTCAGTTCACATTTCCCGGGACCGCGCCCAGCGTGTCCGCCAACGGCACGGCGAACGCCATCGTATGGGCCCACGAGAACACGAGTACCGGGGTGCTGCACGCCTATGATGCGTCCAATCTCGCCCACGAGATCTACAACAGCAACCAGGCGGCGGGAAATCGCGATCATTTCGGCGCCGGCAACAAATACATCACGCCGGTAGTGGCCGACGGCAAGGTTTTTGTCGGCACCACGAATTCGATCGCGGTTTTCGGCTTATTGCCCTGAGCCGCCGCTCACTGCATCACCGAGGTTTCCTCGGCGATCATTTGTTCGAGGCGCTGCAAATCCGGAATCAGCGGCGTCTCATTGACCATGCGCACCTGGCAGATGACGGGCGAGCGTTCCGGAAAACTGCGCGATGGATCGGGCCGTACCACATCGGCATTTACCCGCACCAACTGTGGAAATCCCTGGGTCAATATGCCGAAGTAGCCCGCCTGCAGCTGTGAGCTGGCGGCATGGAAAATCACAATTCGCGTCCGGCTCGATATGCTGGGCAGTGCTTGACCGAAAGCCCCTTCGAATGACACGACCGGCACATTGCGCCCGCTCCAACTCACGAGACCCGCGTACCATGGCGGCGCATTGGTCATCTCGGCCGGCGCTTGATAACCGATGACCTCGGCGACGCAGGCGCGCGGCACGATCAGTCTTTCCCCCGCCAGTGGCACCAGCAGGCTGTACAGCTCGTCGCGCAATTCGGTCATGTTTGTCTTATCGGGCGATGGCGCTGCGGCGATTGACCAGCGGCTCGATGGCGTCGAGCAGCTGGCTTTCTTGATATGGCTTGCCGAGGTAATCATCGACGCCGAGTTCGATGGCGCGAGCTCGATGCTTTTCACTTACCCTCGAGGTGATCATCACAATCGGAATCTGCTTGAGGCGCGGATCGTTGCGCACGTTGGCGGCGACCTCGTAGCCGTCCATGCGCGGCATTTCGATATCGAGCAGAATGATGTCCGGCTGGTGCTCTTGCAGCAGCGACATCGCATCGACACCGTCCTTGGCGGTCAATACCCGCATGCCGTTGCGTTCGAGCAGGCGCTGCGTCACGCGCCGCACGGTTATCGAATCGTCGACGACCAGCGCGAATGTGCGCCGGTCGCGATTGTCGAGAACCACGGTTTCAGTGGGTCGAGCGCGCCATTCCGAACGCACCAGGGAACCCATGTCCAGAATCAGAACGATGCGTCCGTCGCCCAAGATCGTGGCGCCGGCGATGCCGCGAATCGCCGATATTTGCGGGCCCAACGATTTGACGACGATTTCCCGGCTGCCGACCAGTTCATCGGTGACCAAGGCGGTGGAATGCTCGCCGGCGCGGATCAACACCACCGACATCGATACATCCGACTCCGGCAGCCGCGTGGGGCCCAATCCCACGAAAGCGCCGAGGTGTTGGAAGCGGTATTTCTGACCGCCGTATTCGAACAGCGGTGCGTCCTTCCCCAAATGCCGCGCAACGATATTTCTCGGCAGACGTACGACCCCTTCCACCGTTGCGAGCGGCAGCGCGTAGGATTCGTCCGCGACGCGCACGATCAGCGCCTGGCTGATCGCCAGGGTGAACGGCAGGCGAATGGTGAACCGCGATCCCTTGCCGTAGGTGGAATCGATGAACAGGCCGCCGCCGAGTTTCTTGACCTCGGTCGCCACCACATCCATCCCGACCCCGCGGCCTGCCGCCTGCGTGACGTGCCCGGCCGTGCTGAAACCAGGTTCCAGGATGAGCTGCACGGCCTCCTCATCGGTGAGTCGCGCATGAGCGTCGACCAGTCCAAGAGCGACGGCTTTCTCGCGGATCAATTTTACATTGATGCCGGCGCCGTCATCCGCAACCACGATGACGATTTCCGCGCCGTCGCGCTCCAAACTGATGGATATTCTGCCGACCTCGGGTTTGCCGAGGGCGGCGCGGCGCTCCGGGCTTTCGATGCCGTGCACCACGGAATTGCGCAGCATGTGCTCCAGCGGCGGCACCATGCGCTCGAGCATCTGCCGATCGAGCTCCGCGGCGGCGCCCTGCACGACCAGTTCCGCGCGCTTGGCGGTGTCGTTGGCCGCCTGGCGCACGAGGCGCGTCAGTCGCTGCACATGGCGCTGGAAGGGAACCATGCGCGTGCGCATCAGGCTGTTCTGCAGTTCGGTGATCACCCGCGCCTGCTGCGTCAGAAGATTTTGCGCCTCGCGCGTCAAGGTCTCGAGCAATCCTTGAATGCTCGCCACGTCGCCCGAGGTTTCGGCCAGCGCGCGCGAGTACTGCTGCAAAGAGGAATATCGGTCGAGTTCGAGCGGATCGAAATCGTCGCGCCGCGGCTCTTCATGCTGATGCCGGTTCAGCACCTGCGCCTCGGTCTCTATTTCAAGGCCGCGCAATTGTTCCTTCAAGCGCGTCACCGTGCGCGCCAACTCCGCCAGGTTGAAGTCGATCGAGTTGACCTGCTGGTCGAGACGCGAGCGGAATATGCTCACCTCACCGGCGTTGTTCAACATGACATCGAGCAGATCCGCGTCCACTCGCGCCATTTCCGCCCGTTCCACCGGCGCCGCCTCTCGCCCCGGCAATACCGGCGCGCTGCTCGCCTCGAGGTTCGACAGGCTGTCCTCGCTGGCGGCAACGGCGTCCGCCGCGACCGGCGCGATCGGCCGGGCGGGCGCGGCCGGCTGCACGACTCGCGGCGCGGTCGATGCCGCTGCTGCTGCTGCTGCGGCGGCGGCCGGCGCGGCTGATGCGGGTGCCGGCGCGAGGGCCGCGGGCGGCGAATCTGCGGCACCCGGTTGCCGCACCAGGGCGCGGAGCTGTGCGCTCAGTTCGCGCGCTTCGCCCGGCAGCACCCCATTGCTCACGGCGTCGCGCATCCGCGCCAGCTCATCGAGGCTGGCCTGCATCACGGCATGGGCGCGATCGTCGCCGGCTACCGTGCCACTATCGATCTGAATGACCACGGTCTCGAGTTCATGGGAGAGGTCGCCCATCGCCCTGATGCCGGCCATTCGCGCTCCACCCTTGAGGGTGTGCAGGCGGCGCTGCAATTCGGCGACCGCCTGCTTGTCATCGCGCACGCGATTCCAGCCCGTCAGCGAAGCTTGTGCCGCCTCCAGCAGCTCGGTGGCCTCCTCGCTGTAGATGTTCGCGATCTCGCTGTCAAATTCTTCCGCGGGCGGCGGGCTCGGTTCGATGGCCGCAATTGCCGGCACGATCGCCGACGCGCTGGTGTCATTGGCAGCCCGCGCAATCTCGGAATCGACTTCGCTTTCCAGCCGGCGCAACCGCGCCAGCAGCGCGGGTTGATCGGCGAAAAACCCCGTTGATTCATTGATGTGCGACACCACGTTGTCGATGGCGCGCACCGCGTCTTCCAGCGTTGCAAGCCCCTTGTCCGACAATCCGTGGCCGCTGTCGAAAACTTTGCGCATGACGTGCAGCAGCGGCTCCGTTACTCGAATGCCGTGCCGCGCCTCCGCCATCTTGGTGCTGCCGCTCAAGGTGTGAATCGCGCGATATACCGACTCCGGCAAGGCATGAGGCGCTGGCTGACCGGTGCGCTTGCGAAGGTATTCGCGGATCTCCGACAGATGACTCGAGGTCTCCTTGCTGTAGATCTCGTGAAGCGCCGGATCCATTTGCGCAGCAGCCTGAGCCCGCTGCGCCCCGGCCGCAGACGCGCCCAGCGGGACTCCGGTGGTGCCGCCCCAGGTCGAGGTCGCGCTGTTCGCATCCGACCCCGTACGATCTTCCGGCGCAATATGTGCCCTGGCCTGTTCGGGGTCGCGGCCATCCGCGAATGTGAATGCGCGCGCCATCAGCGCTTCGATCGGCAGGGAACTTTGCCGGCCCGTTTCCAGCTGCTCCACCAACTGCGGCAGCGCGGCGACCGAGTTGCGCAACACGCCCATCATTCCCGGCGTGCGCGACAGTGTCTTGTCGATGATCCGATTCAGCAAATTCTCTATCGACCACGCGAATTCAGCGATCGACCGGGCGCCGACCATCCGGCCGCTGCCCTTCAAGGTATGAAAGCTGCGCCGAATCGACGACAGCGATTCGAAATCCATGGGATTTTGGTCCCAGAGGGGAAAATTTCTCTGTACCGATGCGATCTCTTCCTTGGCTTCCTCGATGAACAGCTCGACGAACTGCGGATCGACCGCTTCCGGCTGCGGCAGCGCGATCAACGGATTGGTCGCGGCGTGCGCGCGCTTGGTGCGCTCCAGCGCGATCGTTTCGGCGGCGCTGTCGAGCTTCAGGGTACTGGCGGCTTCGGTGCTCGAGAGATTGAGATTCGGGACACGCGACGGCGCTTCGTCCGTCAGCGTCTTGAGGCAGATCTCCGCGTTGTCCAGCATGTACCACGGATCGGTTCGACCGTTCTGCAACGTCTCCATGTAGTACTCGATGCTGACGATCGCATCGGCCACTCGTTCCAGGCGGGTTGCGTCGGGCGCCGGCGCGCCGGGCGCCACGAGCTTGCGCACCTGCGTGCCGATGGCATCCATCAATTCCACCGCTCGGCCCTTGCCCAGCATCAGCAGCCCCGCGGTAATGCCGCGCAGCAGCTGCGGTACGTTGTCGAGGCCCTGCGTCAGGAAGTCCGCCGGCTTCTGTACCGCGACCGACACCGCTTCCTTGATGCGCGCCAGATTGACGATGCATTCCCGCAGCACCGCCTCGCTCACCTGTCTGAATTCCAGATCCTGATCGGCGGGCAAATCGGCAGCCGAATCCTGCGCGGCCAGCGGCAGAATCAACCGCACCAACTGATCGTCCAGGCTGTCTTCCACCGACAGCAGAACCCCGGCGACCCGCACCAACGACTCTTCCGTCGGTGCCTTGCCATCCGCGACGATTGCCGCGAGCGCGGCAATCTCGTCCTGCACGCGCTGGCGCAGCTCGCCAAGTCCCAGAACGCCGAGCGTGTCGCTTATCTTCTTCAGCAACTCCAGCTGCGGCACCAGCTCTTCGCTTTGACCGCCGCCGCGGCGCACGAAGATGTCGAGAACATCCTTGACCTTGGACAGGTCTTCCTTGATGGCGGCCGCCACGGTGCGCATCAATTTGACGCTCGGCGCCGACAGGCTTTCTCTTTCCTGTTCGATGCTGTCGTCGACCGGCAGCAGCTCGGCAAGCTTGAACGAAGCGCGTACGGCGCTGATCCGTCCGCCGCTGGTGGACGCGCGCGCAACGTAGTACAGCAGGTTGTTCAATAAATCGATCGGCGGATCCTCGCAATAGCGCGCCTCGCCGAGTTCGTACAAGGTCTTTATTTGCCGGTCCGCCTGGCCGAGCAGGCGCTTGAGCGTCGCACTGCCTTCCAGGCCGTTGGCCCGAAGCGCTTCCAGGATCGCGCCGGTGACCCACCACAGTTGAAACACGGGCTGGGTGGTTGCGATCTGCTCGAGCTTCTCACACACCTTCGCCAGAATTTCCAGATTCTGGACGGTGCGGTCGCCGCGGATGTATCCGAGAAGTCCGATTTGAAATCGCGGCCGCAGCCGTCGCGCCCATTGCGTCACCGTGATCGATTGATCGCCCGGCGCCTGCGATTGCGGTTGCGCGGTCTGATCGGATTTCAGATTGAGCAGCAGCAGCGTGCCCTCGGACAGCAACGGGCTGCCGCGCACGGATCGCAGATCGTTGAGAAGCGGCAGCAGCACCAGCGCCAGATCGCGGCCGCCCGACAGGACCCGTTCAAGATAGGCCGGCAGCTGCACCATCGCCCGCATCAGGGCGTCGAGTCCGTCGATCTGGCGCTTCTGGTCGCTGCCCGAGGTGAGCAGATAGCGCGTGACGTGCTCCATCTCCTCGGCGAGCAGCGCCGCGCCGTATACCTCGACCAGACGCAGGACTCCATGCGCCGAGTGCAGCAGATCTCCGCATTTCTCGAGGAGTACGCGCTGATCCGGCCGTTCCGAGAACGCCTCGAGCGCCGCGCGTGCATCGTTCAACGTCGTCGCGAGTTCTTTGGCGACGAGGTGCAGGGTTTGAGAGCTGATATCGGTCATACCGGAATCGTCTGAAGCCTTAAGCCCCGATGCCGCTCGCCTTGCGCATTTTTCCTGAATTGCCCGGGTTCAATGGCGGCTTCGGCGCGGGCAATCGGGCCGGCGGAGTGCCCGCAGCCACCGCGGTCGTGCCGCCGCCATAGTCGGGAAGTCTGAATCCCGCCACCGACTTGCGCAGCTGCGCCGACAGCGCCGCCAGCTTGGCAATCGAGGTGGACGTCGCGGTGGAGCCTTCCGCGGTTTGCGATGAAATCTCGCGCACGACGTGCATGTTTTTCGAAATGTTTCCCGACACGGCGACCTGCTGCCGTGCGCTCGCGGAGATGTTCTGCACCAGGCTCGCGATCTGATTGGAAACCTGTTCGATCTCCTCGAGCGCGGCGCCGGCGTTTTCGGCCAGCAGCGCGCCGCCGACGACATCCGTGGTGCTGCGCTCCATGGAAACCACCGCTTCGTTGGTATCGGTTTGAATGGTGCGCACCAACACTTCGATTTGCTTGGTTGCATTGGCCGCGCGCTCGGCCAATCTTTGCACCTCATCAGCGACCACCGCAAAGCCGCGGCCTGCTTCGCCCGCCATCGACGCCTGAATCGACGCATTCAGCGCCAGGATGTTGGTCTGTTCGGCGATGTCGTTGATCAATTCGACGATGTTGCCGATTTCCTGAGAGCTCTCGCCGAGGCGTTTGATGCGCTTACTGGTCTCCTGAATGGTCTCGCGTATCGCGTTCATGCCGTCGATCGTGCGTCGCACCGCGTCACCGCCTTTGTGCGCCACATCGACGGAGTGGCGTGCCACATCCGAGCAACGCTCGGAATTGCCGGAAACCTCCTCGATCGAAGCGGCCATGTCGGCCATGGATTCGCTGGCCGCGGAGATCTGCCGCGACGTCGCACTGCTGGCCTTCGCCATGTGTGCCGCCGCACCCTGAGTTTGCTTGGCCGCGCCGTCCAATTGAATGGCGCTATCGTTGATGGTCGTGACCAGTTCGCGCAGCGCCTCGACGGCATAATTGATTGAATCGGCAATCGCGCCGGTGATGTCCTCGGTCACGGTCGCCTGAACCGTCAGATCGCCGTCCGCAAGGCTCGACAATTCATCGAGCAAGCGCATGATGGCTTCTTGATTGCGCTCGTTCTCGCGCACCCGCTGGTTGTTGGTGCGCTGCATATTGGCGGTTTTCGAATACGTCCATGCCAGCGCCGCGAACAGCCCGGCGGCCAACCCCAGCAGGGTCAATATCCAGGCCTTGTAGCTGCCGCCGGATTGCGCGCGCGGCGTTGCGGTTGCCAGTTCCACCCCAAGGGAGCCGGCGAGCGCGGGCAAGGCGCGGGCTGCGGCCTGGGCCTTCGCCAGAGCATCGGCAGCGCCGATCGCCTTGCGCACGCTGGCGTTGTATTGCTGATTACGCTGCACCACGGTTTTCAAGCGCTGCTCGGGATCCGCACCGGTCACCTTTTGGATGGCAATGCCGGATTCCTCGCCCGACAGCGCGCGCATCACCTGGTTCAGGAACTCCAAGCTATCGGCGAGCCGCTGTGCACTCGGGCCGGCATCGCTGACGCCGGCGCCCAATCCGTTCAAATCCTGCTGAATCCGCTGCACCGTGAGTTCGAAGCGCTCCAGATAGCGGCTCATCCCCTCGAGCTTCTGGACCCCGACCGAGCTGCCGAGATCGCCGAGCTCGGACAACAACTTGGGCGCCAACTCACGAACTTCCTGGGCGGACGCTTGAATCGCTTCCACGGCCGGGCGCGCTCCCGCGATCGTCGTCACGGCCTCATTCAGCTTGGCGAACGTGGCGGCATCGCCGCTGCCGGGCAGTGCCGCACGCAGAGTCTTCAGCCGCGCCGCGCTCTTGGCGAGGGCATCAAACGCGCTCGATTCGCCGCGCAGGGCGTTCTGCGCCTCGAATGGCATGCGCTGCACCAACAACGACAGTTGCTCCGCGGGCGCCGCGACGGGCGCGGAACCCAGCGTGAGCATAGTCAGGACGGCGGCAGCGGCCAGACACAGCACCACGAGCGCCGCCAGCAGCGGCAGAATCTGGGTGTTGGACCCTGTATCGGTTCGCTTATTCATTATCTTGTTCCGCCCGAACTCAACTCGCGGCCTGCAAGAAGCTCTGGCTCTCCACCAAACTCTTCAGACTGATGACCGGCCAGACCTCGCCGCCGCGGCGAAAGGCACCGGCAAGATAACTATCGCAGCGTATGACCGTCGGCGGCGCTTCGGCGTCGAATTCCGATTCCGCAAAACGCCGGAATCCCAGTACCTCGTCCACCATCAGGCCGGCCGGGATATCCCGGTGATTGACCACGATGATGCGTGCGTTGCGCCCCGGCACGGTCGCACCGCTGCCGAGGAATTGCCTCAAATCCAGCATCGGCATCAGCGCTCCGCGAACGTTTGCCAACCCTCTCACCCAGTTCTTGGCGCCCGGTATGCGCGTCACCACCGCGGGATAGCCCAAAACCTCGCGCGTTTCTTCTCGGGCCGCTAAAAAAGTTTCCCCGCCCATGCGAAAGGCAACGCCCACCCATTCCTGACCCGCCTCGGCTTCCGCAACACTCTTCGCCGCCATCGTGCGGCTGCGCTTCTCCAGTTCCTTGAGCAACTCGAACGGCCGATCGCGCAAGCCGCGCAAGCTCAAGTCTGTCCCGCTCATCGTACTCGTCATGTGGCCAGTGCGGCCTGTGCCTTCTCAACCAGCACCTGGGCGGACACGGGCTTGACCAGATAATCGACGGCACCTTGCCGCAGTCCCCAAACCCGATCGGTCTCCTGACCCTTGGTGGTCACCATGATGATGGGGATCAGGCTGGTCTCCGGATCGTTGATGAGCATGCGCGTGGCCTGATAGCCATTGACGCCGGGCATCACGATGTCCATGAAGATGAGATCGGGTTTCATCTCCTTGGCCTTGCGCACGCCCTCCTCGCCGTTCTCGGCGGCGGCGGTTTTGAAGCCGTGCTTCTCCAGCGCCTTTTGCATGACGAAGACCTCGGTGGGAGAGTCGTCTACGATTAGAATCAATGCCATGCTCGTATTCTCCGTCATTTCCCGACGTGCGCTTCGATAGCGCCCAACAATTCATCTTTGGTGAACGGCTTGGTCAAATAATGTTCAGATCCCACGATGCGGCCCCGCGCCCTGTCGAACAAACCGTCCTTGCTGGACAGCATGATCACCGGGATCTGCCTAAACACTTTGTTGTGCTTGATCAGAGAACAGGTCTGGTAACCGTCGAGGCGAGGCATCATGATGTCGACGAACACGATGTCCGGCTGATGGTCGGCGATCTTGGAGAGCGCATCGAATCCATCGACGGCCGTGAACACCTCGCAGCCCTCCTTGGTGAGCAGGGTTTCAGCGGTCCGGCGAATGGTCTTGCTGTCATCGATCACGAGAACTTTGAGGCCCGTGAGTTTCTGCTTGCCGCTGGTGATCATGCTCTCCACTGCGTGCGTAGGTGCTGGAATCTTGTGGCTTTTTAACATATCCAGGCCGCGCAAGCCACGGTATGGGGTCGACATTTCGAGGCAAGCCAGCCCAAACAACGGTGGCGTAGTTCACAGTTTTCTTATGAGGGCAGGCGATACACCCGCTTGCGCTAGACTGGAGGAATGAGCATGTCGTCCCGAGCGCGTCTCGTCGTGGTCATGGACCCCATCGCAGCGATCAAGCCGGCCAAGGACACCACGTTAGGGCTACTGCTCGCCGCGCAGCAGCGCGGATGGCAGCTCTTCTACGCCGAACAGAAGGACCTATGGCTGCGGGACGGAGTCGCGTGGGGCCGCCTCGCTCCGCTTCAGGTATCCGATGATTTGGCGCACTGGTTCACACTTGGGCAGGCGCAGAACTCAAAACTCGGAGAATTCGACGCAATCCTGATGCGCAAGGACCCGCCCTTCGATACCGAGTACATCTACACCACGTACATCCTCGAAAGGGCGGAGATCCAGGGCGCGCTGGTCTGCAATCGGCCGCAGGGCCTGCGCGACATGAACGAGAAGGTCTATACGGCGTGGTTTCCCGAATGCTGCGCCCCGACACTCATCACCCGCGATATGCACGCCATGGGCGAGTTCCTGCGCGAGCAAGGCAAGGCGGTCTGCAAACCACTCTACGGCATGGGCGGCAAATCCATTTTCGTTCTTGAACACGGCGACAAGAACCGCAATGTCGTGTTCGAGACCCTGACGGGCAACGGCACTCAGTATGCGATCGTGCAGCGTTACCTGCCGGAAATCGTCACCGCGGGCGATTGCCGGATCATGCTTGTGGATGGCAAGCCCGCGCCGTTCGTATTGCAGCGGATTCCCACCGCCGAGGACCATCGCGGCAATCTGGCGGCGGGAGCGCGGGCCGAAAGCCGCCCGCTCAATGATCGCGACCGTTGGCTATGCGCGCAGATCGGACCGAAACTGCGCGCCGCCGGCATGATTTTTGTCGGCTTGGACGTGATCGGGGATTACGTCACCGAAATCAACGTCACCAGTCCGACAGGCATTCGCGAACTAAATAAGAAGCATGGTGTCGACATTGGTGGCATGCTGCTGGACGCGATCGAGAGGACTCTGGGCGCCGCGTGACTTCCGAAATGCTTCAAGCGGGCGATGCGCTGCCAGCCGGCGCCATGCTTCGCGCCGGACTGCCGCCGGCCAGTGACCGCATGCTCACCACCTGTTTTCTGGCGGCACTGCTGCACGGAATCGTGATTCTGGGAGTGACCTTCGGGGCGACCCGCGGCGCGTCGGATGACGAGGCTGCCGGCGGTCTTGAAGTGGTGCTCGTGAACGATCGGGCGCCGAGCGTCAAGGACAATCCGAATGCGCGCTATCTCTCCGAGCGCACCCAGCTCGGTTCCGGCAATACGCTGAATGGCGAGCGGACCTTGATCCCCAAGTCGTCGTTGATGCCGGTCGACCGGCTGGGAATTCCCAGCGGCGACGGACTGGCGGAACAGCCAGCCGGGGCGGACACGGGCGAGGAGGAGCTGATCGCGACGCACAGCCCTTCGCAAAAGATTTTTTACTTCGCGGCGGCCAGCGCCGTGCAGGACGCGTCGCAGCTGCCGCAGCTGCTCGAGAAGCGGCCCGACCTCGCAATGACCCCCAACGACGACGGGATCGAGTTGCACTTGCGCGGCGAATCAAAGCGCGAGCTGTGGATCGCGGCGGATACGCGCGCGTCCGATGTGGCCGTGTATTTGGATAGCTGGCGCCGCAAAATCGAACGCGTCGGCACGATGAATTTTCCCAATGTTGCGCGTCGTGCGAAGCTTTCCGGCACCCCGGTGATCGAGGTCACCATCGGCGCCGACGGCAAGCTCCTGCAAACCGTGATCCGGCGCAGCAGCGGCCATGCAGAGATCGACGAGGCGGCGCTGCGAATCCTGAAGCTGGCCGCGCCATTCGATCCGTTCCCGAGCGACTTGAGCACCAAGCATGATCAAATACGCATCGCCTACGAGTGGCAATTCCTCGGCGGAGCCGCCCAGGGCGGCGCTGTGTACTATTCAGAGCCGGACAAACCCTAGACCACTCCAAGCAACTCATGAGCGATTCCGGCTATCTGACCAACCAGTTACTGATCGCCATGCCGTTCATGAGTGATCCGAATTTTGCGCAGAGCGTGGCCTTGGTGTGCGATCACAGTGCCCGCGGCGCCTTGGGGTTGATTCTCAACAAGCCGTTACCGATGCGCATGGGCGAGATCTTCGAGCAGCTGGAAATCAAGCTGGGCTCAGGATCGCTGCGGGAACGCCAGGTCCTGCGCGGCGGCCCGATGCAAACCGACCGCGGCTTCGTCGTGCACCGCGCCGGCGGCGAGTGGGATTCCACGCTCAAGGTCTCCGATGCCCTGCACGTCACCACCTCGCGCGATATTTTGGCGGCAATGGCGCGCGGCCAGGGACCCGAGGAGGCCATGGTGGCCCTGGGGTATGCCGGCTGGGATGGCGGCCAGTTGGAGGAAGAGATTCGGGCGAACGCCTGGCTCAGCGCGCCGGTGGATCTGGGTCTGATTTTTGAATTGCCGTTCGAGTCGCGCTGGGAAGCCGCGGGGCGCCTATTGGGCGTGGAATTGTCGAGAATCAGTCCAATCGGCGGCAATGCCTGAGTCAAACCGCCTGGGTCCGCCCGCCTGATGCCGCCGAGCCGCGAGTCCCGGCCGCGCGTGGTGCTGGCTTTCGATTTTGGCCAGCGGCGCATCGGCGTCGCCTGCGGCGATACCGTGAGCCGCAGCGCCTCACCCCTGGAAGCAGTGCCTGCGGAAAAAGGCGGGCCCCGTTGGGAACTGGTTGCCAAGTTGATGCGCGACTGGCAACCCGACCTGGTGGTGGTCGGGCTGCCGTATAATGTGGACGGTTCCGACAGCGCCATGACTGGCGCCGCGCGCGGCTTCGCGGCCGAACTCAAGCGCCGTTTCCTGCTCGAGGTCGCGATGGTCGACGAGCGGTACTCATCGCGCGAAGCTGAAGCGCGCCTGAAATCGGCGCGCGCATCCGGGGAGCGGCGGCGGCGCGTGACGGCGGGCGACGTCGACGCGGAGGCGGCCTGCGTCATATTGGAACGTTGGTTCACGGAAACTACATGAGGCGCGAATGCGATCACAACAAGACAGCGCCGGGGGACTGCGCCACCTTATTACGCTCGACGGCCTGACACGGGATGCGTTGACGGCCATTCTCGACCGGGCGGAGCGGTACCGTCGCGTTCCCGGGCAACCCGCCTACGAAGGCCGCGAACTGGCCGGCGTGACGTTGGCCAATTTGTTCTTCGAACCCAGCACCCGCACGCGCGCCTCGTTCGACCTGGCCAGCCGGCGCCTGGGCGCCCACGTGCTCAACCTGGACCTGCACTCCAGCTCGCGCGCCAAAGGCGAGAGCATGCTGGACACGATTTATACGCTCGAGGCGATGAACACGGATGTGTTCGTTATTCGCGATTCGGAAGCCGGCATGCCGGAATTCTTGATCGACCATGTGGCCCCGCACGTGTCGGTCATCAGCGCGGGCGAAGCGCATGTTTCGCATCCCACCCAAGGATTGCTCGATGTCTTGACGATTCGCACTCATAAGCGCCGTTTCGCGGGCCTCAAGGTCGCCATCGTCGGCGATATCAAACACTCGCGCGTGGCGCGCTCGACGTCAACGGCACTCGGCATTCTCGGCACCACGGATCTGCGCTTGGTGGCGCCGCAGGCGCTGCTGCCGGAAGAGGCGGAATTTCGCGGTGCACAGCGCTTTACCCGCATCGAGGACGGCATTGCGGGTGCAGACGTGGTGATGATGCTGCGGATTCAAAAAGAACGCATGGCGCAGGCCGCAGCGCTCGATGACGCCGCATATTTTCGGGATTTTGGCCTCACGCCGCAGCGCTTGAAAATGGCCGCGCCGAGCGTGCTCGTCATGCATCCCGGGCCGATGAATCGCGGCGTCGAGATCTCCTCCGAGGTCGCCGATGGGCCGCGATCGGTCATCCGCGAGCAGGTGAACAATGGCGTGGCGGTCAGAATGGCGGTGCTGGCATCGATTGCCGCCACGTTGACGCGGCACCGCCGGCCCTTATGAATCGACCGGCAGGCGCGGCCCGGCCACGCCCGCCCGCTCCAGCGCCGCCGCGGCCGCCAGGCATATGTCTTCGCGCCAGGGCGCGCCGATGAGCTGGACCCCCATCGGCAGGCCGCGACACTGCAACGCTGCATCCGCATCGCCTGGCCAGAGCGGCGCGGTGCACACCGGCAAACCGATGCAGGAGATCGGTTGTGTGAGCAGCCCTAAGCTGGCCCTCGACGGCAGGCTGCGGCCATTGACGGCGAGGATCTCGGTGCCGATGAGCGGCGCGACCACCGGGGCGGCGGCCGCAAGCAACAAGTCGAAGCGATCAAACAGTCCGAGCGCCTCGGTGAACACCTGCCGGCGCACGCGCTGTGCCTGAACGACCCAGGAGGCGGGAATCAGGCTGCCGGCGACCAGTCGCGCGCGCGACAGCGGCTCGTACGCATCATACTGCGTAACCAGACGCGCGCGATGCAGGGCACCGCCCTCGGCCGCGGTAATCACGAATGCCGCCGCACGCGCGGCGGCGGCGCTTTTGAAGTCAACCGTGAGTGTTGCGCCCAAGGCGGACGCTGCCAGCTGCACTGCGCGCCGGGCCGCCGGGTCCGCCCATTCATGAAACCATCCGCCCAAAATTCCGATCCGGATTCCGTGGGGGAGTGTCAGTGACGCGCTCACCGGCTCAACATCGCGCTGCGCGCAGGCGGGGTCCCCAGGGTAGGGACCTTGCAGCGCATCGTAGGCCGCCGCAAGATCGGTCACGGTGCGCGCAAAAGGACCCAGGGTGTCGAGGCTGTGAACAAAGGGAAATGTGCCGCTGCGCGGTAGACGGCCGTAGGTGGGTTTGAGTCCGAAAACTCCGCAAAACGACGCGGGCACACGGATCGAACCATTGGTGTCGGAGCCCAAGCTTATGGGTACCAGCCCGGCGGCGACCGCCGCCGCCGATCCTCCGGAGGATCCGCCGGCCACACGGGTGCGATCGTGGGGGTTGCGCGTCGTTCCATAGTGGCTGTTCTCGGTCGTGAAGCCGTAGGCATGCTCATCCATGTTGAGGGCGCCGACGAGCACCGCGCCGGCGCGATGCAGGCGTGCAACCAGCGGCGCGTCCGCGGCAGCCGGGGCGTTGCCCGCATTTACCTTGGCGCCGGCCAGCGTCGCAAGCCCCGCGATGTCGAACAGGTTCTTCACTGCGTAGGGCACGCCGGCCAGCGGCGGCAGCGGTTGGCCGCGGGCACGCAATGCGTCGATCGCGGCGGCCTCGCGGCTTGCACGTTCGAAGGTGAGCGCAGTGAAGCAGTTCAAACCCGGATTTTGCGACTCGATCCGGGCGGTCGCTTGCGTCAAGACCGCGCGCGCGCTCCAGGTGCCGTCGCGGATTTGCCGCACGATGTCGGCGGCGGCGCCGATCACGGTCTGAACACTTCCGCCGCCTCCGATGCGAACGGCAGCGGCCAATCCAAGACTATTTGCGCGACGCTCTCGATGCGCGAGAACTGCAGGGTGATTTCCGCGATCTGCGCCTCGTCGAATTCATAGCCCTGCAGCGCCAACGCCGCACGCACGTATGACCCGAGTGCATCTATTGCGCGTTCCGACACTCCCGCATCATACCAGCGGCACGCCTTTCTTCACTCGCACGACCACGGTGCCTGCGATCTTGTCATGCCAGGCCTGGCTGCCATCGTCGAAGGCGATCCAGATGAATCCGAGTCCGACCACTGCCAATGACAGAAAGCACCCCAGCGCGCGCACGATCGCCGTCTCCCACTCGATGGGACGCCCATCCAATCGCACCACGTGCAGATCGAATACGATTCCGCCGACGGTTGCGCCCTTGAGTTTCCACATGACCGCACCGTAAATGGCCAGCATCACGAGGTGAAAATTCCCAAACGAATGATGGAAGGGCACGCTCGACACAAAACCGACCAATAAAACATCGAGCAGCAGCGCCGCCATGCGTATCCAGAAACCCGCGCGCGGCATGGCCGCGGAGATGAGCGGCGACGCGACGCCCGGCGATGCCGTGGCGGTGGCGCTGGGACCGCCGGGCGCGCCAGCCGCGGGCGCCACACCAGGTCCGGCTGGGGGCGCCACACCAGGTCCGCTGGCCGCATTGCTCGCGCTCGGCGCGCTCGATGAGCCGCCCTCCGCCGGGGCGTAGGCACCGGCCATGGCAGCCGCATTGGCGGTTGGCGCAGCGCCTGCCACACCGGCCCCAGACCGCGGCGACGCGCCGGCCGCCACGCCATTGGCGGCCTTACGTGCGCGCGCCATGAGAACCAAGGTATAGACCACGGCGCCAAATCCGAAAAACCCGAGCAATTTATAGATCAAGAAACCCAGCACCGGGATGCAATACAGCACCAGCACAATCGCACCGCCGACAAGTACGGCGAAGGCCGGATGACCGGCGGGCCCGGGCCTCCTGCCCGCAACCCGCCCTCCCACCCAGGCCAGCATGACGGCCTTGCCAAACAGGCTGGCACAGAACAGTGAAATCATCACGAACGGCACCGCCGCGATACCGATCACAGTGATGCACAACAAGATCAGCACCACCGGCGTCAGTAGTATTGCGAGCAATGCGGCCAGCGCCGTCGCACCGGTTTCGGATTCGAGCGTCTGCACGCATCGATCCACACCCCGGCGGAAACATAATGCGAGGCACACATAAAACGCCAAAAACCCCAGCGCCAGGGTCCATGCCCAACCAAGCCCGTGATCAAATGCCAGCGGGCGGCCATACAAAAGGCAGCGCTGGATCCAGGTCTGCAGCCCGGTCATCCCGCCGAAGTCGACGGAAAACACCCGCTCCGTGGAGCCGTGAACGATGGCGGCGGGATCGCGATTCACCACGCCAAACACCGCCACTACGTCGCCGCCGATTTCGGCGTTGGGTCCAAGATCGACATTTCCGAGCACGGCGACCACGTCACCGTTCACTTTGCTGTCGATATAGACATTGCCGAATACCGCGACGGCGCTGTCGCCCACCGGTCCCAAGACCCGGGTACTGCCGAAGACGGATACGACACTCCCGGCCTCGCCTTCGCTCAACGAGGAACCCAATATCGACACCACCGAGTCGGCCCGCTGGCCGCTCGGCAAATGGCTGGCGTGGCCGATGTTCACGATGTCGCCGTCGTCGTGATCCCGCCGGTCGAGACGGTTAAGCCGATCGAGTCTGCCGCGCCGCGCCGCCGACTCCGGCTCATCGTTGAAATCATCATGCGCAGCGGAGGCGGCGGTTGACTGCTGGTCCGCGGCAGCGTTGGCCACCACAGATCCGGCGTGGCCGAGCAGGCTCGTGGCGCATAACAGCGCGAACATCAAGCCCAGTCGGCGCAACAACGTCATATTCATAGCTTGTCACCTGCCAATGCGGGCCGGTAAAGCATCCGATAGGCTGCGGCGCCAAGCCCGAACAAAATCACGTACAGCATGGCGCCCACGGCCAAGCCTCCATAAAACCAGGACGGCGGAATCACGCGCACCAGCAGCGCGGCCATTCCGCCCACCGAGGCGAGAACGGCCAAAGCCGGCTGCATCCACGCTAGCAGCAGCGCGCCGACCTCGCTCAACGAACGGACTCCCACGACGGCAGAGACGCCGCTCAGGAACGTTGCGCCTATCAGGGCAATGCAAATCAGGACGAAGACAACGCGCGGGGCCACCGGCCAATTCGCAAAGCTGCGCTGCCACCAGGGTCGCGCCTCGCGCCGCGCCAATTCGCCGAATACCCGCGACTCGAGCGTGTCCGGCGCGCCGCGCAGCGGCAGCGCGCTCAATTCCCGGCACAGCAATTGCTCCAGCTTCTCCGCGGAATCCGTACGCTCGTTCATATCGGGTCCTCTTGCAGTGCGTCGCGCGCAGCGCCGCTGGATTGCAGTTTGGCCAGCAGCGCGGCGCGGCCGCGCCGGATGTCGGACTTCACCTTGGTCAGCGACACATTGAGCTTGATGGCAATCTCCTGATAGGGCAGTTCCTCGAAGTGATACAAGACCAGGGGCAGCCGTTGGTGATCCGGCAGTCCGCGCAAAGCGCCGTCAACCAGCGCGCTGCGCTGTTCGGCATTCAAGTCCGCGAGCAGCGTATCCGGCACCTGCCATTCGATTTCCGGGAACTCCTCGTCGTCCCCTGCCGCGGCGGGCCGCATCTCCGAGAACAGCCGCCAGCGCTTGCGATAGCGGTTCAAGTAATTGAGCGCGAGGTTGGTGGTTACGGTCTTCAGCCAGCCGCCCGCTGTGACGCTGCCGCGCAGATCCGCGAAATGATCGTAGGCCCGCAGGAACACTTCCTGGGCGATGTCCTCGGCCTGTGCATCGTTGCCCGCCAAGCGGGCGGCGGTGGAGAAGACCATGTCCTGATAGGCACGCATGAATTTCGTAAACTCTGCCTGGGTTTGCGTTTGCACTGGAATGTGTGTTCGTTTAGAACCAAAACACCGCTGGCCGAAGAAAGTTGCTCAACTTCTGTCGTTGCGCAGCAAGCTCTGTCCCATCCTGATGCGGGCGCCTTCCTGCACCCCGTCGGCCAAACTCAAGCCCGGCGGCGCAATTACGATGATAGTGGAGCCGTGCTCGAACCACCCCATTTCTTCGCCGCGGCGCATCCGGGCATCGCAGGGGATCACATTCGGCCCGCGGTAGCGTAAGTGCAGCAGTACGTCCAGGAAGCGAAGCCTGATGCTCGCCACCAGGATTGCCGCGACCGGCACCAGCGCCAGTATCTGGCCCGAGGCGAGCCGGCAGCGAATCACCGCGCGCTCGTTCCTGCAGAACAATCTTGCGACGCGCTTCAGGGCGATGGGATTCACATTCCAGGTATCGCCGGAGATGTAGCTCACCTGCTCGACCCGGCAATCGGCGGGAGCGTGAAATCGGTGATACATGCTCGAGGTGAGCCGCAATGTCGCGTACTGCCCGCCCTCGTAGTAGCGGGCCAATTGCGCATCCGCCAACAGATCCGTCAGTGTGTAGTCAAAGCCCTTTGCCTGCAGCATCGTTCCAAAGCTCACTCGTCCGCAGGCGCCGACGATCCCGTCGCAGGGACTGATGAGATGAGTCGGTCGCTCATCGATCGGCCGTGCGCCGTCCTTCAATTCCCGGGTAAAGCATTCATGCAGGCTCGTGAAGCGGGCATTCTTTGCCTCACTCAAGTCCAGATCGGAGAACAAGCGCCAGATTGCGATGCTGGCGCCGCACACCCAGGGCTGCTCGATGCGGCTCCACCAGCCCATGAACAGCGTGACCAGCCGCCGCGGTATGCGATTCGTGAGCAGAAAATTGATGCGCTCCTGCTCAACCAGCCGGGCGATGATGGATCTCGCGGTCATGTTACTGTCATTCGCTTGCAATACAGTCCGCGCCTGGCGCCAATTTCCAAGGAGTCAGTCTTTACAACGATGATCGGCTACGCATTGGCAGGACTCGCCGCAGCGTTCTTGCTGTACAAATTGTACGTGCGATTGCAGCTCTCCCGCGCGAAGCATCGTTCGCTCGCGGGCCATTCGCGCATGGCGCGGCGCTTTGCGGGCTGGGTGCCGTTTTACGAGTACGACGAAGCGCGGTTCTTCAGTGTGGATTCCGCGCCGGCGGACATTGCCGCAACTCGGCGCGCGGCCTTTATGCGGCTGGCGGCGCTGTATGCGGCGCGCTTCCAAAAGACCGCCGCGCAAACCGCCGAGCTGAAGGGCGGCGTGTCCGATCTCGAGTTCACATCCCGGTATCGCGTGCCGTTTCAATTCAGCGGCTATGTACGCCGGCATTTCAACGCGGGCGCCTTCGTGCAAGCCTCTTCCGGCGTGTCGTTCACCGATCTTGACGGCAATCAGTTCCATGACTTGACGGGATCCTACGGCGTCAATGTGTTTGGCTACGATTTCTACAAGGACTGCATCGAACGCGGCAGTGCGCGCGTGCGCGACCTCGGTCCGGTACTGGGCGCCTATCACCCGGTCGTCGCCTACAACGTTCGGCGCCTGCTCGAGATTTCGCGCCTCGATGAGATTTCCTTTCACATGTCGGGCACGGAAGCGGTCATGCAGGCGGTCGGGCTGGCGCGCTACCACACCGGACGTACGCACCTGGTGCGCTTCTGCGGCGCGTATCACGGCTGGTGGGGCGATGTGCAGCCGGGTGTCGGCAATCCGATCGCCGCGCGTGAAACCTACACGCTGAAGGACATGGACGACGCCGCGCTCAAGGTGCTCCGGCAGCGGCACGACATCGCCTGCGTGCTCGTCAATCCCTTGCAGGCCCTGCATCCAAATGCCAGCGCGCCCGGGGATTCGACCCTGGTCGACAGCGGGCGGCAAGCGCACTTCGACCGGGCTGCGTATTCGGCATGGCTGAAGCGGTTGCGCGCGGTGTGCAGCGCCCGGGGCATCGTTTTGATCTTTGACGAGGTGTTCGTGGGTTTTCGCCTCGCGCCCGGCGGTGCGCAGGAATATTTCGGCGTGCGCGCCGATATGGTGACCTACGGCAAAACCGTGGCCGGCGGCCTGCCGGTCGGCGTGCTTTGCGGCAAGCGCGAGTACATGCGGCGTTTTCGCGACGCTCGGCCGGCGGATATTTGTTTTGCGCGCGGCACTTTCAATTCGCACCCCTACGTCATGGGCGCCATGTACGAATTTCTGACGAAGCTGGACGGCGAGCCGGTGCGCGCCTTGTATCAGGATCTGGATGCGCTGTGGAATTCGCGGGCGCAGGCGCTTAACGACAGACTGGCGGCGGCGAATCTGCCGGTGCGCATCGCCAATCTGTCGACGATTTGGCTGATTTATTACGCGCGGCCGTCGCGCTACAACTGGATGTTTCAATATTATCTGCGCGCCGCGGGGCTGGCGTTGAGCTGGATCGGCACCGGCCGCCTCATTTTCAGTTTGAACTATTCGGCGGCCGACTTCGCCATGGTCGCCGACCGGATCGTGGCGGCGGCCGAAGAGATGCAGCGCGACGGCTGGTGGTGGTCGCCTCCCGAGCTCACCAATAGGGCCATCAGACGTCGCCTGCTCAAGGAAATGCTTCAGGCCCGATTCAGTCCGGGTTCAGGCTCGACGGGGCGGCCACCCGCCTCGCGGTTGGCGCCCATCGGATCAATCAGCTCGCCGCGCATCAAGTAAAACGGCGATTTCCAATAGATCAAGGCGTCATTGAACGGGTCGGTGAGGATCTTGGTCGCCCATACCAGGCCGGTTTGCACGTTCTTCAAAAAGAACAACTGCACCGTACGGAATATCAGAGCGCCGACGCCGACGACCAGCCAAATTGCGCCCACATGGCGTACGAAGCCTGCCGTGCCGGTATGCGCCTTGAAGACGCCGAACAAGGTCGGATCCAACCACAGCACCAGGGGCACGAGCGCCCAGACGGCGTGCAGTATCACTTTCCGGCGCAGGTTGTATCCGACCTTGATGTTTTCCTTGTGCTCGTGGGTCGCATGATTGACCTGATCGTAGCCTTTCGGCTCGAAGAAGAAGTGGCCCGACTGCCGGCTCACCATCGATACCAGCCATCCGATCAGCGCGGATTTTACCGGGTCGAAGAACATGGTGACGTACGCAATGATGAAGCTGACGGCGCTCAGAAAATGCAATGACTGGTTGATGCGGCTGTGGTGGTAATAACGGTGATCGTCCCACCGTTGAGTCTTCAGTTCCGCCAAAAAACTTTGCATGGGGATTCCTTGAGTAAGTGCGACATAAACTTCGCTATGAAGCAAATATAGGATTTTCATTACAGCGCGATGACACGGGGCACTCCGAAGGCGACTTTGACGCAATACCAGGCACCGCGTCGTCATCGTATCGTCATCCCCCCGTGCGAATCTCGCGGCATGAGGATCATGATCGTTACGGACGCATGGTTTCCGCAGACCAATGGTGTGGTCAGCACCCTGGCCCAAACCGTCGCGTGGCTGGGCCGCTTCGGTCACGAAGTCAGAACGCTGACGCCGCGCGCCTTTCGCAGCATGGCCTGCCCCACCTATCCCGAGATTCGTCTGTCGCTGTTTCCGTTCAGGAAAGTCGAGAGCGACATCAAGGCATTCGCCCCGCAGGCGCTGCACATTGCCACCGAAGGACCCCTGGGAATCGCCGCACGGCGCGTGTGCTTGCAGCGTGGGCTGCGCTTCACCAGCTCTTATCACACGCAGTTTCCGCAGTACCTGCGGGCGCGGTTTCCCATACCCCTGACGGTATCGTACGCAGCCCTGCGGCGCTTCCACGGCGCGGCTGTGCGCTGCATGGTGAGCACGCCTTCGATGCGGGCCGAGCTCAAGTCGCGCGGTTTTGAGAACCTGGCAACCTGGCGGCGCGGAGTGGATACCGAGATCTTCAAACCAAGGCCCAAGAACTTTCTCGACCTGCCGCGCCCGATCGCGGCGTACGTCGGACGCGTCGCCGTTGAAAAGAACATCGGCGCATTCCTGAGCATGCCGTGGCCGGGCAGCAAAATGGTCATCGGCGATGGACCGGAAAGAACGCGGCTGCAAAGCCAGTATCCGGACGCGACATTTACCGGGTACAAGTTTGCGGAAGATCTGGCGCGGCATCTGGCGGCCGCGGACGTCATGGTGTTCCCGAGCCGCACCGATACGTTCGGCCTGGTCAATCTGGAGGCCATGGCCTGCGGCGTTCCGGTCGCTGCCTACCCCGTGACCGGCCCCATCGATGTCATCGAGGATGGAGTCACCGGAGCGCTCGATCCGGACCTTGCCGCTGCGGCAATGCGCGCGCTCAAGATCGATCCGCTGGCGTGCCGGGCGCGGGCGCTGCAATCGGGATGGGATGTGTCGAGCCGCGAATTCGAAAACAACCTGGAGCCCTGCCCCGATGCCGCGGGCCGGCTCGGCCGGGCTCATCCGAAGTTGATCTTGGCCTCGAGATTGGTGCGCGAATCGGCGCTCGACAATGCCTCTTCCAGTTCGATCCGGCCCTCGCGCACCAGATTGTAAAGCGCGCTGTCGAAACTCAACATGCCGCGTTCCGTGCCGGTGCGGATCGCTTCCTTGACGCCGATGACATCGCCTTTCTTGATGAGTTCCGAGATATGCGGGGTATTCACCATGACCTCGGAGGCCGCGATTCGTGTACCGGATTTCCCGAATACCAGGCGCTGCGACAAGATGGCGCGCAGATACTGGGACAGATCCAGGAATATCTGGTTGTGCTGATCGCGCGGAAACATGTTGATGATGCGGTCCAGCGTCTCCGCGCAATTGTTGGCGTGCAGGGTGGCAATGCACAAATGCCCGGTGCCCGCCAGCGCGATTGCCGCCTCCATGGTTTCGCGATCGCGAATTTCGCCGACCAGAATCACGTCCGGCGCCGAGCGCACGGCGCTGCGCAGCGCGCGCGCGAAAGATTTGGTGTCGAGACCGACCTCCCGCTGATTGACGATTGACTTCTTGTTGGTGTGCAGGAACTCGATCGGATCCTCGATGGTCAATATGTGGTCGGAAGAGGTCTCGTTGCGGTAATTGATCATGGCCGCGAGCGTGGTCGATTTGCCCGCGCCGGCGGCGCCGACCATGAGAATCAGGCCGCGCTTCAACATCACCAACTCTTTGTAGATATCGGGCATGCCGAGATCTTCCAGTTTGGGCATGTCAGCGGTGATGTAGCGCAGCACCATCGCAGGATAGCCGCGCTGATAGAACACGTTGACACGGAAGCGGCCAAGTCCGAGCTCGGAAATCGCGAAATCGATCTCCAGGTCATCATTGAAATGTTCGATCTGATCCTGCGTCATCAATCCCAAGGCCGCCTGGCGCACGGTCTCAGGCGTCAGTATCTGTTTGTTGACGGGAAAGATCTTGCCTTCGATCTTGATCTTGACGGGTGCATTGCAGGTGAAAAAAAGATCCGATGCCTTCTTCTCGACCATCAGTTTGAACAGCGGCTTGGTGTTCATCACCTGAGCCGGAAGATCGGCTGGCACGCTCATGGACTAAAACACCTGTCCTGCTTCTTCCTCGACGATTTGCAGCGATTGACCGCCCTGCTCGGGATTCTTCATCTCGCGCTTGCTCTCCAGTTTCACCCGCAGCCGCAGTTCGTTCTTGGAATCCGCGTTGCGCAGAGCGTCTTCGTAGGAAATCAATCCCTGCTCATACAGTTCGAACAGCGCCTGGTCGAAGGTCTTCATCCCGAGGCGATTCGAGCGCGACATCACGTCCTTGATCTTTGCGACCTCGCCCTTGAAGATCAAATCGGAAATCAGCGGCGATGCCAGCATGATTTCCATGGCCGCGATCCGGCCGGTCCCCGCTTCGCGCGGAATCAAGCGCTGTGAAATCAGGGCGCGGATGTTCAGCGACAGGTCCATGAGCAGCTGCTCACGCCGCTCCTCGGGGAAGAAATTGATGATGCGGTCGAGCGCCTGATTCGAGCTGTTGGCGTGCAGGGTAGCCAGAACCAAGTGGCCGGTTTCGGCAAATTGAATGCCGTATTCCATGGTTTCGCGGTCGCGGATTTCGCCGATGAGAATGACGTCAGGCGCCTGGCGCAAGGTGTTCTTCAGCGCCAAATGCCAGCTCTCGCAGTCGACGCCGACTTCGCGATGCGTGACCACGCAGCCCTTGTGGGCATGCACGTACTCCACCGGATCTTCGATCGTGACGATATGGCCGCGGGTCTTTTCGTTGCGGAAGCCCACCATCGCCGCCAGCGACGTGGATTTGCCGGAGCCGGTGCCGCCCACCAGAATCACAAAGCCGCGCTTGGAAAGCACCACTTCCTTCAGCACCGGCGGCAGTTCGAGTTCCTCGAGAGTCGGGATCTTGGCGTTGATGGTACGCAGCACGGCGCCGGTGTGGCCCTGCTGTATGAAGGCGCTGACGCGGAAGCGCCCGATGCCGGGCGGCGCAATCGCGAAATTGCACTCCTTGGTTCCATCGAATTCCTTGGTTTGCCGGTCGTTCATGATGGCGCGCACCATGCCGGCGCTCTGCTCGGGACTCAAGGAGCGGTCGGACTGCGGCCTGATTTCTCCGTCGACCTTGATCGCCGGCGGGAAGCCCGCGGTGATGAAGAGGTCGGAGCCTTTCTTCTCGACCATGCGGCGCAGCAGATCCTGCATCAGCCGTATGGCTTGTTCGCGTTCCATTTAGATGCTGTCCTTGTTTTGCGCCTTGTACTTCGCCTCTTCGCGGCTGACCACGCCTTTTTGCACCAATTCGGTCAGGCATTGATCGAGGGTTTGCATGCCCTGACCCTGGCCGGTCTGAATGGCCGAATACATCTGGGCTATCTTACCTTCGCGAATCAAGTTGCGTATCGCCGGAGTGCCGATCATGATTTCGTGCGCTGCAATACGGCCGCCGCCGACGCGCTTCATCAAGGTCTGCGAGATCACGGCCCTCAAGCTTTCCGAGAGCATGGCCCGGACCATGTCCTTTTCGGCCGCCGGAAACACATCGACGATGCGATCGATGGTCTTGGCGGCAGAACTCGTGTGCAGGGTGCCGAACACCAGATGCCCGGTCTCCGCCGCGGTCAGCGCCAAGCGGATGGTTTCCAAGTCGCGCATTTCGCCGACCAGCACCACGTCCGGGTCTTCGCGCAGCGCCGAGCGCAGCGCCTCGCTGAAGCCCAGGGTATCGCGATGTACTTCGCGCTGATTGACCAGACATCGCTTGCTTTCGTGCACGAACTCGATCGGATCTTCGATGGTTATAATGTGATCCGGGCGGTTGTCGTTGCAGTGATTGACCATGCCCGCGAGTGTGGTCGACTTGCCCGATCCGGTCGGCCCGGTGACCAGGACGAGGCCGCGGGGGAGCATGCATAAATCCTTGAAGGTTTTAGGGGCGTTCAGTTCGTCCAAGGACAGAATGGTGGACGGGATGTTGCGGAACACCGCCCCTGCGCCGCGATTCTGGTTGAAGGCGTTGACGCGAAAGCGCGCGAGCTTGGGAATCTCGAACGAGAAGTCGGTCTCGAAGAACTCTTCAAAAGCCTTGCGCTGCTTGTCGTTCATGATGTCGTACACCATGCTGTGCACTTCCTTGTGCATCAGGGCCGGCATGTTTACGCGTTTCATGTCGCCATCCACGCGGATCATCGGCGGTACGCCAGCCGACAGATGCAAGTCCGACGCATTGTTCTTCACCGCAAAGGCGAGAAGCTGCGCGATATCAACCGCCATTTACGGCTCCTAATTCGACTGGTTCAGGCCACAAACAGTATATAAGAGGGTGTTGTCACCCAATATGTTAATTGATCCGCAGAATTTGACGGTTCATGTGAACCATGTCCGGTCTCGGATACATCAAGCAGCCCTTGCCGCAGGAAGGGACCCAGGCTCGGTCACCCTGGTCGCCGTCACCAAGGCAAAGACTGCCGAAGAGACACGGTCGGCCGCCACCGCCGGCGTCACGGATTTTGGCGAAAATTACGTCCAGGAGGCATTTGCCAAAATGGACCGGCTCGCCGACCTGAAGCTCTTCTGGCACTTTATCGGCCACATCCAGTCCAACAAGACCCGCGCCATCGCCGAACGCTTCGATTGGGTACACAGCGTCGATCGCTTAGGCGTCGCCCGGAGGTTGTCCGATCAGCGGCCTTTTCACGCCCCGCCGCTCAATCTCTGCATTCAAGTCGCGCTGGTGCCGGAGCCCTCCAAGGGCGGCGTCGCGCCTGAAGCACTGGCAGCGCTCGCAGCCGGGATAGCCGGGCTGCCCAGGGTGCGGCTGCGCGGCCTGATGTGCGTGCCGCCGCCGCAGCCGAACAGCCATGCCGAACGCGCGGTGTTCGCGCGTCTGAGAAATCTGCTCGAGGATCTCAAGGCCGGCGGCCTCAACCTCGATACACTCTCAATGGGAATGAGCGCGGATTTCGAATCCGCCATCGCCGAAGGCGCGACGCTGGTGCGAATCGGCACGGCGCTTTTCGGCAGCCGCTGAGGAATACATATGCCCTTGAACAACATACGCAGGCTCGCATTCATCGGCGGCGGCAACATGGCCGCCGCGCTGATCAGCGGCCTGATCAAGCGCGGCATGTCCCCCGGGCGGCTGGCGGTTGCCGATCCCAACCAGGATCAGCTGCAGCGGCTGGTGCGCGACTTTGGCATCGAGGCGGCGGCCGACAATGCGAGTGCGGTGCAGGGGGCGGAGGCGGTGATACTCGCCGTCAAGCCGCAACTGCTGCGCGGGGTGGCCGTAGCGCTGGCGCCGCATCTTCAGGGAGAGCCTCTGGTGATATCGGTGGCGGCGGGCATCCCGCATGCCGCGCTGGTGCGCTGGTTCGGGCCGCAGATTCCAGTGATTCGCACCATGCCGAACCGGCCGGCGTTGAACGGCTTCGGCGCCACCGGATTGTACGCGCCCGCCGCGGTGGGCACTGCTTGCCGCTCATTGGCGGAGGATCTCATGGCCGCCGTCGGCGCCACCGTGTGGGTGCAGCACGAGTCGCAAATGGATACCGTCACCGCCCTGTCCGGCAGCGGTCCGGCGTATTTTTTCCTGTTCATGGAGGCGCTCGAGGCTGCGGCGCACGCGCGCGGCCTGCCAGCCGAGATTGCACATCGATTGACTCTGGAAACCGCGTTCGGGGCGGCGCAAATGGCGCGCCAGTCGAGCGAACCCCTGGCCATGCTGCGCGAGCAGGTCACCTCGAAAGGCGGCACGACCGCGGCAGCGCTCGAGGTCCTCAACGCCGCCGGGCTTCGTGCTATCGTCGCGCAGGCGGTGGCCGCAGCCGACCGCCGTTCAGCCGAACTCGCCGACGAATTTGGCGTTCCTTAATACCTATGCATTGATCCGATATGGACGCGATCAGATACATCGTCGATACATTGCTGTGGCTGTTGACGCTTGCTTTCGTGCTGCGGCTGTTGTTTCAGCTGGTGCGGGCCGATTTCCGCGACCCGATCGCCGATGCCATCGTGCGGGTGACGAATTGGCTGATTATGCCCTTGCGGCGGCTGATGCCGCCCATCGGCAAGGTCGACACCGCCACCGTGGTCGCGGTGCTATTGGCCGCCGGGTTGCGCACTTTCGTCAGCATGGCGATGGCCGGCGCGGGCGCCGGCGACCTGATCCTGTTTCTGCGCATCGCGCTCCTCGGCCTGGCGGACATGGTGCTGCGCATCTATCTGTTCGCGATGCTGCTGTACTGGCTGATCGGCTTTATGTCGCCCGGCGGCTATGCGCCGGGGATGCGCTTGCTTGCACAGCTGTGCGAGCCGATCTTGAAACGCGTGCGCAGGATCATCCCGCCCATCGGACAAATTGATTTTTCCTTCCTGTGGGTGTCGATTGCGATCGGCGCATTGCTTGTGTTACTCCGTTGAACATCGCCTCGTACATGCCTGATATCACAGTGAACGAAGCAACTGGTCGCGATGCAATCGGGCGCTCGCGGGCGCGGAAACACTGAAAAACCAGCGCGAATTGCATCTGCGATAAAAATATTTTTTTTCGTTTGCGCTAAACATCGGCTTTTTTCTATGTTATTTTCGGCGCCGAGTTGAAAATTGTGCGAATTTTAATTCCCCTGTTGGGCAATTACTGTCCGCGTTCGCAAACATAAGTAGGAGATTCAAAATGGCGAAAAAGAATGCAGCACCGACCAAGTCTGAAATTCTCGCTAGCATTTCGAAGGAAACAGAGCTCTCTAAGAAGCAGGTCGGAGCCGTGTTTGACTCGCTTGGCGGCACGATTAAAAAGAGTCTGCGCAGCCACGGCCTGTTCACCTTGCCCGGTCTTCTGAAGATGAAGGTCGTGAAGAAGCCGGCCACCAAGGCGCGCGAGGGCATCAATCCGTTCAATGGCGAAAAGATGATGTTCAAAGCGAAGCCGGCCAGCAAGAAAGTGCGCATTGCCGCGCTGAAGACGCTCAAGGAATTCGTGAACTGATCTTTTCTCAGGCTCTTAGGAGCGGCTGAGGGGGCTCAGTCGCTCCGGATCGCACCATTCACGGCATCGCGCAGCTCTTGCAGATGGCCGTGGAAAAAGTGGCCGACCCCGGGTAGGACGATGAGGCGCGGCGCAGGATTCAAGGCCCTGGCCCAGGCGATGACGGCCTTCGGGTCCACGACGTCGTCGGCGTCACCCTGCACGATCAGCCAGGGGCAGTCCGGGACGCCAGCGGTGTGGGCGCCGAAAAGCCCGATCGCCGGCGCCACCGTGATCAGGCGCGACGTCGTGCGCTTAAGCGCCAGCCGCAGCGCCACATAGCCGCCGAACGAAAATCCCGCGACAACCAGCGTTTTGCCGGGCCAGCGCTCTGCTCCCCACGAGGCCACCGCGTCGGCGTCCGCAAGTTCTCCGACGCCTTGATCGTAGGCCCCGGCGCTTAGCATGACGCCGCGAAAATTGAAGCGCAGCGTTGCCACGCCGGCGTCGTGCAAAGCCCGCGCCAGCGTCGTCACGACCTTGTTTTCCATGGTGCCGCCGTACAGCGGATGCGGATGGCAAATCACCGCGTAATTCGGCCCGGAAACCGCGGCCTCCTCGACTATTGCCTCCAGAGCGCCGGCGGGACCCGCGATGCGAAAACGTTCATTCAATCGCGATCAGATCGACATCGAAGACCAAGGTGGCGCCAGGGGGGATGACGCCGCCCGCACCGTTGTCGCCGTAGGCAAGATCCGGCGGAATGATGAGCCGGCGACTCTCGCCGACCTTCATTCCGGCTACGCCCTGATCCCAGCCCTTGATGACCGAACCTGTGCCGAGCGGAAATTTGAACGCCCGGCCGGCGCTTCGCGAGCTGTCGAATTGTTTGCCTTTGTTGTCGGTTGCGGATGCCTCGTACAACCATCCGGTGTACTCCACGACCGCGATTTGTCCGCCGGCCACCGCTGCGCCGTCGCCCGGCTTGAGCGTTACCGACTGCAACGCGGTTATCGCGCTGCTGTGCGCAGGCGCGGCATTGCCGGCCGGCGCAGGCGGCGCATCGGGCTTGCCGGTGCACGCCGCGAGCAGCACCAGGAGTACAACGGAACTGATCTTTGGAAAGTTCATGGATGCCATGGCCGGCATCTTAAAGGATTTCAGCGGTGCTGTTTCAACCAGCTGTGCGCAGCAGCGCCGCGCACAGGGCGCAAGCTGCGAGGTTGCCGGCGACGCTCAATCCGCTGAAGCCCATTGCATACAGGCGCAGGGTACTGAAGGCATCGTCTACCTCGTCAACCGCTTGTAACATCCACTCCATTCCCGGGCAGTTTAAGTGGCCACCTAAGCTGTAACCGTGAGTGCCATCACACCCTAGAAATGGTGCTTCGCGCACGGCGGAGTGCGGCTTGCTAAGGCGACGGTGGCTGCGTAGGCTCTGCGTACATGCAGCGCATTCTCGTCCTGAATCCCAAGGGCGGTTCGGGTAAAACGACGATAGCCACCAATCTCGCCAGTTATTTCGCGAGCCAGGGCGACCGTCCGCTGTTGTCGGATAGCGACCCGCAGGCCTCCAGCACCCGCTGGCTCAAGAAACGCAAACCCGATCAGGCTTTCATACATGGCGTCGCGGCATTCGAGCGCAACTCGCGCATGACCCGCGCCTGGCAAATGCGCATTCCGCCCGATGCCGCCCACGTCGTGGTGGATACGCCGGCCGCCGTGCTGGCGCAGGATATGCCCGATATGACCAAGAACGCCGACGCGATCATCGTGCCGGTGCTGCCTTCCGACATCGATATTCACGCCTGCTCGAAATGCATTGCCGACCTGCTGCTGATCGCCAAAGTGCGCCGCGATGAATATCGCATCGGCGTGGTCGCCAATCGCGTCAGGCGCAATACGGTGATTTACCAGTCGCTGATGCGTTTTCTCGAGAGTCTGCGGATTCCGGTGATCGCCACCCTGCGCGATTCGCAGAACTATGTGCGCGCCGCCGAACAGGGCGTGGGCGTGCACGAAATGAAGCGCTATGTGGTGGAACAGGACCTTGCGGATTGGGAACCGCTGCTGGCGTGGCTCAAGGCCAAAGAGGGTGCGCTGCGTCCGAGTGAAGGCATCAATCCATTGCCCGAGACCGCCTGATCAATCCCGGGCTGCGGGCGATCGGCGCTTATTTTTTCTCGTCGAAGTTACCGCGCGCTTTTTCCGCCCAGTTCTTGTAGCTGTGCCAATTGTAGAGACTGTTGGTGATCGCCGAGTGGCGGCCGCCAGGCTTGCCGGCCGCCGAATCGGCGCGCGGAGCCCTGCGGTCCACTCCGGTATATCGACTCTGATTTTTGACGTCGCTCATCTCGTGTGCCTCTGTCGCTGTGAAGGACAGTAAGTGTCGCGCCCGCTCTTAGGCAGGAACTGTGTCACGGCAAGCCGGCGCTGTCGTGTAACGGCGACAACATTGCGATGCGCATCTCAGAGACCGGTGCGGTAAGTTAAATGGACTTATTCTGAGGCAGCGCGCCAGGCATCAAACAGGGGCTTGAGATCCTCGAGCGAGGACTCCAGTGCGGCGGGCAACAGAGTGGTATAGGAGTCGAGCAGCGCGATGGCATTGCGCGCAGGATCGGTGCGCGTTGCCGCCCCCAAGCGGCGCGCCATGTCGCGATTCACCACGTGCAGATTTTCATACAGCTTCTCGAGCGCCGCGAATCCTTGAGCCCCGCCCGCGCCCACCAATGCGCGCGCCAGCAGGAACATGCACACGCTCCGATACACAGTTTCGGCCTCGCTGGCGAAAGGCAGATGGAACCGCGCCATGGGCCGCAGCCGGTCGGTCCAAGGGCAGCCGGAGGTCGCCATGATCAATCCAAGCACTGAACTCATCGCCTGCTGTGCGCTCAATTCCGCATGAATGGTGCGTTCCGCCTGAATCACCGTCACTCCGACGGTGTCGAATGAGACCAATGCCTTGAGCGACTCGACCGCCGGCGCCATGTGCAATGCGGCGGGACAATGCGGATGTTCGGCCGGGCTCAACGGGCAATTCGCGCATTGGCTGAACTTCAATTCGGTCCAGAACGGGGGATCGGCCGGCGCCGCATTCGCCAGGCGGAAGTCGGCGGCATTGAAATTAAGATCCAGAAGTTTCTGTGAGCCGTCCGGCAGGTCGAATCGATAGCGAATTCGCAGTGGCCGCTTCATGCCACTAGTCGGTAGCACGGCTGGTATTCGGCGCCGGTGATTTTCATGCGCCCCTGGGCCACGAATGAGCGCAGCAGCTTGTCGAGCGGCTCCATGATCGACGCTTCGCCCGCAAGTTCGTAGGGACCGTAGCGTTCGATCGCCTCGACGCCGTATTCCTTGATGTTGCCGGCGACGATCCCGGAGAACGCGCGCCGCAAATCGGCGGCGCGCTCATGCACCGGCTGATCCTTCGACAGGCGCAGTGCGCGCATCGAGGCATGCGTGACTTCGAACGGGCGTTGGAATTCCAGAGGGATTTTCAACAGCCAGTTGAAGCCGTAGGAATCGCTGGCCTGGCGCCGATAGTCTCTAACGCCGGCCAGTCCCTGCACCATGGCCCGCGCCACGCCGGCCGGATCGTCAATGATCACCTGGTAGCGGGATTGCGCGACGCGGCCCAGCGTTGCGCCGATGAAGCGGTGAATCTGCTCGAAGTACTCGGCGCTGTCAGCGGGCCCCGTGAATACCACCGGGAACGGCAGCGCCTGATTGGCCGGGTCGAGCAATATCCCGAGCAGATACAGGATCTCTTCGGCGGTGCCGGCGCCGCCCGGAAAGATCACGATGCCGTGGCCGAGGCGCACGAAGGCTTCGAGCCGCTTTTCGATGTCCGGCATGATGACCAATTGACTGACGATCGGATTGGGCGGCTCGGCGGCGATGATGCCGGGTTCGGTGATGCCCAGGTAGCGCCCGTCCTTGATGCGCTGTTTCGAGTGGCCGATGGTGGCTCCCTTCATGGGACCCTTCATGGCACCGGGTCCGCAGCCCGTGCACACGTCGAGACTGCGCAGCCCCAGTTCATAGCCTACTTTCTTGGTGTAATCGTACTCGAAGCGACGGATGGAATGACCGCCCCAGCAAACCACCAGATTTGGCCGCACCTGCAGTTCCAATACGCGGGCATTTCGCAGGATGTGAAACACCGCGTTGGTGATGCTGGCTGAGGAATCCAGGTCGAAGCGCCCGCTTTCCATGATTTCGTTGGAGATGAACACCACGTCGCGCAGCACCGCAAACAGGTGATCCTTCAAGCCCCTGATCATGACCCCGTCGACGAAGGCGGCCGCGGGCGCATTCTTGATTTCGAGCTTGATGCCCCATGCCTGCGGCACGATGCGCAGATCGAAATCACGGTACTTCTCGAATATCAATCGCGCATCGTCGATCTCACTGCCGGAATTGAGCACGGCAAGCGCGCACTTGCGAAACAAGGGATACAGACCGCCCTGGCCGGAATCGAGGAGCTTGGCGATTTCCTGCTGCGACAGATGCTCCAAGCTGCCTTTGGGGGCGACCCGCGCATCGACCATCTCAGACGATAGAATCGAGGTTTCCACGCAGCACCTGTTTTTATGGGTAGATATCGATCGGAATATTGTCCTGCGTGCGCATCCATACTTCGACCATGTCGGAATTCGACAGCGCGATGCAGCCATCGGTCCAGTCGTTCGACGCATAGTACGCCGACGGATGTTTCGGCGCGTTCGGAAATCCGTGGATCATGATGGCGCCGCCCGGAGCCCAGCCATTCTTGTGCGCGCGTTGCTCGTCTTCCTTGTTCGGGTAGGAAACTTGAATGGCAAGAAAGAATTCGCTGCGGATATTGCGCCGCGCCAGAAAGTACCGGCCTTCCGGAGTTCTGAAATCCCGCTCGCGTTCTTTTTGTCCTACAGGGCTCAAGCCCAGCGCCACCCTGTATTCGCCCACCAGCCGGCTGCCGCTGTACAGGTACAATTTGTGTTCCGCTTTGTGCACGACCACCCGGTCGGCGACGGCGATGTCCTCGGCTGCGTGGGCTTTCCAAGACGCGGCCGACGCACAAATCGCCAAAACCACGAGCATCGAGAGGATTTTCGCCGAAAAGGGGCCGGATCGCATGGTCATCCGACAAAGTATAGCAAGGAGCTGTAACTCAATAATCGGCTCTGGCTCACGTCCTTAGTATACTTTGCACATGAGAGTGCGCTGGATCGCCGTTGTCTTACTCCTCGAGCTGCTGGCCGGCTGTGCCTCGGAATCGGCCAGCAAACCGGTCGAGTACCTGGACCCGCGCACGGCCATGACCGTCGCGTCGCTCAAGCAGCCGATCGAGTTGGTTCCGAGCGGCAGCTCTGCGGGAATTGTAATTTTTGGCAAGCGCACGAGTTTTGCCTATCTGGGGCCGGTGGAGTGGGATCGAAGCGGCACCTATGCGTACGGATTGTGGATACACATTGCGCCGGGGAATGATCGGCCCATGGCCGATATCCGCGCCCCAGCGTCGCTCACACTCATCCTCGACGGCGGCCCGCAGGTACTGCAGCCGATCGATGCACCTCCGCTCGGGCAGGGCGCCTATCAGCCGGTTGCCTCGTGGGGCCAAACCAGCTATTTCAAGCTCACCGAGGAAATGCTCAGGCTCATGGCCGGGAGCCTTAAGCTGCAACTCGACGCCCGCGCCGCCGACGGCTCCATCGTGAGCTTCGTGCCCGGCAACGACACGCGTCCGGCTTTGAGCGAATATCTGCGCGCCCGCGGCATCACTGCCGATTGATGGTTTCGAGCCGCGGCAGCGCGATCGTCGTCCCCGGGCGAACGTCGTTGAAATCCACGCCGGGGTTGTACTCGGCGACCAGCCAAATCGGCAGCTCTGAGCGCTGCTGCGCGATGATCCATAGAGATTCGCCGCGCTTCACCGTGTAGGTGTCGGTGCCGGAAATCCGATGGGTGGCAAAAAAAGCATCCTGCAGCTGCCGGTGATAGGCGCGCCGCGTCGTTTCAAACTGCGCCGCGCTCACCCTGGACAGGTCGAGTTTCACTTTGTGGCCGAGCGTCACCATGGCGTTCTTGTGCAGCCTGTTCAACCGCAGCAGTGCCTGCGCACTGATCTTCGACCAATCGGCGTAATGTCCGAGGGTTTCCTCTGCTTGCACAACCACGGTATTGTCCGCGCCGACGCTGTAGTCGGTGATCTCCGGACCGACGGTCGGGGCGGTGGCCGGCAATAACGCCGCGCTGTCGGCCTGCCGCTCCGAGACCGGCTCGTTCGGCGGCGCCGGCAGGCTCGCGATCAGGGAGTCCGGCGGCGACAGCCTCGCGACCATGGATTCCGGCGACGGTGGCGGCAAGGTTCCGATGAAGGACTCCGACGGCAACCGGGGCGACGCGGATGGCGCAGTTGCGGACGCATCGGCGACGGCCGGCGCCGCGGGCGCTGCGGGCACTGCGGGCGGCTCGGCCGCGGCGGGCGCTGCAGCCGTCACGGACACGCCAGCGGCATTCTCGGCGGGTGTGCTCGCCACGGACACGCCAGCGGCATTCTCGGCGGGTGTGCTCGCCACGGACACACCCCCGGCAAGCTCGGCGCGCGACGCCGGCATCGGTATGCGCACGATGTCGCCGCGCGCCAATTCGTGGGCACCGCTCCAGCCATTCGTCGCGAGCAATCGGGTCAGGGTCACGCCACTCGCCGCAGCAATGCCCGCCAGCGTCTCACCGCGCCGCATGCGGTGCTTGCCGTCATTTCTCTGCACCACGTAGCGCTGCGTCGCCGGCAGCCGCCCCCAGGCGGCGGAAATTTCCGATTGCTGCGGCGTGCCCGGCAACCGCAACGCATAGCCGCGGGGCACGAAACGCTGCCCATTCCAAATCGGCGGGCGCAGCGCCGGATTCAATACGCGCAATGCGCCGATATCGGCCTTGAATGCCCTCGCAAGGGCATCGACGGGAATGTAGTCGGGCACCGCCACCAAGGTGCTGGTGGTTTCGGGAAGATGGGTCAGCGGCCCGAAATATTTTTCCGCGCTGCGGTCGACCTCGAGCGCCGCCAGGAACGCGACATAGAAATTCCGCGAGGCGAAGCCGAACGTCGATCCTTGATAGCGCTTGACGATTACCGCGATGTTGTCGGTGGCCAATTCATCTTGCGCGCGCCGCAAACCGCCCGGACCGTGATTGTAGGCGGTAACCGCCAGCGGCCAGCTGCCGAGCAACCGGAAGTTATAGAGCATCAAATTCGCCGCCGCTTCGGTTGCGCGGTAAGGATCCAAGCGTTCATCCACCAGGCTGTCGACGCGCATGTAGCGCCTGGCGGTGGAAGGCATGAACTGCCACAGACCCGCGGCGCCCACCCGCGAGTAGGCGGCCGGATTGAAGGACGATTCGACGTGCGGCAGCGCGCCTATTTCCGCGGGCACGCCCCGTTCCGCGAGGACCCGCGAGATGCTGGCCTCATAGGCCTGCGCGCGAATCAACCCTTCGTGAAAGCGGTCGGCCTGCCCGAGCTGAAAGCGGATCCGCGGGATGGCATCGCGAAATTGCGACGGCGTGGGCTTCTCGCCGAACGCGTGCAGGATGCGCCGCTCGTGCGCGTTCAAGTTTTCCGTGGCGCCGGCCGCGAAGCGCCGCAGCAGGTCCGCATAGCGAGCCTTGCTCTGCGCCACCCGGCGCTCGCGCTGCGCCGGGGAATCCGCCGGATCGAAGCGCAGCACTTCGTAAACCAGCTTGAGATTCCAGTCATCGTGCAGCAATCCCTGATCGGTGGTGACCTCGGCGTACACCCTTATCCAAAAGCGCACGTCCGGTTCAAGCTCCGCAGGGTGAACGAAGGGATCCGCTGCAGCGGCGCCGCTGGCGATCGAAACCAGCAGGGGCGCGAGTAGCAGCGTGCACAACGCGGCTCGAACCTTAAGAGCCACCGGCCGCAGGCGCAAAATGCGCGACTCATTCTCAAACAAAATCAAGGGCCCCGACATAGGCCGACACCATACGCGAAATCTCAAGCAGCGACGCCCTCGGGATTGTAAGATCGATGCGCACAAATAAAAATCACACTTCGCACGAAGGGTTCTTCAGGAGTCTTCACATGCTGATCGCGACAGTCCGGATTACATGCGCGGCCGTGCTGCTTGTCTGTCCTGTCATGGCGGCGGCGCCGGCGGCGCCGCAGCTGCCCACCATTACGGCAAACTCGTTTCGCTGCGTCACGCAGATGACGCACGTCCGGCACTATTATGTGGACAATCTGGCCGGAAATCTTGCGGGGACCGTTCGCGCGGCGGAATCGACCACCGGCGAACCCTATCCCGTGGGTTCGGTGCTGCAGCTCGTGCCCACCGAGGTGATGGTGAAGCGCGAAAAGGGCTTCAACGCCGCCACGCACGACTGGGAATTCTTCGAACTCGACGTGTCCGCGGATGGTTCGAAGATACGCACCCGCGGATTTGCCGAGGTCGTCAACCGCTTCGGCGGCAACTGCTTCGCATGCCACATCAAAGCTCAGCCGCAGTGGGATCTGATTTGCGACAACAGCCACGGCTGCGATCCCATTCCGCTCACGCGCGCGATGACCGGTGCGCTGTCGCGCACCGACCCGAGGTGCAAAAATTCAAGCCCGCCGAGCCCGGAGGACGCCGCGGCGCTCGCGCAGCTCGGCGCGCTGATGAAGGCGGGTGCGGCGGGCGCGGCCAAGAAGTGACGCGCAGCAACGGCGCTTAGACTAGCCTGCGCCGGCCGCGTTCGCGCTATTGGCGGGCCGGAACATCAGGCCGAAGATTAGTAACACGCACAAAGCTGCGGTTGCGGGGACCAGCCACGTGGCGTGCCAGTCATGCCGTATCTCCAGGCATGAATGCAGCGCTGCCGCGGCGGCGCTGCACTCCGGATTTTGCATGGCGTAGCGATTCACGACGGCGCCCGAGACGAACGCGCCGACGAAGTACCCCAGACCGTTGGTTACGAAATTGATCAGCCCCTGCGCGGCGGCGCGTATTTCTTCCCCGGCACGCTGATCCGTGTATACCTGCCCGCTCACGAAGAAAAAATCGTAGCAGACGCCGTGCAGCAGAATGCCGGCGTAGATCAGCGGCATTGCGCTTCCCGCATTGCCGTTGGCGAAGGCGAAATATCTCAAGGACCACGCCAGCATGCCGACCAGCATGATGGCCTTGATGCCGAATTTGCGCAGCGCGGTTGCCAGAACGAGCATGAAGGCAACTTCCGAGATCTGCCCGAAGGTCTGGATGAATGCCGCCTCCGGCACATTGATTTCGTTGAGAAACGGATTGGCGAAGGTGTAGTAGAACTGCAGCGGAATGCACAGCAGGAACGAGCCGATCACAAAAACCAGGAAGTCGCGTTTCTTCAGCAGCTGCAGCGCTTCCAATCCTGCGGCAGCGCGCAAGTTGAACGGCGCATTGGCGGCCTTAGGCGGCGTATGCGGCAGGCACAGCGCGTACGCCGCCATCAAAACCGACGCCCCGGAGGCGATCTTGAGCGGCAACACCTGCGCATCGGCGTGCAGGGTTTTGCCCACGAGAACGCCTGCAGCTATCCAGCCAAGCGTGCCCAGCACGCGCACAAAGGGAAAATTGCTGGATTCCTTGAGGTGATGGAAGGCTATGGAATTCGTCAACGACAGCGTCGGCATGTAGCACAGGGCATACAGGATGAGCAGCGGATAGAACTTCGCAAACGCGGTCTGACTGGACACCGCCCACATGAGAGCGGCGCCGGTGAGGTGCAGCGCCGCCAGCAGTTTTTCGCTCGCGAACCAGCGATCGGCGATGATTCCAATAAAGAACGGCGACAGCAACGCGCCGATGGCGGTCGCGCCATAAGCGAGGCCGATCTGCGAATCGCTGAAATGCAGGGTGTGACCGAGGTAGGTGCCCATGGTCACGAACCACACGCCCCAGATGAAGTACTGCAGAAACATCATCAGCGCCAGGCGCGCCTGGGTCATGGCAGCTCGCGGATCCGGATGCTACGCAGCGCCAGGCTGCCGGAGTGATCCCCTTGAATGCCGATGAAGCCCTTCTTCGCCAGCCCGTAGTTCGGGTACTTCGAGAATTTGCTGGCGGCAACCTTGGCAGTCCAGTCGGGGCTTTGCAAATCGTAAGCCACGACCAGTTGCCCATTCATCCAGTGCTCAACGCGGGTGCCGGACACGACAATTCGCGCCGTGTTCCATTCACCGAAAGGCTTGACGACGCCCGCCGGCGCTGCGTAAAGGGCGTACGCGGAGCCCGCGCTGGTGAGGCGGTTGCGGCCGTCGGCTGCGTTCGCGTCGTCGAGCAGTTGATATTCCGGCGCGCTCCAGTAAATATGATCGTATTCGCGGGTGCCGCGGTAGAAGATTCCGCTGTTGCCCGCCTTGCCGATCTTCCATTCCAGTTCAAGTTCGAAGTTGCCGAATTGCGCGCGAGTCACGAGGTCATCGACGCTGCCCTCCTTCGCAAGCGTGCCGTCCACGACATGCCAGCCGTCGGGCATCGCCTCCGAGCGCCAGCCGCGGAAGCTGTCATTCATCTTGCCGTCGAACAGCATGTGCCATTTTGCCGCAGGCGCGGCCGCCGGTGTACCCGTGTCTTTGGCCGGCCACGCCGGTGCGGTCACGGCGGCGGCAATGGCGAGAAGCGCGATCATGATAGTTCTGGTGTGCATGCTTGATCCTTCGCCTTAAGCCGGTGGTTTCCACGTGCCGCGCGCCACCGCCGGCACGAACGAGTCGAGATCCGGCGGCGGAAAGTCGAGCGTCCTGCCTTGTTCGGCGCTTTGATAGGCGGCCATCAGCAGTTTGACCACTTCGAGTCCATCCTCGAAGTCGAGTCGCGGAGTTTCCTTGCCGAGAAAGGCGCGCACGAAATGCCGGTCCTCATTGGTATAGCCGTAAGCGGCTGCCTCGTCGGCGACCACCGGCATCAATCCCACCTCCGCGTTCTGCTTCTCGATCAGATCCTCGCCGGCGGCGCCGCGCACCTCGCGTGAAAAGAACAGCTTCAGGCCGCTGTCCAGCGTGTTCCACGACATCGAGTACTCCGGCCCCAGCAGTTCCGCCGACAGGCGCAGCCCGGCGCCGACGAAACTCCACGATGCCGAGGCCTCGCCGATCAACCTCTGGCCGTTGTCGGTCTCGAATTCCACCATCAGGCTCGCAAAGTCCTCGGACGGATGTTTGGCGTAATCGACCTCGGGGCCGAAAGTCTTGGTGAGCTGGCTGACGTACGGCGGACGGGTCCATTTGAGGCTGGCAATGTGCGCGGTAATCCGCCGCGGACGCACCGAGGAGCGCGGTGCGCCGGGTTGGGTGAGCAGGTGCCTGACCAGGAGTACCGAGTGGCACATCATGTCGTTCAGCACGCCGCCACCCTGCAAGTCGCCGCGCCAGAACCACGGAGCATGCGGCCCGCTGTGTTCTTCCGACGCGCGTGCCAGATAGGGCCGGCCGGTGCTCGCCGCGCCGCGCGCCCAGATCCGCGCCCGTCCGGCTTCGATCTGCGGCGCGAACACCTGATTCTCCAGATAGCCGTGCTTGAGGCCGGCGCGCTCGACCAACGCGATCATGTGCTTGGCTTCCGCGACGGTGCGCGCCAGCGGTTTTTCGCAGGCGACCCCAAGCAGCGCGCCGCGGCCGCTCTCGATGGCGCGGACGATTTGTTCCAGATTCTCGAGGCGAGCATGGTTCGGGCCGGTGAGCCACAGCGCATCAATCGAGGGATCGGCCACCATATCCTCGATGCACGCGAACGGCTTCGCGGCGCCGATGTCGAGATGGCGAGCCAGAGCGGCCGCCGACTTGGCATGCTCGGGGTTGGGGCTCCACACGCCGCGCACCTCGGCGTCGCGCACCGCCTGAAAGCCCTGCATGTGAAAACGCGCGTTGAAGCCGCTGCCGACGAATCCCACGCCGAGGCGATCGGGTACCTGTTTTCCCATGGAGCTGCTCATGCGGGTGGAATCAGACCGACTTTGCGAAGCACCTCGGGAGGCGGACCGCTGAATTTCAGGAGCGGGACATTACCGACATACCCCAGATCCTTGCGGCCTTCGGGGCTCGTGTAAAAGCCGCCCGCGGTCAGGTCGCGGTACCGGGCAAAAAATCTGGCCGCTACTGCAAACTGCGGTTGGGCTTTCTTCTCGTAACAGACATCATCGCAGATCGCGTGTTGCGAGGACTCGCCGAGGTCGGCGAATTGCTTGGCGAAGCGCCGCGAGGATTCCGCGTCCATCCACAGCAAGCCTTCCAGTATCAGCGCGCGGTCCTCATGTTGAGCGGGGTAAGGCGCGCTCACCCACTCGTCCAGAAAGTCGACCACCCCGGCGCCGGAGGCGCTTACGCTGTGGGTATCTGCGGGAATGATCGCATCGCACAGCGCGGCAGCGGTGCGGCGCTGCGCCCGTGTAAGGGTGAGCGGCCATAGATCGCCCGGATGATAGATCTTGGTGAGATCGGGGTCGGTTCCGTAACCATGCGCGGTCGGCGCAACCGGAGCTCCTTCGCCGTGCGCAGCAGGCTCCCCCTCGCCGAGTACGCGCCGCGCCAAAAGCGGCATGGCCGCCGAAGCGGCGAGCATCCATTGCAGCGTGCGGCGCCGGTCCATCACAGTTCCTTTCTGCGCATCAAATCGAGAATGCGATCGGCCGAACGCCAAGCCAGGGCCATGATGGTGAGCGTCGGATTCTTGTCCGCATTCGACACGAACACGGCGCCGTCGGTGAGGAATAGATTTTTCACGTCCCAGGTCTGGCACCACTGATTGGTGACCGACCTCTCCTTATCGGCGCCCATGATGGCGCCGCCAACCTCGTGGATGATGAAGCCGCCCGGCGAGATCGCCCTGGCGCCGTCAAGTGTCGGACCATCTTTCACGCGCCCGCCCATGGCCTCGATGATTGCCGCAAAGGTCTTTTGCATATGGGCGGCTTGCCGCGTCTCATGCTGCGACCATTGCCAATGAAAGCGCAGCACGGGTATGCCCCACTTATCCTTCACGGTTGGGTCGATTTCGCAGTATGACTGCTCATTCGGAATCATTTCCCCGCGTCCAGCGAATCCCACGAAGGAGCCATAGTAGCGCCGCGCGTCTTCCTTGAATTTTCTGCCGTAGCTGCCCGCGGTCAGCCATTCGGCGCCTTTCATGGTGCCCACTCCCGGCATCTGCTTGCCGCCGCCCATTTCGATGTGATATCCGCGCGCGAAGTCCAGTTTACCCGCATGCTGTTGCTGATAGAGCCACCACGGTGCATACACGTGTTCACCGCCGGCGCCATCCTCGTTTTGCGGCGGCAACGATTCGAGGAGCGGTATCTGGCCGGACAAGGAGCTGCCCACCGTGTCCATGAGATAGCGCCCCACCTTGCCGCTCGAGTTGGCGAGTCCCTGCGGAAAGCGCGCGCTTTTCGAGTTGAGCAGGATTCTCACGGTTTCGCAGGCGCTCGCGGCAAGCACAACCACGCGTGCAGCCACGCTGTGCACGCTACCGTCGGTTTTGTCGATGAATGTCACGCCCTGCGCCAGGCCGCTGTCGTGGAGCCGCACTTCCCGCACCATGGCATCGGTGAGGATGTGCAGATTACCGGTGGCCGACGCCGGCGGCAGGTGCACCGTGGTCGACTGATAATTCGCCCGAATGGAACAGCCGCGACCGCAGGGTGTGGCCCAGAAACAGGCGGCGCGGCGCTGCATGTCGGCGGCGATGATCTTCTGCGCTTTCAGGTTGCCGGGATGCAGCAGCGCGGGCGCGCGCCGGAAATCGAGCTGCTGCGTGAGCACGGCGCGGTGTACGGCAACGATGGGAATGCCGAGGCGCGCAGCGCGCTGCTGGGTCAATAGATCGCTGACCAGCGGCGCCGGTGGCGGCAGCAGGCAGCCCGATGGAGAGTTCGGCGTATTTTCGAGCCCGTCGGAGGCACCGTAGACGCCGATGAGCATTTCCACCTTATCGTAGTATGGGGCGACATCGTCGTAGGTGATGGGCCAATCCATACCTAAGCCATCGCGGCTGTGGGGCTTGAAATCGTAGGGACCATTGCGCAGCGAGATGCGGCCCCAATGATTGGTACGGCCGCCCAGCATGCGCGCCCGCCACCAATCGAAACGCCCGCCCGGATCTTCCGTGGACCTTACATAGGGCTCGCCCGGGACTGTCCAGCCGCCATCGACGGTTGCATCGTAAAAGCCGAATCTCTTGTCTTCGGTTGAGCCGCCGCGCAATGGCGCTTGGTCGGGAGTTTGGAACATGGGAGTTTCGGATTCGGGCGAGTACTTGCGGCCCGCCTCCAGCATGAGGACCCTGGCCCCTTCCATGCACAGCGTATAGGCACTTTGTCCGCCTGCGGCGCCCGAGCCGACGACGATGACGTCGTAGTTCTTCTGCATCGTCGAAGCGGTGACGAAACTCACGCGTTCATGCTAAAGGCAAGCCGCCCATGATGTCGAGAGGCGAGCGCGCTCGAGCGCTCAAGGCTGGCGCCACGTGGGCGCCGCCGGAATCAGCTTGAGACACGCGATAATACCCACAGCAGCAAATGCAGCGCCGAACACAAATACGGCGGCATGTCCCACGTGGTCCCAAAGCCAGCCGCCGAGCAGGCTCGCAGCGAAACCTGTGATGCCCATGGTCGCGTTGTACCAGCCGATTGCGCTGGCGCGGAGCGAGTCCGACACATAGTCGCTGGCCAGCGCCTTGCCCACGGAGCGAATGATCCCCTGGTACAGGCCATAGAACACGAACAACACGCCGATGAACGCGACGGCGCGGGTCAAAGCGAATCCGAGATAGGTGATGAAAAAGATAGTGATCGACACCACGAGCAGGTTCCTTCTGCCCAACCGGTCCGATAAATATCCCGCCGGGTACGAGATCAGCGCGGCCACCAGGTTGAATCCCGCGTAGATCAGAATGGTGGTCGTCAGCGAAGCGCCGATGTCCTTGGTTTCCAGGATCAGAAAGGCATTGCTGGAATTGCCGATTCCAAACAGCGCCGTCGCCAGCAGGTACTTCCAGTAGGCCCTGGGAAATTTCTCCACCCTGATGCCGATCTTCGCCTTCGCCGTTATCTTGATCGGCTGTTCGTGAACAAAAACCACCATCAGGAAAGCCAGCAATCCGGGAATGACGGCAAGATAGAAGATCAGGCGGATGGGCAGCTGCCACACGATGAGCAGCAGGACCGCGAGCAGCGGACCGAGAAAGGCGCCGGCATTGTCCCCGACCCCCTCCAGGCCGAAAGCCTTGCCCCGATGCGCTTCGTCCACCGACGCGGCGATCAGCGCATCGCGCGGTGCCGAGCGCGTTCCGGCGCCAAACCGATCCAGCAGCCGGCCCCCGAGCACGCCCTGCCAGATTGAAGCAAAGCCCATCAGCGGCTTGCCGAGCGCGGCCAGCAGGTAGCCCACCAGGGCGATTGGCTTTCTCTTTTGCAGCTTGTCGGACAGCGTTCCGGAGAACCCTTGGGTGATGTTCTGGGTCGCGCCGGCGATGCCCTCCACGAGACCGACCACGCTGGCGCTGACATTCAAGGTCTGGGTGAGAAAGATCGGTAAAATCGGTACGATCATTTCCGTGGAAATGTCGGCGAACAGGCTCGATAAGGCGAGCAGAAACGTGTTGCGCGAAAGGCCTGTGAATACTCCTTGCGCCGTTTTCGCCGCCATAGATCCCCTTAGCCGCGAGATTGCGGCAACACGTCAGTATAAACGTCTCGACGGGAATACCGGGCGCTAGGTCGGTGCGTTTCTCAAAGAGGCCACCACCACCTTGCCGTCCTTGACCGGCAATGAGCTGCCCGGATCCGCATCCATGTGCACGTGATGCTCGTGCCCTTTATATTCATAGACCACGTCGAATCCCGCAGGCTCTTCCTTCAGGTCATAAACGGTGTTGCAGCGCTGCTCCGTGGTGGTGTACGTATCCCTCTGCTGGGCGTTCTGCTGGATCTTGTTACCCGCATAGCCGCCGGCAGCCGCGCCGGCGACCGTTGCGAGCGTTTTGCCGCTGCCGCCCCCGACCTGGTGACCCAGAACCCCTCCGACCAGGGCACCCAAGCCGGTGCCTGCCAGTCGATTCTGATCCTGCACCGGTTTCGTGTGCGTAACGGTTTCATCGTGACACTCCTGTCGCGGGATCTTTACCGTCCGCGTCAAGGGTTTGCTGCTGACGACCTTGGCCGAGTGGGCAGTCTCGTACATATGGTAGCCGGCGACAGCACCGCCGGCGGTCGCTACGACCACTCCCGCAATCGCGCCGGTCAAAAAGGACATTTTCATCAACGCTTCCTCATCACTAGCTTCAACGTTTCGCGGCCATGGTGGACCGCGGCCAATAAATAATTATGGCAATCGTGAGGATGAGTGGGCAATGTCGGCGGCCGGCGACATTCAACCGGCCGGGGCTAACGGGCGAGTTGTACTAACCGCACTTGGAGTCGCCGCAATTCAAACAGGTATAGCAACCGTCCAACATCACCACCGCGGCGGTGCTGCACTTGGCGCATAGCTGCGCGCCTTCCGGAAAATGCGACTTAGAGAACGCATCGGCCTGTTTGCTGCGCGCCTCGAACTCCGCGCGCTTCTCGTCGACCATTTTCCGCTGATGCGCGTCCAGTTCGGGTTTCTTGAGCAGTCCGATCGACTGCAGGTGGCGTTCGATCACGTAGCCGAGTTCCGCAATCGTCGACGGCATGAATTTGCCGCCCGGTTGCCAGTATCCGCCCTTGGGGTCGAACACCGCTTTCAACTCGTCCACCAAAAACGTGGTGTCGCCGCCCTTGCGAAACACCGCCGAGATGACCCGTGTCAGCGCGACGATCCACTGAAAGTGATCGAGGTTTTTCGAATTGATGAATACCTCAAACGGCCGCCGCTGTTCGTGCGGCGTGCCCTCATTGAGAACGATGTCGTTGATGGTGACATACATGGCGTGGTCGGACACGGGCGTCTTGATCTTGTAGGTCGAGCCGATCAGCACTTCGGGACGCTCGAGCTTCTCGTGCATCCAAATCACGTTGTCCTGGGCCTTCAGCGGATCTTTTGCAGCGGGCGCAGGCGACTCCTTCGATTCAGGTTTTTGCACGCGATATTTCGCGATTTTCTTGTCGATCTTGATATGAGCCATGATCAGAACTTCCCGTAGTAGCCTTCTTTCAGCGCATCGTAGAGATTCGCGGCGGTATGCATTTCTCCGTCGTACTCGATCTCTTGATCGCCCCGCGCCTCGATTTCCGTGCCGTCCTCCAGAGTGAACACATAGATCGTGTTTTTGAGGTCATCCTCCTTGACCAGAACGCCCTGGAAGGCCTCCGGATTGAAGCGAAACGTCGTACAGCCCTTGAGGCCCTGCTCATAGGCGTACATGTATATGTCCTTGAAATCCTCGTACTTGTAGTTGGTGGGAACATTTGCCGTCTTGGATATGGACGAATCCACCCACAGCTGCGCCGCAGCTTGAATATCCACATGTTCCTTCGGTCCGATGTCCTCCGCTGAAATGAAGTAGTCCGGCAGCTTTTCCGACGGATTTTGCGAGTTCGGCATGGCCCGCGAATTCACGAGTTCGCGGTACGCCAGCAATTCGAAGGAGAACACATCGACTTTTTCCTTGGACTTCTTGCCCTCACGGATTACGTTGCGGAAATAGTGGTGCGCGAACGAGGGTTCGATGCCGTTGGACGCGTTGTTCGCGAGTGACAGTGAAATCGTGCCAGTGGGCGCGATCGACGTGTGATGCGTGAAGCGCGCTCCGACTTCGGCGAGCTCGTCCACCAATTCGGGCGACGCCTCGCCAATTCGCTGCATGTAGCGGCTGTAGCGGGCATGCAGCACCCGGCCCAAAATCCGCGCACCCGCCCGCCAGCCGTCCCTCACCATCTCAGGACGCTTGCGCAGCATTGCGCGGGTGACGGTGAACTCTTCGTTCATGATCGGCGCCGGTCCCTTTTCCTTGGCGAGATCCAGCGCGGCTTCCCAGCCCGCAACCGCCATTTCGCGCGAAACATTCTGGGTGAACGCCACGGATTTCTTCGAACCATACTTCATGCACAACATGGTAATGGTCGAACCCAACCCCAGGAATCCCATGCCGTGGCGGCGCTTGCGGTTGATTTCGTCGCGTTGCTGCGCCAGCGGCAGACCGTTGATTTCGACCACGTCGTCGAGCATGCGGGTGAAGACTTTCACCACCTTGCGATAGGACTCCCAATCGAATCGCGCATCCTCGGTGAACGGATCGACCACGAATTTGGTGAGATTCACCGATCCTAGGAGACACGAGCCGTAGGCGGGCAACGGCTGTTCGCCGCAGGGATTGGTGGCGCGAATGTTCTCGGTCCACCAGTTGTTGTTCATCTCGTTCACTTTATCGACGAGGATGAAGCCGGGTTCCGCGAAGTCGTACGTGGAGGACATGATCACATCCCACACGCGGCGCGCCGGCAGGGTCTTGTAGATCTTGCAGGCAACCAGACCGTCCTCGTTGACGACGTAGCCTTCCGTATACGGCCATTCGCGCCACACATAGTGCGCGCGGTCCTGAAGATCCGGCTTCTCGCCGGGTGGGCAGGCGTCATATTCGTGCCGGCCCACGGGAAACGCCAGCTGCCATTCGCCGTCGCTTTTCACGGCCTTCATGAAATCGTTGCTGACCAGCAAGGACAGGTTGAATTGCCGAAGGCGGCCGTTTTCGCGCTTGGCGCGAATGAACTCCAGCGCGTCCGGGTGTCCGACATCGAAGGTGCCCATCTGGGCGCCGCGGCGGCCGCCGGCCGAGGACACGGTAAAACACATCTTGTCGTAGATATCCATGAACGACAGAGGACCGGATGTATAGGCGCCTGCACCCGACACGTACGCGCCGCGCGGCCTCAAGGTCGAGAATTCATAGCCGATTCCGCAGCCCGCTTTGAGCGTGAGCCCGGCCTCATGCACCTTGTTCAATATATCGTCCATGGAATCGCGGATCGTCCCGGAGACGGTGCAGTTGATCGTCGAGGTCGCGGGCTTGTGCTCCAGCGCGCCGGCGTTCGAGGTGACCCGGCCGGCCGGAATCGCACCGTGGCGCAACGCCCAAAGAAACGACTCGTACCACTGCTCGCGGCAATGTTCGGCTTCCACATCGGCAAGCGCACGCGCGACACGCTTATAGGTATCGTCCATCGTTTGGTCGATCGCCGAACCATCCTTCGCTGTCAGACGATATTTTTTGTCCCAGATGTCGAAGGATGCTTCTTGATACGGAATGCTGCCAACATCTTTGGGCTGTATTTTGACCACCGTATTCATGGGTATTTACACCGCTCCCTTATATTTATCGAGCCGAATCCTGAACACAAATTGCGGTGTCCGCGCGGAAAAACAATGCTAGTGACTTAACGTAAGGCCGATGGGCCTTACAAAGAACTTCCGACCACAACATCTTGTGTTTGGTGCAAGAGCGTACGGCGCGATGGCGATCAGCGTCAAGACATTTTTCATAGAAATTTGCATGTAAAAAACCCATATCTATCAATAGTTTAGAAAAATATCGAGAGAAATTAGCTGATTACACTATTTATGGCGTCGGTCAAGAGGAAAAAACACGAATCACTAGATATTGTGTTTCCACACGTTATCCACATTATGTTCCATTGACTTTGAACTGCGTCACAGTTTTTGGCTCGCGGCGACAGCCCCCTTGACGCTCCGGCTCGCGTCGGAACCCAAAAAATTCCATCGACTTAAATGCGCGCGAGTTGAAATGCATTCGCGCGGCCCAACTTCGGAGATCACGCGCGTGGATCTCGAGAGGATTTCAGTGCAAATTTTTTATTCTTTTTATTAGGAGTTCAAGAAATGACCGTCGTACGTTATGAGCCTTGGGCACTGGTCAGCCGGCTCCAGAAGGAAGTCGATCGTTTGTTCGGCGCGCCGTTGACCACGGCCGCGGATTCCGGCGCCTGGTTGCCGCCGGTCGATATCACCGAGGAAGCGAACCAATTCGTGCTGCATGTTGATCTGCCCGGCGTGGATCCCAAGGCGGTGGAGATCACCTCCGATCAGGGAGTGCTGACCATTCGCGGGCAGCGCGAGGAGTCCCGCAAGGACTCGCGTGAGGGTTTCCGCCGGGTCGAGCGGATCAGCGGCGAATTTCAACGCCGCTTCAGCCTGCCTGAAACCGCGGATGCACAGAACATCAAGGCGAAAGTCGCCAATGGCGTTCTGGAAGTCGCGATTCCGAAGCTGGCGCAGGTGCAGCCGCATCGGATCCAGGTGGAAGCTGCCTAAGAGGAACCGCTTGGCGCGTTCATCCGTGTAATATCGCGTCGATACGGGATCAGGGCCGGACGAAAGTCCGGCCTCGATCGAAACGAACACGGGGTATGGATCGCGCATGAATCTGCGTCTCAACTTGGCGGCCGCCGCGCTTGCCGCGGCGCTCGCCGCTTCCACTGGCGGAGCGCCGGCAGTCGCCGGCTCACCTCCGGCGTCGCCCCCTGCCGAAGCGGCGCCGATGCCATCGCTCGCTCCCATGGTCAAGCGAATCTCGCCTTCCGTGGTGAATATCGCCACCCGCGGCACCATCAAGGAGCAGCCCGGCCGCAATCCGCTGCTCGATGACCCGTTTTTTCGAAGATTCTTCGACGCACCGCCCGACGCCAGGCCGCGAGAGCGCCAGTTCAAAAGCGCGGGCTCCGGCGTCATTGTCGACGCCAAGAACGGCTACATCATCACCAATCATCACGTGGTCGAGAATGCCAGCGAGATCACCATTACATTGCTCGACAACCGCACCTTCACGGCCAAGGTGATCGGCAGCGACGAAGGCGCGGATGTCGCGGTTCTGCAGGCCAAACAGCCGAATTTGGTCGCCATCAACCTCGGCGATTCGGCCAAGCTCGAGGTCGGCGACTATGTGGTCGCCATCGGCAACCCCTTTGGCCTGCAGCACACGGTGACAGCCGGCATCGTCAGCGCTCTGGGGCGCAACGGCATCAGTCCGGACGGCGGCTATGAGGACTTCATTCAAACCGACGCCTCGATCAATCCCGGCAACTCGGGCGGCGCGCTGGTGAATCTGCGCGGCGAGCTGGTGGGCATCAACTCGGCCATCCTGACCGGAACCGGCAGCAACATCGGTATCGGCTTCGCGATCCCCGTCAACATGGTCAAGAGCAGCATGGACCAGCTCATCAAATACGGGCAGGTCAAACGCGGGGTCCTCGGCGTCCAGCTCTACAACGTCACGCCGGAGATCGCCAAGGAATTCGGCCTCAGCGAAACGACGGGTGCCTTGGTGGCCGGTGTGGCGCAGGGTTCGGCGGCCGAGCGCGCCGGCATCAAGACCGGCGACATCATTATTTCGCTCAACGGCGTCACCATGAAAAATTCCGGCGAACTGCGCAATGCCATCGGCCTGTTGCACGTCGGGGATAAGGTGGAAATCGGCCTGCTGCGCGATGGTAAGCCGCGCAAGGTCAGCGCATTGATCGCGGAGCGCGGCGATCAAGAATCCGCGAACGCGTCCGACATCAACAAAGGGCTGGAAGGCGCCGAATTCGCGGAGTCCGCCGATGGCAGCGGCGTTCTGGTCAAGTCGGTTCAAGACGGCAGCGCGGCGGCGCAGTCGGGAATTCGCGCCAACGATGTCATCGTCGGCGTGGGGCGGACCCCGGTCACCACTCTGAAGTCGTTCCGCGAAGCAGCCAAGGGCGCCTCCGTGCTGGTGCTCAAAGTACGCCGCGGAACCGACACGCTTTTGATTCCCATTCGGTGACATGCGAAACCTGTCCATAGTGGTTCTCGGCGGCACCGGATTCCTCGGCACCCGGCTGGCGGCCCGCTTGATCAAGGACGGCCACCAGGTCACGGTGCTGACGCGCGACGCGCAACAGCACAAACATCTGCTGGTGCTGCCGGGCCTGTCCTTGGAGAACTGCGATGTCTACCAGGAAGCGCAGCTGAGCGAGCGCTTCCGCGGTCAGGACCTCGTGATCAATCTCATCGGCATTCTCAACGAGCGCGGCTTCGGGGGCGCGGGCTTTCGCCGCGCCCACACCCAACTGGCGCAGAACATCCTGCTGGCGGCGCGGTCCGCAGGCGTGACGCGGCTTCTGCAGGTGTCGGCCTTGAAGGCCGCCGTTGATGCGCCAAGCCATTACCTGCGCACCAAGGGCGAAGCGGAAAAACTGATTCGCGAGCACACCGGCGCCCTGGACTGGACCATCTTCCGCCCCTCCGTGATGTTCGGACCCGGCGATTCGTTTCTAAACCGCTTTGCGCGATTGCTGGCCGAAATTCCCCTGATCTTTCCTCTCGCAAGGCCAGGCGCGCGCCTGCAGCCGGTTTATGTGGGTGATGTGGTCGAGGCCTTGGTGCGCACGCTGCACGGCGGCGCCGCCAGCCGGCAGACCTATGAACTCGGCGGCCCCAAGATCTATACCTTGCGCGAGATCGTCGAGTTGGTGGCGAAACTGACCGGCCGGCACCGCTGGATTATGCCGCTGCCGGATATTGCCGCCCGCCTGCAGGCGCTCGTCATGGACTTCGTGCCCGGACGTCCGTTCTCCAGCGACAACTACCACTCCCTGAAAGTCGACAGCATCTGCGCCGAAGACGGATTCGCGAGGCTCGGAATCAAGCCGCAGTCGATGGCGGCCTCGGCCCGCTACTACCTCGGCGCCCAGGAAGACAATGCCCGCTTGAGCCAAAATCGCGCCGCAGCGGGCCGAGCCGCTGGTCGCTCCAGGGTTCGCCACGGTTAGCCTTGCGTCTCCTTCGCTTCCGGCCCCGGGAATGCCGCCGCCGCGGCGAAGATCCACTCGCGAAACTGCGCCACTTTGGGCAGCGTCAAAAAACTCCTCGGACAGACGAAATAATAAGCCGAGCCGTACGGCATGGCGCCCTTGCCGGCGAGACGCAGCGTGCCTTTTTGCAGCGCTCCGGTAACGAGCGTCCAACGCCCGAGCGCGTACCCTAGGCCTTCTTCGGCCGCCGCCAGCAGTCCGGCAGAGTCTTCGATGCTCGGCGCACTGCTGCACCATGCGTCCTGCTCGCCGATCTGCGCCCAGACGCGCCACGGCACATCGCCGCTTTCGAGCAGCGGATACTCGCTCAAGTCGGTACCGCGCTCGATCATGCCGTGCTGCTTGATCAGTTCCGGGCGCGCAACCGGCACCAGCCAGTCATCGAGCAGTTTCTCGGAGTGTAGATTCGGGTACTCGCCGCGGCCGAAGCGAATGGCGATGTGATTGGAGGAGCGCGAAAAATCCACCAGGTCGCGCGAGGTATGAAAGCGCAGCTCGATGTCCGGAAACTTGCGGCGGAACGAACGGATACGCGGCAGGAGCCAGATCTGCAGGAACGAGGACAGCAAACTGATCTGCAGCGGACCCGAGCGCCCGTGATGCTTGATATGCTGCAAGGCGGTCTCGAGCTTTTCCAGCCCCGCCCGAACCGCGGGCAGCAGCTCAAGGCCTTCTTCGGTGATTTCCACCCGCCGGCCATTGCGCCGGAACAGCGGCACCTGGATATAGCCTTCCAGAGCCTTGATCTGCTGGCTCACCGCGGCCGGTGTGACGCTGAGCGCATCCGCCGCGGCGGAAAAACTCAAGTGCGCCGCCACCGCTTCGAAAACGCGCAAGGATCCCAGGGGCATTCGGTTGTAAGCGGTTGACACCTTAAGTTTTCCTTAACAGTCTGTCAGTGCGCGCAGTTTAATCGTCGGACTTGCTGCACACCAGGGAATCGCGCTGCGCTTGGGGAAGCTTGGCAAGTTCGCGTACGCGGCGGTAAAAGGCGGGCAGATCTCCGCCCACTTGCCGCAGTACGCGGGCGAAACCCGGCACACAGGTGTAGTAGGTGGCAACCGATGCCAGATGGGCGTTGTTGATGTCCTGGGCGAACCAGGCATCGAAGGGCGCATGACCGCCCCACCGCGTCTTGAGGACGGAATAGGAAGCGCGCAGCTCGGCGAAGGCGGCGCGCTTCTGTTCGCGCATCGCGGCCGGCGCCAGATTTTCGGCGTACACGCCACGAAGCTGCATGCGGGTCGCGTTGAACAGCGCAATCACTTCAAGGTGGCGCTCCTGCTCCTGCAGATAGTCCTCAAGATCGCGATCGCGGCCCTGCTGCTTCAGCCACCGCCGCACGCCCTCGTCGGCCACGGTGGTTGCGAGCGCCTCGTTGAAGGAGGCATCGTTCGGGACATACAGCCACTGATGCGTGAGTTCGTGAAAAATAATCGACGCCAGCTCCACATCGTTCCAGCCCATCATGGTGTTCAGCACCGGATCATCGAAGTGGCCCAGCGTGGAATAGGCGGCGACGCCACCGACAAACACATCCCGTCCCTTGACGCGCTGCGCGGCGGCGAACTTGAGGGCTTTGGTTTCGGCAAAGTAGCCGCGATAGGCCACGCAGCCGACGAAGGGATAACACCACTGCTTCGGGTCGACGGAAAACTCGGGAGCGGCAACCACATTCCACACCACATACGGCCGGCCGACATCCGCGTAGCTACGATAGCTGCCATTTTCGGGCAATCGCAATTCGCGGCTGGCGAAATCGCGAATGGAAGCAACCGCCTGCAGCTGCGTGCGCAGCGCCGCCGATGTAGTGGGCTGGTCGATGACGTCGCTGAGCGGCTCCCGCTTGGACATGAGCGACAAGTGGCCTGCGGCGCTCTGCACTAAATAACAGCCACCGCATGCGCAGACGATCAGCGCCACGGCCGCAGCCGCACGGATTGGGGCGGCTATGCTGTTAATATTCACCCATGCAAGTGTATCTGGTTGGCGGTGCCGTTCGGGACGCCCTGCTCGGGCTGACCGTCAAGGAACGCGACTGGGTCGTCGTCGGCGGCAGCCGCGACGAGTTGTTGCGCCGAAAGTTTCGCGAAGTGGGCCGGGACTTTCCCGTGTTCCTGCATCCCGACACGCATGAAGAATATGCGCTGGCGCGTCTTGAACGGAAGGTGGCGCCCGGCTACCGCGGCTTCGTGGTGGAATTCGGGCCCGGAGTCACGCTCGAGGAAGATCTGGCCCGCCGCGATCTGACCATCAACGCCATGGCACGGGCCGACGATGGTTCACTGCTCGACCCTTACGGCGGACAGCGTGATCTTCAGGCACGGATGCTGCGCCACGTGTCTCCGGCCTTCGTCGAGGATCCGGTGCGCATTCTGCGCGTGGCGCGATTCGCCGCGCGCTTTGCGCCGCTCGGCTTTCGCGTTGCGCCGGAAACCATCGAGCTGATGCGCGCCATGGTCGAGCGCGGCGAGGCCGATGCGCTGATCCCTGAGCGCGTATGGCAGGAAACCGAGAAGGCGCTGCGCGAACCCAAGCCGGCGCAATTCTTCCAGGTTTTGCGCGACTGCGGCGCATTGCGGGCGGTAATCCCTGAAATCGATGCCCTGTTCGGCGTGCCGCAACCCGCGCAGTGGCATCCGGAGATCGATACCGGCGTGCACACCTTGATGGTTCTCGATCAAGCGGCGGCTTTGAGTGCCGATGCCAGGGTGCGCTTCGCCGCATTGGTGCACGATCTCGGCAAAGGCACCACGCCGCGCGAGCAATGGCCGCGCCATGTGGGACACGAGGAACGCAGCGTGGCGCTCATCGAAGCGTTGTGCGCGCGGCTGCGCAGCCCAGTCGAATACCGCGAACTCGGCATCATCGTGGCGCGCTACCACGGGAATGCGCACCGCGCATTCGATCTGCGGCCGCACACCCTGCTCGACATGTTGGAGAAGACGGACGCATTCAGGCGCGCGGAGCGCTTCTCTCAGGCGCTGTTGGCATTCGAAGCGGATTCGCGCGGCCGGCTGGGGCTCGAGGCCAAACCCTACCCGCAGCGCGATTATTTGCAGTCGCTGCGCGATGCGGCTGCCGCAATCAAACCGACGCCCGAGGAAATCGCGCAACAGTCCGGAGCCGAGATCGCGAAGCGCCTGCATGAGCGGCGCCTGCAGGCAATCGCGGCGCTTCGCCGGCAGGCGCCCGGCTAAAGCTTAGGTTCGCCCGCCCTCAAGGCTTCGCGCCCCATCCAGCCACGCGAGAATGTTTGCCACCGTGTCGCGATAAAACCGCTCGTACAGTCCGCGCGACACATAGCCGATGTGGGGCGTCGCAAGCACATTGGGTATTTTCCGGTAAGGATGATCGGGCGGCAGCGGTTCGGTGTCGTAGACATCGATGGCGGCCCCGGCGATCTGGCCCGAAGTCAGAGCCTGGATCAGTGCCGACTCCACCACGATGGGACCGCGCGAGGTGTTGACCAGGCGGGCGGTGGGCTTCATCAGCTTAAGCTCGGCTGCGCCGATCAGCCCCGTGGTGCGCTCGCTCAAGACCAGATGTATCGATACCACGTCCGCCTGGCGCAGCAACTGTTCCTTGGAGACCAGCGTCACACCCGCGGCCGCGGCCTGCTCGGCAGTGAGATTCTGGCTCCAGGCGATCACATTCATGCCGAATGCCAGTCCAACCTTCGCGACCTTGGAGCCGATGTTGCCGAGACCCAGGACCCCCAACGTGCGCTGCGCCAGGTCATCGCCCAGGGACTGCTGCCAACCACCCGCGCGAACGGCTGCGGCCTCGGCCGTGAGGTGACGCGCGCCCGCGAGAATGAGCGCCCACGTCAGTTCGATCGTTGGACTCGAGAAATAGCCGGTGTGGCGCACCGCGATGCCGTGATCCTTGGCTGCGGCGAGATCGATCGAGGCATTGCGCGGCGCGGTCGACGCGATCAATTTCAAATTCGGCAGGCGAGCGATGATTTCGCGGCGCAGCGGCGTCCGTTCCCGCATGACGCACACGATGTCGAACGGCAGCAGCCGCGCGATGAGCGCCTCGGCATCGGCCAGATGATCGCTGAATACATCGATGCGCGCGCGCTCGGCAACGGCGCTCCAGTCGGCGAGCTTCAGCGCCAAGCCTTGGTAGTCATCGAGTACCGCGATTCTCACATCTCTCTCCTCATAGCGTGTGCCTCAGGTCGTTCAGCTCGAAGCCGCGCAAGGGTCCATCGATCCCGCGCAGCCATGCCATGGCCTTGAAGCGCTCGCCCATTTCGCCGGGCAGCAGCAATTGCCGCGCTTGATTGGCAAGCTGCGCAAATTGATGCGCGTCATTTTCCGCGATGAACTGCATCTCGGTGTCGATGCCCGTGCCCGCCAGAAAGTGCGCCTGGGTCGTAAAGCCGGCGAGCTGAAATCCGCACTCGCGGGAGGCCTCCGCCAGCCGCGTGAAATCCACCCACGCCGTGATGTCCTGCAATCCGACCCATTGAAAAGGATCGTTGTGCGCGCGGTGACGGAAATGACACAGCAGCG
>Ga0210402_10000106_pt1 | contig 91854 bp, 83 predicted proteins | sample IncBWC7MmetaG_FD_161055 | JGI IMG/M metagenome (GOLD analysis project Ga0210402, IMG submission 161055) | Forest soil microbial communities from Barre Woods Harvard Forest LTER site, Petersham, Massachusetts, United States - Inc-BW-C-7-M | ecosystem: Environmental > Terrestrial > Soil >...
GATCAGAACGCAATCGGCCTGATCAAGGATGCTCTTGGGAAGGCCATTGTTCTCGCCAAGGATCGTCTGCATAGCGGTGGCCGCATTTGAGAGACGCTCCTCTTCCTTCTTCTGAGCAAATAGAGGGGAAGCTATTGTCAAACAGACTGCAAGCATAACCAATCTTTTTCTCATAGGTAGTCCTTTCTTGGGAACGACTCGATTCTGAGCGCAAACTCGGAATCTCAATTTCCGGGCGGGAGGGTGCACCGTGGCATATAGCGTGTGCGTATTGTACAACGATTTGTTTCGCGGTTACCGGAGATGTTGGTGCTGGGCCGGACTTGTCCGGTAAGCCGACTCGCGCTGCCCGGGTTGGCCGCGGGAGCCTAGTCATCGCCGAAATTTTGTATCCAGTGGCCCGTGATCTGAATCGGAAGAGAGATCTGGTGTGAATCATCAAGGTCGCTTCAAGGAGGAAAGAATGAGCACATCACCAACGATGTCCGAAGAGAAAAAAGTTCTGTACACCGCAAAAACGCACACCGTCGGGGGCCGTGAACATGGTGTGGGTCGCAGTTCGGATGGGCGGCTGGACGTCAAACTCTCGATCCCTGGCTCAGCGGGCACCGGCACCAACCCGGAACAGCTGTTTGCTGTGGGCTGGTCAGGCTGCTTCGAAGAGTCGATGAAAATCGCAGCCCGCAAGATGAAGATCAGGCTTCCCGAAGAAACAGCTCTCGACGCCGAAGTAGATTTGTGTAAGACCGGCGAAGATTACTTTCTGCAAGCTCGACTCAACGTCAGCGTGCCGGGGCTGGACCGCAGCGTGGCTCAGGAGGTGGTGGACGCCGCGGAGAAGATTTGCACGTATTCCAAAGCGATTCGCGGCAACGTGGACGTCACGATCAAACTGGTCTGAGCGGCGGCAGCCGCGCCGAAAACCTTAAGAGTGGGGGCAGACGGAAAGTTTTCTTGCATTTCGGGAACTTGATGAATTCGAAGGGAACATCCCGTCTGTCCCCTTGGTTTTGTCCCCTTGGTTTCGGAAAACAAAACGGTGCTTTTCGCGATCTCGTTGAGTAAAGCATCCTATGTCTTCCGAATCAAAAAGAGTGACTGGTCGTCAAACTGCCTTCCGTGCTTGGCAACGCTTTCCTGAAGGGACTGGCAAATTACGCCCAGGGGCTCTTTGCCATGTTTCTGAAATTCTGCTTGAAGCCGCGTGAGTCCAAATTCTTCCCCCGCGGCGTTCGCTGGTTCGAGGAACCCGTCTGTGTAGAGTGCGAAGACGTCTCCCGGCTCCGTCCGAACCTCTGAACTTGCAAAATCTCCGGACGGAAGAATACCCAAAGGCATGTTTGGGCATTCCAATCGCGTTACTTCGTTGGTTCTGGCGGAAAAATGCAGAATCGCCGGATGGCCCGCAAGCCCTACCCGCAATCCCTCTCCATTCCTGGCAAGAAAACAAAATGTGACGAACATGTCCGGCTTTTTTAGGGGATACAACACTTCGTTCAACCGCGGGAGAAGATGCTGGGTATCGTCGCCGGAGCTCAGCAGCATGCGAGCCGCGCTCTTGACCATGCCCATGAGAACTCCGGGCGCTACCCCGTGGCCGGACACATCCGCCAAATAGGCGGCCCAATGGTCTTCCGACCCGGCAAGATCGATCAAGTCACCGCCGACTTCACCGCTGGGTGACGAGCGCCCGTAGAACTCGTAACCGCCGCACTTCGTCTCAATCGCGGGGACCAGCACTTGGTGGATTTCGGTGGCGAGTTCGATCTCCGCGTGGGCTCGGAAATAGCGTCTGCCCTGAGTAATAGTGACGTAAAGGAAGCACGCGTAACCCAGGATGACGGCCAACATGATGGCTAAGCCGTCAAAGAGCAACCTGTGGTGCAAACGGGCGATCTCAGCCGCGCCCATCTGCGCCGGTTGTGGCGAGGCGGGGAGCAAACGGGGGAGTACATTCATGAGGGTAAAATGCACGGCGAAGAGCGGCAGAAATGCCTTCCAAAACTGTCTGCGCAGAGCAAAGCCTGCAACCGCATAGGAGACAGCGAACAGGCCCGATATCAGGATGCTTAGCGCAAGCCGGAGCGCCGACTGGCGTCCCATCTCTGCGAGGTCACTTGCACACGCGATGGTGCTGAAGAGGAAGAAGACGCCCAGCAGAAAAAGTAGGAATGAACTTGGAGGCAGGGTTTTCCAAAAAAATTTGGCTCTGCTCATAGGAAACGCGGCACTTTTGCGCATCCTACCATAGCAACCGGAGAGCAGCGCAACGCTCTTTCGCGAACTGGAGTAGGTTTCCATAAGTGGGCTGATGCTGAGCGGATTGAGAGGTTGGGTTCACAAGCACGGGCTAAGGGAAGTGAATAGCGATTGGGTTAGTCGGAGGCGGAGGCGGCGAAATGCTCGACGGGCGCGGGGAGTTTGAGGTGGACGGACTGGAAGGGGCGGTCTTCCGCAGCGACTAGATCGCGCAGGACAGCGACGCCGAGCCTCGATTGTGAGTCGCGGAGTTTGAGTTTGGCGTCGAAAGAGGTGTTTGGCGGAACGTAGCCGATCAAGATCCACTGATAGTGGTCGTCGGGATGCTCGGCTGGTGATTGCTGGGGAGCCGAATTCGCTACCGGCTGCCAACCGCGGTAGTCCTTATCTCCATGAAATTTCAGGGAAGCGGCAATTGCGGTGAAACTACGCCGGGGATAAACGACGTAGAATGGCAGCAAATCCCGGAACGAATTATCTCTGTCCGGCGATTCCCATGCCGGTTCAGGAAATTCGCGGGACTCCAACTGCGCGAGATGCGGCGCAGAATAAGCTCGCTTCATGAGCGCATCCTCAATTTTGTCTTTTCGCAGGCTGGATGCGGGCAAATCCGGATCTGGTCTTCGGACATGGAGAGGGCCGTGGGGCACCAACTGGATGGCCACGAAGAGCGCGACGAGAGTGGCGACGGCCAGCATCATGGCGGGCGAGACTTCACCCTTGCCGAGTTGGTAGGCGACGAATCCGGCCAGAAATAGGACTACGATGCCACGCGCAAGAGGAGAAAACGAAAGATACCTGCGAGGTGCACTGGTGATATCCACTCGAACCCCCGAATACGATGTCAGGGGCCGGGCCTAGTGCCACCTGGGAGATACTTACTTCCATAGTTTAGACTGTTCGAAGGAAATTGGACAGTCAAGTGAAAATTGCGGATGAGATAAATCGAACGCACTAAAGGGCCCAGGGCGCCCTGACCAGAGATTTACAGAAACTGAATCGAAAGTTTGACCGGTTGCCCCGTCCAACTCGACGGAGGTTGCCCGCACCCAACGATTGGTGATCGAAAAGAGCGGGCGATGCAGATGCCGTGCTGGCTTCAGCTCCAGCCCGTGCTAGAAGACTTGCTGGAAGCCGACGTTGACAATGTCGCGGAATCTGGGCGTGCCCGGGGGCAGCTTGGAGAGATCCAGGAAATCCGTGTCGAACGCATATTTGCGGCTCGGCGGAGAATAGACCGTGCCGCAGCACTTGAACACGCCGGTGGCATATTGCGAATAAAACAAGCTAACCATCGAACCGCGATAGTTGAGCGTGGCGCCACCCCAGTTTTCCAGGTAGCGCAGGAAGTTGTGAACCCCGCCGTCGGTGCCAAAATCCTGAGGTGCGCCAGCGAAACCGGGCTGTGGGAAGTTGATGTTCTTGCCGGTCGCAATGGCGACGCGGTAATAGCTGGTGGTGGCGACCCGGCCGGCGACGGTAGCAGGGCTAGTGAAGCTATTCAGATCGCTCCAGTTGTTGGACAGCAGCGTGACGGTATCGCCCATCACAGCCGCTTCAGAGTGTGGGTCGCCAAAACCAGCTGCGTTGGCGTTGTAGTTGCCCAAGATATAGGCGGGCTCTTCCGCTGTTACAGTAAAGCCACCCAGATTGTTGTCGGGACGAACCGGCAGATTTCCGAGATTGCCGTTTACGAGCCGTATGCCATGGCGAGGACCGGAGACCCAATTCGGCCGGGCGACGGCCATGCAGCTAACGGTCTTGTTGGGGAGACTGCCTGGCTGGGCCACGCCAAATCCCAAGCCCAGGAAGTTCGCGGAGTAGGTGTCGAGCAGGCCATTTCCGTTGACATCTTCGCCGATATTCAGCGTCTGATCCGGTGTACCAGCGACGCTGCCCGGATTGATCACGTCTTCATAACCATACTCGCCGTTTTTCACACCGGCCGTGGGGCTCGCAATCATGCCCCGGCGATCCGAAACGTAAAGGATGTAGCCGTTTTGGGAAGTAAATTCTGTGGTTCCACCGTTAGCTCCGATGGCGCCCGTCAGCCATAGCCGCAGATTGTTGACGTCAATTTCCACGAGATTTAGAACGCCGCCAATGCTGCAGTTCGCTGTGACGCGCTGATTCTCGCGAAATTCGCCTTCACGAGCTTCATACATATTGATGGGATACCAGTTATTGCGCGTGGCCGGCCCGGTGATGACGCTGTTCGTGCCGCCATCCTGCAACAACTCCACGTTGGACGCCACGCCATCACCGTTGCGATCTGCTTGCATCTGAAGGAGCAGAATAGCGTTCGGGTGAACGGTATTAGGTGCACCGGTGTTGGGAGGATTTACGCCGCGAGCAAAACCCAACTGCAGCCATTCCTGGGTAACAGGCAGGAAAGCGCCATTGTTCTGGCGAATCTCCACGCGCAGATAACCGTCCAGCAGATTCCATGGCTGGACGACGGTGGTGGTGCCGGCGACTTTGGTAGTGGTTGGGGCGAGGAGGGGAGCAGTGGCGGGAACCAAGGTGGTATACCCCGCCGGAGGAGTTGTGGGTATGATGTTCCAATTGAGTTCGCCACCGGGACCAACTCTGGTGGTAGTGACGTTGGCTTTGGTATCGGTCGTTATAATTCCTTCGGCAAAGTAGGTATTGCCCACTAGACCTGCAACAGGCACCCCATTCGTGTAATCTGGCGCCGCGCCGCTGGTCTGCACGTTTGCGAGGCGGATATTCTGCGGGTCGCCCGTACCGCCAGGCAATTCGGCGGGATTGTCACTCAGCAGGACACGAATCTGAGCCTGATTGTAGAGACGAGATTCGCCAACCAGAGATGTAGCGACTTCGCCTGCCAGAGGGCGTCGCACAATTTCGATGGGGCCAACGCCGGGCTGCACAAACGACAAAGTAAGCTGCTTCGCTCCGGTTGTGCCGCTCAGAATCATGCCTGCGTAGGTTGAAGTCGAAAGGGTATTCCAAATGGGATTTACGGTACCTGTGCCGGTGGCAGAATAGGTGGGCGTGGGGCCTCCCCTGGAGCTACCGTCATTCGGATTGACCGTTAGATTCCGGCAAGCCGGCTGCGCGCCATCGCAGCCACCCGGCGCCGTGGGGACTAAAACGTTTCCCGTGCGCCCCTGGGCCAGCGTGCCGGCGCCGTTTGCCAATTGGTCGCGGACGACGTCTCCAGCGGCACGAATCGGGCTGTGAAAGGTGAGCGTAGAGCCCGCGCCTTCCGCGAGGAAAAGGTTTCCATTCGTTTGGACGCGGCCCGCAAAATCAAAGTCGGGGCCCGGGAAATAACTCAGATCGCTATCTGAGAACACGCCGAACTGAAAAACTGGGACTTGCGCAACTTCCACACTGCGAATCAAGCGGGCTTCATCCCCGGCATTGCTGTCGGCCGTGACCTGTAAACTCATGCGAACGATACCAGCCTGCAATCCTGCGTTTGGGCCGCTGCTGATGGTCTGAACCGTGGTCGGCGGGGCTACGCATCCCCCTCCAGCTACCGGCACATTGAAGACGTACTCCGGATAAGTGCTTCCGACGGCGGCCTGTGGCGGGGGATTGTTTTGCAGCGTGGCGATGTCGCAATTGGTGGGCGCAGCTATTTGTGCATAGAGCAGAGAAAGATCAGCCATCATTTTTTCCATGCCAGCTTCCGCGCCATAGTATGCAGCGGTATTCCCCGAATCGGCCGCCTGCAGACGTTGCTCATGGTTGACTTTGTAAACGAGCGCTACGGCCATTGCGGACATGACGGCAAGCATCAGCAGGACGCTAACCAGAGCGACTCCTCTTTGAAGCCTGGGCACGACGCCGCGGAGTAAAGTTATTCTCATTAGAGGCCTCTTTTTCGTGCAGCTTCCTAGTTATACCTGTCGCGGAAACTGAGATTTCTGGGACCGATCGATGTCGTTAAATTGATGCGCAAAAAGTCTCCGGCCGCTTCCCTCCGGGTGGCCCGGGCGGTGACGCTGATATTGACTTTGCGAATCTGGTTGGGCTGCGAAACCGGCGGAACGCCAATCGAAGCGTCCAGCGAATTGGCCGTTAAGGCGTTGCTAATCGGATCCACAACGTCGTAGGTAAATTTCAAGTCTTCAATATGTTCCGCTATCGGCACGGGCGAATGCGTGCCCACCTGGCGCATGATTCGCGCGTCTGGACCGTTTGGTCCGACGAACGGTTGAATGAAATACGTAACCATGATCAGGCGGGAGACTTGCGTTGCTGGATAGGTCAAGGGATTGGTACCCGGCGTCCCCAGGGCCTTGATGTTTCCTGAGGGGGCGTTTAATTGATTGATATTGAGCGGATCTGGACCAAAAAAAATGGTCTGGGCAGCTACGGCGGTCACGATGCCAACCGCGGACCCGTTCGCATTTTGCAGCAACATGACATCACCGGGTGTGATGCCAAGGGCCGGATCATTCACCGCAGGAACTGTCGCCGCAGGCATGGTCACGCTGCCGCCGTTCGGGGCAATGCCGGCCGCTTGAACCCCCGCCCAATTCAAAGTCGGGTCTACATACACCAACTTGATGGCATCGCTTGGTTCGGAAATCGTGGGTCCGATAGCGTTGCCGGGGGTTATTTTGTAAAGCAGCCCTTGAGTAAAGGGGATGTCCGCCCCGGTATAGCACTGCGTGGCATCACAGGAAAAATTTGGATCAGCGCCACCGGCAGTCCTGGACGGGATGGCGATTCCGTTCAACGGAACCCCGGTACCGGCCTGCGAAAGATCGCGGGTGATCTGGCTGAGCGCGGCGCGCGCTTCGGTCTGTATATCGGAATACTTCAAGGAGCGCGTGGACGATTGCACGGAGTTTGTGAACACCAAGATACCGCCGCCCACAATGATTATGGTGACCACGATGGCCATCAATAGCTCGACCAACGTGAATCCCAGGTGTGATCGGTTCGAAGAACGGTGCATGGCGTCCTCTTACTGATTACTGAAAGCGAGAGATGTATCCGGTGACGGTGTAATTCCGGGTGCCCCGTTGTGCTGAGGTTACCTGGACAGTCACGCTAATTTGCCGGATGTCTGGACTGACGTTCCCATTGGCATCGAACAAAGGCTGTATCAAAATCTGGCGCTGGAAATTGTTCAGCGGCAGGATTACGTCATCGGCGGTTCCAATAATGCCGTCTGGTCCGGGGAGCACTTGCCGGTCCAGGATGCTCGATTGCCCGATCGTCCCGACGATGCCATTCGGGCCGGGAAGGAAAAGAGGCTGAAATCCATTCAGGAAGATGCCGCCGCCATTGGCGTTTTGAATGCCGGCAAAGCCAATCGTTGCGTCGTTGCGCGCGCTGTAGACCGACTCCAGGGCCTCGCGAGCTTTTTGCTTCGCGATAAGGTCTTCGCGCGTGAATTGCAGACTAGTCAGGGACTGAGCGAAAAGTCCCCCGAGGGCAGCCAGGCCCACGATCAGGATTATCCCGGCGATCATCGCCTCGATTAGTCCGAAGCCCATCTGGCAAGCCCGGACTCGCGCAGCTGCCGGACTGGGGATCGATTTCACTGTGTCCACTTGGATACTCCGTTAACCTTCGTCAGGAACCAACTCTTGGAACGCCCTGTGGTACCGTACAGGGACACCGCCCTGCTAGAAAAAAGATTATTAGGCTCGGCGAGGTAGATGACCCCATCGTTCAGCCGATTCGCTCCATCGAGCGCTCTACCGTCGGGCTGGAAGTAAATTTGCGTTCCGCCTCCGCCGTTGGCGATATCAAAGTCGATAGCCACGGCTCCTGTGCCGAACCCATCGGGTGTGGCCGCTGGATTGGTGGGGATGCCTGGAACCACCAAAAATTGAATATTGCCGGGAAGGGTCAGCGGCGGTTGAGCCGCATTGAATACCGGGGCGCTATTGGTGATGGTTGAGCCGATAATCACGACTTGCCCGATATCGACTTGAATCGTCTGGGGGGCCGTAAATGTAACGCGATAAATCCGGCGTTCATCGACCGCTCGTTCGTGTGCCCGGCGCAATTCTCCGAGAACTAATTCCATGCCAGCATTGGACCTTGAACTCTTGATTGATGGCAGAATATTGATCAGGGCGCTCGCCGCGACAACCAATACAACTGCCACCACGAGGACCATCTCCACGAGGGAGAAACCGGATTGTGCACGGGGCTTTTCAAGGGATCGGATAGTACTAGACATAGACAGGCATCCTCCTACCACCTGTTCTGCAACCGATTTCCATATCTCAGTATTAGAACCAGGGGAGTTGATGGCTATAGTACTCGGGGGCAATAGCGCCCGTACCTCGCACCCTGTACGAGTGGTACATTCCTGTAAAGGCGCTGGACCACGAGTGGCGGGATTCCAGTATCAGTCTGAAACGTTGTCTCATCGAAGAATCAGTGGCCGTTTAACTACCACGCCGGAAAAGCGGGAGGGTCTTGCTTCAACCTTTCGTGAACCGTTCGGACATTTAAGGTGGGCCGATGAAATGTTGTGACCGGGCGGAGCCGAGTTAACTCTAATGAGCTGTACGGGAAGGCAGATTGTGGTCGGGCAGGCTGGCGCTGGCAGTCAGCCTTTGTCCCGCCCATCAGCTGCCGGCTACGCCGCAGTTCAGTTGTGTACGCAAATCAAGTTTGGAGGGAAAGAGTAATGAGTGAAGCAGCTCGTCAGACAGCGAAAGAAGTAGCTTCGGGGAAGCCGAAGACGTTCACGGCCGGCGCATTTGCGGCGCAGAGCCCGACTTCGGGATTGGCGGCGTTCAGCATTCCGCGGCGCGAGCCTCGCCCACAGGATGTGCAGATTGAGGTTCTCTTCTGCGGCGTCTGCCATTCGGATTTGCACCAGGTACGCAACGAGTGGAAAGAAGTGATGCCGACCGTGTATCCCGTCGTGCCGGGCCACGAAATTGTAGGCCGGGTGACGAAGGTGGGTAGCTTGGTGACGAAGTTCAAGGCGGGTGACATCGCGGCCGTGGGCTGCATGGTGGACTCGGACCGCGTGTGCCCGGCTTGTAAGGCCGGCGAAGAGCAGTATTGCGAAAGCGGCCTGACGCTGACCTACAACGGCGAGGACAAGATTCTTGGCGGCGTCACGTACGGCGGATATTCGACTGGTATCGTGGTGGATGAGAAGTACGTGTTGAGCGTGCCCAAGGGTTTGGACCTGGCGGGCACGGCGCCGCTACTTTGCGCGGGCATCACCACGTATTCGCCGCTACGCCACTGGAATGTGGGCAAGGGACAAAAGGTGGGGGTGGTAGGCCTGGGCGGGCTGGGGCACATGGGCGTGAAGTTTGCGCATGCTTTCGGCGCGCACACGGTGCTTCTCACCACTTCGCCAAACAAAGCCGCGGACGCGAAACGGTTGGGCGCCGACGAAGTGGTGAATTCGCGGAACAGCGAAGAGATGCAGAAGCATGCCGGGAGCTTCGATTTCATTCTCGACACGGCTTCCGCGGACCACGACCTGAACGCGTACCTGCAACTGCTGAAGCTGGATGGTACGATGACGCTGGTGGGCGCGCCGGAAAAGCCTGCGCCGGTAAGCGCATTCAACCTGATCATGAAGCGGCGCCGGCTGGCGGGCTCGGCCATCGGCGGGATTCGCGAGACGCAGGAGATGCTGGATTTTTGTGGGAAGCACGGAATCACGTCGGACATCGAGTTGATCCCGATCCAGAAAATCAATGATGCGTATGAGCGGTTGCTGAAGAGCGACGTGAAGTATCGCTTCGTGATTGATATGGCGTCGCTGAAGTAGGGGAGCGACTTTTGCGGGACCGAGCGTCGATAGCCCAAGCTTGGCATCTTGCAATTTTTCTACGTTGAGATCCTTCGGCTATCCTCATCGGATAGCCTCAGGATGACACGTCACTTTTTTGGCTGATTAGTCGGCGGGGCTGAAAGCGTAAAAGCGAGAGCTGCGCTCTCGCACTCAAAATTTATTTGCCGATGACGAAGAAGGCGCCGGAGTTGAACCGGTGCGGATTGCTGGAGTCCCAGAAAATGCTCCAGGTGGAGAGCGGCGCTTTGCCCGGGACGCCGCGGGTGTAGAAGATTTGCAGGCCGTCGCGCGACCACTCTGCGGCGCGCTGATAGGAATCGACGGGGCCGAGGACGGTGCGGCGCTTCGAGAGAACTTCGTAGAGAAAAAAAGTGGAATTGAGGCCGACGGAATCCGCGGGCGCGCCTGCGGGTGTCTTCAGATAGTAGGCCGAGACGAGAAGAAGATCTGCGTTGATGGGATTGGGGCGGAGCGTGTCGCTGCTCATCACCTGAAATGTGTCGCCGTAAATTTCTTTGAGGCCCACGGTTTGCGGCGGCTTGTCGTCGCTCAGCCAGTAGGCGTTTTGCAGGTCGCTGGCGAGGACCGTCGTCGCCGAAGTCCAGCCGTGGAGCGTGTCCACCGGTTGCGGAGAAAACTGAGCGGCGGATTCGGGAGCGCTAACGGGGAGCGTCCAGACCTGCCAGATTTTGTCGTCGTATTTTAAGAAAGCCACGCGGGAATCGTCGGGCGACCAGAAGGCGCTGCGAACGTTGGTGGTGGCAAGATCGCGCAAGCGGCCGGTGTCCCAGTCGTAGAGAACGATGGTGCGTTCGGGGCCGGTTTTGGAGTCGGAGCGGGTGAAAAGGAGCTTCTTGCCGTCGTGAGAGACGGCGAGTTCGGAGCCTTCGGGTGCGACGGTTCTCTTGATCGCGGCGCGGCTGAAGATGACTTTGCCTGTGGCATCGAGATATGCGACGGCTGTGGGCTGCCGGAAATTGGTGATGGGATCGAGGACGGACTTCTTGTCTTTATCCTTATCTTTGTCTTGGCCTTTATCTTTACTTTTATCCTTGTCTTTGTCGTCCGCGCTGTCGTCGGGATCCAGCCCATTCTTCTTGCGAAACTCGGGAAATTTTTCGGGGGCGCTTTGGCCGCAACCGTTCAAGATGCCGATCTGCGTGTGCTGGAGTTCGACTTTGAAGGTGTACTTGATGTCGCCCATGCCGTCGGAACACGCTTCGCGGGAAAGTTCGACGGCCACGTCGGCGCCGGTGACGGTGTCTTTGGCGTGGTAGATCCAGGAAACGCCGGGTTCGTCAGGAGCGATTTCGGCGGGGTCGAGGACGATGGGCGGATAGCCGACGCGATCGAGGCGCTCCGGGCCTTTCATCCCCAGGCGCAGGGACCAGATGGGTTCATTGCCGTGGGCAAGGATGAGGATGGGGTAGTGACGCGAGACGGGGGACGCGATTGGCGGGTTTGCAGAGGGAGCGGTCTTTGCTGGTGAGTTCGGCGTGGGCTTTTGGGCGGGAGTTTGTGCGGAAGCGATGCCTGCGGCGAGCAATGAGCTGCACAGAAATAGACTGCGGGTGAAACTCGATGCGCTCATGCGGAGGGCTCCCAGAAAATACTGTATCAAGAGGTGCTAGAGGCGGGCGAGGAGAATAGCCGCGAGGTTTTCTCAGCGCAAAGAGGGGGAAAGTGAAGGCACAGGATGAGGCGAAAAGGAATTTCTTGACATGGCGAACAAAAAGCGAAAGAATGGACGGGCATCGAGGTGAGCCATGTCCCCAGTTCTTCCCCATACGACGCCGCGTTTCGCGATGCGGCGCCGCCCCGTTCGACGCCCCGCAACACAACTCCTTCCTTTTAGCCCTGCTGAACCAAAGCCAGAGGCCGGCGCCCTTGCCCAGGAAGCCGGCTGGCGCAAGGCAAGTCTGGAAAGCCCAACGGCGGATTGCCCCCTGCCGGAATTTCCGACTTCCCATGCGCCACTGGTGGGCATTGCTCGCCTCGCCGCCGAAGCCCCGGCGGCGGATACGAAGCGGAAGTCTTTGGAGAAGCCGGAGTATTTCTTTCTGCCGGTGAAATCGATATTGAACAAGTGCGATTCGGCGCGGGTGCCGTTTGATTGGACGATCAATCCGTACCGCGGGTGCGAGTTTGCGTGTAAATACTGCTACGCGCGGTACACGCATGAGTACATGGAGATTGACGGCGGGGAATTCGAGCGGAAAATTTTTGTGAAGCAGGGTGCTGGGGCGTTGCTGGCGCGGGACGTGCAGCGCAAGTATTCGCACGCGTCGAAGGCTTCGGGATACACGAAGGCGGAGCACATCGCGATCGGGACGGCGACGGACCCTTACCAGCCGGCGGAGCGGGAGTATGGCGTGACGCGTGCTTGCCTGGAGGAACTGGCGAAGCGGGAAGGGCTCAGCGTATCGATCATCACCAAGTCGAACCAGATTGTGCGCGACATTGAACTGTTGAAGGTGATTGCGGCAAAGTCGGCACTGACGGTGAACATTACCGTGACCACGCTGAAGCCGAGGCTTGCGCGAATGCTCGAGCCGCGAGCTCCACGGCCGGATTTGCGGCTGGCCGCGGTGAAGGAGTTGCGCGAGGCGGGGTTGCACGTGGGCGTTTCCGCTTCGCCGCTGCTGCCGGGAATTACGGATGGGGACGGGGAACTGGAAGGCGTGGCCGCGGCGGCGAAGGAAGCTGGGGCGGAGTGGTTTTGGTCCGGCGTGCTGTTTTTAATGCCGGCCTCTGCGAAACAATTTCTGCCATTCATCGAGGAGAAATTCCCGCGGCTCGCAAAGCAGTATCGCGAGTGGTACACGAAAAACGGCTACGCGCCGGAAGAGTATCGCAAGAGGGCTTCGGAGCGAGTGGCGCGCATCCGGCAGAAGTTTGGGTTTGCGTCGCGCCCCTGGGAAGGCGAGCGACCAAGCGCTCCGCAGGCGCAGCTCTCACTAGGCTGGGGCGTCGGAGCGCTTAGCGGGGAGTTGCAGGGTGTGCGTTCTTGCTCGGCGGGGTGAGAGAATGGGCCTTGGAGTCGCCTGCGGAGTCGGGTGATTCGAGCGAGTTAACGAACTTCAGACCGATGGGGTAGGACGAAAGAATCCGAAGTTGATGAGTTTCCGATTGATATTCGGCTTGCTCGGGACTCAGGTTTAAGGCAATCGGGTTCAGTGTTTTGGAATCGCGAAGGGTGAACCGCAAGCTCGCCCCACCCGGATAAGCGAAACCCGTGTTATCCGCACTGAAGTCGGGGATATCCACCCGAAAACTGCCATCCGGATCTGGCATTGTTTTGGCCACCTGGAACTCGGTCACCGCGCCGTCCGCGATCCCAAAAAAGCGGCTAGCCCAAAATGCCATGTAGCTTACGTTTAATTCCGCATTTTCGTGATGCAGCAGATCACTGGGGATTTCACCGTCAATTCTGATTTGGGAAAGTAATTCGCAGACGAATCGCTCTTTTGCATTCAGCACTCGCGTCAGGTCCAGATCGAAAGTCTGAATCTTACAGCCTGTAGCATAGACAAGAATTTTGATCGAGTTTGCGGGTTTGCCCTGTGTCGATGCGTCGAATTCGTAATCTTTCTGGTTCGCCCTGGGCTCGATGAACCCGCCATATCCACCAAAGGAACCGACCATGAAGTAACGGATTTGAACCGCTTCGGAAGGAATGTCTGTGGGTAGAGAAATGGAAACAGTGGGGGAGTTGTCGGGAATCTGCTTCGGCTGCGTTCGGGAAAAGTGAGCTGGAACAGCTATCAGGAGAACAGCAAGGAGGTAGCGACTCATTGGAACCTTCCGCCGCAAGAGAAAAACCAAACGACAACAGAGATTAGAACAGATATGCGCGAGGCGCGAAAGATGCCTTAGGGGACGATGATCGGGGATACTTCGTGCTTGAGTTCGTGGTCGCCGGGAAACTTCCACCTTTTTATATCTTTGTTTGCCAACGCAATCCGCACGGCAAGTCCAGTGAACTATATTCGAGGTGAATGACTCGACGGCTCTTGGGCAACAGGCATGCGGAAGATGCGTGCAACAGGAGTGGTCGCATCAGGAGAGCGCCGCCTCTCGGGACCAGGCATTCCACGGATTCGGATTTGTCCAACTTTGCGATCTGTTCGGTGGTGAGCCTGCCATGCTTGTGGGATCCTGGGATCACCCGTAGCGGGCCGTTCTGGTGGTCGTTGGCATCTAGATGGATTCTAATCGCTAGTATTCCGTGCAGCACATCCTCTCGCGGCTGTACGTTCACTACTCCACCCTTGATTGTCCAAGGACCGAATCCTTCCGCTTCGATCCTCTCCTGCACCGTGATCGTTAAATCCTGATGCCAGGGAACTTTCCAATTTGATTTTTGTGTTTTGTTGAACAGAATTCCCTTAACTGCAAAGCAATTTGGACCAAGCACGGAGGCAATGACACGACGGACTTCTTGCGACCGGGCGAGTTCTTGAATAACAAGTTCCCTGAGCAAGTTTCGTTGATCGTATTGAGTGTCGTCCAGTTGTTCTGAGAGCCGTTTTATCGACGAGTCGTCAAGGCAGCTAGAGATAATTGCGAAGCCGTCGCGCTCTACCGTGCTGGCAAGTTCCTCATAGCTGTTCCGGGCAGTGATATCCATGGTTGATCTTGTAACCGTCATTTTGTTTTTACAGGCTAAACTTTTACGCTCCAGCGTCAAGGTACGATGATGCGGGATTCTTCGCGCTTTAGTTCGTGGGCACCGGGGAACTGGCCGCGGAGGAATTCGATGAAGCGGCGGGAGCGCGGGCGGCCATTGGTACGGAGCAGGCCCATGCGGTAGAGGAAGACGAGGAGCTGGAAGATTTCGGAGTCTTTGGGGTGGCCCTGGGGACTTTGCGCGGGGGATTGTTTGGTCTCGATCAGAAAGGCAGCGAGAGCGTCATAGAGTCCGCGCTGGACGGGCGGGACGGGGGGTTGCTCGTAGACGATGCCGGAGGCTAGCGTTTTGTAGGATTCGGCCAGCGATTGCAGCGCGGCGAGAGCGTCGGGATCGGTGGCGGAGGGTTGCGCGGCGCAGAATTTGGCGATGGTGAAGGCGATGGCGGAGAGAAGTTGCGGGTGGATGCGCACGAGATCCGGAGCGAGGCGAACGTCGAGAAGGGGCGTGTCGGCGGGGAGTTGGCGCTGGTGTTGCTCTTCGTAGCGATGGGCCGCGATTAGGTAGGCACAGTCGGGCGGGCAGTCGAGGGTGACTTCGCGCTCGGTGCCACAGCAGACGGGGCAGATGGTTTCGGCTTTAGCCGGACAGAAGCGGCCGGGTTTGCGTTTTTTGCAGATCGGACAGGACAAGTAGATCCCCTGGTTTCAGTTTCAGAACAAATTGATAATTTAGAAATTCAATTTGCGGGATTAATTCCCCCGAGTTAGGTGCGACGTCTCTCTGCCGCGCCTCCGGCGCTGAATGTCTTTGGGCAAGGATTCCCAGCGCTTACGCGCTGGGCTAACTTCTGCCGCGCTTCCAGCGCTGAAATCCCCCGGAATTTATGAAGCGTGCAATTCAGAGAGTGGACAGCGAAAGCAGAATATCACGCCATGATGACTTTGTTCTGGAAGCGGCGGGCGGCGATGACGAGGAGCATCGTGCCCATGAAGAAGAGGGCCACGGCATCGATCCAGAGATGGACCCAACCGGCGCCGCGGAGGATGATGCCGCGGGTGATGTCGATGAAATAAGTGGCGGGGACGAAGTAGCTGAGGATATAAAAGAATTTGGGCATGGTTTCGCGCGGAAAAATATAGCCGGAGAAAAAGATGCTGGGGAGAATGGTGAGGAAGGCGAGTTGCATGGCTTCCGCCTGGGAATTGGCTTTGCTGGAGATCAGGATGCCGAGCGAGAGCGAGACGAAGATGTAGGGCAGGGAAAGCAGTGCGAGCAGCAGCACGCTGCCGTGAATGGGCACGCTGAAGATGAAGCGCATGAAGGTGAGAATCATGCAGAGCTCGAAAAAGCCGATCATCAGGTAGGGAAGCAGCTTGCCGAGGAGCAAGCCCATGGGGCGCACCGGGGTAACGAAGAGCTGTTCGAGTGTGCCCCGCTCTTTTTCGCGGACGATGGAAAACGCGGTGAGAAAGGTGGTGACGTTGAGCAGAAGGATTGCGGTGAGGCCGGGAAGGAAAAAGTTTGGCGAGCGGGAGTCGGGGTTGAAGAGAATTTTGGGGCGCATGTCCACGGCAAACGTGGTTGCGCCGGTGGTGGCGAGGACGCGGTGGAGGGATTCATCAAGGCCGATGGCGGTGGTGACGTTGATGGCCTGCCCGGCGACGGAAGAATCTGAGCCATCGATCAGCACAAGCACCTGGGCGCTCATCTGGTGGAGAAGCTTGTCGGAATAGTCCACGGGGATTTTGATGCCGACGCGGCATTTGCCGGAGACGATGGCGTCGGTAAGATCGTGGTCGGTGTCCACGAAGCGGACCAGACGGAAAGTGTCGGAGTTGCGGAGACGGTCGAGCAGTTCGCGGCTTTCGCGGCGGCCGTCGGCGTTGTAGACGACGGTGTTGATCTGGCGGATGTTGGTGTCAATTCCAAAGCCCAGCAAAAACATCTGCAACAGCGGAATGATGAGCGAGAAAAAAAGCGTGCCGAAGTCGCGGCGCACGTGCAGCGCTTCCTTGTAGAAGACGGCGCTGAAACCGCGGAACGGATTAATCACGGGAGGCCTCACTCTCGGACTGATGCTTGTAAGTGAGTTCAACGAAGACATCTTCGAGAGAGGGGGCGAGCGGGCGGATTTCCGCGACGACGATGCCCTGTTTGAGCAGTTGTTCGCGAAGGTGATCGAGGTCCAGATCGTCGTTGATTAGCGCGTGGATAGACTGGCCGAAGATAGTGGCGCTGCGAATGCTGGGAATAGTACGCGCGATGCGCAGGGCGCGTGTGACTTCCGGGGTGGTAATCTCCACGCGATACGTGCCGGGGGGCTGCACATCAGGCAGGTCGCGCAGGGAGTCGGGTGTGCCGTCGGCGATGAGCTTGCCGTAGTAGATGTAGGCGACATGGCTGCAGCGTTCGGCTTCGTCCATGTAATGCGTGGTGACAAAGAAAGTGATGCCGTGGGCGGAGAGTTCGAAGAGCAGGTCCCACAACTGGCGGCGCGCGACAGGATCGATGCCCGCAGTCGGTTCGTCGAGGAAAATTAATTTTGGCTCGTGCAGCATAGCGCAGCCGAGGGCGAGGCGCTGCTTCCACCCGCCGGAAAGCTGCGCGGAGAGACGATTCAAGTACGGGCCGAGGCCGTTGAGTTGGATGATTTCGTCCATGCGCTTGCGGAGACGATCGTTGGAGAGGCCGTAAATGCGGCCGTAGAACGTGAGATTTTCGGTGACGGTGAGATCGGAATACAAACTGAAATTCTGCGACATGTAGCCGATGTTTTCGCGGACGGTTTCCGGATCCTTGCGCACATCGATGCCCAGGACGGAAGCGTCGCCGCCAGAGAGCGGCAGCAAGCCCGTGAGCATTTTAATGACGGTGGTTTTTCCGCTGCCGTTGGGGCCAAGAAAACCGAAGATTTCCCCTTTTTCCACGCGGAAGCTGACGTCGTTGACGGCCGTGAAGCTGCCGAACCGGCGAACCAGATGTTCGGCGGAAATGGCGGGCTTTACGGAGTCGGTCACAGGTCAGCTCCCGGGCGCCAGCGTGACGTCGGCAGCCATGCCGGCGCGCACGCGGTGCGACGTATCGTCAATACGCACCTTCACGCCAAAAACCTGGTGGACACGCTCTTCCACGGTCTGCACATTGCGCGGCAGGAATTCGGCTTGCTGATTGATCTGCTCGACGGCGCCGTCGAATACCTGACTGGGAAAAGAGTCCACGCGAATCTGGGCTTTCTGCCCGAGATGCAGACGGCCGATCTCGGTTTCGGGAATGTAGATGCGGACATAAATCTGATCGCGCTCGAGGAGCGTGGCGATTGGCGTATTGGGAGCGATCAGATCGCCTGGACGAACGTCGAGGACCTCGATGGAAGCAGCTGCGGGCGCGAGGACCTGGCGTTCGCGAAAGCGGGCTTCGTCGTAAGCGAGCGCGGCATTGGCGGAAGAAATATCTTCCACGCGAGAGCCATTTTGGAATTTGTCGAGCGTCGCCTGCGTCTGGCGATAGCGCGCTTCGGCGGCGGCGATTTCCTCAGCACGATAGCCGAGATGCAGCTGATCCAGTTTGTGCTGGGCATTTGCCTGTTGCGCCAGCGCCATTTTCCAATTGGCATCCGCGGCGTCGCGCTGCTGTTTGGAAACGAGATCCTTTTCGGCCAGAGCGTCGTAGCGTTGCGCGTCTAGACGCGCACGCGCTTCGTCAGCGGTGGCGCGGTCGAGGTCGGCTTGCGCAGCGTCGATATCGTCCTTGCGGTAGCCGTTCTTTTTTTGATCGTATTCGGCTTTGGCCTGGGCAGCGGCGGCGCGAGCTTCGGCAATTTCCTCGGGACGGTATCCGCGTTTTGATTTATCCGCGGCGGCGCGGGATTGCGCGAGCGATGCGGCAAGTTCCTTCTCGTCGAAGGTGATCAGCACCTGGCCGGCTTCGACGGGATCGCCTTCGCGAACGAGAACCTTGTCAATGCGCCCGCCGATTTTCGAGCCGACGCGAATGTTGCGGGCCTCGACGGTACCGGAGCCATGGAGCGAAGCGTCGCGATGGAGCATGCCAGAGGAGTACACCGCCAGCCCGATGAGGGCGGCGACGACGAGAACAGGAATCAGCAACTTGCGATTCATAGCTCCTTCTCCAATGTAAATTATCCGGCCGCCGGGCCCGGAGACGGTGCGGGGCGCGGTGCGAGCCCGGTCCAGAGCACTTCGAAGGCGTCTTCTATGCGGGAGAGCAGTGAGGCATCCCCATAGAGGGACCAGATCAAGAGGGTTCCGAAAACGGTTTGCCGGAAAACGTGGGCAAGGACCTCGGGTGGCAGGTCGTCGCGGATTTCTCCGCGCTCCTGGCCGAGATGAATCATCTCCGCATGGATTGCGATTACGCGCGCTTGCAGGTCCATCATGGATTCGCGAACGGGCGTGTTGGAGAGAAACGCCTGCAGGAGAATGCGGATGATCGAGGGATTGCGAATCGGCTCTTGCGTCATGCGCGCGCCTAGCGAACGGAGGAACACCTTCATTGGCTCGTTCTTTGTGCGAGCTTCATCAGCGGCCGCGCGCAGCTTGCCAAGCTGCATTTCACCGAAAGCGAGGAGGATGTGGTCCTTGCTGGGGAAATAATTGAAGAAAGTGCCTTTGCCGAGATCGGCGGCATTGGTGATGTCTTCGACCGTGGTTTCGTCGAAGCCTTTGCGGGCGAAAAGATCGAGGGCGGCGCGAAAAAGGCGCTCGCGGCGCTCGAGGGATTGGCGCTCGCGTCGATTGGCGGGGAGGGTTGTTGAGATGGTGGGCATAATATGACCTGTAACCATAAATGACTATAGGTCATATTTGTTATAAATGCAAGAAAAAAGCCCCGCAGATTTTACCGCGGGGCTTCCCGTTAAATGTAAAGCTGAGTTTGCGTTAGGGCTAGATTTCCTTGCCAGAGGCGAGGTTCTTTGGGGATTTCTTGTTGAGATAGGAGATGAGCTTTTGCGCAGCGGCAGGAACAGGCACGACGCCTTTGAAGACGATATCCTTCGAAGCGACGTCCTTTTTGTAGAGTTTCTGGTTCGCGCTGTTGTCCGGGCGCACCGTCGAACCGGCAAGGGAGATTCCGGCGAAGAGGCCACGCGCACGGGAGTAAGAGAGGATCTCCGCGCGCAGGGTGACGTCGGTTGAGGCTTCCGCGTTGCGGCCTTTGGGACCGGCGGCGGCGGAGGCGTCGGCGCCGAGTTTTACCTTCGAACTGAGGACGGAATTTGCGCCGCGGCCGTTCATCACCAGCAGAACGAAGTCCGTGGCCTGGCCGCCGATCTGCAGGCCGAAGCTGCCGCCTTCAAGGGCCATCATAGTGGGAGCGCTCCAGGGGCCGTTGAAATGTTCGCCGCTGCGGCAGGTCATGGCGCCGCGGCCATAGCTGGCGCCGAAGACGAACGCGGCTTTGACGACTGAGGGGTAGACGATGATGCAGTAAGCCTTGTCAACCAAGTCCTGCGGGATGTCGTCGGGAATGTCCATAATTTCCTGAATCACAACGCCGCAATTCTCGAGGCGCCCCCTTTCCTTGTTGTCGTCGGCAACCAGCGGCGGGCAGAGAAATGAGGCTGCCACCATAAACGAAAGAATCTTTTTCATTCGAATCCACCTTTTCAAATTATTGTTTCCAATCGGTGCTTGAGCCCTAATTGATAAAACCATCCGGGCGGCGGAAGTTGCGGGGCGAGGCTGGAAGTGGCAATGCGCCCTGCTCTTGCTTCCCGCGACAGTGCGGAAGGAAGCGCCCACTGACTTTCGACTATACTTTCAGTTCATGGGAATTGCCAAGAGCGGAATTGACGTGAGCTTCGCGAGAAAGGGCGCGCCGGGATTAATTTGGCTGGCGATTGCACTGGCGGCGGTGCCATTTTCGGCCGCACAGGAAAAGGTTTCGCGAGAGAAAGTGAGCTTCGCGCAGGCGCGATTCGCCGGGCGCGTCGAGAGTCTGCTGGGCGCGGCCCCGGTGGATAAGGGGGAGTGGGGACTGCTGGTGGTGGATGCGGAGAGCGGCGCGACGCTGTACGAGAAGAACGCGAACGAATATTTTTTGCCGGCATCGAATATGAAGCTGCTGACGACCGCGCTCGCTTTGGACACGCTGGGACCGGAATACAGGTTTCGCACGACGCTTGAGACGCACGGAACGGTAACGCCTGACGGGAAACTTTCCGGAGACTTGATCCTGGTGGGGCGCGGCGATCCCAATTTGTCGAACCGCAAGTTTCCGTATGAGACGAAGGAAGAGTTTGACGGGCCGCCGGAGAAGGCGCTGGCGGAACTTGCGGACGCGATCGCCGCGCGCGGCGTGAAGGAAATTGCGGGAGACGTGGTCGGCGACGACAGTTATTTTCCGCGCGAACGTTATCCGGACGGCTGGGAAATTGACGACATGGTGTGGGAGTACGGAGCGGCGATTTCCGCGATTGTGGTGGACGACAACACGGTGACGCTGACGTTGACGCCGGGGGAGAAGGCGGGCGGCGAGGTGACGGCGGTGGTTGAGCCGGCGACGCGGGAATTTGTTGTGAAGAACGAAGTGACCACCATCGGCGCGAAAGAGAAATCGGATTTGCGGCTGACGCGCGAACCGGGCGGAGACACGGCGTTTGTGAGCGGGGTGATGCCGGCGGGCAGCGCTCCGCGAAAGTTGCTGCTGGCGATTCAGGAGCCGGCACTGCATGCGGCCAATCTGCTGGCGCAATTGTTGAAGGACCGTGGGATCAAAGTCGGCGGGACGGTGCGCGCGGTGCACGAACCGAATCCGGGCGAGGCCACGCGAACAGTGCTGGCCGAGCACGTTTCGATTTCATTGAAGGATTCGGTGAAGCTGGTGAACAAGATCAGCCAGAACCTGCACACGGAAGTGCTGCTGCGGACGGCGGCGCGGCAGCAGGGACGTTGGCTGACGCCGGAGGATTTGCAGAAATTTCCGGGGGTGTTTTACGCGAAGGCGGGGATTCCAGAGGGCGACGTGATCCAGACGGACGGGTCGGGATTGTCGCGACACGACCTGGTGACGCCGCGGGCGTTTGTGGCGCTGCTCGAGTTTGCGCAAAAGCAGGTGTGGTTCCCCGCGTTTCTAGCTTCGCTGCCCGTCGCGGGCGCGGACGGCACGCTGAATGAGCGGATGAAAGAGCCGCCGCTCGTGGGAAGGATTCACGCGAAGACGGGTTCGGTGACACATGTGCGAACTTTGTCTGGCTACGCAGAGACGCCGGGCGGAAGAAAACTGATTTTTTCGTTCTTGAGCAACAATCAGGGCGCGAAGAATCATGAGGTGCACACGGCGATTGATGGAGTGTGCCTGGCGATGGTGGAAGAGTTTGATGAGAAGAGAGAAGGAACGAAGCAAGGAAGCAATGAGGTAATGAAGTAAAGAAAAAACGGGAAGGAAGAGCGCACGATGAGTGCGGAGACAATTGTCACGGTGTTCGGGAGTTCGCGGCCGAAGGCGGGTGATGCTGAGTATGAGGAGGCGCGCGAGTTGGGAAAATTGCTGGCGGAGCGCGGGTTTGCGGTATGCAGCGGCGGATTTGGCGGAGTGATGGAAGCCGTATCGCGCGGCGCAAAAGAGGGCGGCGGAAAGACTTACGGCGTGACCGCGGAATTTTTCAGGCGCAAAGCGAATTCGTGGGTGGACACGGAAGTGCGGATGGAGACGTGGGACGAGCGGCTGTTTGAGCTGGTGCGGTTGGCGGATGGGTTTGCGGTTTGCAAGGGCGGAACGGGAACGCTGGTGGAGCTTGCCGTGGTATGGGAGATGCTGAACAAATCGGTGATCGCGGAGAAGCCGATCGTGGTGGTGGGCGATTTCTGGCAGCCGATACTAGACCGGGTGCGCGAAGTGGAGCAGGTACCGCGGCCTTCGACGGAAGACCGGGTTTGGGGCGAGGCGAATAGGAATCTGGTATATAGCGCGGCGAACGCGGAGGAGGCGGCGCGGTATTTGGCAGACAGGTTGAGGATTTAAGAAAAAGATTTAACACAGAGTTCGCTGAGGTAAGAGCACAGAGGACACGGAGAAGAATGTCGCGGTCGGCGCAAGACGTTCTGGAATTCGACAAGCTGCGGGAATTGCTGCGGCTCCGGACGACGTGCGCTCCGGGGCGTCGAGTGATTGATGCGCTGGAGGTGAGCACGAACCGCGCAGTGCTGGAGAGGGCTTTTGCGCTGATACCTGAGGCGCGCGAGTGGCTGCGCCTGGGGCGCGAATTGGGATTTGGCGCGCTGGCGGATCCGGAGCAGTGGATGGCGAGGCTGGAAGCGCCGGGCGCGGTGCTGGAGGCGGCGGAATTTCTGGACGCGGGATCATTGCTCGAAACCTCCGGCTGGCTGAAGCAGCAGTTTCGGGAAGACGCCGACAAGTTTCCGCTGTTGGCGGCGTGTTGCGCGTCAGTGGGAGATTTTCGCGATTTGCAGGCGGCGATCCGGCGATGCGTTTTGCCGAATGGGGAGATCAGTGACGACGCGTCGAGCGCGCTGCGGCGGATTCGCGCGAGCATCCAGCAGACGCGCGACTCGATCCAGAAGGCGCTGCGGCAGATTTTGCGTTCGCGGCAGGCGGAGAGCGGGGAAGACTATGTCACGCTGCGCAACGACCGGTTCGTGATTCCCGTGCGCTCGGAGCAGCGCCGGAATGTGCCGGGCGTGGTTCACGGCGCGAGCGGAACCGGACAGACGGTGTTCGTGGAGCCGTTTGAGACGGTGGAGACGAACAACCAACTGGTGCAGTTGGCGGAAGACGAGGCCGCGGAGATTTTCCGCATCCTGAAGGAGCTGACGGATCGATTGCGCGCGCTGAGCGGACCTTTACAGGCCGCCGCGGGAACGATTGCGGATCTCGACAGCGTGTTTGCGCGGGCGCGATTTGCGCGGGATTTCGATGCGTGCATGCCGGAGTTCGCAGAGGCGACGGAGTTGCGACTGGATGCGGCTCGGCATCCTGTGCTTGAAGATAAACTACGGAAGGAAAATCGCGCGATTGTGCCGATGTCGTTGGCGCTGGGCGGCGAGGAGCGGTTGCTGGTGATCAGCGGGCCGAACACCGGCGGCAAAACCGTGGCGCTGAAGACGACGGGGATCGCGGCGCTTTCGGCGCAGGCTGGAATTCCGGTGGCGGCGCAGCGGGCGGTGTTGCCGCTCTTTGACCGGGTGCTGGTGGATATTGGCGACGAGCAGTCGATTGCGGCGGACCTTTCGACGTTTTCGGCGCACATGCTGAACCTGAAAACAATGCTGGCGGAGGCCACGCCAAAATCGCTGGTGCTGGTGGACGAAATGGGAACTGGCACGGCACCGGAAGAGGGCGCGGCACTGGCCGTGGCGCTGTTGGAGGAGTTTCGCAAGAAGAATTGCATCGTGCTGGCCACGACGCACCACGACCGGTTAAAGACGTACGCTTCGAAGACGCCGGGGATCGTGAACGCGGCGGTGGAATTTGACGAGGTGAACCTGCGGCCGACGTACCGGCTGATGGTGGGCGTACCGGGCGGGTCGAGCGGGATTGCGATTGCGCAGCGGCTTGGATTGGCGGCGGAGATCATGGAGCATGCGAGGTCGCTGCTGACGCCGGAAGCGCAAGAAGCCGCGGACCTGATTGCGTACCTGCATCGCAGCCGCGACGAACTGGACCGCATGCAGAAGCAAATGGCGGAGGAGCGGCACGCGCTGGAAGCGGAGCGGCAGAAATTGCGTTCCGACTGGGTGGAACGGCAGAAGCAGCGGATTGCGGAGCTGGAGAAACAATTCGCGGCGATGCAGAAGCGGTTCGAGGAGAATGTGGCCGGCGTGGTGGCCGCGGTGAAAGACCGCGAACTTCGCGCGCAAGCGGAAAAAACGGCGCGGCGAAAACTGCAGGACGTGCGCGGTGCGGCGAAGGAAGAATTGAACACAGCGGTGGTGCAGACGATTTCAGAATCGCAGCAGGATCTGGGGATCCGGCTGGAAACGCTCGATAAGGTCAGCGCGGGAAGTTTGCAGCCTGGCGTGAAGGTGCGGGTGAGGGGTTTTGGTAAGCCGGTCATTCTGCGACGCGTGGAGGGACCGACGGCGGAGATTGAAGCCGGGCCGTTACGAATGAAAGTCGCGGTGGATGAGATTACCGGAGTGGAGGAAGAGGCCAAGGGGAAGGCGGCGATTCAGCCGTCGAAGAGAGAGAACATAACGGTCAGTGCGCAATCGAGCGAGGGCGGCGCGACCGGAGAGATCAACGTCATCGGATTGACGGTGGAACAGGCAAGCGAGAAGGTGGATAAGTTTTTGGATGAGGCCGCTCTCGCCAATCAGGACCGCGTCCGGATCATTCACGGTCACGGCTCAGGCGCCCTGCGGAAGGGCCTACGTATTTTCTTGTCAGATCATCAACACGTTAGAGCAGTCTTGAGCCCGCCACCGGAGCAGGGCGGCGATGCAGTAACTGTCGTCGAATTGAACTGACTCGGAGAGTCTCCATGTTTCAAACTGATGGTCCGCGCTTGGCGATGAATTGGCCAAGGGGAAAAGTGTTGCGATATCTCCGCACTGGTCAAGGTCAGAAAATGCAGATGACATACTTTATTAGTGAGAGATACGAGGAGAGGTTCTTTGGTCCAATTCGTTGCCTGATCGGGTCAGATACTCAGGGCTTCGGATTTGCTATCATGAGTCTTTGTTGTTTGTTGGTCGAGACAATACAGTGCTATCGGCTGGGCTGGCCGGCTAGTTCACCAGCCGAATTGGAGAAATTAGCGAAGCTCAGTGATGATGTGCTTTTAATCGTCCCCCTCGACTATAGGCTCGTCGGTCCATTTCCTAGGACGAAATTCAGCAGCCAAATAGCCTTCAATAGTTTTTTTGACGCTCCCGAACATCGCCCTCACTTTCGTGCGCTCGCTGGTAAAGGAGGCGAGTTTTATAGTTCAGTTCGTTGCGGATTGTTGCATCAGGCACAAACCAAGAAAGGGTGGCGGATTCGCGTGTCGGGAAACTACTATCAGGAGTTTTCCTGGGGAATAGGCATCAACCGGAATGAGTTTGCTCAATCTCTTTATAATTGCTTTCGAGATTTTCTTAAAGAACTTGAAAACACCGAATGGAATCACCCATTGTGGCAATCAGTCTGGAAAAAGCTATGGTGGCTAGCCGTCACTAGTTGATATGGAACGTTTTGCCAAATGAGATTGGTTGAATGGCGGAAGCGGGATCATTTGCGGATCGGGTGAAGCAGCAGGCGGACATCGTTCGCGTGATCGGCGAATACGTGCGCCTGAAGAAGAGCGGGCAGAATTTCACGGGGTTGTGCCCGTTTCATGGGGAGAAGACGCCGTCGTTTGCGGTGCACCCGGTGAAACAGATTTTTCACTGCTTTGGATGCGGGAAGGGCGGCGACGTTTTCAGCTTTGTGATGGAGATGGAGAAGTGCCCGTTCCCGGAGGCGGTGAAGGTCGTTGCGGAGAAATGCGGCATTGCCATCCCGCGGCCGAAAGAACGGACGCCCGAGGAGCGCAAAGAAAATCAGCAGCGGGCGGCGTTGATTGAGATTCACCGCGAAGCGCAGGCGTTTTTTGTGCGGCAACTGGAATCGACGGCGGAGGGACGGGCGGCGCGGGCGTACCTCGAAGATCGCGGGCTTAATGCGGAAACGATTGCGCGATTCGGGATCGGGTATGCGCCGAGCGGCGGCGACGTGCTACTGCGGCAGTTGAAGCCGAAGTATGCGGACAAATTGCTGGTGGAGTCGGGAGTGATTTCGCGGGACCAGTCAGGCGCACGGCTGTTCGATCGCTTTCGCAGGCGCATCACGTTTCCGATTGCGAATGAGTCGGGAAAAATTGTGGCGTTTGGTTGCCGCGCACTAGGCGATGACTTGCCGAAGTATCTGAATTCGCCGGAAACGCCGATCTATTCGAAAAGCAACGTGCTGTACCACCTGGACCGCGCGAAAGAGCCGATCCGTCGGCAGGACTTTGCGATTATGGTGGAAGGCTACATGGACGCGATTGCCGTGGCGCGCGCGGGAATCGGGAACGTGGTGGCGAGTTGCGGCACGAGCCTTGCGGAGCCGCAAATTAAATTGCTCGGGCGGTTCACGAAGCGCGTGGTTGTGAATTACGACCCGGACGTGGCGGGGCAGGCGGCAACGGAGCGTTCGCTGACGCTGCTGCTGGAGCACGATTTCGAGGTGCGCGTGCTGGCGCTGCCGGCGATCGGTGACAAGAAAGCCGATCCGGACCTGTTTATTCGCGAAAAGGGGGCGGATGCGTACATCAAGGTGCTTAAGGAAGCGCCGCCGTATGTGGATTACCTGATCGCGCGGGCACGGCAGATGGACCTGAGCACCGGTGAAGGGAAACAGCGCGCGCTGAATTTCCTGATGCCCTATGTGCAAAGGATTCCGAACCGCCTGTTGCGCTCCGAATGGGCCACGCGGATTGCGCAGCAGTTGCGGATTGACGAGCCGGTGTTGCGCGCGGCGCTGAACAAATCGGCGACCGAGCGCCGCGGCGAAGTGAAAGTGGCGCCGCAACTGGTCGGCAAGCCGGCGAAACAGATCGAGCGGCGGCTGATCCGCATGCTGGCTGAGGCCGAAGGATTCAAGAAGGAACTTGCGCAGCGCCTGCAACACGGGCGGCTATATGAAGGATTGGAGACGGAGAAGGTTTTCGCCGCACTGATTGTCGCGGGATTGTCTGACGAGCCGATACCTGCGACGGAGATTGGTGCGCAATTGGATGAGCGGGAGCGGCGCGTATTTTTTGAGATTTTATTTGAAGACGCGCAAGAACCCACCTGGGAAGAAGCGGAAAGCTGCCTGGATGCCTTGCGCCGCCGGCAGATCGAGCAGGAACTGGCGAAGGTGCAGAAAACGATCGAAGCCAATCCAAGCGGGGCCGGGCTGCGCGAACTGCTGGAACGCAAGCAGGAACTGATGAAGCAACTCACCGCGGCAGGGCAGCCAGGATAGGTGAATCAATTTCACAGCTTGCAGCATCTGTTGGTTGAGGTCCTTCGGAGCGCAAACGGCGCGCTCCTCAGGATGACAACGTTTTTTTGATCGCGCATGACATTCAAAATACTTTTCCTGGGAGATAAACGAAGAATCCGATGAAATTGAAATTGCCGGATGGGGCGTTTGGGGCGTACCTGTTTGATTGTGACGGGACGATCGTGGATTCGATGCCGCTGCACTACCAGGCGTGGAAGAAGGCTCTGGGCGAATGGAACTGCGAGTTCTCGGAGGAGCGGTTTTACGCGTGGGGAGGGATGCCCGTGGCGGAAGTTATTTCCACGCTCAATCGGGAACGTGGATTACGGATGCCGGTGGAGGAGCTGGAACACCGGAAAGAGAGCCTGTATTTCGAATTACTGCCGCAACTGAAGGCAGTTCCGGAGGTTTTGGATCACATCGAGGCGCAGCACGGCCGGATTCCCTTCGGCGTTGTGTCCGGGAGCAGGAGAGAATCGGTTACGGCGTCGCTGAATGTGCTGAAACTTCTGGACCGGTTCGATACGCTGGTGTGCGCGGGGGAGTACACGAAGAGCAAGCCGGACCCGGAAGCGTTTCTGCGCGCGGCGGCGAATCTTGGCGTGGCTCCGCAGGCTTGCCTGGTATTTGAAGATACGGAGATGGGGATTCAGGCGGCAAAGGCCGGCGGGATGGCCTGGGTGAAGGTGCCTCCGCCGTGGGAAAGAACAACGTAATTGCGCAAGAATGCGCATTGAGGCGCAGACGGCACTCCCGGAACTCTTGCTTTGCTCGGTCGGCAGCGAAGAAACAGGTCGATGAAAACTTCTCAAACCAGAGTGGTGCGGCTGATCGCACTGTTCAAGCTGCTGAAGGGGATTCTGCTGATCGCGGTCGGTGTGGCAGCGATGAAACTTCTACACATGGACATCGCAAGCCTGGTTGAGAATTGGGTCGCGATGATGGGGCTCGATCAGAACAGCCGGTTCGTGGGTCGCGCTCTTTTGACGGCGGCCGCGCTTACGCCGAACAGGGTTCGCGATCTCGTCGCGGGCAGCTTTCTCTACGGTGGGTTGTTTCTGACGGAGGGAATCGGACTCTGGCTGCTGAAGAGGTGGGCCATGTGGTTCACCGTCATAATCACGAGTTCGTTCCTGCCGGTGGAGGTCTATGAGCTCGCGCGCCATCCGAGTGTGGGAAAAATTCTGGTCTTAATGCTTAATCTGGCCCTGGTGGTGTATCTGATCCGACGAATCCGGGACGGCCGCTCCGGCTGAGGACGAAGCTTTCAGGCCCGTCGCCCAGACCGCGACTGTGGAAGGTTCGGCTCCGGGACGGGCCAAATAGCCGTGCGGAGCGGCTAAATCCTTTATCTCCTTTGGAATTCAGGGGCGTGCGAGCCGCCAAGTCTTCCACTTCCTTGAGCCGTTTTGCACAAACTAAAATGTTGACGGGAAGGGACTTAAGCGTGTAGCGTAGAAGGGTTGCGCGGATAACGGATTGGTCTATTCCGGCATCTATATGTATGTCTATTGTGCTTGAAACCGTTCGGCAACGGCACGGCAGGCGGGCAAGCGTGCAGCAGCACGAGAGACAAAGCACGGCGCATCGGGCTTCACCGAAAAAATTGAGAGTCTTCCGGGGGATTCGCTCCCTCCCTTCGCCCATTGCGGGCTTTCTCTCTGCATTTCGTGTGGACAGTGAGCGGAACTGCAACGGCGAAGTTCGCGCGGAAATCGAGAGACAGACTTAGGAAGCGGGAGGAGTGCAGTGGCAGCAACAGGTTTAGAGGAAAAATATGATGCGGTACGCCAGCTTATTGCCGTCGGCAAAGAGCGCGGGTACCTGTTGTACGACGAAGTAAACGACTCTCTTCCCGCGGAAGTACATTCTTCGGAAGAGATCGACGACCTTCTCACCACATTTGAACGCAATGGCATCGAGATTTACGAAGATGCGGCGTCGGCGAAGGCGGCGCGAGCGGTTGAGGTGTCTTCGGACCACGGCGACCGCGATGCGGTGGTCAAGGACGACGGCCACGCGGAAGAGGGCAGCGACCTGGATTTGACGCCGGGTTCGCTGGAAAAAACAAACGATCCTGTGCGCATGTACCTGCGCGAGATGGGTACTGTGCCTTTGCTTACGCGCGAAGGTGAAGTGACCATCGCGAAGCGCATCGAGCGCGGGCAACTGGTGGTGATGAAAGCGATCACCCGGTCGCCGATCGTGATCAAGGAGCTCATCGCCGTTGGCGACGATTTGCGGAAGGGCGCAAGGTCGATCAAGGAAATCGTCCAGTTTGACGACGAAGAGCTGACCGAAGAAAAGATCGCCAACAAAACCAAGCAGACGCTGAAGTACATCGAGAAGATCGCGAAGCTTTACGATCTGGCGCTAAAGCAGGCCGTGAAGCTCGACAAGACCGCCAAGGCGAAGAAGAAGCAGTACGTTCGCGCGAAGTGGGAAGTGGCGCGGACGCGCATCGCTATTTCGCTGGAAATCCGCGGTATTGATTTCAACCCGTTTGAGAAGAAGCGGCTGATCGACAAGATGCGCGGCACGGTCGAGCGTTTGCAATCGCTTGAGCGCGAGGCCGGGCGGCTGGAACGTCGCGCGGACGTGTCCAAGGGCGAGAACGCGGCGGAGGCGCGGCGCGAACTGCGCACGCGGCGTTCCGAGCTAAAGGATATCGAAGAGGCCAGCGAAGTCGGTCTGACGGAGCTGAAGCGCACGCTGACGATCATTCATCGCGGCGAAGCGGAAGCCGAGCAGGCAAAGAAGGAATTGATCGAGGCCAACCTTCGCCTTGTCGTTTCGATCGCCAAGAAATATACAAACCGCGGCTTGCAGTTCCTGGATCTGATCCAGGAAGGCAACATCGGCCTCATGAAGGCCGTGGACAAATTCGAGTGGCGCCGCGGCTACAAGTTTTCGACGTACGCGACGTGGTGGATCCGCCAGGCGATCACCCGCGCGATTGCCGACCAGGCGCGCACCATCCGCATTCCGGTGCACATGATCGAAACGATCAACAAACTGGTGCGCACGAGCCGCCAGTTAGTGCAGGAGCTTGGGCGCGAGCCGACCAGTGAAGAGATTGCCAAGCGCATGGACATTCCGGTGTCCAAGGTGCGCAAGATCCTGAAGATTGCGCAAGAGCCGATTTCGCTGGAGACGCCGATCGGGGAAGAAGAAGATTCGCATTTGGGCGATTTCATCGAAGACAAGGCCGTGGTTTCGCCGTCCGATGCCGTGATCAACCTGAACCTGAAGGAACAAACGTCATCGGTGCTGAAGACGCTGACCCCGCGCGAAGAAAAAGTGATCAAGATGCGGTTTGGACTGGATGATGGCAGCGAGCACACGCTGGAGGAAGTTGGCCAGTCGTTCGCGGTCACCCGCGAGCGCATCCGGCAAATCGAAGCCAAGGCACTGCGCAAGCTGCGGCACCCGTCGCGCTCGCGAAAGCTGCGCGCGTTTTTGGAAGGACCATCCAGAGATTACCTATAGAAACAAAATCAAATTGGAACTGAAAACGCCCGGCGATTGCCGGGCGTTTGTGTTGATGCTCGTATTTCCGGCGGGAATTTTCGCCGGGCGGGGATTAGTCGTTGTCGCGGGAATCAGCGGAGGCGAAGAGGTCCGACATCACGTTGGTGGTGGCGTCGCAGGCGTGGTTGAGGCAAGGCACGCGGAGGCCGGACTCAAGGGAACGCAGCAACGAGAAGTGCGTGTAGAAGCGGCTGCTCTTCACGCCGTGCACGCCATAGTTGGTATCTACAATGGTGAGCACCTGGTTGACGGTCGGAGAAACGCTGTAATCGTCCTCATCCCAGAGCACGACGATGGCGCTCTTGCCTTCTTTCCATGCGGGAGAGTCTTTAATGGCGTTCACGATGGTGCTGAGAGTCTGATCACCGACGCTGATCAGAGCGGGGTTGAGCCCGTTCTGCGTACCGTCATTGGCGGGATCGAAGTCGCACTGAGGGCCGGCGTTGCCGCGGCCGTGCTGGTCGGTGCACTGGTTTGGTGCAATGAAGGAAAACGCCGGCGCATGACCCTTGGCCAGATCGTCAAATAGTCCGTTCCCACCCTGAAAGGGGGCGACGTGGTCAAGGCCGCCTTCCTGGATGCTGCGGAAGTAGACAAAGGGATTGTGCTTGGCGGCGTAGAGTTTCACCAGCGTCTGTGCCTCGCCGGGGATGGCACCCGGAATATTGCTGCTGTCTGTAAAGAATCCATCCGCATAGTTCACGTTGTCCGGGCCGGAGGGAGGGAGGCTCTCCTGATAGGTCTTCCAGCTTTTGCCCCACGCGGAAAGTTGGTCGCCAATGGTTTTGCCAGTGATGTTGCGCGCCGCGGGAATGGAGAGCGTCCCGTCAATGTTGTTTTCCGGGTTCGGATTGGCGGGGGTGCACTGAACTTCGTTGGTGCAATCGGTGGCCGGCGTTTCCGCGTCGGCGCCGGAGCCGAAGATGGGGCAGACGTTCCCACTGTTGGGAGTATCCAAGTTGGGCTGGCCGCTCTGCAGATTGGTGACACAGTTGGTGTTGTGCCAGTCAGGATTGTTGTCCGAGCGCACACCGAAATTCGAGCCGCCCATGCTTTCGAGATAATTGGTCAGGCTGGGATGCCCGATGGCGAAGTAATTCGTGGCCACGTTGGCATGATTTGCGAGTTGGTTGGCAAAAGGCGCGTTGGGGTTGCCGATGATCTGCTTGTAGCCGTGGTTTTCCATCATGATCACGAATACGTGATCGAGACGTGGCACGCCTTTGGGAACCGCGCCTTCGTTGGCGAAGGCGGGGCTAACAAGCGAACTGGCCGCCAGCAACGCGGCAACTGACTTCAGATTCCACTTCATTTTCATGATTTCTCCCTTTCCATTACTTCCGAGGAAATTCTTAACCAAGAGTCCCAAGTGGGATGCCCGCTATCCAGTCCGGTGGGAACATGCGCGGCGCGCACCGGGCAGACTCCAATGACTAACCCGAGGCGGAGTAATACAGCGGACCGCGAGAAACTCTAGATGCGCATCGTTACAGGGAGAGATCGGAAATGTTACAGGCGTGTCAAAGCTGGGGAGGGATAATGTCCTCCAAGGCATCAAAGAACAGACTTGCAGAACGGTAGGTAAGGGGTTGCACTGGCGCAAAAAACGAAACACCCGAATTCCGGGCGAGCATATAGAATAAGGGGCGAATATGTACCCACAATGAAGACGACTCAAAAAATTGCCGCGATAGCGTTGGTTGCTCTGCTGGGTGCGGTTGCGTATGGATTGTTCCGGACGGGGCAGCCGGCGAGCGCGCCGGCTAGTAGCACCACGCCCGCGGCGGGAACAGCGGGGCAGGCGCCGATAGTCGATCAAACGCCGCTGCTGACGGCACGGAGGCTGGTGCAGATGCCCACCAGCGCGGAGGAAAAGCCCTTCGCAGAGGAAGCCCTGAGGCTCGCCGACCACGAAATGGATCTTGCCTTTGCCGCGGCGGTCCGCGACGCGGAGGAGAACCCACCCGTCTTCAGCGCCCAAACCAAAGAGATTGAAGCGCGTTTGCAAGAGGCGGGAAAAGCGCTGGAAGAGGACAAGGCGCGGGTGGCGCAACTTACGGCCGCCTATGAAAAGGCCGAGGGAAACCGGAAGGATTCGCTGGGAGACCAGTTGGAAGTTGCCAAAGCGCAACAGGATCTGGACCAGGACGAAGTGGATGCCGCGAAGCAGGACCTAATCCGAGCCGGCGGCGATCCCAAAGGCCGGATCCAGGGGATGATTGAGGAGCATGAAGCCGCTTCGCAGGCCGCGGACATCTTGCATGTTGCGGTCACCAACACCATCGAAGAGCGCGGACTAATTCACCGGTTCGTGCAGTGGAGGACGCTCCACCAGAAGCAGATGCTGTTGTGGCAGGCCAAACAAGAAGCGGAGTCCGCCGCTGAATTCTTTTCGGCAAGGCATAAAGTACGCGAAGCGCAAATCGCGGAGAAAAAAACGAGCGCTCGACCCGTTGAATCGGAGGCAAAACCTGCGAAAGCAACGGCAAGCAGCGCGCCGATCGCAAGGCTTAGCGGCGAAGAGTCTGTGGCGCTGATCAAAGCTACAAAGCAGCGCTCCGCAGCTGCGAAAGCACTGGCGTCCCTGGACAAGCGCATCGGCGACCAGAAACAGCTTGCGGAGAATTATGGAAAATGGATCGAAGCGGTCGCCGCGAAACAGAGAGCGGTGGTTCATAGCGCCCTGATCGGGCTGGCATTCATACTGGCGATACCGCTGATTGGAATCTTTTTCGATAGCTGGCTCGAACGCCTGCTGGGCAAGACGTCGCTGGATCGCCGGCAGATGGAAACGATGCGCACGGTGACGCGCGTTTCGATGCAGATCTGCGCGGTGCTTTTTATTCTGCTGGTGATTTTCGGGCCGCCGAGCCAATTGGGAACGTTTCTCGGCTTGGCCGGCGCCGGGCTGACGGTGGCGCTGAAGGATTTCATCGTGGGTTTCATCGGGTGGTTCGTGCTGATGGGCAAGCACGGTATTCGGCTGGGCGATTGGGTGGAGATCAATGGAGTGACCGGCGAAGTGGTGGAGATCGGGCCGTTTCACACCGTGCTTCTGGAGACCGGAAACTGGACCGACTCCGGGCATCCAACCGGGCGGCGTGTGACCTTTACCAACAGCTTCGCGATCGAAGGCCACTACTTTAATTTTTCCACCACCGGGCAGTGGTTGTGGGATGAACTGCAGGTAGTATTGCCCAGCGGCAAGGACCCCTTCCCGATTGTGGAAGCGATTCGCAAGAAAGTGGAGGAAGAAACGCGCGAAAGCGGAAAGCAGGCGGAGGAGGAGTGGCGGCGCGCGGCGAGTTCGCGGGATATGAGCGGATTTTCGGCGGTGCCGGCGATCAGCGTGAAGCCTGTGCTGGGTGGCGTGGAAGTGACGGTGCGCTACATCGCCAAGGCCAACGAGCGATTTGCGCTGCGGTCGAAATTGAACCAGGAGGCCGTGCAGCTGTTGGGCGGAAAAGAAGAAAGCTGGCCGGTCGCGTAGTAAGCGGCGTTCTATTCGGAAGCGCCCTGGCGGCGAACTTCCTCACTGGTTAGTCCGTATAACGGCGGCGTCGGCACGCCGAGCATGGAGAGATAGAGGTAGATTTGTCCGCGGTGGTGGATTTCGTGCTCGACCATCAGCCGCAGCCATTTCCATTTGGTGATTTCGGCGTCGCCCGGCGTTTTGCATTTGGCCTGCAAGTCGGCGTCGGTGAGGCTGGCGAAGATTTGCAGGGATTCCTTGTGCATGCGTTCCATCAGGGCCAGGACGTTTTCGTAGCCGTCGGCCAATTCCTTGCCGTGGCTTTTGTACTGGCTGGGCTTCCCCTGCAGATTTTCTCCCCACATGTAGCGCTCTGTTACCGCGATGTGCCGCAGCAGATCGCCGAGTGTGAATTTTCCAGGTGCATAGCTCCAGTTCAGTTTGTCGGGCGGGATGGAGCGGGCCACGCGCATGGTGCGTTCGCGGACGTTGCCGAAGTAATGCAGAAACGGTTTGATGCTTTGAATTTCCATGAGGGCCTCGCATTTTCTTTGCTGGTCTATGCGGCAGAGAAAAACTTTAGTTCAATTCGCCTATACTGGACAATTCTCTCAGTTTTCAAAGTTTAAGAAACGTTGTCATCCTGAACGGCGCACCGTTTGCGGCAGGAAGGATCTCGACCGAACGCTGTGCAAGATTTTGAAGTTGAGGTCCTTCGGCTATCCTCATCGGATAGCCGAAGGATGACACGCTGGGGAAAATGGAGATCAGCGCAGGAGGGCGCGGGCGCGCGAGGCGGAGAGCGTGGCGCCCGCATACATCAGGGCGAGGAGAAAGAAGCCGGTGGCGATGCTGAATCGCTGTGCGAGCCAGCCGAGTGAAAAACTCATGGCGAGTTGCAGGATGGTGGCGATGATGGCGAAGGCGGATTGCGTGCGGCCCATGAAATGGCGCGGCACGATGGACATTAACGAAGATTGCGCGACGATGCCGCCGAGAGCGCGGAAAAAGCCGAAACAGCCTTGCAGGATTGCCGCGCCCAGCAGAAACGTGACGAACGGTACGGCCACGTGGCCCAGCGCCAATGCTGCCATCACCGCGACGTAGAGTGGCAGGCGAACGCGCTGGGGGAGTTGGCTGGTGATCAGGCCGCCGGCAATCGCGCCGATTGCCCAGCCTGCTTCGATGAAACCGAATCCGCGCGAGCCGGAATGCAGGACATCGTTTGCCAGTGCGACGACCACCACGTTGCCGCTGACCACGCTGGCCATCAGGATCGCGTGCGTCAATCCCAGTGCAAGTACCACAGGCTGGTTGCGCAGGTAAGCGAAGCCTTCCTTCATGTCGGCGGCATACATCGCGAGCGACGCTCCGGCCTCCGCGATTTCGGGATTTTCGCCGCTCCCGAGCGCTTGCGACGTGGTGTCCGTGGACTCGGAGTATTCGCGCGGATACTGCCGGTGATCCCGCGGCGAAACGTAGCCGCTGCGCAAGCGGTACAGGCAATAGGCGGAGACGAAATACGTAAGCCCGTCGACCAGCAGAATTCCGCCGATGCCCATGTTGTCGTAGAAAAACCCGACGAAGGTGCCCGCGAGCAGCATGCCACTTTGCACGCCGACGAGCACGGACGCGTTGGCGCCGGTGAACTGGCTGGGTGGCACCACTTCCTGCACCAACGCGTTCACGTTGGACCAGTAAACCGCGGAGCCCGTGCCGGTGAGCAAGGTCATCAGGTAGAGATGCCAGATGTGCAGGTGCCCGCGCCAGGCGATGTAGGCAATCGCGAGCACCGCGAGACCGCGCGAAAGATCGAGCAACACGCCAAGATAGCGCCGGTCCATGCGGTCAATCAGCACGCCGCCAAGAAACGGCACGACGAGGCCGGGGAGCGTGACCACAATAACTTGCCAACTCACCGCGACCGTCGAGTGCGTGGCCGACATGATGTACCAGCTCACGCCGATGAAATTCATTCCGCTGCCAAACAGCGAGATGAACATCGCCATGAAAAAATAGCGGAACCCGCGCTGCTGCCAGAGCAGCGACCAATCAACCCGGTGTGTGACAGCGGTGGCCATGGAGCGTATCAGTTTACTATTGGCGAGTTGCTAGTTCGTGAAGGAAGAGGCGGGAGTGTGTCTTTTTTGAAGCGTTTATTTCATGTTACGGTTCAATCAAGCGGCCGTCTTCGTCGCATACTCTCCAACCCGTACTGCAAAACGTTACATTTCGTTCCAAACGATCGGGGTCGTAGAAGACCAGTACGGGAGAGTTCACCGAGCAGGACCCGCTGTATCCCGCTACTTTCACAGTCATTGGCTTTCCTGGGCCAACCGCAAATTTATATACGATCATGGTCCTGCTTAGTTTGCCCCCTCCCACCCGAATTCGATCGACAACACGTCCTTGGACACAATTTCCGCATTGCAGAAGCCAGCGGTTTCGCATTTCTTGAATTGCTCGCGCGGATACAACCATGATCAGAATGAAAAAGGCCAAGACCGGGACAAGTCTCTCGGCAAAGTCCACAGATTTGTCCAGCTTTGTTGGACCACTTGTCCACCAGGCGAGGATTCCAGCGGCAAAGATTGCGTACACAGCGATTTCCATCTTAATCGGCCATCCCATCTTGACAGCGCGGGGAATGGGGCTCTGCAGTAGTAGTTTGGGATCTAGCGCGGTGGTGTCCGCCCTGGGCTCAATTGGTCCCTGCGATTGGTGAAAAATCGTCAGCATGCTGACGAGTATAGCGCCTGCTCCGAGAAGCTTTTGAGAATTTTGCGAAATTGCATCTATCATCATGGCGTGGCGAATCTTTTGAAAATTCGGGGATTGACGGTGGAGTTACCGACGGCGGCCGTCCCAGAGATACCGCGCGCCGGCCAGGTGTGATATTTTTCGTGCGGGCCCTGCGTAGCACTCTCAGAAGCAATTCGCGACTTCACTGTGGTGGAGGAGTCCTCGATGGCTACCATTCCTGCTCCTGTGGCAGAGCCGCAGGCCGCAATCTCCCCGTTCGGCCGGATTATCGGCGTTTTCTTTTCTCCCAAGGCAACGTTTGAGGACATTGTTCGCAAGCCTAGTTGGATTCTACCCACATCCCTGATTATTTTATCCAGTCTTGTGGCCATCATTGCTTTGAACAGCCACTTCAGTTGGCGCGACTACGTCTCCCAGCAGATAGAGAAGAGCCCGCGAGCTGCGCAACTCTCGGCCGAACAAAAAGAACAACAAGTGGCGATGAGTGCAAAGTTTTCGCCCGTGTTCGCCTACGTTTTTGGGTTGGTGCTGCCCATCTGTGGTTTGCTTGTCATCGCCCTGGTTCTATGGGGTGCGTTCAGTATAATGGCCGGCGCGGGAACAAACTTTAAGACCTCCCTCGCCATCGTTTCTCACGCCGTCATCCCTGCCTCCATTGTTGGCACAATTCTTTTTGTCACTGTCTTGTTCCTCAAGCCAGTCGGAATGTTCGATTTGGACAATCCAATCGCCACCAACGTGGCGGCGCTGCTCCCCGAAGATGCCTCCAAATGGCTCGTCGCTCTCGGCAAAAACATTGATCTACTTGAGATCTGGAAGCTAATCCTTCTCTCGATCGGTTTTGCAGCCGTATACCCCAAAAAGCTCAAGGGCGGCAAATCCTTCAGCATCGTTCTCGGAGTGTTCCTGGTTTATCTTGTTCTCCGCGTGGGATTGTCGTTCGCTTTCTCCTGATACACTAACCGGGTGAATTTTTCGTTCGAAGTTTTGCAAAACGATCCGACCGGTGCGCGGCGTGGGCAGTTGAAAACGCCGCATGGAGTGATCGAAACGCCAGTGTTCATGCCCGTGGGCACGGCGGCGACGGTGAAGGGTTTGACGCAGGAAGCGCTGGAAACCCTGGGCGCGAAGATCATCCTTGCCAACACCTATCATTTATATCTGCGGCCGGGCCACGCGCTGATCCGGAAGCTGGGCGGGCTGCACAAGTTCATGTCGTGGAACGGCGCGATTCTCACTGATTCCGGCGGCTACCAGGTGTTCAGCCTCGCGGAATTGCGAAAGATTACCGATGAAGCCGTGCGCTTTCGCTCGCACCTTGACGGTTCCGAACATCTGTTGACCCCCGAAAAGGCGGCGGAAATTCAACTCGCACTTGGTTCTGACATTGCAATGGTGCTCGACGAATGTATCGAGACGCCGGCGCCGCGAACGATCGCCGAAGCGGCGCTGAAGCGCACCACGGACTGGGCGAGGCGCGCGCGGCAATATTTTCTGCAACAAGCGCAACAAAATGGAGAGCCAGCGCAGTGGCAATTCGGCATCGTACAGGGTGCGACGTTTCCGGATTTGCGCCGGGAAAGCGCGCGGCAACTGCTTGAACTCGAATTTCCCGGCTACGCGGTTGGCGGCCTTGCGGTTGGCGAGCCGCACGAAACCACTTGTGAGATGACCGCGGAGGTGACCGCGCTCCTGCCGAAGGAACGCCCGCGCTATCTGATGGGCGTCGGCCGGCCGGAACAAATCACCGATTACGTCGCCCGCGGCATTGACATGATGGATTGCGTGCTGCCCACACGCGCGGCGCGGCACGCGTGCCTCTACACCAGCGAAGGCCGCGTGCTCATCAAGAACGCCCGCTACATCGAAGACCGGCGCCCGATCGATCCGCGATGCACTTGCGCGGTCTGCAAGCGCTACACACGCGCTTATCTTCGGCATCTCTTCGCCGCCGGAGAAATCACCGCGGCCATCCTTGCCACCCACCACAATGTCCACTTTTACCTTGACATAATGCGGCAAATCCGAGAGGCTATCAGTTTTGGACAACTTGCAAATTTCGCAACAGAGCTGCGCGCGCGCTATGCGGCGGGTCCAGCCTGAAGCGAGCCGCCCGGGACGCGTGTAAAGCGTTGGAGGGCGCGAGCAACCCGCACAAATCGAGTCTCAGCAGGAGAATCGAGCGGGAAGGGAAGCGGGAACTCACCCGCTAGAGGATGGTATTCTCTCCTTCCGGTTCGGACTGCGGGCCGCGGTTGTGCCAACGGGCCAATTCAGGAAAACTCGGAAAGGCATGGAACAATTCAGAACATGAATCTGGCAGCACTGAATTTCTGGCAAGGCGGCGGCGCCGCGGGGCTCGGTGGTTTTCTGATTCCCCTGGGACTCATGTTCGGAATCATGTATTTCCTGGTGATTCTGCCGCAGCAGCGGCAGCGCAAGAAAGTGCAGGAGATGCTGGCGGCCGTGAAGAACGGCGACAAGGTCATCACCACCGCAGGCATCTACGGCACGATCAATGGCATGGACGGCGATACGGTGATTCTGAAGGTCGCCGATAATGTAAAAATCCGCGTTGCGCGGGCAGCGATTGCTCAGGTGGAGGCATCCGACGATGCGAAATAACTCCATGAGCCGCCTGATTTCGCGCTTGATCTCTTAACCATGAACCCTAATCTGAAGTGGAAAGCTCTGTTCATCCTCGTAGTGATTCTGTTGTGCATCTATGCCGTGATCGGCTATCCGGACTTCCCGACGTCGCTCACGACACTCAAGAATAATTTCGAGCACCAGATCAAGCTCGGGCTGGACCTGCAGGGCGGCACGCATCTGATCCTCCAGGTTCAGGTGCAGGAAGCCATAGCTCAGGAGACCGATCAGACGGTGGATCGCCTGACCACGGAGTTGCGCTCCAAGAACATCCACTACGACGAAGTGCGCCGTGTGGACGACACGCACATTGTCGTGCGCAACATTTCCTCAGACCAGGTTGCGCAGTTCCGCGATGTGGCCCACGAGCAGCAGTACGAAGGCATCTGGGAGCTTAGCCCAGCGCCCGGCGAACCGAATAGTTTTCTGTTGACGCTGCGTCCGAGCGCCATTTCGGCCATTCAGGAAACCACGATGAACCAGTCGCTCGAAACCATCGAGCGCCGCATCAACGCCCTGGGCCTGACGGAACCCACCATTCAGCTGCACGGCCGCAAGGACAACGAAATCCTCGTGCAACTTCCCGGCGAAGGCGATCCGGAACGCGCCAAGGCGGTTATTCAGGCTGGCGGCCAATTGGAATTGATGCTGTTGGTAGACCCCACGCCATACCCCTCTCAAGCGGAAGGGCTGGCGCGGCATGGCGGCATTCTGCCGCCGGGAACGGAGCTCCTGAAGGAGCGGCCGGAATCGCACACTCGCCAGAATCCAAACGATACGTCGGAGAACTGGTATCTGGTGCAACGGCCCCCGGTGGTGACCGGGCGCGACCTGCGCAGCGCCACGGAAAACCGCAACGCGGATATGCCCGGACAGTGGCAGATTAACTTTGTGCTTTCGAACGAAGCGGCAAAGCGTTTCGGCCCTTTCACCGAACAGAACCGCGGCCGGCAGATGGCGATCGTCCTCGAACATCAGGTCTACTCTGCGCCCACGATTCAGAGCCGCATTGAGGACCAGGGCCGCATTGACGGCACCTTCAGCCAGGAATCGGCGCACGATCTTGCGCTCGTCCTGCGCGCAGGCGCCTTGCCTGCCTCGATCAAATACCTGGAAGAGCGCACCGTTGGACCTTCGCTCGGAGCCGACTCGATCCGCCACGGCGTGCAGGCGTCTATCCTGAGCTTGCTGGTGGTGATGGTATTCATGGTGTTCTACTACCGGTTGTCGGGCGTGAACGCCGTGCTCGCCTTAATCATCAATCTGATTATTCTTCTGGCTGCCTTAGCCATGTTTGGCGCTGTTTTGACACTGCCAGGCATCGCGGGCGTGATTTTGACCATCGGTATGGGTGTGGACTCGAACGTTCTGGTGTTTGAGCGCATCCGTGAAGAGCTTCGCAATGGCAAGTCGGCGGCTGCCGCGGTAGACGCGGGCTTCTCGAAGGCGTTTCTGACCATCATTGACACGCACGTAACCACGGTGGTCTCGGCCTTTTTCCTCTTTATTTTCGGGACGGGCCCGATCAAGGGTTTTGCCATCACCCTGACCATCGGTTTGATCGCGAATGTCTTCACCGCGATCTACGTTTCCAAAACGATTTTCCAATATCACCTGGCCAAGATGGATCGCCAGGCCGAACTGAGTATTTAGGTACAGCCCATTGGTTCCGGTACTACTCCATCTTTTGGGGGCTGGGAACAAACAGGAAGATAGTGGAGTCTAAAGAAGGGAAGCGCGAAACGGAATGATCGAGCTCTTTAAACAGCCCAATCTCGACTGGATGGGTAAGGCCAAGTATTTCTTTGCCTTGAGTGGTACCTTGCTGCTCATCGGCTGGGCGTCTATTTTTCTGAAGGGCGGCATCAAGTACGGAATTGATTTCCGGGGTGGCACCGACGTGGACGTACGTTTTGCCAAAGCGCCCGATGTCGAACAGCTAAGGAACAGTCTGCGTGCCCAAGGCCTGGGCAACAGCGAGATTCAAAGCATCAGTGATATTGCCAACCCGAATTCCAACGAGGTGTTGATCTTTGTGGCGCAGGTTGGAGAGGGTGATCAGGCGCTTGATGAAGCCAAGGCCAAGGTGCTCAGCGCTCTTAATGCCACCTATGGTGTTTCCAATACCGGCAAGCAGGATTTCAATGCGGCCACACCTACTGCACTAGCGAATTATTTATCCGCGAAAGATCCGCTCGCGCTTTCACTGGCTGCGGGTGACAAGTACCAGCAGTTGGCAAAAGCGATTCTCGCCTACCGCGACAAGGACAAAAACGGGGTCCTCACAAGTATTGATGACCTGGCCAAAGTGAACGGCGTCACGCCAGCCGTGATCGCGGTGCTCAAAGACGGTTTTTCCCCGGCTCCCTTCGCCATTCGCAACGCCGAAATCGTTAGCGCCAAGGTGGGTGGCGAGTTACGCAATCAGGCCATTCGAGTTACCCTCTATGCTTTGGCAGGCATGCTGGTATATATTGCATTCCGGTTCGAGTGGGTCTACGGAGCCGCCGCGGTATTGGCCGTATTCCACGACGTCCTGATTACACTGGGTCTATTCAAGATTTTTGGATTCGAAATTTCGCTGACGGTCATCGCAGCTTTGCTGACCCTGGTCGGTTATTCGATGAACGACACTATCGTCATCTTTGACCGCATCCGGGAAAACAGCCGCCTGTTGCGCAAGGAGCCATTCGCGGACATTGTCAACAAGTCGATCAACCAGACATTGTCGCGAACGATTCTGACCAGCGGATTAACCTTTCTCACCGTGCTCGTCCTGTTCCTGATGGGCGGCCAGGTGCTTCGGGCGTTCGCCTTTGCCCTGGTGGTGGGGATTGTGGTAGGAACGTACTCCAGTTTTGGTATCGCCGCTCCGCTCGTCGTCGCCTGGAATAACTGGCGGGGACACGGTGGAGTCGCAAGCACCGGAACCGCAGCCGGCAGCAGACCCCGGGGCAACGAGGGCGGGCAACCGCGTCTCGCGACCTCTGGGAGGAGGTAATCGTCACCCATGTTTGAAGAATTGGTCGTTTCAAGCCCGACGGACAAGAAGACCAACAAGCCGTGGACGGTTGTCATTTCCATGATCTTTCAGGTCCTGTTCCTCGTGATTCTTATCCTGATTCCTCTGATTTATACGGAAGCGCTGCCGAAGACGCTGATGTCTTCGATTCTGCTCGCACCGCCTCCTCCGCCGCCTCCTCCGCCGCCTCCGGCCGCCGTTCAGGTGATTCACAAGCCGGTGCAGCACTTGATGGATGCCGGCAAGCTGGTTCAGCCGAAAGCCATCCCGAAGGACATCAAAATTATTAAGGAAGACGCCGAGCCGCCCGATATGGGTGGAATGGCTGGCGGCGTTCCCGGCGGCGTTGCCGGCGGGTCCTCTGGCGGCGTGCTGGGAGGCATAATTGGTGGCGCTGGAAACGCACCGCCACCGCCCAAGGTCACGCCAAAGCGCGTCACCGTTGGCGGTAACGTGCAAGCCGCTCGCCTGGTCAATCGTGTTCAGCCTCTCTATCCGCCCCTTGCGCGGCAGACGCGCATCAGCGGCACCGTGAAGCTGCACGCCATCATCGGGAAGAACGGCGCCGTGGAACAGTTGCAAGTGGTTTCGGGACATCCACTCCTTGTGCAATCCGCACTGGACGCTGTCCGGCAGTGGCGCTATCAGCCAACGCTGCTGAACGGCGACCCGGTCGAAGTGGACACCGAAATTGACGTGATTTTCTCTCTGGCACAGTAAGTTGTTCAACGGGGCGGCGCGGGTGTCGTGGGACGTGCGCGCCGGTCTGAGTCCGCAGTCGAATTAACTCACTTGTGGGATCCGGCTCGCCCGGCGCCCCTCAGAAATAAGGAGCAAACGAATGTTAGCAACTTTGTTGGTTTACGCCACGTGGCTGCAGGAACCCACCACATCATGGGACCTGCGTTCCATGTGGATTTCGATGGGTCTGTTGGCAAAAGTCGTGGTCGTCATTCTCTTCATCCTTTCGGTGTACTCGTTCGGCGTCATGATTGACCGCTTCCTAATGTACAACAACGCGCGCAAGCAGTCGCGTCTGTTCGTGCAGCAGGTTGCCGGCGCGCTCAAGGACGGAAAACTCGACGAAGCAATCGCCATCGCCGAGCGCAACAAGAAGAGCCACATCGCCAAGGTTGTCGCAACGGGGCTTTCGGAATTCCAGTCGGCTTCGCAGCAGGTTTCCGACGCGGAAGTGATCGAAGCCGCGAAGCGCGGCTTGGAACGTTCCGTTGCCATCGTGCACGCGGAAATGAAGCGCGGCCTCTCGGCCCTGGCCACCATCGGTTCGACGGCGCCGTTCGTCGGGCTGTTCGGCACGGTCGTCGGCATCTTGAACGCGTTTAAGGGCATTGAAAGCCAGAAGGCAACGGGTCTCTCCGCAGTCGCCGGCGGTATCGCTGAAGCGCTGGTCACCACGGCGTTCGGTCTCCTCGTCGCCGTACCTGCGGTGTGGGCCTACAACTACTTCACGAACAAGGTCGAAGCGTTTGACGTGGAGATGGACAACTCCTCCATGGAGCTGATCAACTACTTCATCCTGCGCCGCGGCGCGACCAAGAAGTAACCCGGAAGAAGGAATACTATGGCTTACAAGCCGCAAGCCGGCCCCCAGATGGCAGCGCCAAACGTGATTCCGATGGCGGACATCATGCTCGTGCTGCTCATCATCTTCATGGTGGTCACCCCCATGTTGCAGAAGACTCACCAGGTAGACTTGGCTTCGGTCAAGAATACCCGGGATATGAAGGATGCCGACAAGGATGACGCGATCGTGGTCGCGGTCACCCGCGACGGCAACCTCTACATGGGCAATACCAAGATCGCCAAGGAAGAAATCACCGGACAGATCAAGGACCGCCTCGCCAATAAACTAGACAAAACCGTCTATGTGAAGAGCGATGCGCGGGCCAAGTACGGAGATGTGGTCGCAATCGTGGACGAAATCCGCTCCGCGGGCGTCGACCAGCTCGGTCTGCTGACGGAAAAAACTCAGGCCCCCGGAAGTGCACCAAAACCCCCTCAACCGCAGGCGAATCCCGGCGACTGAGGACGTAGTAGCGATTTGCCGTACGCTCATTCGTTTGCTGAGTATCAGGCTGCCGCGCCGGCTCCCACCCGGCGCGACAGCCAAACTCCAAAAGCAGTGGTGAGCGGCGGCTAAACAGGAGATCTCGCAATGGGGATGGATGTAGGTAATAGCTCAGGAGCAATGGCAACGCCGAATATCGTTCCGTTGATCGACATTCTGCTGGTGCTTATCATCATTTTCATGGTTATCACGCCTCTTACGCCCAAGGGTATGGATACCCTTGTGCCGCAACCTTCGCCGAACCAGCAGCAGAACCAGGAACTCGAGAACAAGACGGTTGTGGTTCAGGTGCTCAAGGGCGACAAGCTCAAGATCAACAACGAAGACACCACTTGGGAAACCCTCGGGCCGCGCATCGAGCAGATCTTCAAGGACCGCGCCGAGAAAGTCGCGTTCGTCAAGGGCGACAACGATGTGCTGTTCATGAACGTCGCGCGCGCAATCGACGTGATGCGCGGAGCGGGCATCGACAAGGTGGGGTTGATTACCGCCAAGCTGGAAGCAGGGCAGTAGCTCGCGTTCGGGTTTCACGCAGTGTTGTGAGAGTCCTCCTCGCAGGGGAATTTCGCTTCGCGAGGTGACTCATGGGCATGGGCGTTGTTGTGGGCAGGCGCGGGATCGTTTCCGATGTAAATGTGGTTCCGCTGATTGATATTCTGCTGGTGCTGCTGGTCATCTTCATGATCATCCCGCATCGCCAGAAGGGGCTGGACGCGGCGATACCTCAGCAGGCAGACAGCCCGGTCCCAAAAGATCCACCCGAAACAATCATCGTTCAGATTGCGTCGGATGGTTCGGTCCGAATCAACCAGTCGGGAGTGCAGTTCGAGGAGTTTCAGGCTCGCTTGCAGGAAATCTTCGCCCGGCGCTCCGATCGAGTTGCGTTTCTTCAGGCAGATCGTTCGCTGGAGTTTCAAGCGGTTGCCCAGGTTCTGGACCTCATGCATTCGGCGGGCGCCACACCCATCGGGTTGTTGAGTTCTGAACTGGAAAAAAACCGCTGAACGTGATGGAATGGCCCAAGTGGGCGGATGTGAATCCTAGCTGCGGCGGGAAAGCCAGCCGCGCTTATCAGGGATGGTTGCTTCAATGACAGATGCAATAGTGTCACGGGAAACCCGCTCGCGGTTTTCCCGCACGGCCAACCGGGCGTTTGCCCTGGTGGCGTTGTTGATCCTTGCGGCCGGCGTTTCGGGCTGCAACAAATTGCGCGCGCGCGATCTTCTGAACAAGGGCGTGGCTGCGTTCAAGGAAGCGCAATTCGACAAAGCCGTCGAATTCTTCAAGGAAGCCAAGGAACTTGATCCCGACCTCATGAACGCCCGCTTGTATCTGGCCACGGCGTATGCCAGCCAGTATATTCCGGGCGCGCCGTCGGACGAGAACAAGCGCCACGGCGATGAAGCTATCGCGGAGTACAAGAGCGTGCTCGAAAAGGATCCGAATAACATGAGCGCCATCGACGGACTTGCCTCCATTCTCTACCAGATGGCCGGCCAGCCGTTCGACGAAAAGAAATTCGAAGAGTCGAAGTCATTCCACCAGCGGCACATCGCGCTGAAGCCGCAGGATCCCCAGCCGTATTACTCCATCGGCGTGATTGACTGGGCGATCGCCTACCGCGGCAATACCGAAATGCGCGCGGACTACAACAAGGCGCACATCAACAAGCAGGTGAGAGACACCGACCCGCTGCCTCCGGACGTGCGTGCCGCCTACACGCAAAAGTATGGCCCATTGGTGGACGACGGCATCGCCAGCCTGAAGAAAGCCACCGAGATTAATCCCGAGTATGACGACGCCATGACCTATCTCAACCTGCTCTATCGCCGCAAGGCGGACATGGTCGAATCGACCGCGGAGCGCGATGCGCTCACTAAGCAGGCGGATGACCTGCTCGACAAGGTGAAAGAAATCAAGCAAAAGCGCGCCGAGCAGCCGGAACAAAAGCCGGCCTCCTGACGACGCACGCTAAACGAATAAATCAAAAGCCCCGGCATTGCAGCCGGGGCTTTTTTTGTTACGTCTGCTCCTTCCTTACTCGAGAAAGGGCACTTCCCGAATGAGGGACAGATCGGGAAATTCGGTACGGCGTGATCGGAACATCGGATGGCGTTCGTCGCTTGCGTTCTTGGGCCTCCAAGCTGAATCGCTATATTCCAATTCCCCCGCCAGGTCCAAGGAGTCGGAAAGTTGAGCCGCAGCACGTTCCGTTCGACTGGGCGCGGTCGTGATGGCCAGGTTCAGGGGAGCCCGACTCGGCTTTGCAAAGCGTGGAACCGAGGATCGGAACGAAGCGGATCAAGGTAAGGCAACAGGTGTAGCGATCGAAGCGCTGGCCGATCCGGAAGTGACTTGTCCAGCCACTCATACGCTTCATCCGTTTGATCGAGCGCAGCCAAAAGCCAGGCTACCTCTGGAACTGATTTGTATTGCTCCTCCGGAAGGGCTCTAATATTTTCGAGTTCTTTCCGGGCTTCCGCGACGTGACCGGTTCGCGCATAGACCATCCCCAGCAGAGCCATGCCGGCCGAATTGCCGCCGGAAAGACGTACGTTAGACTGTAGTTCCTGGATGGCTTCCGGATATTGTTGCTTTGCGAAATACGATAGTCCTAGAAAGCGGTGCGGCCACGCCAGGTTTTCGTCCATTTCTAGGACCCTCCGCTCCTGTACGATGGCTTCGTCATAGCGCCTCGCCCAGTACAAGAGTTGACCGGCGTCGCTCTGAATGATTAACGACTGCGGGTCCAATTGCTGAGCCAGACGGATTTCGCGGAGTCCCTCGTCAACGCGATTCCGGGAAAAACAATAGTAGGCGTACCAGTGATGCGCACTGGCATAGTTTGGATTCAGTTCGATTGCGCGCCGGAACTCGTTCTCTGCGACCGGCCAGTTCCAATCGTAAAGATAACTGATGGAAGCGAGAGAAGCGTGGGCTTCTGCGAGATTGTCGTCGAGCTGCAGGGCCCGCTGTGCATTGGACCTCGCCAAGGCAATCGTTTCCGCCCTGGAAAGCCCTCGCTTTTGCCAAGCGCCCAAAAAAGCGATGGAGTCTGCAAGACCCGCGTAGGCGCGTGCGTAGTCCGGTTGAACCTCCAGAGCCCTCTGAAAAAACTGAATTGCCTTTTCGTATCCATCGGCGGTTCGTTTATTCCAGCAATACCGGCCCATAAGATAGAACTCGTAGGCCTCCGGCTTGACGCTTGGTTCCCCGGCGAGGCGAGCTTGCTCTTGCGGAGTCAGCTTGACTCGAATTTCCGAAGCAATTCCCCGAGTCACGTCATTTTGCAGCGTCGCGATGTCGTTTGTTTGCCGCTGGTAGGTCTTAGTCCAGACAGCTTCCCCGCTCGAAGCACGAAGGAGTTGCGCGTCGATGCTTACCGAGTCACCAGAGCGAACCACGGAACCAGTCACGATGAAGTCCACGTTTAATTCCTTCGCAATCTCTGTTGGACTTTTCTCCCTCTTCCTGTATTCCATCACGGAATCTCGCGAGATTATGCGCAGCGCCTTGATTTGCGCCAACTTCGTAATCAAGGAGTCCGTCATCCCGTCAACAAAATATTCCTGCGAATCATCGCCAGTGAGATTCTTGAGCGGCAGGACCGCGAGAGAGTTGATTTGTGGCACGACATTCGATGGCTTCCCCGAGATCCATTCGCGCACATGCGGGATCCGCCAGGAAGCTAAGCCAATTGTCACAAGGAGCACAACGGGGAGCGTTGTTGTTAACGCAACTTTCCACTTGCTCGGCCTTCTCTGCGAAAGATCACGAAGCCGCTCCAGGTCGGTTAGCATCGATGCCGCAGCCTGATATCGACGAGAGCGGTCTTTCTCCATCGCTTTAGTGGTGATCGCGATCAACTCGGATGGGACGGCGGGGTTGATCTGTTTCATCGATACGGGCGACTGAATCTGAACGGCGCGCAGGACCTCATCCGCATCGGTTCCCGGAAACGGATGCTTGCCAGTGGCCATTTCGTACAGAACTACGCCCAGGGAAAAAAGATCAGAGCGAGCGTCAACTTCTTGACCGCTGGCCTGCTCGGGCGACATGTAAGCCACCGTCCCAAGCGCCGCACCCAGACCAGTCAAACGCAACTCGAAAGCGGTCTCAGGAGCGGTCATGACGCTCTCTGCTTGTCCTTCTGATCCAGGACCGATTCGCTTGGCGACTCCAAAATCGAACAGTTTAGCGCGCCCGTTAGCGGTGATAACGATGTTGGAGGGTTTGATGTCGCGATGCACGATGCCCACGGAGTGCGCGACTTCCAGCGCGCTGCAGATCTCAGTGGCGATATTCAGGACGTCCGTAATCTCCAGAGGGCCTCGAGCGATCCGCTGCCGGAGCGTCTCTCCTTCGACCAGCTCAATAGCGATAAAGTGCAAACCGTCGTTCTCGTCGATTTCATAGACCGTGCAGATGTTGGGATGGTTCAACGCCGAAGCCGCGCGAGCCTCGCGCTCGAACCGCCGTAGCGCGCGCGAGTCACCGGCAAGGAAATGAGGAAGCAGCTTCAACGCCACGTAGCGGCCGAGCCTCAGATCCTCCGCCTTGTAAACCACTCCCATGCCGCCTCGACCGATAGCCTCGACAATGCGGTAATGGGAGAGGATCTTTCCCTGCGGCAACGAGGTGCCGGATTGAATTTCGTCGGCAGCTATGGCCTTGGCCATGATGGTGATGGCAGGCGTGTCCAAAACACTTTGAGAACTGGAGCCATGTCTGAGCAGAGATACAACTTCACGAAGGAGGCTCTGATCTTCGCCACAAGCTTCAATGAGAAAGGAATTGCGCTGCCCATCGGGCAGATCTGACGCGGAGTGGTAGAGTTCCTCGATTGCCTGCCACCGCTCAGGCCTCATGACGCTCGTCGTGGCTGAGCTCACGCAAGAGCCAGGCCTTGGCCAATTTCCAATCACGCATGACAGTTTCCGAAGACACTTGCAGCGCCTCGGCAATCTCCTCCACGGTGAGCCCGCCAAAGAAACGCATCTCCACCACCTCGCACTTGCGGGTATCCACGGCTGCCAGTTGTTTCAGCGCTTCATCCACGGCCAGCAGCTCGGAACCCATAACCGCCGAAACGGTCGCAGCTTCTTCTAACTGTATGTGCGCGAAATTGCCTTCCCGTTTTTGATAATTTCGCGAGCGGGCGAAATCAACCAGGATGCGACGCATCAGACGGGCGCAAATAGCATAGAAATGGGCGCGATTCTGCCAATCAACGTTCTTCGCGTCCACCAGCCGGAGATAGGCCTCATGAACCAGGGCTGTAGTCTGTAGTGTGTGGTCAGACTGCTCCGCTGCCATATACCGCCGGGCGAGGCGATGGAGTTCGTCATAGACGAGCGGCATGAGCTGTTCAAGCGCACCATCGTCTCCTGCTCGCCAAGCCTGGAGCAGATGAGTTACTTCATGGGTTGAGCCCTGATCACTTTCGTGCGGTTCGCCAGCCATAGCCTGTTGACCTGTGGGCAAGATAATACACCCTCAAACGCTTTAAGGCCTCGCCTGCAGATGGCGTGACAGTTTTCTCCCTGGTTTCCCGCATATCTAAGTAGACGAGCCTGGGTCGGTTGGTAGCTTGTGCTCCGAAGTCGTTGCTCGCAAATGAGCTGCACCCCAACCTTAGCGCTACCCTGACTCTTCTGAGGAGAGGTACACAATGAGACCAACATTCAAATTGACTTTGTTCTGGTTGTCCCTGATTTCGCTAGTAGTTCCGCCTGAATTCCGAGGGGCGAATCTTCGGGTCAGCGGTACCTCTTTGTCAGCCTTTAGCGAGCGCGTTCTGAGTGGTCCCAGCCTAAGCTACGCAGCGTTTGATTTTCCTGGCGCCGCCGCCACCAATCCCGGCGGCATCAATGCTCGAGGCGATATCGTCGGGAATTTCCAGGACGCCAGTGGTCATACACATGGATTCTTGTTGCGCCAGGGATCGTTTTCCACGATTGACTTTCCTAATGCTTCCTTTACGGCAGCCCGTGGCATCAACGCACGCGGGGACATAGTGGGTAAGATCATTGATCTCAGCGGCGTTGAGCACGGTTTCTTATTGCGTGACGGGCAATTCACCCAGGTAGATTACCCCGGGGCGAGTATGACCACAGCCCGAGGGATTAACAACGCAGGTGACATCACCGGCAGACATTTCGACCGCGCGGGAAATGAACGCGGATTCGTCCTGAAGGATGGCGCGTTCTCTAATGTGCGGGTACCAGGTTCCTGTTCTACTGACGTCTGGCTGGCAATGGACAACGGGCGAGTGCTGGTCGGCGATTTTTGCACAAACTCAGACGGTGGGATTCACGGTTATGTCCAGAACTCATCCGGCAATTTCAAAATCCTCGACTATCCCGGTGCAGGCGCCCCTTGTACTGCTCCTCGATGGATCAACGAGAGAGGCGACATCGTTGGCGGTTACGCCAACTCTCTCAGCGAATGTTATGCGTTCCAACTCCATGGATTCCTGCTCGTTGACGGCCAATACACCGCTATAGATTTCCCTGGATCTGTTTACACACAGGTCCTCGCCGTGAACGACGATGGTCAGCTTGTGGGGCAGTTTACGGACAACAGTGGAAAGGTTCACGGGTTCGTGGCGGCACCGCCTCTTGGATGAAAACGGAAACTCTTCCTGCCGCATTGGGACTTAGCCTCTAAGAAGCGCTGGGGCTTTTTTATTCGATTCTTCACAAATCCGAGGTCGGGGTCAGTTACATGAGGCGAGCTTGAAAGTCAGCGTCACTCTGGGGCACAACAGAACACTCCGGCAACCTAAAGAAGACGCCGGATGGCTTTGGAGAGATCGGATTCGCTCACCATCCCGCGAATTATCTTCACCTCCCTGCCGTCCCGGTTGACCAGGACGCCTGCAGGAAGCCCGCCCTCGAAGCCCAACTTGCGCGCGATTTCTTCACTCCCAAGGAAAACAGGGTAGTTTATGACGCTGGAAGCGCCGCTTACCGGAAAGCGCCTGTGCTTGGCAAATGATTCAACGGATTCTTCGCCTTCGTCATCAACCGCAATTGCAGCAACGGTGAATCCTTTCGCGGCAAATTCCTGCTGTAAACGAATGAGGCCGGGGACTTCATCGACGCAGCCCGGGCACCATGTGGTCCAGAAGGTAATCAGAACGACCTTGCCTTTGAAACTCGACAAATCAACCCAATCGTTATCGACGGAAGCGAGGACTGTATGGGGAAGAGGCAGGTCCATGTTCGCAATCGGGCCGTTATCATCGCCCGAAGCATCCGCTGTCCAAGAGAAATCAGGGTGATAGTGATGAAAGACAACGGCGCCGCAAATGGCCAGGGTTGTCAAGAAAAACAGAGCTTTTTTCATGGCGGGTGTCGCCTCCATGGGAATTCGCGACAAGAACAGAATGGAGAACGCACAAAGTGCTTACGACCAGAGTAGTGGATAAACTGGCAGGACTGCATTAAAAATGACGGCAAGGTGACGAGATTGTGCTGGTAGAGGGCCGTGTAGGTATCGCGGACGAACAAAGAGTCTCCAAGCAGGAGTGCTGGTATCGCGTCCGTCCCATCTACCGACCCAGCGGAGATCACCAACTCTGTCTCTCGGAAGAACCATGTTCAAGCTTTGGTTGTACTTTCAAGTACGGGAGAGACGACTCGAGCCGCGGCGCCTTCGTTCGGGAAGCCAGCCGAACCAATCTCTATGAACGGATCCTGCCGCGTCGTCCCTGGAGCAGCTCAATTGGTCCAAATCCTCTCTCTTGTCTTTATGTAAGTACCAACGTTAGAATCACCTAACGGTAGCGGCTAGCGGATATTGGTAGACACCGATCGCGGAGATGACCTTGACCATGACCAACGGGGACAGAATCGAAACCTCGGTTTTTGAGCCTGAAATGTGCTCTTCCAAGGGCGAAAGCGCGCGCGTCTCCATTTCCCTGATGTCGAGTTCAGAACTTCTACGGTTTGGCATGCGTGCAAAACTCAGATGCTCCGAGGGGGCGGACTCGAATGGTCCGGGGCTGGCGCAACTGGCGGCACAGCTGAACGAGGCGCGATCGGAATGGAACAGGCGACATCCTGATTTGCCTCTTCGTGATTCGTTTTGAGCTGGTGATGAACAGCGGTGAATTTTGCCAGCGGGAACAATAAGTCCCAACGCCGGATAATTCAGCGTTGCTGGTTATGGCGCTTTGCCTATCCACCACAGGACGGAGGCAACAATCTTCCACGGATGTTTGGCGCTGATGGTGGCGGCTGCGTATTCGGAATTTTCGGGGACGAGAACCGCGGTTTGGTCGTAGAGCCGCAAACGGGAGATGGTCAACCCCACGTCCTTGTGCCAGGCGATGACAATTTTCCCGTCCAGGCTGTTCATGTCGATTTGTGAAGAGTCAACGGCAACCACATACCCGTCCTGGATCATGGGAGCCATGGAATTGCCGCGCACTCGCAAGCAGCTTGTGTAGGCGGGATTCGGGCACCAGTCTTTCGGCGCGGCCATCATGTTTTCAATCGGTGCATCGCTCAGCAAATGCAGGTCGTCGCCTTTCTCACCGTGGGAAGCGGCCACGACCTTTAACAGGGGCACGGCGACGAGCTGGATTTTGCCCTGGTGCTGCTTCGGACCGACGCCGGCGCTCACAATTTCAAAATTCTGCAACTTGGAAACCCGGATGTTTCGTTCCAGGGTGGGCATGACACGCATCACATGTTCGCTGCGGAGGCCGGCGCGTTCCCAGAAATACCAGCAGGAAGAGTCGCGGGCGAGGTTTCCAAGTCCGATGTAGCCGTGAGAGGGAGGCTCCTGCGCGCCGCGTTCCCAGCGGGAGACCGCCATCGCAGAAAAGCCGAGTCTTGAACCAAATTCGGCCTGGTTCAACTGAAGGGTTTCACGCAAGGTTCGGATGGCTTTTGCCCAAGCAGGCTTGCCGGAGGAGGGTGGTTTCCGGAGCATACGGCTCTCTTTTCCAGAGAGAACTGTACGCTAGCGTACGATTCGGCGCAAGTGTTCCCGGGTGGCGCCTCTCCTAACGCGCACATCTAGCCACAGACGTTAAAAGGGAGTATTGTAGAAATGCTGGCTCGGGCTTCTTTCCGCCCAGTTCCAGTCAGCTTTCCCTGCGAACCCTGATGAATTTCGCCAAGGAGCCAGGTGACCAAGCGCGCACCGCTCAGCAACGGAATTCTGCGAAGATTACCCCGCAAAGAATTCAAAGCCATATTCCCAAACTTGGAACTGGTGCCGCTGCCACTGCATTCGATTTTGAATGAGGCCGCGAAGCCGATCGCCTATTGCTACTTCCTGAGTTACGGACTGGCGTCAATCCTCACAGTCCTTGCGAACGGCAAGATTGTGGAAGTCGGCCTGACCGGCCCGGAAGGCTTTGTCGGGCTGCCGTTGGTGGCCGGACTCAAGACCAGCGCCAGCCGGGTGATTGTCCAGGTTGCCGGGAGCGCGTTCCGGATCAGCGCCAGGAACATGGTGGTTGCCTTGGCCGATTGTCCAGCTCTACGAAAGAGTCTGGCGCAATTTGGGCAAGAGGTCGCGGTACAGTCAGCACAAATTGCGGCATGCAACCGGCTGCACAACGCCAACCAACGATTAGCGAGATGGCTGTTGATGAGCCAGGACCGGTTGGGTGGCAGCCAGGTCCGCCTCACCCAGGAATTCCTTGCGCACATGCTCGGTATGCGCCGGGCGAGTGTAACCGTCGCCCTAGGTTTTCTGCAAAGAGCTGAGCTCATTACCTACGTTCGCGGTGGGCTCAGGATTGATGACCGTTTGGGGCTGGAGACCGCTTCGTGCGAGTGCTATTCCTCAATCACCCAGCAGCACAAAAGGTGGCAGAGAGAATCCGGGTGATGGGCGTGATCGGGAGGAAATCCGCCACCAATATCTTAGCCATGCCAACTACCTTATCTGGCCGGAAATGGCCCAACGTCTTGAACGCCGCAAAAAACCGGTTTAATGCGGGCTTTTGGTATACTGGAGCATGCCGTCGCCTGCAAATATCCCGCTGAACTTTAACCGGGACCGGACCCAGAGGCAGCTCAACGCCCGCCTGGAAGAACTTCTCGAAAAGCTGAGAACCAACCGGCCTTCGGAGGACCCCTGGCCGGTGCGGCGCGCGTTCGAAATCGCCTCTGAACGCCACCATGATCAATTCCGCGCTTCGGGCGATCCCTACGTCTCGCATCTCCTGGAAGTGGCCCATATCCTTGCCGATATCCGCATGGATGCCACCACGTTGGCGGCGGCCCTGCTGCACGACGTCATCGAAGACACCGAGTTTCCCCTTTCACGCCTCGAGGAACGCTTTGGCGGCGAGGTGGCCCAGCTTGTTGAGGGCGTCACCAAAATCAGCCGCCTGAATATGATGGCGCCGGAAGCGCGCCAGGCGGAAAACGTCCGCAAGATGCTGCTGGCGATGGTTCAGGATGTCCGTGTCGTCATGGTGAAGCTTGCCGACCGCCTGCACAACATGCGCACCCTTGAGTTTCTGGAACCTGCCAAGCAGCTTCGCATCGCCCGCGAGACGATGGATATTTACTCGCCCATCGCTCACCGCCTCGGGATGTCGGTCATCAAGGGCGAACTCGAAGATCTGTCCTTCCGTTACCTGGAGCCGGACGCATACTTCTCGCTGCAGAAGCAGCTAAGCGATAAGGAACCCTTTCACCAGCGATTTCTCGAGGACGTGCAGACCACCATCCGCACGAAGCTGGTGGAAAATGGCATTCCGGCAGAGCTGGAAGCCCGCGTCAAGGGTCTTTATTCGCTGCACCGCAAAATCGTACGCCAGGCGCGCAGCCTCGATCAGATTTACGATCTGCTCGCCATCCGCGTGATCTCTGATTCGGACCGCAACTGTTACGCAGCGCTCGGCGTCGTCCACCACATCTGGCGGCCGGTGCCCGGGCGCTTCAAGGATTACATCGCCATGCCGCGGCCGAATCTTTACCAGTCGCTGCATACCACAGTGATCCATTCCGGCCAACCATTTGAAATTCAGATTCGCACGCAGGATATGCACCGCATCGCCGAAGAAGGCGTGGCTGCCCACTGGAAATATAAAGATGGCAAGCCGATTTCCTCCGGCGACGACCAGCGCATCGCGTGGATGCGCCAGTTGATCGAGTGGTCGCAGGAACTGCAGGAACCGGGCGAATTCCTTTCAACGCTGAAAGTAGACCTTGCACCGGTGGAAGTTTATGCGTTTACGCCCAAGGGACGCGTGCTGGAATTGCCACGCGGCGCGACGCCGGTGGATTTTGCCTATTCCGTGCACACTGAAGTGGGCCACCAGTGCGTGGGCGCAAAAGTGAACGGGCAGATGGTTTCGTTGCGCCATGAAATCGTCAGCGGCGATGTGGTGGAGATCCTCACGCAAAAAGGCCATAAGCCGAGCCGCGACTGGCTCAGCTTCGTCCAATCCTCGCACGCCAAAAGCAAGATCCGGCACTTCATCAATACCCAGGAGCGCGAGGAGGCCACGGAAATGGGGAAGCGGCTGCTGGAAAATGAGTCGCGCAATTTCCCCCGGGGCTTGAAGAAAATCCCCAACGAGGATTTGCAGAAACTATCCTCGGAATACGGGTTGTCGAGAGTGGAGGATCTGTTCGCGGCCGTCGGGTTTGGAAAATACTCCGCGCGCCAGGTGTTGTCGCGCTATTTCGGCGAAACCACGCGCGAGCCGGATAAACCAGCGGAAGACGCCAAGCCCACGCTGGTGAAAACCGTCAAGCGCATGCTAGGCATGGGCGAAGCGCCGCTGATCGTGAAGGGTCACGACGACCTGCTGGTCTTCCGCGCGAAGTGTTGCAACCCGATTCCCGGCGATGACATCATCGGCTACGTCACCCGCGGGCGGGGTGTGGCCGTGCACACCCGCACTTGCCCCAACGTGCAGAACCTTCTCTACCAGACGGAGCGCCGGATCGCCGTGGCCTGGGGCGGCGAAAGTACGGCCACCTTCCCGGTCGAGCTATTGGTGCGTGCCAAAGATCGCGCCGGCCTACTCGCCGAAATCACCGCCGTGATCAGCGATGCTGGCTCCAACATCCGCACGTTGGAGAGCCGGCCAGATCGCCAGAACGCTCGAATCGAAGCGAGCCTGGAAATCCTGGACAAGCGGCAACTCGAAACCATCCTCGCCAACATCCGGCGAATCAACGGCGTTTACGGCGTCGAACGCATCTACCAGGTCTGAGCCGCTTTTTCTTCACCTGTACAGCCGTCCAGTATGGGCCAGAGCACAGCCCAACTCTGGCCGTCTTGTTACGCATACACTGGAATCATGCGGAAATCGCTCATACTCATCTCCCTCCTGGGATTCGCTCTTGCGGGGTGCAAGGCGAAGCCGAAGATTGACTACACCGCCCTCGACCAATCGGGGATGTGGACCACCAACCTTGCTCAGGTCAAGAAGATGAATGTTTCGGGCGGTGAAGTCGCAGAGCTCACCAAGTTGAAGCGGGCCGGCGCCAGCGACGCGTTGTGCCTCTCGCTGTTGAAGGCAGCGCGCGACCACAACCACGAATTCACCAGTGGTGATTCGGTCATACAGTTGTCCAGTTCGGGCTACACTGACGCGCAGATTCTGGAAATGGCCCAGGCCGACAAACTGGACGCCCTCAGCAGCGATGCGGTGATGCTGAAGCTCATCGGCCTTTCGAATTCCACGGTTCAGGTGGTCATTCAGCGGCGCGAGCAGGGTTTGCCCACTCTCACCAGCGCACAGATCGGCCGGTTAAAAAATATCGGCGAGTCCGAAAAAAAGATTCTGGAGCTGATTTACCAGGGCCTTTCGGACAAGCAGGCGGAAACTTATGTCGCCAGGCTCGAATCCGTCCGCAACCATTCCCACACGGAATTCGTCCGCAATCGCGGCCGGCGCCCCCGCTAGCCTTCCCGCCTGTTCCTTTCGTTTGATATCCTGCATTCCGCACTTCAGGAGAGACTCTGATGAAAGACGTCGTATTCACCCCGCGCGGCCCGAAACCCATCGGCCCGTATTCGCAGGCAATCAAGGCAAATGGATTTATTTTCGTCTCCGGCCAGATTGCGCTGGACCCGCAGGCCGGAGAATTTACCGGCGCCGACGTGCGCCAGCAGACCGAACGCGTCATGGATAACCTGAAAGCGATTCTGGAGGCGGGCGGCGTATCGCTCGGCCATGTGGTCAAAACCACCGTGTACCTGAAGGACATGAACGATTTCACGGCGATGAACGAAGTCTACGCTCGCTACTTCACGGCCGCACCGCCGGCCCGCTCCACTGTGCAGGCCGCGCGCTTGCCGAAGGATGCGCTGGTGGAAATTGACGTGGTCGCTTTCCTCTGACCCAAAAGAAAAAGGCCATCACTTTAGTGATGGCCTCTTCAATCTCCAATAAATTCTACTTTTGTGGGTTACGGGCGATTCGGGCTTTCCAGAGCTTCAGAAATGGCCAAGCCTGTAACGACCGCCGTGACTCCCACTGCGGTAATCAGAAAATAGTTGCGTCCCGCGTGGAGCGGCGGGCCGCTCATGCCCCGCCTGCGATCCTCTTTGTGAGTGCCGGCGCCTTCGGGACCCTGCGCCATGGTGGGAGGCGGGTCGAGCAGCACGCGATACGCGGCGCCGTCCGAAATCACTTCCGTTTCACCATCAACAGTAATCGTCAGTGGGCCGCGCTTGCTGACCACCAGAAGTTCCTTCTCATTCAGGTAAGTAACCTGGCCGATTGTCGGCGCGTTGGATTGCGCTCGGATGGCGGCTCTGGAAGCGAACATCGTGAACGCCTTGGAATTCCCGGTTGAAAATGTTGCCGTGCCGCTAAAAAGCTTTGCGGAGGGGGCGCCCTCGGTATCGTTCAGGGTCGCGGAACTCGCGCTCTGGAGCAGCAATCGGGCCGCGCCGGCGCGAACCTGCACGCTGCCTTCCCGGTCGGTCGACAGCCGGTCCCCGCTGAAAATCGTAGTGCCAACTTCGGCGGACGAATCGCCTACCCTAGCGTGTTCCGCGGTGACGATGGTGCCCAGCGAACTCGCCGTCTTCGGGCCGCCCCATGTGGGTGCGATCGTCAGACCGATAGTCATCAAGGTCGCGAGCGATGCGCGCAAACCTCGCATAGAATCCTCCCTGGGCCGTGCAGCAAAAGCATACTTCCCATTCCGTGCGCCCGTCAATCAGTAAACCGAGGCGATGTCGCCCCTTCGCAATACAGGCGCGGGGGATATAATGCCGGAGAGAAGTGCGCAGGGAGGCAGCTATGTCTATGCAGAGAGGGAAATGGATAGCCACAATCGCCCTGGCAGTAGCTGCAGTTTTGGCGGTAAGCGCGAAGAAAAAAGATAAGGTATATCTGCCCGGTTATGTCTTGAAGGCGCAGACGGTGCTGGTGGTGATATTGCCGAACTCAGGGGAGCCGATCGAAGACATCACCGCAAACCGGAAGGCACAGGAGGAAGTGGAAAAGGCGTTCCTGAAATGGGGACGGTACCGGTTGGCGCCCGATACCGACCAGGCGGATCTGGTGGTTGGGGTGAGAAAAGGAACCGGGAAGATTGCGAATCCGACCATCAGCGGCGGCCCGGTAGATTCGCGCCCAGGGACGATCGAGACCACGGACAACCAGATACGCATTGGAGTGCAGCAGGGCCATCCACCCGATGTAACGGACCCCCGAACTACGACAGGGTCGAACGGACCGAACGATAGAGCGCATCCCGGGGTGCAGGTTGGATCGGCCGAAGATACCTTCCAGGTCTATCAGGGTGGGGTGCAATACCCAGTGGATAGTGCGCCGGTGTGGAAGTACATCGCGAAAGATGGCTTGAAGCCGCCCGCTGTGGCGGCGGTGGAACAGTTCCGCAAAGCAGTAGAGGAGTCAGAGAAAGCGGCGCAACAGAAGCAGCAACAGGCGCAACAACAGGGGCAGAAGAAAAATCCGTGAGGCGGCAAGCAACCTGAACGAATTCGTGATTTCCCGAGAAGTCCGGGGCTGACCGGCCATTAAATACTCCGTTTCGTTGGCACAACGTCACATTCGCTGCTAGAATGCCTTCACTGTATGGCCGACTGGAAGCAGATCACCGCGCGAATCCGCAGAGCACGTACCGGAAAAGACCCCGCGGCACAACTGACGAATCTTTTCACGAAAACACGCGACGCCATGGTCGCGTTCGAACTGGCGCGCTATCTCGAATCCATCGGGAATTCCGCCGATGCCGGCCGGTGGTATCTCACCGCCGCCGAACGATTTCGCCGCTCGGATTGGAAGACCAAAGCGCAGGAAAGCGCCACGCGGTTGGGCGCCACGGAGCCCGCGGAAATCCCAGCTCCCGTTTCGAAATCGGAAGAAGCGCCGGCGGCCGGCGAAGTGCAGCAGGCAACAGAGGCCGAGCCCGAGCCCGAGCCCGAGAAAGAGCAGCCAGAAGCAGCGGCGGCTGGGGTTGAGTCTGAATCGCAAGCGCCTGCGGGACGCAGTCCTGCGCCCTCCGGGCCAGGTTCGCGGCATCGGCGCGGACGGCGCGGCCATGACTCGCATCGTTCTCCCCGTCGCGCTGACCACTCCACTGGACAGCGCGAATCGAGGCCGCTGGGGCCATCGCGAGGGTACACACCTCCGCCGGCCGAAGAGGAAGCTCCCGCTGCCGTTGAACGCACGTCGCGCGCGTCCTTCGAAGACTCACCCGAGATTTCAGCTCCCAGTCTCCGTGGGCGCTCTGGCGACCCCGGCCTGGCTTCGCGGCTTTCGCAACTCGAGATGAATTTTCGCCGGCTGCTGGCGTGCGCTCCCACAAAACTGGATGACGCCGATCGCGCTCCCGCAGGGCCGGGGGTGTGGGTTCTCACCGACTCTGACCTGACCACGTATTATTACGTCGAGGCCTGCCAAACTTTGCGTGTTGCAATCCCCAATATGGCGCGCGGCGGCACCGCGCGGCGCGGCGGCGAATCCATCAAGCCGAAACTTGCCGAGCACCTGGGGATTGCCGAAAGCCGCGTCTCCAAGTATTTGGCGGATCATTGCGTCGTCCGCTGGTTGCAGATGGATGAGGGTGCTTCCTACTTCGCGCATTTCCTAATCGCGGTGCTGCATCCCAGTCTGAACGAATAACGGCGCTTCCCGGCAATTCCGAATCCCCGAAACCTTCAGTACTTGCTTCCTAGGAGTAACCCCCTTTTCTTACCATCAGTTAGCCCCGTTCGCTGGCCTCTTGTGCCGTTTAACCCCCCTTTTTCACCGTTCGCCGTATCCCACTGGCGTATACCCTTTTGCCCATTCAAACTATCTATGCTCAAGCACTTAGAGCTCACGCCGCATGGCGTGGTACTTTGGAAATGCCTATGGGGGGCAGTTCCATTTAGGCTGGTTTGGGGCTTTCAACCGAAACCCAAGTTTTTTTCGCACGACTCTGAAAGAGAGGCTACAGCTGTATGTCCAATACGATTAGCACGCAGATTTTCCGCTCGCTTGACTGGGTGCTTTGCAAGACCGCAGCTATCACCTTCAATACGATTCAACACTTCAACAAGAAGAATCCGAATCCGTCGGTCACCCCGCAGTGGTCCGATAAGCCGCTGCTGAAATCCTGGGAAAAGACCAGGCCGACTCTCGGCTTTCCACGCCAGACCGACTCGCTCTGCCCGGCCTGCGTGAAAGAAGCGCGCGAATCCATCATCAAGGGTGAAAAAGACTGGCGCGACCTGATGAGCGAAAAAATCGGCGAAATCAAGGCGCAGATTATCGAGCGCGACGGCCAGGTCTGGATGGTGAAAGACTGCCCGCTGCATGGCCACTATGAAGACATGATGGCCATTGATTCCGACTTCCTGAAGTGGATTGAGAAGCAGTTCCCCGGCCGCGATATCCCCGCGCACAACGATGAAGGCCTGCACAAGCACGGCTCTTCGAACGTTCGCTATGGCCGCGGCTCGGTACTCACCGTCGATCTTACCAACCGCTGCAACATGATGTGCGATCCCTGCTTCATGGACGCCAACCAGGTTGGGTACGTCCACGAACTGAGCTGGGACGAGATCGTGGAAATTCTGGATAACGCGGTGAAGATCAAGCCACGCCGGCAGATGTCCGTGCAGTTCTCCGGCGGCGAGCCGACCATGAGCCCGTATTTCTTCGACGCCATCCGCTACGCCCGCAAGGTCGGATACAACTCCGTGCAGGCGGCCACCAACGGCATCGAGTTCGCCAAGAGCAAGGAATTCGCAAAGAAGGCGTTCGAAGCCGGATTGCGCTATGCCTACCTGCAGTTCGACGGCATCGGCAACGACGCCAACAGCCACCGCCAGATCGGCAACCTGTTCGACGTGAAACTGCGCGCCATCGAAAACCTGCACGAAGCGGGCATCGAAATCGTGCTGGTCGTGACCATCGTCAACAACGTGAACAACGACCAGGTCGGCTCCGTCGTGAAATTCGCGATGGAAAACCCCAAGAAGATCTCGTTCGTCAGCTTCCAGCCGGTTTCTTTCACCGGCCGCGACGAAGATATCACCCCGGAGCGCCGCCTCCGCCAGCGCTACACCCTTTCGCATCTTGCGAAGGACGTCAGCAACCAGGTCGGCAAGATTCAGCCGACGCGCGACTGGTTCCCCATCTCGTTCATCAGCACCTTTGCCGGCTTTGCCGACATGGTCAAGGGCAACGAATCGCAGTGGGGTTCGCTCTCCTGCGGCTGCCACCCGAACTGCGGCGTGGGCACCGCGCTGATGATCAACAAGGAAACCAAGGAATGGGCGCCGGTTCCGCGCTTCCTGGATGCGCAGAGCCTTACGAAAGACATTACTGCCATCACCGATGCGGCTCGCGGCAAGAATTTCTCCAACTTCATGATGGCCATGGCGCTCCTGAAGAACTATCACCCGTTCCAGGGGCCGAAGGGTCTGAAGCTTTGGGACCTCTTCAAGAAGTTCGACAAGACCTGGGCGCTCACCAAGGGCGCTTCCAGCAAGTACGGCAAGACTTCCCCGGAACGCACTTACGAAGACGCCATGAAGCGCCGCGCGCAAGACCCGTGGAACTTCCTCTTCATCGCTGGCATGTGGTTCCAGGATCTCTTCAACTACGACTTCCGCCGCACCGAAATGTGCATCATCCCCTACGGCACGCAGCAGGGCGAAATCAGCTTCTGCGCGTACAACACCGGTGTGGGCTGGCGCAACATCATCGAAAACATGCACAAGAACGCGACCGTCGCCGAGTGGTACAAGAACCACGGGAAGCACGAGATTTACGCCAAGGGCAAGAGCGTCAACCTCGGTTCCTACGAGCACTCGCTGGTCATTGATGCTGATGACGCCGCGCGCGTTCGCCACCTGGAGCACGACATTCCTCTGACCGCCGCCGAAGAGAACCGCATTCGCCGCAAGATGGCTCTCGAGGAGCAGGCCAGGGTTCGCGCCATCTACGAAGAACTCGTTCTGAAGAAGCCCCAGACGTCTGTCGTGCAGATCGGCACGGTTTCCGACATCGCCAAGGCCGTTCCGGCAAACTTCACCAACGCCAACAAGCCCATCGGCATTGCCCCGGCCAATGGCAACGGCAACGCAGCTCCCAAGTCCAAGGAAGCCGCCGCCGAAGCCGTAGCCGGCGACTAATCCGGCGCTGTAGCTCAGGCCTTCAGGCCTGAGGCTTTTCCAGGCGACATCGCAAACTCAAAACGGTCCCGACCAATCCGGGGCCGTTTTTCTTTCTTTGCGTTTTTTTTGGACATGTCCTGGTGACGAGCCGCTGCGATTCGAATAGCATGTCTGGCAGGAGTTTTTGCTCATGTGCAGAAATATAAAGACGCTCTTCAATTTCGATCCACCGGTCACCCCGGATGAGGTCCGTGCCGCTTCACTGCAATTTGTGCGTAAAATCACCGGTTTCAACAAACCGTCGAAGGCCAACGAAGCCGCATTTCTCAGCGCCATCGATGAAATCGCAAATGTTTCCATCCGGCTTCTTCAATCTCTCGAAACCAACGCCCCTCCGAAAAATCGTGAAGAAGAAGCCGCAAGAGCCAAAGCGCGCGCCGCCGAGAGATTCGGCGCCTGATTCCGAAGATCCTGTAGCTGAGGCCTTCAGGCCTGAGGCTTTCCCAAGCGCCATCGCAAACTTCAAAACGGCGCCGACCACTTCGGGACCAGTTATAATTTCCAAAATGACAAAGGCACCTCCCCTTCCACCAGAGCGCTTTCAACCATACGGGCGATGGCTGACCACATTCACCATCTTAGTAGGCGCAGGACCGATCATCGCCACGATTGCATTTGCGGGAGCGTGGAATTTAGTGACGTTCGACTGGCTGTTCGGTTTATACGTCTGCACTTTTGTCTTTTGTGGATTCCAGGTTGTGAATTGGCGATGCCCCAATTGCGGCAACCCTTTCTGTAGAAAGTCCCAATTCGAGAGAAGTCCGATTTACACGCAGGAATGCGTGCACTGCGGCACCAAGCGACCCAAACTAGGGTTCTACGATTAGCCATGTGGAAGGTTGAGTTTTGTCGCTATTGTCGTTGCAGTGCTCCGAGTCTGAGGTGGCCCCTCTCCGCTTTTTCACGCAACTTGGTATAATTAAAGCGATAACTACGAACGAGGACTCCCGATGCCCATCTACGAATACATCTGCGAAGACTGCAAAGAGCACTTTGAGAAGATTGTGATCAACAAACAGCAGGAGATCGCCTGCCCCAAGTGTTCGAGCAAGAAAGCCACGATCCAGCTTTCCGTCTTTGCCACAGCTGGCTCGGGCAGTTCCTCGGCTCCTTCCGGAGGCTTCTCCGGCGGCGGAGGCGGCTGCTGCGGTGGCGGTTGCGGCTGCCACTAGCCAACCCCGATCACCAAGCCTCATGCTGATCGCTCCATCATCTTTGGTTCTTTTCATGACCGGAGCCATGCTCCTGCTCCTGGTTCCCGGTCCCGCGGTGCTTTACATCACCAGCCGGAGCATCGGCCTGGGGCGGGCCGCTGGGCTCGTCTCGGCCATGGGCATCGCGGTCGGCACGTTGTTCCATGTGGCCGCGGCCACGCTGGGGCTCTCGGCCCTGTTAGTCTCTTCCGCCTCTGCTTTTCGGTTGGTGAAGTATGCCGGCGCGGCCTACCTGGTTTATCTGGGTATTCGCACTCTACGCGGCGGAGAGACGGGGATGCTGGATGCCTCCAACGGTCGGCGCAGCCTGCGCAGCATTTTTGGCCAGGGAGTCCTGGTCAACCTGCTCAATCCGAAGACCGCTCTTTTCTTCCTCGCGTTTCTGCCGCAGTTCGTCGACCCAGTGCGAGGCCATGCAACGCTGCAGATCTTTGAGCTGGGTGTGCTGTTCGCGCTGATGGGCTGGGTAAGCGACTCGGTCTGGGCAACGATCGCTGGAACTTTTGGAACGCGCCTTCGCGGCAACGTCCGCCTGCGCAGCACGCAACGCAAAATTTCCGGCGGCGCGCTCATCGCGCTCGGACTTGCATCCGCCTTTTCCGGGGCAAAAACCAAGTAGCCAAGCCGAGCCGCGCGTCAACCCGCCGCTTCAAGCGCCCGCGGTCTTCGCCTTCACCGCCGCCTCAATCTGTTCGAACATCGCCATGCGGTCCCAGTTATCCCAGGTTTCCTGCACTTTGCCGCCGGCAATCCGCGCGATTCCCATTCCCCGCAGCTTGATCTCCGCGCCTGTCGCGTCGATTCCCAAGCCAGGCCCGGTATGCCGCATCGTCGCCGTCCAGCGCACCGCGATTCTGTCACCGGCGCCAAAGCAATCGTCCAGCGCGAACTGCATGTCGGGAAACGCGCTCAGTAGCCGGGCGTGCATGGCCAGAAATCCCTCCGGCCCGCGAACGTCGCCGCCGGTTTCGCTGATTCCGTGCATTACGCAGTCAGCCGCCAGGAGCTCCGGCACCGACTCGCTCTTTTTTTGATTCCACACTTCCTCGAACCACCGCCTCCCCAAGGCCACGTTGTCATCCGCCATTTTGCCCTCCGACGGAACGACCGGGTTCCGCGGCCGTTACTCTACCAAACAGTACCGTCTCCCGCCACGTGGAGCAGCGCTTTGGGGTGCCTCTGCCCGGTTTTTTCTGCTTTTCTCTCTTGTTGATAACTTCCGGCCGCTCACGGTTGGGAGCCCCATGCAGCGTGAAGCAACGCTTCTGTTCACTAACGAACAGTTTGGTTCTTGTGCGTATTGCAACAGACACGCGGGACCCGGCCGCGCAGACTTACTTCGTCAGGATTTCGATTGGCAAGAGAAATGACAGGTAAAAATATGTGGCGCAGAAATTGTCCAGTTTGCCGGCAACCTTTGGAAAAAAAACTTCCCACTGAAACCGTTTCGTGTTCCTGCGGAAAATTTGTCTGGAAGGGCTAGCGGGGGCTTGCCCGCAAGAGAAAGGTAGTATTGGATGTCGTGGACGAACCCCTTTGCGCTATCAGTGTGCACCATATTCCTGGTGCTCCCGCATGCTCTTTTCGGCCAGGGATTGCCCGCCAGCCCTGCCGAACTTGTCCTGCCAAGCGGCACCCCGGTAGAACTGCAATCGGTGCAAACGATCTCCTCGGCGCGAGCCCACAAGGGCGATCGTGTGGACTTTGTCGTTGCCAGGGACGTTCAAGCCGCAGGGTTCACAATAATCGGTGCAGGTGCGCGAGCCGAGGGGTCGGTGATTGGTGTGAAAGGGAAGCGGCCGCTGGGAATGGGCGGCGACGTGATCATCAAACTCGATTCCGTGGAGCTCACGACCGGCGAGAGCGTGGCCCTGGTTGCGCGCAAGGAGTTCAAAGGAAGATCGCACACCATCCGAATGGGAGTGGCGATGGCCATCACAGCGGCGATTTATCCGCCGGCCGCCCCAGTTTTTATATTGTCGCGCGGCCGGGACAGCACCGTTCTAAAGGGAACCGAGCTTACGGCCTACACGCGGGATGATTCCTCGGTTGCAACCGCCGGTTTGCGCCCGGCGCGGGAAAATGTTTCCGGTCTCAGTGAAATGCTCAAGATGTTGCCGTCGCGAGTGACCAATGCAGAAGGGCGCGAGGGCGACATGATCAACCTGATCTTCCAGGCCAAAGAAGAGGAATTACAAGAGGCCTTTGCGCACGCCGGTTGGGTGAAGGTGGAGAAGTCCAAGCGCTTAATTTTCTGGCATTTGCTGTGGCAGCGCAAGCACTATACGAAATTGCCGATGGACAGGCTATACGTCTTTGGGAGAGCCCAGGACTACTCCTACGCGCTGCCGGATCCCCTATCCATCGTTGCGCGACGCCATCACCTGCGCATCTGGAAAACTGGCCACGTTGTGGACGGCGTCCCGCTCTGGGTGGCGGCGGCAACGCACGACATTTCGATTCACCTTGTGAAACGCAAGTTTCGCCTCTTCCACAGGATTGACCCCAACGTGGACGCCGAACGCGACTTCATCGCCGGAAACCTCTCGGATGCGAAGCAACTCACCCGCGAGGAGTATCTGAATTGCCCGGAACCGCTAGTCGGAGCGCACACGGCCACCGGGCAGGCCTATTACTCCGACAACCGGATGCTTCTGCTGGAACTCCAGCATGGCGTACCTTTCAACCCCCCCGGAGCCCAAGTTGCGCTAATCCCAGCTGCGGGTTCGGCGGGAATGGGTGTTCCAAAGTGAACAGACGGCCCTGGCCAAGGCCCCTACTATGTGTGAACTGCCGCAACGATTGTGAGCAGACTCAAGCAAGGAGGAGTCCATTGAAGTCCAAACATGCATCGTTTTTGCTGGCAGCTTTACTCATTTCCACTGCTCCCATTTTCGCCGACAAGATACCTGTCGATTCCAAGAACGAAAGCAAGGGCGCGGTCTCCGCGAGAGCGTTGGCCGAGAAGCAGGGCCTTCATGACCTCTACGCTACCACCGATTGCGGTCTGAGCGGGGCCATTCGGCCTGCCTCCACGTCTGACACTCAAGTCGGCAGCTTTACCCAGGAAGACAAGAGTATGGGTCTCGGCGCCCCGGTGAATTCCGAAGCCAACTCCGGCAGCACTCAGGAAAAGGTGATCGATTTCGGATCGAATCGTGCCAATTCTTCCGACAAAGATAAGGGGAAATCCCACGGAAAAGTGAACGGGAACGATGAGAATGGTGACGGCACCACCCCGGGGGTGGTCGCTGTATCAGAGCCCGGGTCCCGATTGCTCTTGCTCATCGGTTTGGCCGGGTTTGGAATCTTCTTTCTCCGGCGCAACTCTTAGCAGAACGCAATCGAATAGCAGACGCACATGCACGCGGTGGTGAAGTCGCAGCTGAACACAAGTTTCCATGCAATCGGCCGTTGAGGGGACCACTATGCTTTCCCAGGATTCAAGCACCACGCAAGCCTTGCTGCACGGAGAGCGCGACCTGCTGCAACTAATCTCTGATGGCGCCTCGCTCCCCCAGGCGCTCGATAAAATTTGCGCCGCGGTTGACCGCCAGGTGGGTAATGTTGTCTCCCTGGTGCTGTTTCCGGATGGCAAGGAGCACACCCTACGGGCGATCGGAGAGGCCGTGGCTCAGTATGGACTTTTCGTCTTTTCCTGCGCGCCGATTCTTACGCCGGGCGGGAAACTCTGCGCCACGTTTGAGACGTACTCCTGCATTCCGCGCAGCCCTACTCCCGGGGAAGCCGTGCTGGTGGAACGGGCGGCACATCTCGCCACGCTCGCATTTCAAAACCATAATCGCGAACTTGATTTCGAGGGCTTCGCCCCGCTCCCGAACAGTGCCCAGCGTGGTTACTCTCCCAATGAACCTCCGCCCGGCGACCGAGCGGTGATGGAATTTCTGTGGGAGAGCAACAACGGATGCCCCGCCCGGCGTCATGATTGACCGGCCATGTATAAGAATTTTTTTGGGCTCCGCGAAAATCCGTTCAACGTAAACCCCGATCCTCGCTTCCTGTACATGACTCCCCAGATTCAGGAGGCGCTGGAGCAGTTGACGTATGGCGTGCAGAGCCGCAAAGGCCTGATTCTCCTGACCGGCGAGGTGGGAACAGGCAAGACGACGCTGATCAACTACCTCCTCGATTGGCTGCGCCAGCGCAAGACGCCCTCCGCTTTCATCTTCAATTCGCACTTGAGCGCTAACCACCTCTTCGATTTCATCCTCAACGATTTTGGCATTCCCACGGATTTCAAACTCAAGGGCAACATGCTACTTCAGCTGAACCAGTGGCTGATCGAGCGTTTTCGCAAGGACTGCACTCCCGTTCTGATTGTGGACGAGGCCCAGGGGTTGTCGCTTGAATTGCTGGAGGAGATCCGGCTGCTGCTGAATCTTGAGACTGCGTCCGAGAAACTCCTGCAGATCGTGCTGGTGGGCCAGCCCGAACTCGAACACATGCTCAGGCGGCCCGAAATGCGGCAGCTTCGGCAGCGGATCTCCCTCCGTTGCCGCACCTCGTCGCTCACCCTGGCAGAGGCTCACGGGTACATTGCGGACCGGCTGCGTATCGCGGGCGCTGCCCACGGCTCCGTCTTCGCTCCCGAATCCGTCGAAGCGGTTCATTTTTATTCGCGCGGAATTCCTCGGGTGATGAATCTTCTCTGCGAGCATGCGCTGATTAACGCGTACGTCGAGCATCTCAACCCCGTCTCGCCGCAGATGGTCGAAGAAGCCGCGCGAGACTTCCTGATGGAGGAATTCCACCCGGTCACCGGCCTCACTGGCGCGATGCTTCACCTGGACGACAAACTTAATCTCGCGACATCGAAGTCCGCCTGTGCGCCGGACCGATCCTCGCCTGCGGAAGGAATAGACTCACTGGAAGATTCCGAGGCAGACACGTTCGCGTCGCCACCGGCGTTTGCGAAGGAAGAGCCTGCGCCGGCCGAGGCGTGTTTAACCGCCACCAGCGTTCTGGAAGGCCCGGAAAGCGAGGCCCGGGAAGAACATCTGTACTCCTCCCACTCCGTGCTTCATCTGGTTCCGGCATCCCCAGAGGTGCACTCCAGGCATTCTGAAAGCGTGCCCGTTGCGAGTTCGAACGCTAACCAGGCCGAATGTGTCGCGGAAATTGTGGCCACGATGGAGCGAATGCTCACGGCTGCTTCCGCTTCCCGCCCACGACCGGAAGTATCGAAAGTTGCGCACGAAGTTCCCGCTGCGCGTGTGCGCGAACAGGCGCCCGCCTCCGCGAGCCACCTCTTTTCACTCGAAAGCATGAACCGGATTCCCCAGCACTCTGCGCCGGAGCGAATTTGGCGATTACTTTACAACTTGAGAGTAAAGGGGCGGGAGTCGTTCGCTGCTTCGCGGGTATTGTTGCGGCGGTGGGCGTTTGAGTTCCGGCGCGATTGGATCGCGATGATCAACTCCATTGACTTATCGCAGATGAGCACAACCCTGCGGCACTGGTTGCGCCAACCGCTCTCGTCTAAACAAATCTCCCCAGGCAAAAACTAGCCCGTCTGATTCCGTCCCGCACGAGCCTGTTCCAAGACTTCTGGATGTCCCGCGAAAATGAACGGCGGATGTGCCCGGCGACATTCACCCTGTTTCATGACCGTGTGCATTAATTGAAAGATTTGAGGCGGGCCCAGCGGGCTCAGCGGGAATAGTTTTTCAGGTAATCGGGTTGTGGAGGATCGTTCTTCCTTTGCGGGTCCGGCAGGGGTTCTTTCGCGACGGTTTCGAGCGGCAGCACGCCCGCCCACACTGGCAAGGAGTAATCCGCTTCGTCGTCAATCGGGCCGCCGGTACGGACCTTGGCGCTGACTTCCTCGAGCGGCAGCGCCAGCACGGTGGTGGCTTTTAATTCCTGCTCGGTAGGTTGGCGCACATCGTCCCAGCGGCCTTTCATCACGTGCTCGGTGAAGACGCGCAGAGCTTCCATTTTTTCGGCGGGATCCGTCACCAGTTGCGCGGTGCCCAGAATCACCACCGAGCGGTAGTTCACCGAGTGATGAAACGCCGAGCGCGCCAGCACCAATCCATCGACGTGGGTCACCGTCACGCTCACCGGGACTCCTTCGCTCAGCGTGCGCAACATCCGGCTCGCCGCGCTGCCGTGCAGGTAGATCGTGTCGCCCGAGCGGCCGTAATTCGTGGGGATTACGTAGGGCTGGCCGTCCACGCTGAACCCGACGTGGCAGACGAATCCCGCGTCGAGAATTGCTAGCACAGTTTCCCGCTCATATTTGCCGCGTTTCGGCAGCCGCTTGACCTGGGTGCGTTCGGTGGGTGTGAAGTCGCTCATGCACTCCAGTTTAGTGCGTCGCGGCCCCTGCGCCAGAGCCAAGTTGGCCTCCCGCGGCCTGCCCGCGTTTTTGCGAGGATAGCCAGGGCAGAAGGTCAGGCTCGGCAAACGCTTTCTTCCAGACCTCGTGGTCGGTCTTGCGATACTCGGTGTAGCGCAAATTCGCGTGGGCCTTGTTGAGCTGCTTCATCATGTCACGTACTAAAGTGACCGGCACGGTTTCGTCGGCTTCACCTTGAAAGACCCAAAGCGGCGTGCGCGCCAGCGCGCTCACATTGGTGAAATTATCGTACGCGGAAAGAATCACCGCCGCGGCCCACCGGCCCGGATACGCCTGCAGCGCAGACCAAACACCCAGACCGCCCATGGATTGCCCGGCGAGATAGATTCGATCCGGATCGATCGAAAATTCTTTTTCCACTTCGGCAAGCGCGCTCATGGTCAGCTCCAGCCATTTCGTCGGTTGGTTCATGTCCGGGTCGGACCAGTTGTCGCCAGAGGGGCACTGCGGCACCAGCTCAAACATAGGAAATTTCAGTTGCACATCTTTGCCAGCCCAGAAATGCGTGCCGATTTGATTCCCGCCGTTCAGTTGTTTCACGTTGTCGCTGCCGCGGCCTTCGCCGCCGTGTAGCCAGAGCAGCAGGGGATATTTCCGGTTGGCGTCGTAGCCGAGTGGTACGTACAGGCGATAGGGCAATCGCTCTCCATTTTTGGTGGCGTACACCTTTTTGCGGAACTCGATGTCGTCTTTGGTAAGCTGGCCGCCAAAAACAAAAGGCGCCAAAACCGACACGAGCATCGCCAGAATCGGAGCTCTCGTCCGCATCCTCTTCGTCAGCACGTTGCTCCACTTTCCATCGTGGTTGCCTCTTACTGGTATCTCAATGGAAAACCAAAAAACTTGTCATTCCGAACCCCGTTCGCCTTTTGAACGGGGTGAGGAATCTGCTTTTTTCTTCATTTTCGCGAAAAGCAGATTCCTCGCGTTACTCGGAATGACAACGAGCGGTATTTTCCCACAGCCTGCTATGGTTTCGCGCTGCCACGCACCACGCGGAAGCCGATATAATCGGCAGCCGCCGCGCAGCTCGAACGCGGGTCCGCTGGGCAATCCGCGCTGCCACCTTCCGCTTTGCCCTTGCCGTCGGGCAGGGCGACCCACTCTGCCACGTTGCCTCCCAGATCAAACACCGACTCCTGATCCTCTTGCCCTTGTCCGGGAAAGCTTCCGGCAGGTTTCAGTAGCGGCGCGTTGCCGCTTAGTTCCTTCACCTTTTGCCGCAGCCGGTTGGTGTCGTCGGGATTCGGCGCGTAACCCGCCCAGTAGTCCAGTGTGTTTTCGCCGTCCTTCTTGTCGTACCAGGAGGCCCCATCTTTCTCCGTTGGCAGCCGCCAGGATTGGCCGGTCAGCTTGGAAAGCCATTGCGTGTATGCCTTGGCCTGCTCAAACGTCACGCCGTTCGCAGGGTAGTTCTCCGTGCCGGGATCCACTTTGTAATTCTTGTCGAACGCCGCGAACTGCGCGCGAGTCACTTCGAACCGGCCCACTTCCACGTCTCCGCGCTTCACCACTTCGGGAATCACCACCGGTTTGCCCTTGCTGGAGAAGCTGGTGCCGTAATCGCCGCCCGTGCGCACCACATTTTTTGTTTTCAGCGCTGCATCCAGCGGCGAACCGGCCTTCAGCGCTTCGTTTTCCCCGGGCGTGGTCTTGAAGAAATATTTGTCGAACCATGCCATCTCTTCCTCGACCTTGCGCATCTGGTGCGTCAACTTGCGCGGCCCGTGCGGCTCGCCGGGAAAGATCACGAATTTCACCGGCACTTTTCCGTAGTACTGCAGCGCGCGGAAGTACGACCAGCTTTGCGCCGTCGGCACGTTTGTATCCGCGGTGCCGTGGAAAATCAGGACCGGGGCTTTTACCTTGTCCATTTTGAAAAATGGCGATTTGCGGATATACAGATCCGGATCTTCCATCGGCGATTTGCCGAAATAGTAGGAGTCGAACGAATCGCCGAAGACCACGTTGCCCCAGTCGCTGATCCATTCCACGTCGCCTGCGCCAACGCTGGCAACCTTGTAGCGATCCGGGTAGGTGACCAGCAGGCTCGTGGAAAGAATCGAGCCGTTCGACCAGCCCAGCGTTGCCACTTTGTCGGCATCCACGAATCCCTTCTCGATCAGGTAATCGACGCCCGCGTTGATGTCCGGCGTTTCCAGGTCGTAATACTTGCCGCAGCAGATCGATTCCACCCACTTTAATCCGTGGTTGCTGCTGCCGTGATAATTCACCTGCAACACGAATGCGCCGCGCTGCGTCAGCAGTTGCAGTGGGTAAGCCCAATTGTTATCCCAGAAATCCATGTCGGATCCCGCCGGGCCGCCATGAATCGCGGTAATCAGCGGATACTTTTTCCCGGCCTCGTACTTCGCCGGATAGTGCAGGATTCCTTCCACCTCGTCGCTGTTCGCGCCCTTCCATCGGATTACCTCCGCTTTCGCCATCGTGCGCGATTTGATCAGACTGTCGTTCAGGTGAGTCAGTTGTGCCGCCGAGATGAGCTTGTTGCCGTCGAGTTGCGCCCGGTAAAGTTGCGGCATCACGCTGGAAGTCGTATATGCGTACACAAGCGTCTTGCCGTCCGGTGTCACCTCAAAATTTTCAATGTTCTTCGCCGTGTCGCCTTCGAGTGAGGTCCGCTTCCATGTCCAGGAATCGCCGGACTTGCTGCGCGTGTAGCGCGACACCTCGAATCGAGGGCCCGCAGCGAGGCCCGCCACGAAGCCATCGGTTGTTGCCGACACGCCAGAACCGACGCCGTTTTCCCACTCGAGGGGCACCGCCGAACTCTTCCCTGAAGCGACGTCGTAAAAATAAAGCAGTTCGATGGAAGCGGTGATGAACTTGGGATCCGTAGAAAATGGCGCCATCGCGTAAAAGCCGCCGCTGTCCGGTCCCCACGAAAAGGCGCGCGGATAGACGCGGCCCTCGGCAAAAATCTGCTTTTCCGTGCCGTCCGCCAGATTGTGCAGAATCGTCACTGGAGGAACCTTCTGGTCAAACGTGTAGTGCAGGCTTTTCTCGTGAACGGCAACGGCGTATCTGCCGTCCCTGGAAACGCTCCAGTTTGCAATCCAGTCGGTGTTCGTCGTCAGACGGGCAATCTTTTTGTCTTTCACGCTGATTTTGAACAGGCGCACCGGCGGCGCGTGATCGGCATCATCAGCCACTTCCGAATCGTCTTTTCGCTTCTTTTCCGCCTGCTCGTAGGCGCTCGGATCCTCTTCGGCGCTGAAAATCACGGTCTCCTTGTCCATCCAGTCCACTCGCTGCGGCCCGCGGGCAAGTTCCGTCAGGACATACGGCTCGCCTCCGTGCGGATTGATCAGCCAGATCTGCGTCGCCGCTGTATCGGGTTTCGCCTGCGGCCGCGCCTTGGAAGTCACAAAGGCGATCCACTTGCCATCTGGCGACCAATTAAACGATGAAACGGTATCGGTGCCGCGGGTGAGTTGAATTTCCGCATCGCTCGAAAGGCTCGAGAGATACAAATTGGAAACCACGGCATCTTTCTCTTTGTCGCCTTGCGCCTTGATCCAGGCCACCCACTGCCCATCCGGCGAAATCCGGAATTGCCGCACGTTTTCCGCAAACACCACATCCTCCGCTTTCCATGGCGAGGTTTTTGGAGGCGCCTTGCTCTCTTCGGCGGCCTGCAGCGTATTCGCAAAGCCGCAACAGATGGCAATGAGCACAAAAAAACGAACCTGGCGGAAATTCATGGAAATCCCCTCTGAATGATGTGTGTTTCGGTGTGCGTTTCACATCCAATTAGACGCGCAATGAGAATAGTGGAATTGACGCAAATTGGGAATGGTGTAGTCTGATGCCCGCAGTGGAAAAGGGGAATGATCATGGCTCTAGCTAAACCGGTGTTTACCCAGGAGACGTTCCGCTTTTTTCGCGACCTGGGAAAAAACAACAAGAAAATCTGGATGGACGCGCACCGCGATCGCTATCAGGCCGCCGTGGTGCAGCCGTTTCGCCGCTTGCTCGAAGAGCTTGCACCCACCGTCCTGGCGCTCGACGATCGCTTCGACACCACCGGCCGCACCGGTGCGAATTTCTCGCGCATCAATCGTGACATTCGCTTCGCAAAGGACAAAATGCTCTATAAAACGCAAATGTACCTGAAATTCCAGCAGCCGTTACCCGGCGACCGTGAAAGCGGCCAGCTTTATGCTGGGCTTTCCACGGACGTGGTCACGGCCGGGTTTCGCTTGTACGCCGGGCCGAAGCGCCGGGAATCAACTCTGGCCCTGGTCGCGGAGCCGCGCATGGTTGCCAAGCCCAGGTGGGTCGCCGACCAGAAGAGGCGTCTGGGCAGAAAATTCGACAGCTATTGGTACACTACCGAAAAAGGGAATTGGACGAAGCACGAGGGCTGGCCGGTTCGGGCGGAGGATTGGAAGAAAATCCAGGGTTGGATCGTTCGACGGAAAATGAAGCCCGGGGAAGCAACCAAGGCGGGTTTCCCGAAAGAGCTATCTAAAATATTTCGCCAGGTCTATCCGCTTTTGAAATTCACCAGCATCCCGTAGCCGCAAATCACGCAAAGAGGAAAACCGTGAAACGTCTTTTGCAGATCCTGATCTGGACCGCAGTCGCCGCACTTGGCGCCGTCGCGCTTGGCACCATCGCCTTTCACAGAGGCGAGCCAATCAACGCAACGTGGTTCGTCCTTGCCGCGGCGTGCTCTTACCTGGTGGCGTATCGCCTGTATTCGGCGTTCATTGCGGCGAAGTTGCTGGCGCTGGACAATACGCGCGCCACGCCGGCCGAACGCCGAGACGATGGCCGCGATTTTGTACCCACCAATAAATGGGTTCTCTTCGGCCACCACTTCGCCGCCATCGCCGGGCCGGGGCCGCTGGTCGGGCCCACGCTCGCCGCGCAGTTCGGCTATCTGCCGGGCACGCTGTGGCTGATTGCCGGCGCGGCGTTTGCCGGCTGCGTGCAGGATTTCGTGATTCTGTTCTGCTCCATCCGGCGTGACGGAAAAACGCTGGGGGAAATGGCCCGCGACGAAGTCAGCAAGCGCGGCGGCCTGATCGCGCAGCTTGCCGTGCTGACCATCATGATCATTCTGCTGGCCGTTGTCGCGCTGGTTGTGGTCAACGCGCTGAAAAGTTCGCCGTGGGCCACCTTCACACTGGCCATGACCATTCCCATCGCGCTCTTGCTCGGCGTCTATCTGCGCTATTTCCGGCCGGGGCGCGTGCTCGAAGCCTCGCTGATCGGCGTCGCGCTTGTGCTGTTTGTTGTTGTCGCGGGGCAGTGGGTGGCCGATTCGCCCAGCCTGGCGAAGGTCTTCACGCTCGGCGGCGTCACCTTGGCTTTCGCGATCATCGCATACGGTTTCGCAGCTTCCGCGTTGCCGGTGTGGCTGCTGCTGGCGCCGCGCGATTATTTGAGCGCCTTTATCAAGGCCGGCGCGATCTTCTCCCTGGCCGCGGGCATCCTGCTGGTACGCCCGCAAGTTCTGATGCCGCCGCTCACGCGCTTCGTGGACGGCAGCGGCCCCGTCTTTGCAGGGAAAATATTCCCATTCTGTTTCATCACCATCGCCTGCGGTGCGATCAGCGGGTTTCACTCGCTGATTTCCAGCGGCACCACGCCGAAAATGATTCAGCGCGAAGGGCACGCCCGCTTCATCGGCTACGGCGCCATGCTGCTCGAATCCTTCGTCGGAGTGATGGCCATGGTCGCGGCGTGCGCCATGACGCCAGGCGTCTATTTCGCAATCAACAGCCCCGCTTCCATCGTCGGAGCAACGCCGGAGGCTGCGGCCGCCACGATTTCCAGTTGGGGTTATCCGCTTTCCGCCGGAACGATGACCGGCCTGGCCCACGCCGTCGGCGAGCAAACGCTGCTCAACCGCGCCGGCGGCGCTCCGTCGCTAGCCGTGGGCATGGCGCAGATTTTTTCCAGCACCATCGGCGGCGAACGCCTGCTCAGCATCTGGTATCACTTCGCCATCATGTTCGAAGCGTTGTTTATTCTCACGGTGCTCGACGCCGGAACGCGGGTCGGCCGCTTCATGATTCAGGAACTCGGCGGCCGCGTCTGGAAGCCCATGGGCCGTATGAACTGGATGCCCGGGATTCTCTTATCCAGCGCGCTTATAGTCGGCGCCTGGGGATATTTCTTGTATCAGGGAGTGGTGGACCCGCTCGGTGGCATCAATTCGCTGTGGCCGCTCTTTGGCATTTCGAACCAGTTGCTGGCCGCGGTGGCGCTGGTGGTGGCCAGCACGATTCTGCTGAAGATGGGCAAGCTGAAATGGATCTGGGTGACGCTTCTGCCGATGGCGTGGCTGGTGGTCATCACGATGACCGCCAGTTATCAGAAGATTTTCAGTGCCAATGCCCGCATCGGATTCTTGTCGCAGGCGGACGCTCTGGCTGCGCAGATTGCTGCCGGGAAAATCGCCGCTGGGAAGATTGCGGACACCCATCGGAACATCTTCAATCTCCGGCTGGATGCGGTGGTCACCGCCGTACTGGCCGTGATGATCTTGGTACTGTTGGTGGAGGCGCTCGTGCAGTGGTACGCCATCCTCAGCCGCGGCAAGGAACCCGTACTGCAGGAAACCCCGTACGTGGCAACGCAATGGGCGGAGGGCGACTGATGGGAGCACTAAGGCACCAACTTGAAAGCGCACTGCGAAATTTCTGGCGCGGCCTGCGCCAGTGGAGCGGCGATTCGGCCTACGAGACTTATCTAGCCTGCGCCGAGCGGCAGCTCGCGAAGAAGCGCTTGACCGCCACCGAATTTTACGTCGAACAACTAAACCGCAAATATTCCCGCCCCAACCGCTGCTGCTGAACCCATCTCGCGTAGCGTCCACCTTAAGGTGGACGCTACAAATCGCTTTCGTCTTCGGCTTGCTTCAGCGGCGTCACCTTGTGCGTCAGCTTGATGCCGTGCTTTTTCACCCCGGCCAGAATCGCGCGCCGAACTTCCAGCGGAAGCGCCTCCGGCGGAAACACGCCCTCGATATCACGCGGGAAATATTTGATGAACAGTGAGGCGACATGCGCCGTCGCGTAAGCCACCGGCGTATTGAATTTTCCCTGCCGCCGAATCTGATACAGCGTGGGAAACATCACGTCGCTGCGGATGGACAGCCGCTGATCCTCCTTAGCGGAATGCTTTACTCCTATGACGATCACCGACGCGGCAAACCGCGCATTCTGCAGAACGCCCTGGCGGATGAGCGCGGCAATCTTCCGCGGTGACAATGTTTCCGGAAAACGATGCCGCGGTATGCCCCGTGATCTCGAAAGTTTTCCCTGCTTGTGCCAGCGGCGCAGCCGGTCAAACTCGTTGCCCCCAATTTTCACGTCCAGTTCGCGCATGGGGATGTAGTGCGGCAGCGTGGCCACCTCATCCTGCGCTGCCAGAACCACGTTCGCCGTACCGATCGGGTCGGGGAACCGGAATTTCTCAAGCTCGGAAAAGCGCTTCGCCAGTTGGTATTTTTTGTCGCGATAAATCCGCGGGTGCGAAATGGCCTCATCGAACGAAACTTCCGGCGACCACTGGGAAATCGGGTCGTCGCTTTCCGTGCTTTCGTAAAGGCGGATGTGCACCGACTGGACTTCATCCAGAAGATCCGCGGCGCGCTTCACCAGCAGGTTGGTAAGTCCAGGAGCCGCGCCGGTATTGATGAGCGCCGCACGATGCTTTGCGTCTAATTTCCTTTTATAGCGCACCTGCTCGGGTTTGAAGGGATTCCTTCTCAGGTGCGAGCTGAGGTCGAGATAGTGCGCGCGAAGACGCAGCGCGGCACGCAGCACGATTTCGTTGAACACCGACGCCGACGCGTTGACGATTAGCTGGCAGCCCTTGGCGGCTTTCACGATGGCGCGCAAATTCCGCGCATTCACTATGGTAATGGGAATGGCCGATTTCTTACCCAGAAAGCGCCGCGCGCGCACGGGGTCGCGATCCCCGCACCAGACCACATGTCCCTGGCGTTCCAGGAGTTGCGCGAGCAGCGAACCGGTCGCGCCCGCACCCAAGATAAAGATTCGCATGGCGTTAGCAGACTTTATCACACTCGGCGCAAACCACAGGCGGCGGGGTAGAACTGTTGTTACACCCGGGCCACAGCGGCAAAAGTGCCTCAGGGTTGGGCTGTTTTCAGCGGAGGCTCGGTAAGAGGAATATCCACCGTGATTGGAAAATGATCGGAAAGCGACACGTCCGGAGCATTATTCACTTCCTGCAGTGTCCGGGCAAAATGCGGGGCGAACTTGTAGCTGCCCCCCGGCTTGGAGTCGTCCGTGGCATATCCTTTGACAAAAAACCAGTCGAGCTTGTATTCGCCGACCAACCCGCCGTAAGTGCGGGCCAGCGCAAACGTGTACCGAAAGCCCTTGGAGGCCCTCTGATTTGAATCGCTCAGCGTTCCGCCCCTGTCATCCGCGCTGCGTGCATCCTCACCGCGAAAGTCAAAGGCATATCCATCTTCAAAGCGGTAGTCCTCGAGGTCGCCGAAAAGTTTTGCCTCTTTCTTGCGGGAGATCAGAGGGACATCAAAACCAGTGGGGTCATTCTTATTGCGCATCATATTCACGGGCATGAGCAGGATAGTCGGAGCACCGGTTGACCATTTAATCGCGCTAACGGCCCACTTGTCGGGATCTTTCAGGCGTTGCGTGATCACCTTGGATACGGAAGTAGGAGATGTGTCGGAGGCGGAGGTGTTGAAGTCCCCGGCAAGAATCACGGGATTTTTTTCGGCGCGGATCCAGCCGAGAATTTCCGCCATCTGTTTTCTACGGCATTCCGGTTTGCACTTCGTCTCCAGGTGGGGCGCAACGACGGTGACTGCTCCGGTGGGAGAATCCGGCACCGCAAGTTCCACGATGAGAGTCGTCCGGCCGCCGCGGCGAACCTCGCGCGCGATTCTTTCCATAAAGGCAAGATTGGCGCCCTTGCGTTTGCCCGCTTCCAGTTTGGAGACTTCTTTCTTCTCGCCCAGGAACCAGTCGTAGCAAACCGGCAGAGACTTGATCGTCGTCTTGCGGATGGGATACCGGCTGAGAACCGCGGTTCCGTGCATCCCGAGGTAACGGCTCTTGTCCGGCTCGAAGGACTTCTGGATGTCCGCCTGGGCCGCTTTGTCGTCCATCACCACTTTTTCGATGCCGAGGCTGAGCGGATCGATTTCGAGAAACTCAACGGCGTATGCATAATTCATCTTCAGCGCTTGCGCGAGTTCGCGGGCAACATTGTGGTAATCGGTGCGGGTGACTCCGTAATCGACTTCATTCAGGATGAACAGGTCGGTGGGATTAAGGATTTCGAGTTGATTTTTGACTTCCTTGAGCTCTTCCGCGGTGAGCGGTTTCGACTTGGCATCCTTCTTTTCCTCGATGTATTTCCCGAATTTTTCCGGCTCCGTCAGGCTGATCCGGATCCCGTCAAGCTGGATTCCCCGCTCGATGTTCCACATCGTTGCGCGTAGGAAAGGCCCCAGAGCATCCGAGGAAGGACGGTGCGGTTTTGCGCCATCGTAGAACGCTTCATTGCTCAGAAATGGGGTGTGAAGCAGTTTATCTAGGCGATCAGCAAGTTGTGGATTCGGTTCGTCGACTTTTTCTAATTCCACCAGATCATCGAATGTCAGCGGTTTCGGCGCTGATACCTTAACGTAGTCCGCTTTCGCGGCCTTCGTTTGGCCGAGTGTGCTTTGGCCCGCGAATAGAAGGGCGATGATGCTGACCCATCTGAGGGGGTACACCATAACCAAGCGCGAGGCCCTTTTTGCCGGCACAGGGAAAACCGACTTTATTTCGACGGGCGAGGGATTGGGATTCATAAACACTCCACCATGCAGCGAGTCCGGGACTTGTGAAATCCCGGGCGAGAATTTGAACTGCCTGAGCATACAGCAAGTCTTCGGGTCTAGTAGAGGAAAAGAGACGCAAAATAAAAAGTGAAGCAGAGTGCCAGAAGGAAAGGTTGCATGCCGTCTGCATACCTTATCACACAACGGAAACTGCAGGGCGCAGGCGATTTCAAGCTTTGGTTTTTTCACGCGGGGCGGGCGCGCCGCGCAGCAGGCCCTCGGTGCTGAGGTCTTCGTCAATGTCCGGCCAGTGGATTCCGTAGCCGGCCCCGGCTACTTTCCAGTTGTTCCGCTGCTCAGGAGTGGCGTGCAGAAGTTTTGGATACCAGGTGAGAGGCACACTGATCTTGCGGCCGTCGCGCAGGGACACGGAGAGCGCATCTTCCGTAAAGCTGACGTCGGCGACGCGTTCACCCGGATTAAGGGTGGAAATGCTCATTCCATGCCTCCAGGAGCGCCTGCCTGTGCTCCTCCACTATGGATTGTACCCGACGAAGTTCGGTCGTGCTAAATCCAAAGTTTTGCGCCAGTGAAACCGGAGTTAACCAGAATTTCGCGGATTGTTCGTCCCTGTCAATATGCACGTGCGCCGGCTCATTCGGTTCGTGACTATAGAAATAGAATCGGTACGGCCCCGATCTGAGAGCGGTTGGCACAGTGATATTCTAAGACTTATTTAACTATTCGGATAAGTAAACGCTGATCGCGAGATCAGCCCCGAACGATCCGCCTCAGGTCAACTTTATCCATCACGGTAATTCTGCGCGCGCTTCGGCGAAGTACATCAATCTTGACACCGCGCCGCGTTGAGCGAGCTCTATCACAGTTTCGAGATACCGTTGTTGTCGCTCGAAGGAGTCGCTACTCTCAAGCGCTTCGAGCTCCTCTCGGTGGCCGAGTCTTGCACTTAGCCGCCCCGCGGCGCTCTTCAGCAGACTTGCCGACCGGTCCTTATGATCAATTAGCCGGAACCCGGCAAGTTCGAGCATGCTTTCGTTGAAGCCCGGCGGCACAAATTGCGTGTGTCCATGGACGGCCCTTAATCGAACTTCCTCATCGGAAATTGGACCAGTAATGACTCCAGCGTCTGTGAACAGAAACTTTCCCACAGGAACGAGCACTCGGGCAACTTCGCGGAATGCCGACAAGCGGTTGCGAAGATGAAGAATCACGTCGAGCGACATCACCGCATCGAAGGAGCCGTCCACATAGGGCATCGGCTGATTCAAGTCGGCTTCGCGAAGATTCACGAGTCTTTCCAGGCCAAGAGCAGCCGCTCGGGCCCGCCCCGCGGTGATCGCCTTCGCGCTCACGTCGATGCCGCAACCCTGACACCCGACTTGGCCCACAACGTAAGTCAGCGGCCCGCCTGGGCCACAGCCGAGATCGAGGAGGCGGCTTGCCCGCGATAGCATGAGCCGGGAGATGTCTCCCTGGAGTTCGTCTGCGGTAACCCACGAATGCTGGCCGAAATCTTCTCCGTAGGCTTCGCGCCTGAGTTGCCGCTTCAGAGGCGAATCAAACTCTTCATAAAGATTGTCATAGCCCCGGTCCTCGGGATTTGCAGGAATGGCCATTTGCGCCTCGTCAATCCGTCCCGGAAACTTGGGGATGTGGCACCTGCCCCGGGAGTCCGCTCGCCGAACTTTGAATTTTCAGCCGCGAGACAAAGAAGGCAGCTAATAAGTAGCAAAATGAAATGAACGCGAAACCCGGTAAAAAGCTGCCCGTGCGCATGCTCAAATCGCCGATGATGAAGGGTCCGAAAAAACCGCCCGCATGCCCCACCGAGTTGATTAGCCCGAAAGTCGCGGCCGCTGCCGACTCGCTTAGAATCATCGTCGGCATAGACCAGAACGCCGGATAATACGCGAAGACAAAACCCCCACCCATCGCAAACAAGGTCATAGCCAGCGGGAAATGCGTGCTTGCAGGAATCAACAGCAAATAGGAAATGCCGACGCAAGCCAGCGGGATCGCGGTGTGCCAGCGCCGCTCGCCGGTCCTATCCGAATGCCATCCATTAATGAGGAGTCCGAATAAACCCGCGATGGCCGGCAGCAGGATTAGAAATGCCACCTTGCTGCTGGGAAGTCCTGAAAGGCGCTTGATGAATGTGGGCAACCAGAAGACAACAGCCGAATTACTTGTGTTAGCCAGAAGGTACGGCAAAAGCAGCAACAGGACGCGCCGGTCGCGAAATGCTTTCCAGATGGTGTAGTGTGCGGTTTCCTTCTTGGCTTCTTTTTCCAGCTCCAGCTCGCGCGCTATCCATTCTCGTTCATCCGCGGCGAGCCACTTTGCTTCTTCCGGCCAATCTGTCAGATAAAAAAGCGTGACGATGCCCAAAATGATCGCGGGAACACCTTCCAGAATAAAAAGCCAGCGCCATCCGGCAAGTCCCCGCCAGCCGATTCCCAACAGCCATCCGGCCAGCGGTGCACCGATTACCGCGGAAGAAGGAATTGCGGCGTAAACGACTGCCACGGCCCTGCCACGTTCTGATAACCGGATCCAATGAGTCAGGTAAACGATCATCCCCGGGAAAAAGCTTGCCTCTGCCATCCCCAGGAAAAAACGGGCCGCATAGAACTGTCCGGCGCTATGTACCAGGCCTGAGAATATAGTTACGATTCCCCAGGAAATCATGATTCGCGCTGTCCATTTTCTTGCGCTCCAGCGCTCCACGATGATGGCGCCGGGCACCTCGAACAGGACATACCCGACGAAGAACATGGCCACACCCAGACCGTAAACTCGATCGCTGAACCCGAGATCAAGATTCATTTTCAAGGCAGCGAAAGACACGTTGGCCCTGTCCAGGTAGGCAACGAGATAAAGAAGGAAGACGAACGGCAGCAGGCGGCAGGCAATCCGTCGCCGCGCCCGTGCACCAACGTCAGAATTTGCTGAAACCATCGGCCTGGCAAGAATCAAGGCGGCAGTCCTCAACCACCCTAACAGTTAGTGCGAGTATACACGCGCGCCCCGCGTTTTCCGACTGGATCGTAGTTGAAACCGAAGCTCCCCTCTGAGGGGCGCTGCTCTCCCAAGGCTCAGTCCTCATTGCAAGGTTTTTCAGACGGGCGTAGGATTGTACATGTAACTCCGACTCCGTCGGCCTGCGGGAGAGACATCCCATGGCGGCGGGGCGAGGCGGCCGATGGCGGCTTGCCGAGGGTTTGGGTGGAAACGCCCGGGCCTCCCGTTGCGGCGTAAAGCAAGGGCCGCGCTTGGAAAGGAGCCAGTCCACCGGAAATGTGCAGATTTCCGGCTCGAGCCCGATTCCATGTGCGAATCGGGTTTTTCTTTTTGGGGCTACTCTGATGACGCTTCACGACAAGTTCGGACGCCAAATCACCGACCTGCGGATCTCTGTCACCGACCGCTGCAACTTCCGTTGCGTCTATTGCCGCTCCGCCGACCCGGAAAATTACCGCGAGCATGAGCAGATTCTTTCCTGGGGCGAGTTCGAACGCCTGGCGCGCATTTTTGTGGACCTGGGCATTCAGAAGATGCGCATCACCGGCGGCGAACCGCTGGTGCGCGCGGGGGCGGAATCTTTTCTGCGCAAGCTGCACAAACTGGGCGTGCCGGACATTTCCATGACCACGAACGGCCACCTGCTGGCCGAGCGTGTCGCCTCGCTGATTGCGGCCGGTTTGCACCGCATCAATATCAGCCTCGATTCGCTCGACCCCATCAAGTTCGAAAAAATCACCCGCACGCGCTCCTACGATTCCGTGATGCGCGGCATCGACGCGGTGCAGTCATCGCCGCTGGCCCCCGCGAAAATCAACGCCGTCCTCGTCCGCGGCTTCAACGAAGACGAAGTGGAAGCCTTCGCCGCCTTCGCCCGCGACCGGGGCGTGATCATGCGCTTCATCGAATTCATGCCGCTGGACGCCGACCGTCACTGGTCGCGCGAGCTGATGGTCCCCGCCGAGGAAGTCTTCCGCCGCATCCACGCGCAATGGCCGCTGGTCCAGATCCCCCACGCAAAAAGCGAAACCGCGCGCAAATACAAATTCGCGGATGGCGCACCCGGCGAGATTGGCCTGATTGCGCCGGTCACGCAGCCCTTCTGCGGCCATTGCTCACGCATCCGCCTCACCGCCGATGGAAAGGTGCGAACCTGCCTTTTCAGCAAGGACGACCACGACCTCCGCGCGTTGCTCCGCAACGGCGCCTCCGACGAGACGATAGAAGAGCGCATTCGCTCCATGGTCACTGAAAAAGAAGCCGGCCATCGCATCAACGAACCCGGCTTTGTGCCGCCCTCGCGCACGATGGTCTTCATCGGCGGCTAGGCGATTCCGCTCGCTGCACTTCGCCAGACTCCTGCTCCATCGCGTGATATCCTTGCAATAGCCCTTATGTTGTCCCGGGAACGGACGGAAACGGTATGCCGGAAGACCACGACGACGAGCGCGAAGAGCAGCCAGAGCAACCCCAGCGATTGTTCACCCTCACCGAGGCGGAGCGCGCCCGCCAGGAGCTTGAGCCTTTTCTGATTGAAGCCATCGGCGCGCGCAAAAAACTTTCCGTGCTCGAACAGGATTTAACCGCCGTCTCCACCCGCATCATGATGATGGGCGGCGTGCTGGTGCCCTACGCAAAGCTGGCGGAAAAACGCATGGATCAGCAAAACCTTGCGGAAGTGATGAAGAGCAATCTGGAAAAAATTCTGTCCACCGGTTGCCTCATCAAGGATCTCGACGTCGGCCTGCTGGATTTTCCCGCCATTGTGGACAATCAGGAAGTGTACTTGTGCTGGAAACTGGGCGAAGACCGCATCCGCTATTACCACCGGCAGGACGAAGGCTACTCCGGACGCAAGCCGCTGGACCCGCGCGATCTTGGCCCCGGCACGCACTTGCAGTAAAGAAAAGTGATCGGACTTATGTAGTGGCCGCCTTCTGAGGCGGGCGTCTTTAAAGCCAGTGCGTCCAAATTCCATCCTCAAAATGCCGCAACGGGAGCCACACACCGCCATGACCGAAAACCGACTGAAGGATTCCACGAGCCCTTACCTGCGTTCGGCGGCGCACCAGCCCATCAACTGGTATGAATGGGGCGCAGACGCCTTCGGCCTTGCCAAGAGCCAGGACAAGCCCATACTGCTCGACATCGGCGCGGTCTGGTGCCACTGGTGCCATGTCATTGACCGCGAAAGCTACGAAAATCCTGCCATCGCGAAAATCATCAACGAACATTTCATCTCTGTGAAAGTGGACCGCGACGAGCGCCCCGACGTCGATTCCCGCTACCAGTCCGCCATCAGCGCCATCAGCGGGCAGGGCGGCTGGCCGCTCACGGGCTTTCTGATGCCCAATGGCAAACCATTTTTCGGCGGCACCTATTTTCCGCCCGAGGATCAGGGCGGGCGCCCCGGCTTTCGCCGCATCTTGCTTGCGGTTGCCGATGCTTACCAGAACAAGCGCGACGACTTGCTGAAAACTTCCGAAGCCCTCGCCGAAGCGGTAGCCAAAGCCGAAGCGTTCGCCGGCGCTCGCGGCGAATTCGATCTCGGCGTGATCGATTCGCAAATCAGTTCGCTCGCACAACTTTTCGATTTACGGAATGGCGGCTTTGGCAAAGCGCCCAAATTTCCGCACGCCTCGGCCGTCGATCTTTTGTTTGAGCGTTTCCGCCAGACCGGCGATAAGCATCTACTCACCATGGCCGAAACCACACTCGAAAAAATGGCCAAAGGCGGCGTTTACGACCAACTCGCCGGCGGCTTCCATCGCTATTCCGTCGACGAGCGCTGGCTCGTCCCCCATTTTGAAAAAATGTCTTACGACAATTCCGAATTGCTGCGGAACTATCTCCACGGCTGGCAGGTCACGCGCAATCCGTTTCTGAAAGAAACCGCCGAAAGCATAATCGGCTGGGTGAACCAGGAATTGTCCGATCAAGCGAGCGGCGGATTTTACGCCAGTCAGGACGCTGACTATTCACTCGACGACGACGGCGATTACTTCACCTGGACGCTCACCGAGCTACGCGCAGCATTGTCGCCCGAGGAAGCGCGCGCCATGGAGTTGTACTACGACGTCGAAGCGCACGGCGAGATGCACCACAATCCCGAGAAAAATGTGTTGTGGATCGCTCGCGGCGCGGCGGAGATCGCCAAGTCGCTCGGCCTCGACGAATCCACTGTCCGCCTGACTATCGCCAACTCCAAGCGTAAACTGCTTGCCGCGCGTATACCTCGGCCCACGCCATTCATCGACAAGACCATGTATGTGGCATGGAACGCAATGTTCGTTTCCACCTACTTCAATGCGGCCCGCGTGCTAGAAGGCGAACTCGCCTCAAATTCCGGCGCCTTTGCCCTGAAAACGATGGATCGCATGTTGCGGGAAGCCTGGAGCGAGGAAAACGGGTTTGCCCACCGCATCGGTGGCCCCCCGTTGCGCGGCTCGCTGGACGATCAGGTTTTCGGCGTGCTGGCGCTGCTTGATGCTTATGAAGCCACGCTCGACGCCAAATATTTTCGCGCGGCGCAGCGCACCATGGATCTCACCATCGAAAAATATGGCGACGCGGAAAACGGCGGCTTCTTCGACCGCGCCTCCGATGCTCCCGCCATGGGCGGCCTGGAGGTGCGCCGCAAGCCGTTTCAGGATTCCCCGACGCCCAGCGCGAATTCCGTCACCGCGATGGCCCTCACGCGCATGCACGCCTACACGGACGATCCCAAGTATTTCAACTGGGCCAAGAAAACTCTCGAAGCCTTCGCCGGCATCGCGCCCCAATACGGCCTCTTCGCCGCAACCTACGGGCTGGCAGCAATGCTCTTCGCGGAGCACCCTACGCAGGCAGTCATCACGGGTGCGAAAGGTGACGCGACTGCAGATAAGCTCGAACGCGCCGCCAACGACGCCTTTCGCTTCGGCAAAGCCGTCCTTCGCGTAACGCCGGCCACCTCGCTCGAATACTTACCCGTCGCCCTGCGCCAGACGCTACCCCATCTCCCCAAAGACAAAGCCAGCGCCCTCGTCTGCTCCGGCAACACATGCCTGCCGCCCACCAGTGACCCCGAAGAACTGAAACGCCTCCTGCAAAAGGGAAGCGCCGGCACCGCCGCTGGCTAACTTTTGAGTGCGGGAGCGTAGCTCCCGCTTTTACGGTATAAGCGCTGCCTCCTAAATTAATTTTGGAGGCTGACCGTACCCCTCAAAAGCGGAGGCTTCGCCTCCGAACTCAAAAAGTGACCTTCCCAAAAGAAAGGGCGCGATGCAATCGCACCGCGCCCTCAATACGTCGGAGGTCTCCAGAATCCTCTACCTCATTTACCTCCTCTACTTCCTCTACTTCCTTACCTTCCCTACTTCTTCGGCCTCGATTCCGGCGGCACCAGGTTGTTCTCCCGGTAGTACACCACCAGCTGCCCGTAATGCTCCCCCGAATGCTCGATCAGTCCGTAAGCCAGATCGTAGAGCCGGTCCAGGTGCGGCCCGCCATCGTTGACCGCTTCGGTCAGGCCTTTGTCGCCTTTGGCCTTGATCGCCGCGGCGCCGTCTTCCACGCACTTCTTCACAAACGCCACCAGCTCCGCCCGGGTCTTCACGCTGACGTCCTTCGGGTCATCGGCGTAGCGCGGCTTCTTCCCCGCTGCACTGTCCGTGAAGTAGTACATGGACGCCGAAGCGTGCACCATATTGGCGACGAACGTCCGCGACTCCGCCTGCGGCTTAAATGAGAACTTGTCCTCCGGAAAATCCTGTGCCATCGCAATCAGCTTCCTTCCGATGTCGTTCCACGCCTCCAGCACGGCTTCCGACGGGCTGGGAGCCGGCCCCGGCGCTTTCTTCGGGGCTTCCTGCGCCCGCAGGGGGTACAACGCAAAACATACCGCGAACCATACCAATGTAAACCTGGACAAACGTTTCATAGCTTCTCTCCTTTGAGCGTCGAACCGATGGCTTACTATCCATCTACAGACGAATTTCCGTCCGGGATGTTTCAATTTGGCAGGAATAATGACAAGCCAACCGGCCCTTGCCGCCCGTCATCATACTTAATAGGCCCACGGAAGTCGCGGGAAGGTGCAGAAAAGGGGAGGTTTACTTCTCGGTACGGGGCCCAAAGTCCGCGCAAACGGCATATGCCCCGCGTGTTACTCTGAGAGGACATAGTCGAGGGAGCTACCCATTGATGTGGAGTTGGTTTTTACTGCGTCTTTTGATTGGGTTGTCTATCGTGACGGTCGTATTCTTGTCCCAGCGGTTCTGGTACCGGGCCTTGTGGCGCGTTACCGGACATTGGGGCCGCACCACCCTGCGCGTGGGGGTCCGCATGCTGTACTTCGCGGCCCTGCTGCTGATCATCATATCCATTGCCGATAGTATCCGCCAGGATCATGGGCGGCTCCTGCCCAATCAGTCTCCGGTTACCACCTTCGCGGGGTTATGGTTTGTAAGCGCACTCTGTGGCTATCTGGCCATCAAATTCGTCCATGGCATTGAGTGGCTCTGGCACCGCTTTTATAAGCCTGTGCCGCAAGACCCTTCCAAACTTCCAGCGCACCGCATGGATCTGGAGGACATTATTCCGGACCCTTCGCGCCGCACCTTTTTCCGCACGGCCAGCGTTGTGGCCGGGGCCGCGCCGTTTTTGGGCGTAATGTATGGCTTTGCCGCCGAGCGCCTGCGCTATGAGGTTCGACGAATTGAAATTCCCCTGAACAACCTGCCGGTCGAACTAGACGGCATGCAAATCGTGCAGATCAGCGACATCCACCTGAGCTCGTATATGACTCGCGAGTCGGTTCGCCGCGCCGTGGATATGGCCAATGACGTTGGCGCCGACCTGGCTGTGGTCACCGGCGACCTGATCACCGGCATGCACGACTCCATGTGGGACTGCGTCGAGGAAGTGCGCCGGTTGCGCGCGCCGCTTGGCGTGTACGGCTGCAACGGCAACCACGAAATTTATGCTCGCGCGGAAGACCTGGCTGAGCGCCTTTACCGGCAAGCCGGGATGAAGTTGCTACGCCGCGAAAACGCCATCATTAACTATAAGGGCGGGCAATTGAATCTGATCGGTGTCGACTATCAGCGCGAGCGCGGTCCCAGCGGCCGCAAGCAGCAGATGCTCCCGAATTTCGAGCCGTTGGTGCGCCGCGACATGCCCAACATTCTGTTGTCGCACAATCCGAACACCTTCAACCGCGCCGCGGAACTTGGCATTGAGCTTTCGCTCGCCGGCCACACCCATGGCGGCCAGGTGCAGGTCGAAATTCTGGACGTCAGCCTCAGCCCCGCGCGCTTCATCACCGATTACATCGCCGGCCTCTATCACCGGCCGCTGCTCATGCCCGACCAGCCCAAGCGCATGGGCGAAACCATCAAGCTCATGCCCAACGCCCCCAACGGCCTCGCCGCTCTCTACGTGAACCGCGGCCTCGGCACGGTAGGCGCGCCAGTCCGCCTCGGCGCCCCACCGGAGATCACCCACATCGTTCTCCGCCGCGTCTAGGACCGCGGTTCTCACGCCGCCAAACCCAGTTGTTGCACTCGTTCTGAGGTGAATCAGTTTCCGATGGTGAGGCTTAGTCAGCAGTCTTGCCGGGCGTGCCCGTGGTCGTAATGGGTTCTCCCTCAACCACGGAGAGTGTGTTTGGCAATGGAACCGAAGTAGGTTCGAGTGTCGGTGAAAGTTCGTCTTTGCTCATCGACGGGAACCTTCCGTAGGTCATCCCGCGCCAGAGCCACTCCATGGGGCCAAAGCGATATCGCTGCAACCACCAGTTGCTGAAGACAACATGCGCACCATAGAGAATGACCGTGGGAATCAACCCAACCGCTGGTCCGATTCGGCCATAGAGACCCGTCGTGTAGTGATAAAAGAACAAGGTGCATAGCACGGATTGCATCAAGTAGTTGGTCAACGCCATCCGCCCAACCGCGGCAAAGGGAAGCAGAAAGCGCGGCCGATCCTCGCGCAGGAAAAGAAGCGCCAGGCCTGAAACATAACCTGCTGCCAGGATATGCGATCCAGGCAGCCAAAGAACTGCCGCAAACCAGCCCCAAAGCGAAACGGTGCTGGGGGGAACCAACGCTTTCACGATCGCCACGTACATGCTGACGGTCAAACCCACGGGAATGCACCACGCACACACTCGCTTCAGCAGCGGCTTGTAATCCCCGAGCCGTTGTACGATCCCGGCTCGCCACACCCACATGCCAAGCAGAAATAGCGCCGTCGCATAGATCGCAAACAGGGTCGTGGGCAGCTCCCGCTTCCATTCCACCCAGTTCTGCGCAAGGATCTGCCGGATCGTTCCATGCGCGTAAATGTTGACGACTGCGTAAAGCTTTTGCACGTCCGGCGGTTTGGGATCCATCCAGTGCGGGCGAAATCGGCTGACGAATAGGGCCAGAAAAAATGTAGCGGCCACGATGGGAAGCGCAAACAGGCTTCCGGCCCACCACAACAGTGTTTTCTGCTGGCGTTTGCGGAAGAGCAGCAAAATGGTGCCCGAAAATGCATAGGTCAGCAGGACATCGCCCGCCCAGATCAGCATCCCGTGAATCAGCCCGAACAGGGCGAGCGCCAGAAGTCTTCGGGGATAAAAGCTCAGGA
>Ga0210402_10000107_pt1 | contig 90964 bp, 77 predicted proteins | sample IncBWC7MmetaG_FD_161055 | JGI IMG/M metagenome (GOLD analysis project Ga0210402, IMG submission 161055) | Forest soil microbial communities from Barre Woods Harvard Forest LTER site, Petersham, Massachusetts, United States - Inc-BW-C-7-M | ecosystem: Environmental > Terrestrial > Soil >...
GCGCTTGCGTCCCTTGGCCCGGCGACGCGACAACACTGCGGCTCCGCTCTTGGTCTTCATGCGGGTGCGGAACCCGTGTACTTTCGAGCGCTTCCGCCGGTTGGGTGAAAATGTACGTTTCGGCATGAAAAATCCCTGCTCCCTGATTGAATCTAGTGCCTTGAGGCAAACGAAAAGTATAAATGACTGTAGGGGCAGGCGGCAAACGGGTCAGCTTGGTGTAGAGCCCACCCACATCGTATCCCCTTAGCACAGTTGGGGGTCTGGCGGTAGGAGGCGGCTTGGCCCACTCACAAGACCGGCCTCCATCAGGAACAGACTGGACTAACACTAAACTTTACGATTCCGCCAAGGGAAACACTTTTTAGAATCACGAGTTTTGTGGCAATGTTGAGGGATGCCAAAAGCCTTCCGAACTGATGTGCTCGGCCATCAGAAATTTCAAGGAGAAGTTGGAAAGTTGAAGGCGCTCAAGTGCGAGCGCGTGCCCTGTCCGGTGGAGGGTTGCGCATGCGCCTATGAAATGTTCGGCGCCCAGCCTTCGAATCGCGAGTCGAACGTCACCATTCTCCAGGAGCGAGTGAAGCGGGAGCATCCTGATCACACCAGCGAAGTGCTTGCGGTCAATCAGTTTCGCAAACCGCTCAGGTGAAAGACTTACCTCCCGGCCCTCATCCTCCATCGAATTTGGATAGGATCGGCCCCAGCGCAAACGCGACAAAGAAGCCGATCGCGTAGATCGTCGCCGAGACCCACAGCAGAACCCGGCTGAGCTTGCTTACCTGCGCGCACGCGTCCGGATTATCAGGGCTGCATTCGTCCGGCCTTAGTCGAGGGGCAATCCAGTACGTGTTCACAAAGCTGAGTGCGATCAGCACGCCCGACGCCGAAAACGTCCACAGCTTGTGCCGTGAAAGCGTCACCAGCCAGGGCGCAAATGAAAGCATCGATGCGACCGATGCTCCCAGCCCAAACAACACCAGCAATGCCGGAAGCGCGCAACAAAGCAGCGTGCTCACTGAGGTGAACAGAGAGAAATAGCTCAGCACGCCCGAGCGCGCAACCGCTGGTCTTGCCATAGCTTTCATTTCGGATCCTCTTCCTTGATCGACCGATAGCGAATGGAGTCGGGCGACTTGCCCTTCCCCGCTTCGGGAATTGTGCCTTCCACCACAACCGATTTCCCGGCGAGTGCAGTCGCAATCGGAACCGCCGGCGAATCGGGAACAAGCTCAAGCACGTCGTTCGCTCCGGCGACTTGCAGAACTGTCTTGCCGTTTGTGACCTCTACTCTCCCCGCGACGGTCGCCGTGGACTGCTTCATGGTGAACCCATTCTTGGCGATCGCATCATTGAGCTGCTTCAACGTGGTGCTGTTACCGGGCGTCATTTTCACGGACGCGAGCCCTTTCTCAAGATCCACGCCCACCGATTCCACTCCGGAAACCGACTTCAGAGACACGCGCACGGCGTGTGCACACACTTCTCAATCCATGCCAAAAATTTTGATCTCGATGGACCTGATTTCCGCCGACGCGGAAACCGCCAGCAACAACAGCGACAGCAGCGAAAGCATCTTTCTCATCTCTAATCTCCTAGTGTGAATGTTGAAAAAGCAGATAGCTGAAATTGACCGCGAAGCGCACCCGTTCCTTCGGGAACATCGAACCCACGTCCCGATAGACCGGCACCTGCGCTCCGAAGCTCACTGTGTAGTTGCGATAAATCCCGAGCGCCGAAGGACCGAGGAAAACCTGATGCGCTTGCGTGCCGGCAACCGTCGAACCCGATTGCAGGAATCGCTCGGATCGCTCTCCGACCAACTCTCCAAACAATCGCCAGTCCCATTTGTCGGGTGGTTTCCGCCACTTTGGCGGGCGATACCCGTAGACGAGGCTGTAATCGAGCACGTCCGGACGCCGATCGCCGTTGTGCTCGAAAAACTTCGTGTAGGTGCCACCCAGCCACAGATAGTGACTCCGCGAAGCCATGCCCGTGACTGCGCCGAGCATCACTCCAGGCACGTTTGAAACGTGCGCCACATCTTTGAACCCAGATTGTGGACCGGGCACTACCAGGCTCGTGAATGCCGTGCTCTCGAACCGCGTCCCCACCTTGGTCGCGCGATGCTGAAAACGCCACGCCAGTGACGCGTCGAAATCGGCACCAGGTTGAATCCGGGTGGGCGGAAGGCGAGCATCTCCCAGCACAGCAGGGAGCGTCAGAGAAAGCGTCAGGTGCGGCGTGAAACCGTACCCGATCAGCTCTCGTATCGATGCCTGCGAGTCAGAGCCCGCGTTGCGACCGAACACGCCCTGATCGAAGCTCCATTCACCCTGCGAATTCGTAGGCGTCGCAAGCCCGAACAACGGCCCATGTCCGGATGCGAAAGCGAACACGGGAATGCCCAAAATGGCGAGTACAAGCGCAACAAATTTCATGAACCCTCCGGCGATGCGTAGACAAGCACACGCACCGTGCACGTGCGTATGCGCGAGCAAACGAAGAGGGTCTAGATTCTTAGAAGGAAGTTCGGTCCGGGTGGGGCAGGAGGTGGCAGACCCAAATACAGCTGAGCAACTTCACCACCGCCCAACGGTGCGGGATGGAAACTGTCGCTGGAGAACTCCACTACGACACCGGGATAGAGATCCGCAGTCGGCTGAACAGCAGCAACAGAAGAATTTGCTTTTGGCGCGGTCTTGCAGCATGGATGCGCGCTCGGCCCCATGTGGCAATCGCCCGCCATCTTCTTGCAGCAGGCCATTTCCGCAGACGTCATCTGCTGGTTTGGAAGGCAAGCCAGCGCAGGGGTGACCGTCCACAAGGTCACGAGAAAAACCACGACAATGAGACGGACTCGCACCACTTCCAAGATGCTACATGCACCACTTGTCCGATGCAAGGCGGCAATCACCCCGGAGACGCCAGGGGCAGCAGGCATCGTCTCTAACCGCATGGACTCCTTCTCTGGCGATGCGCTTTTTGGAATCCCTTCCTGTTGTGGGGCAAGGTGGAGCCTGTTGCGCGTCAGCGGGGATATACTACCGTCGCCACGAAAATGGAGGAGCACATTTTGACCAAACCCCTAGGAATGCTGACGGTTCTGTCTGCTGTGATCGCTGTGGTCCTTTACGGACAATTCCTCCACGCACAAGACTCGGCCAAGCCAAAAATAGGTTTCTCCATCGAAGCAACGAAAGGAGAGCGTTGGCAGACGGACCTGGATTCCTTTGAGCGGCGGGCGAAGGAGTTAGGGGCGGATGTAGTCTCCAGCGACGCCGGCGGAGACGACAATCTTCAGCTCCAGCAGGTAAAGGACATGATCAAGGCGGGCATCAATGTGCTGGTCCTATTGCCGCACGATACGACCAAAGCCGGCCGAATCGTGGACGCCGCAGAGGCGGCTCACGTGAAGGTCATCAGTTATGACCGGCTGGCCCAGAATAGCGATGTTGATCTCTACATAAGTTTTGACCGGGTCGAGATCGGCAGGATGCAGGCGGAATATCTGGTTCGCCTTGCGCCCAGAGGAAATTATGTCCTGATCGCGGGCTCTCCCAACGACGAAGGCGCCAAGTCTCTGCATGACGAACAGATGAAGGTCCTGCGACCCTATATCGATCGCGGTGACATCAAGGTGATCGCCGACGGATATACCCGAGAATGGCTGCCTTCCGAGGCTTACATCCACATGCTCGAAGCGATTAATTCGTCAAAGGGCCAGATTGCCGCGGTTCTCGCTTCGAATGACGGAATGGCCACGGGCGCGATTCAGGCTCTCCGGGAGCATGGCCTGGCTGGCAAGGTACTGGTGTCGGGGCAAGATGCAGATTTAGCGAATGTCATCTGCATTGCCCAGGGTACGCAGACGATGACCGTCTACAAGTCCATCCAAAGCGAAGCGACGAGGGCCGCGGAGGAAGCGGTACGTCTAGCGAAGGGCGAAAAGGTAAATGCGGATGGAGCGTTGAGCAACGGCAAGATTGAGGTACCTACAGTGTTGCTGAAACCCGTTCTAGTGACGAAGGACAACATAAAAACAACGGTCGTTAGAGACGGATTTCAAACGTTGAAAGACATTAATCTGGGATTGCCTGCGGACCAGCAGATCCATTAGCAGCCTCCGGAAACTTGAAGAGCCCGACCTCAGTGGCTTGAAGCCACATTCAAAGCCAAGCGCTGATCGCAGCGGTGAACCGCTGCGCCACCCAAAAGCAGATACTGTCTCGCCCTCAATCCAGCAGCGCAATCTCGTCGCCCTGCCGGATAATCCCTTCGACCAAAACGGCGCCGTAGATTCCAGCCTGGCCTTCGTGGTCGCGAGCCAGGTGCTTCATCAGTTCCGGATTGGGCTGGGCTGTGTCGGGATCGAGCGTCATGATCTTGCAGCGGGAGTCGCGCTTCAGCACTGCGATCGACGTCTTTCTGCCGATCCGCAAGGTCCGGCCCACGAACTCGTCTTCGCCGAAACCTTTTCCGGATTCGAGATCGATATACAGATTGGCGCGGAAGCGCCGCTTGTCCACGTCGATGCCTAATTCCTGGCTGAGCTGGCGCGCGGTCTGATTAGAAAAGATCGAAACCGGGCGGCAATCCGTCATGGCCCGATGGGAGCGCAGCAGCGCCAGTTGATGCTTCTCGCGAATGCCCTCGCGCAACAGGCTCATCAGACGAGGATCATCGACGGCTAACCGCTCTCCCGACGGAGTCTCGACGTCCACCGTGACGTCGCTGTCGGACAGGTCAACGTAGACCGGGGTCAGGCCGGACCCGATTGCTTCGGCCTCGGCCAGATTGCCCGGCTTCGCTGTCCGCTCGGGATACCGGTACCGGGGACGATACAGGAGCGTAGCTTCCTGCTCGCGCGCGGTCAGCCACGGGAATCCTTTCGGGGCGGCCGAACTCTGAAAGGCGTAGAGACGGTCTCCGTAGACCCCGGGAAATCCGACGAAGGCCTCCTGCAACTCTTCCCCGCGCATACTCTTGACCGGGTAGCGCCATAGACTCTCGATCTTTCCTACGACTCTCATGCCGGGCCTCGTAGACTATTTTACGTTTTGCGAAAGCTTCCCGCGGATTGTCTGACCTATGGCTTGTCCTATACTTTGCTCATGCAGGCGTGGGGCGAATCCTTGCCCGGGTACTACTTCTTGTTGTGTGGACGGTGGTTGTCGCATTGGCCCAGTCTAACCCTGCCGACTGGACCGAACCGTTCCCACCGTTTCGCATTGCAGGCAATCTTTACTACGTCGGGAGTAAAGGGCTGGCGAATTATCTGATTACCACACCGAAGGGAAACATTCTGATCAACAGCGATCTCGATGCGAACGTGCCGATGATCAAGGCGAGCATCGAGAAACTGGGATTTAAGTTCAGCGACACAAAGATTCTTCTGATCAGTCACGCGCATTGGGATCACGATGCCGGGAGCGCGATGATCAAGGAGATGACTGGCGCCACTTACATGGTGATGGATGCGGACGTGCCGGTGGTTGAGTCGGGTGGCAAGGCAGATTTCCAGTACGGCACGAACCCCGCATTTTTGTACCGGCCAGCGAAGGTGGACCGAACGCTGCACGACGGCGACGAAGTGAGACTTGGCGACACGGTGGTGGTCGCGCACCTTACTCCAGGGCATACGAAGGGCTGCACCACCTGGACATTGCAGGTTACAGAAAGTGGCAAAACCTTCGGCAACGCGGTTTATCCGCAGATCGTTGAGGACTACGAACGCACGTGGCGCGTTCTGAGGTCATTGCCATGCGATATTTTCCTCGGAGCTCACGGCAGTTATTTCGGCCTTGAGGAAAAATATCCTCTGCGGAAAAAAGGCGCGAACCCGTTCGTCGATCCGGCAGGATACAAGAAGTTTGTTGCACAAAAGGAACAGGACTTCCGCAGCGAACTCTCGAGGCAAAAAAGTGCTGTTCTAATGAGATAGAGATCCCCTAAGCACCCGGCATCCCCCGTGCTTTCATTGACTTGGTACTTTCTTCCACGTACACTTCGCGCACTGTGATTGGGCAAACCGTTTCGCACTACCGCATCATCGAGAAGCTGGGCGGCGGCGGGATGGGAGTTGTTTACAAGGCTGAGGATACCGAACTGGGCCGGTTCGTTGCCCTGAAGTTCCTTCCCGATGAATTGTCGCGCGATCCGCAGGCACTCGAACGCTTCCGCCGCGAAGCGCGGGCCGCTTCCGCTCTGAACCATCCCAACATTTGCACCATCTACGAAATCGGCAAGAGCGACGATCAGACGTTCATTGCCATGGAGTACCTGGATGGGTCGACTTTGAAGCATGCGGTCGCAGGGCACCGGCTCGATCTTGAGACGCTGATTACTTTTTCGATCGAAATCGCCGAAGGACTCGAAGCCGCCCATGCCAAGGGCATTGTGCATCGCGACATCAAGCCCGCCAATATCTTCATCACGGAACGCAAACACGCCAAGATTCTCGACTTCGGCCTCGCGAAAGTAGAAACGTCCCGTAGCACCCTGGAGGGCGAGACCTCGGCAGGTGCCACCGCAGATGCCCGGCCGCACCTGACCAGCCCCGGCACCACGATTGGGACGGTCGCCTACATGTCTCCGGAGCAAACGCGGGCGCGTGAACTGGACGCACGCACCGATCTGTTTTCTTTTGGAGTTGTGCTCTACGAGATGGCGACGGGCCAGTTGCCCTTCCAGGGCGAAAGTTCAGCAGTGATTTCCAGCGCCATTCTGGAGCACAACCCGATCCCGGCGACGCGATTTAACCCGAACATGCCGGCCAAGCTCGAAGACATCATTAACCGCGCGCTGGAAAAGGATCGCGAACTGCGGTTCCAAAGTGCGCGCGACATGAAAGCAGAGTTGCAGCGGCTGAAGCGCGACACTGAAAGCAGGAAATCCACATCATCTTCTTCCGGAGCTGTACCTGCAGCCGGGGAGAGTGGACGCGAACCGGCTCGCGGTTCGGCAACTCCGGCGACGTCCGGTTCCGTTCCGGCCACCGCAACGGGCTCGGGGGTGGCGGCGTCGGCAAAGACTCTTGGCAAATTTGTGATCCCTGCTGTGATGATTGTTGCGCTGGCTGGGGCGGGAATCTATTTCCGTCTTCATTCCGGCATCGCGAAACTCACTGATAAGGACACAATTGTCCTCGCTGACTTCGACAACAAGACGGGTGATACCGCGTTTGACGACACATTGAAGCAGGCCCTCGCGGCCGAGTTGAACCAGTCTCCGTTCCTCAACATTCTTTCGGATCAGAAAGTGGCGGACACCCTCAAGATGATGGGGCGCCAGCCCACGGAGCGGCTCACGAAGGATGTGACCCGCGAAATTTGTCAACGTGCTGCCAGCACTGCCATGCTTACCGGTTCGATCGGGCAGGTGGGAAGCCACTACAACCTGGTTTTGAATGCCATCAACTGCGCGACGGGCGATCTTTTCGCGACCAGCCAAACGGAAGTGAATGACAAGGATCATGTACTCAGCGGCCTGGGAAAACTGGGCACTGAGATCCGCGAGAAGCTGGGTGAGTCCCTCACAACCATCCAGAAATTTGATAAGCCACTCGAGCAGGCGACGACTTCATCCCTGGAGGCCTTGAAGGCCTATACACAAGGGGAAAAGATATCTCGGGCCGGGGACGATGCCCCTGCGGTCCCTTACTACAAGAGAGCTATCGAACTCGATTCCAATTTCGCCAGTGCCTGGGTCAGCATAGGAGTACGGTATTCAAATCTCGGAGAGAACGGCCGTTCCAATGAGGCTTTCTCGAAAGCTTTCCAACTGCGCGACCATGTCAGCGAGCGGGAGCGCTATCGCATCGAATCGACCTATTACATGTACGTGCTCGGCGATCTGGAAAAAGCACGCCAGACGTTTGACTTATATTCCCAGGCTTATCCCAGGGAATCCCGTCCGTGGATCAACCGGGGCATCATCTCAGATGTTTACGGGCGCTATGAGGATGCCGTCAGAGAAACAGAAGAAGCCTTGCGGATCGATCCGGATACTGCTGTTTCCTACGGAAATCTCGCCGAAGGTTACGTTTTTACCAACAAGTTGGATAAGGCTAAAGCCGCATTCGACGATGCGTGGCGCCGCAAGCTGATCAGCAGCGACGTGCTCCGCGGAAGGTATGGCCTTGCTTTCCTGCGGAACGACACGGCCACTATGGAGCAATTGGTCGCGCAATCTCGGCAAGTTTCGGCTGCTGAAGACACGTTGCTTTCCACCGCTTCCGACACGGAGGCGTACTACGGGCGCCTTTCCAAGGCCCGCGAACTCTCGCGGCGGGCGGCGGCGGTCGCCGTGCGCGACGACCGGAAGGAATTGGCGGCGTTGTGGCAGTTGAATTCCGCCTGGCGCGAAGCGGAGTTCGGATATCCCGATCAGGCTCGCAAGGATACCGTGTCGGCGCTGGCGCTTGCTTCCACTCATGACGTTGAGGTCGCCTCCGCGCTGGCTTTCGCGCGCGCCGGCGATCACGCCGCAGCCGCGAAACACGCTGACGAACTCGCCAGGCAGTATCCGTCCGACACGCTCGTGATGAATTACTGGCTGCCGACTGCGCGGGCATCCGCTTTTTCTCATGCGAAGCCAGATGTAGCGCTGCGAATTCTGGAAGCAACAAATGCCCTGGAGTTGGGGCAGGCGCTGCCTGAGACACAGGTTGGCGCGATGCTGTATCCCGTCTACGTGCGCGCCGAGGCGCTGATGTCGGCGCACCGCGCCGGCGATGCTGCCCGCGAATACCAGAAGATCATTGACGCTCGCGTGATCGTACTGAATTGTCCGCTGGGTTCTCTGGCTCATCTCGGCATCGCGCGCGCATACGCCATGGCTGGCGACACCGTTAAAGCCAAAGCCGCTTACCAGGAATTTTTTGTCCTCTGGAAAGATGCCGACTCCGATGTTCCGGTCCTGAAACAAGCCAAGGCGGAGTTCGCCAAGCTGCCGTAGCTCCTCCTACGTTGTTTACGTCGCCTTTTCTATGTCGATTGTTCGCCCGGTCAGTCCTGTACGGCGAATTTTCTCCTGAAATGTAGAAATTGCATCGCACGTTTCCATCCCATTTCTTGCAAACCCATGATTCTGCCTGAGATGAGGCAATCCAAGAGGGCTTTGGCAGGGCAGTTGCAATTTCCGATGGTGGGAGCGACTGGCTTCCTCACAGGAGGTTTTTGTGGACAGGGCAACCAAAAAAACAAGAGAGTCCTCGACACGCTTTTTCTTGGCGCAGATTTTGTCGTTGGCGTTGATGTGCTCGATCAGCACACTCGCAGGCGGACAAACCGGGGGGAACCAGACCGCGGGACCGGCGAACCAGATGCGCGACAGCGACACGACGCAGTGGCAAATCGCGGAGATGGATCGCTTTCTCGATAAACATCCGGAGACTGCCGAGCAGTTGCGCAAAGATCCGTCGCTGATCAGAAATGAAGAGTTTGTCTCGAATCACCCCGAACTGCAGGAGTTCCTGCGGGATCACACGGGAATCCGCGAAGAGTTTGCAGAAAACCCGAACGCATTCATGCGGCGCGAACAGCGCTTTGAGGGGAGCGAAGGTGATCGCGACCGTGACCGTGATGGCGATCGGGATCGGGATCACGATGTCACCCGCGGCGAATTGTCGACCATGGATCGTTTTCTGGATCGTCATCGCGAAATAGCGGAACAGCTTCAAAAAGACCCTTCATTGGTCAAGAACAAGGAGTTTGTTGAAAACCATCCAGCGTTGAAAGAGTTCCTGCAGACTCACCCGGAAATTCGCGAGGAATTCCGAGAGAACCCAAATGCGTTCATGCGGCAGGAAGAGCGTTATGACCGCCGCGAGGATAGGCGTGCGGAGGATGCCAATCGCGCAGCGGATTTCCACGACGCAAATGGTCACAACTCCGGACGCGAGGTCACCGGTTTTCACAGTGACGCACACCGGGATCACGATGTTTCCAGCTTTGGCCAGTTTCTCGGCGGCCACAGCGCAATCGCGGAGCAACTTTCCAGGGATCCATCTCTGGCTAACAACAAGGAATTCCTGGCGAGCCACGCGGACCTTCAGGAGTATTTGACGGCACATCCGGAGGTTTCGCAGGAGCTGGCGAAGAACCCGCAGGGTGTGATTACGCCGGCGGTCCCCCCCGCCAATAAGGCGGTTCCACCCGCCAATAAGGTGGTTCCGCCCGCCAATGGTACGACTGCGAATCCGAATTTGCAGCCTAATCCTAACCAATAGAGAACGTGACAATGCAACGGAGGGTGGAGGACCGCCCTCCGATTTCTGTTCAAGTCGCGGTCAACGCGATACCCAATGGTGAGATCACGGGAAACGGGAGGTTCTATGAAAATCAGAACGTCAACGTCGATGATTGCCGCATGTGTGCTAGTCCTGCTGATCCCTTTGAGTGCAGGAGCGAAGGACAAGAAAAAGAAAGATTCGCAGCGAGGAATGCTGGAGAGTATGCAGTCGGTTCCTTGCGGCGTAAAACAAGGAGGCCTCAACGGCTTGGGTAGCGTGTTCGGCTCTGTAGGTATTGAACACGTGAATTCGAACGAGAAGCTGTGTACACAGTACCTGCTTCGCACTGACGAAATGGAGTACCACATCCGTCCGGAGGACACGAAGCACGCAGCACTTCTGCCAGTCGGCAAGGAAGGCGAATTTAAGATCAAAAAGGACCGCCTATTTCTCAGGGTGCCGGACTCGGACAAGAAAGCGCGGCCCTATCACGTAATCTCGATGCAGCCGCTCAATTCGGACGACCGGGTCGAGAGTTACAACGCCCCACACACAGAAAAGCCGGCGGATTCACGATTGATCGATAAGCCGAATGGAACGTCGGAGCAACTCGCCAATCGTCCGCCTCGCTAACCAGCGTCTCGTTGATCCGTTGATCACTGATGGCAATACGCAAAATGTTCAGCACAATACGGGGGTGTTGCGGCCTCTCTGCACGGCCGCAGCACTCCCATTACAATCTGTTTTGCTGAACTCATATTTGCGTGAACCTAGATGACACGATCGTCGCGATCGCCACGCCGCCGGGACGCGGCGGGATTGGCGTAGTCCGTCTGGCGGGGCCGCGGGCGCTAGCCATTGTGGAGCCGTTGCTGCGGCTCCGGCATCCGATGGAGGCGGGGCGGGCGGTGTTTGGGGAATTGGTGGAACCCGCGCCACACCTTCCACATCCTCCACAATTTCCCAGCACCCCGCAGCGTATCGATGAAGTGGTCGTTACTTTTTTTCAGAAGCCGCATTCCTATACCACGGACGACATCATTGAAATTTCGGCGCATGGGTCGCCAGTGGTCTTGCGGCATATCGTCGAGCTTTGTTTAGCTGGCGGGGCTCGCCTCGCGGAGCCTGGCGAATTCACGATGCGGGCGTTTCTCAACGGACGGATCGACCTGACCCAGGCCGAAGCGGTTCGCGATCTGATCGATTCGCAGACTCTGTTTCAGGCGAAGGTGGCGGCCCAACAGCTCGAAGGTGCGCTTTCAAAGCGCATCAAGCCGATCAAGCAGGCGCTGGTCGGGCTGATTGCGTTGCTTGAAGCGGGGATCGATTTTGCGGAAGACGATATTTCCATTGCCCCAGATGCGGCGATTCTCGCGCACATCGCGGAGGTGCGGCAGCCGCTTGCAGAACTGGCCGCTAGTTTTGCTTACGGAAAACTCGTGCATGACGGGCTGACGCTGGCCATTGTGGGGCGTCCGAATGTGGGGAAGTCGAGTCTGTTTAACCGGCTGGTGGAGCGGGAGCGGGCGATTGTCACGGCGCAGCCGGGAACGACGCGCGACCTGGTGAGCGAAACGGTTGCGATTGGTGGAATTCCTGTGGAATTGGTGGACACAGCCGGCATCCGGCGCGCACTCGATGAGGCGGAGAGTATCGGGATACGGAAGTCGATGGAGGCGTTGGCCGAGGCCGACCTGGTACTGGTAGTGCTCGATGCGACGCACGCGCTTTCGGAAGACGACCGCGAGCTGTTGCGGCAAGTCGAAGGGCGGGTGGCGATTGTCGTGGAGAACAAGAGTGATCTCGGAAGCTCTCAGCTCTCAGCGGTCAGCGGTCAGGTGGTAAGGGTGAAGACCTCGGCGCTGACCGGCGACGGCATTCCGGAGTTGCGGGCTGCGATCTTGCGGCAAGTCGGAGGAGAGGCCGGGCCACAGATCGAGAGTGGATTTCTCACCAATGTACGCCATCAGAAGCTGGTGGACGATTCACTTGCCGCGCTGGATTCCGCGAGGGCTGCTGTCGGTGCGCGCGTTCCGCACGAAATGATGTTGCTCGACCTCTATACCGCGCTGCGTCCTCTGGATGAGATCACAGGCGCGACTACCGCGGACGACATCCTAAATTTGATTTTTGGGTCGTTTTGTATCGGGAAGTGATGCGGCGGTGGATCACCCGCAGCGGCTAAAAGCCGCATTGATGTTACTGCACTCGGCACGGCTGAAGCCGTGCCCTCCCGATCATTCTTGATTGCTGCGCGGCTAAACAGTTTGCTGAAAAACTCCGCTTTTGGGTGGCGCAGCGGTTCACCGCTGCGATAAGTCGTTTGTTCTTGATTCGGGCTTTAGCCCCAGCGGGACGCGCCGCAGAGTTTTTCAACAACCTGCCCCATCGCATTTCGCGATCTATTCTTCACTTCCACTGAACCACTTTGGCGTCGACGCAGGCTTCGAGATAGTCGGCGACCAGCTCGATTGGGATTGGACCATACTCCGCCGAAACGACGTCGCGGATTTCTGCTAGGGTCCGTTTACCGTTTACAAGATTCACGATCTCGTAGGCGTAGAGTTCGGATTGGTCCTGCACGTTGAGTAGAGGCGTGGCTTCGCTGTTGAGGAGCTTTATTTTCGCGTAACGGTCTTTTCCAAGGCGTGCTAACAGCACGTTGTCGTTCTGATAGGTGAGCGGGCCGAAGTTTCCGACGCGGGTCGGTACGCGCCGGGCATGGGGGCTTTCCGCCCAGCCGGCGACGGAGGCCGACCCTTGCGCTCCGCGAAGCTTCGCGCGGGCGTCGATCCAATTGTTGAAGGTTGCCGCTTGCGCGGCTAGAGCTTTCGCGTTGTCTGCATTGGAGCTCTCGGCTCCGCCAGTAAATTCAACCAGCGAGTGCAGGGCTGCACTTTCGCGGCTCAGAGCCTGCGTCAGGAGATTACGAGCTTCGTACCAGGCGGCGTTGGCATCGAGCGCCGGATCGTCGACGAGTCTCTGCGCGTCTTGAAAGGTGCGAGCCAGACGAGTCTCGGATGCGGCTGTTAGGTAGGACAATAACTTCGGAAGCTGCGCGGCACCGACGCTTGCGTACACATATCCTGAGGCTGCACCTAGCAGCGCTACGCGCCGGAGTTTCGTGGGATCGATTTGCGCGAGACTGTCGTGGTCGGTGTGGATGTAAATGTCGGGCCAGTCGCGGAGGTAGAGCGACGGGACGGCAATCGTCGAAGAGTCGTAGTCGTCGTGATCGCTGCCGGCGGAGTAGGGTGTGACATCGGCGATGAATTCGTTGCGCGTGCCTTGCTCGCTGGTCCGCGTTTCGACGACGGCCGCTGCGAGTCCTGCTCCGCTGCCCGCGTAGTCGGTCGCGCCCGTCCGGATTGTTTCCAGGAACGCTGCCCCTACATCTGTTACGAAGCTTGGCAGCGACCACGGCGTGGCGGTGACGTGGAACACGGACTTGTTGCGAAGGTAGTCGCCGCCGACCATGTCCATGTGAATGTTGACGCGGAGCCGCTGCTTGATTTCGGGATGAGTTGCCAGAAACGCCATCGTGCCTTCGACTTCCGGGCCCCATACAAAGCGCAACGTACGGCGCGGCTTCGGCAGAGCCCCGGATGCAATCAACCGCGCCAGCACTCGCGCGGATTCGAGGATAGTGACGCATCCGCTGCCGTTGTCGTTGGCGCCGGGACGCTCGTGGTCAAGATGGCAGCTGTAGACAATCTCACCGCTTGCCGGATCGGAACCAGGAATCGTGCCCGTGACTACGGTCCAGTGGCCGGGGCCGACGGTCGCTTTGACTTCTGCCTTCAGCGTGATTTGCTCTCTTTGCACTTGCTCGCGCAACGCTTGGGCCGTCTGGCGCGACACCATAAATGCGAAGCCTGAAGGCTGGCGGGCATCGAGATGTCCCCAGCGAACGAGAGTTGGATCGAGGCCGGACCAGGCGGTCGTCTGATTCGGCATGTCGCTGACGATGCCGGCTGCGCCATGCGCTATGACCGCCAGGGCCTGCACTCTGGCCAGCACGCCGTCCGCGAGGACGATCTTGCCGCGGACGTCCTTGTCGCGATAGTCGTCTTCGTGGGTTCCGTCGTGGACATCGATAAGCGGGGCTTCTACGTTGGCGGAGTGGCTGTAATCGGCCAGGCGGATGGGATCGGTCTTCCAGTCGCCGAGCAGCAAGTGCTGCGGGCTGACTTCCCACAGGCTGCCGGCTTCGACGTTCCATCCCAGGTACGACCGCATGAGGCCGTAGGGTTTCGTGCCGTCGATGGGGAACTGCTCGCTGTGTGCATCGGCGAGTCCGTACTCCCGGGCCCTCTGCAGCATGAACTGCGCTGCCTGATCGAAGTCCGCGGTGGCGGGGACGCGATGCAGGGTGGTCAGGTAGCGAAGATTTTCGTAAGGCGCGCCGCCGCTGGACTCGTCGCGGATCGCCGTCCATTGCGGCTTGGAGAGGAAAGGTTCCTGGGCGACTGCGCAGAGAGCAATCGCGCTGACGAATATCAAAAGGACGAGTTGGGCGAGAACGAGGTTACGGACGTTGGGCATGGCGAGGAGAGAATAGCATCGCGGCGGCAGAGAGCGAGTTGTGGACCTTACAAGCAGCGGGAAAAATTTTTTCGCGGCGAAGACCCCGCCCTCAGTGGCTGAAGCCACATTCAGAGCAAAGGCCCTACCGCAGCGGTGAAGCGCTGCGCCACCCGAAATCTAACGTCGACAATGAAGGTCAACGCTGACTCCTTACCACGGCTTCTAGTGTCAGAATAGCGAACTCTGCCGGCGGTTCGGAGTGATGCCGAAGTGCTCATAGGCCAGCTGGGTCGCGATCCGGCCGCGGGGGGTGCGGTTCAGAAAACCGATCTGGATCAGGAATGGCTCGTAGATTTCTTCGATCGCGTCCGCTTCTTCGGCGAGCACAGCAGCCAGCGTTCCCAGGCCTACCGGGCCTCCCTGATATTTTTCGATGATGGTCAGCAGTAGCTTGCGGTCAATTTCGTCGAAGCCGTGCCGGTCGACTTCGAGCATGGAGAGCGCTTTCTGGGCAGTGGGCTGATCGATATTTCCGCCGGCGCGCACCTGCGCGTAATCACGGACGCGGCGCAGTAGGCGGTTGGCAATACGCGGAGTGCCGCGGGAACGGCTGGCGATTTCGAGGGCTCCGGGGCGGTCAATACTGACTCCCATGATGTCGGCCGAGCGCTCGACGATCACACGCAAATCTTCGTCGGAATAGAACTCCAGCCGCAGGAGAAGACCGAACCGTGAACGCAGTGGCGCGGATAGTAATCCAGCGCGTGTGGTCGCGCCGATGAAGGTGAACGGCTTCACGTCCATGGTGTGCGTGCGTGCCGATGGGCCCTGTCCGATCATGATGTCGAGCTTGTAGTCTTCCAGCGCCGAGTACAGGATTTCTTCCAGCGCCGGTTGAAGGCGATGGACTTCGTCGATAAATAGCACCTGCCGGTCCCGCATGTTGGTCAGGATCGCGGTAAGGTCGCCTTTGATCTGGAGCGTTGGGCCTGAGGTCTGCTGAAACGGAACGGCCAGTTCGTTGGCGATGATGTTGGCTAAGGTCGTCTTGCCGAGCCCGGGAGGTCCGTAGAGCAAAGCATGATCGAGGGCTTCGCCACGCGAACGGGCTGCCTCGATCGCAACCGCCAAATTTTCCTTTACCTTGGCTTGTCCGATGAACTCGTTGAGCCGCTGCGGGCGCAGCTTCAGCTCAAAAGAGGAATCGTCTTCAACCGGAGCGGCGGAGACGATGCGGTCTTTCAGGTTGGGATTGTTTTTTGCGAGAGCCACCAAGGGCGATGGTAGCACGGCGTCGATTGTGGATACTGATTGTCGCTCACTGCCCAATTACTCCGACCCTGGCGCCCTTGAGTCTGCCCGGATCAATCCATGCTACTTTCTGCCCGAACCAAGTCTTCGTGTTGATGAGCCTGTACTTTTTGGATGCCGCGGGAAAATCACGCGTCCCTAGCAGGAAGGCGACTGGACTCTCGCCGTACTTACTCACGCGATCGGCGAGCCAGCCTCCGCCAGAGGGTGCCGCGAGAATCAACGGCTCACCTGGAAAATATGCGAGTTTGCCGAAGTCCTTCTGATTCTCCGTTAGCGGCTCCGCCCATCCATAGGCCTTACGAAACAGAGCAATGGCCGCATTCAGGTCATTTACTCCCACGATAACGCTTTCGACGCCGTAGATGGGAGCGCCCTTCATGCTCTCGGAAGCCTGCACCCGCCACACGCGCGGCGTCTGGTCTTCGATGATGAAAGGCAGCAACGACCCCGGTGTGCCCGGACCTACTTGTGCCGTTACCCATTCCAGCGCCATGCCGTCCGGACGCTTGCGGCTGCCCCGCTTCGACTCTCCGACAGCAATGCCCGCCTTCTTCAGCCGATCGATATTCTGCGATAGAACATTGGTTCCGGCTGCCCACGCGCAAGTGCCTACGTCGCCCGCCATGAACCTGGCCCACTCCGATCCCTCAGTCACGCCCGCCTTGATCGGGGCAATGAGTTCGAGATAAGACTGGTCGTCGAAGCCGATGAGCGCCATCTGGGTGACGCCGTTGCCATGCGGACCACCGAAATCGGGAGTCATCCCGGCGTCGGTGAAGGACTGCCGGAGGGCGTCGAGATCCGGACCGCAAATGGTGGCGTGGTCCAGCTCGACGACCAGCGGAGACTGTTTGTCTTTCTCTTGTGCCATAACAAGCGACGAAAACAGAAATGCAACCGCAACTAGCGCCGCGAAGTTCAAGCGGTGGGGAACGAAGTCCCGCCTGGGCATGCGTGCCTCCCTTTGAGAAAGGGGAATGGTACGACAGAACGCAGGATTCGGGGAAGAATTCGTGCGCCTGAAGAAGGCCCTAACAAGGCGCCTATTATTCTTCTTCGTCCTTGACCTCGCCGCGCTCCGCCTTGGCCTTCTCGATGATCTTGTCTTGTAACTGCTGGGGTACGACGTCGTAGTGATGCATTTCCATCGCAAAGCTGCCGCGGCCCTGCGTCATCGAGGTCAGGTCGACGCCATAGGTGAGCATCTCGGACATGGGGACTTCGGCTTTCACGATGGTGTTGCCGGCTTTGTTGTCCATACCCTGGATGCGGCCGCGACGGCTGTTCAGGTCGCCCATGATGCTGCCGGCAAAATCGTCCGGAATGGTGATTTCGGCATGCATGACCGGTTCGAGCAGAGTCGGCTTGGCAACTTCCATGGCTTTCTTGAACGCGATGCGTCCGGCCATCTGGAAGGAAAGGTCGTTGGAATCGACATCGTGGTACGACCCGTCGTAGAGGATCACGCGGAAATTCACGACCGGATAGCCAGCCAGGTAGCCGCGTGAAGCGGCGTCTTTAATCCCCTTTTCCACGGCCGGGATAAAGTTCTTCGGAATTGAGCCACCGAAAATATCATTGACGAATTCGAACTCAGGCCCCTTCGGCAGGGGCTCCATCTTGATCTTGCAGTCGCCGTACTGGCCGTGGCCTCCAGTCTGTTTCTTGTGGCGTCCCTGGACGTCGGCTTTGCCGCGAATCGTTTCGCGATAGGGCACCTTGGGTGCCTTCAACACAACTTCCGCGTGGTAACGCTTCTTCATTTTTGAGACTACGACTTCAATGTGCTGCTGGCCGGTGCCGGCGATGAGAAATTCTTTCGTCTGCGGATCGCGAAAGAAACGCAGCATGGCATCTTCTTCCATCAGCTTGTGGAGCCCGGCACCCAATTTGTCTTCATCGGCGCGGCTCTTGGGCTCGATGGCGAACGTAATCGCCGGCTCCGGCAACTGTACGTGCGGATACTTGATGGGCGCATTCTTGTCGCCCAAAGTGTCTCCCGTCAAAGTCTCGCGCAATTTCGCCACCGCGCCAATGTCGCCGGCGTGCAGTTCCTGAATCGGAATCGCCTGCTTTCCCTGCATGATGGAAATGTGAGCGAATTTTTCCGCGGTGTTACGACTGAAATTTTGCAGCGTCGCATCGTTTTTCAGTACACCGGAAAAAACCTTGAAGTACGAAATGCGTCCAGCAAACGCGTCCGACAGAGTTTTGAAAACGTAGACCGATGCCGGCTCCGTGTCGGTTCCCTTGCGGACTGCCGGCTCGCCATTTCCTCCCGCCGGTTCACCCGTGATCTGACGATGTTCGCTTGCGGCCGGTGTGTAGTCCACGATGAAGTCCATCAGTTCATCGACGCCGATGTTGCCCAGCCCCGACGTGTAAAGCACCGGGAACAGCCGGTCCTCGCGGATGGCTTCATGCAGGGCGGGCACCAGATCGTCTTCGGGAATGGTTCCCTTCTCGAAGAACTCTTCCATCAACTCGTCTTTGCCTTCGGCCACCAGTTCGACCAGCTTCTCGTGTGCTTCCTTGGCGACGTCCGCCATGTTGGCCGGGATCGGGCCTTCTTTGCCCTTGCCGTTTCCACCCATCTCGTAGGTGTAAGCCTTCATGCGGACGAGATCGACAATGCCCGAGAGATTTTTCTCACTACCAATGGGTAGTTGCAACGGCGTGACCGCGCGCCCAAAGGCATTGACCAGCGACTCCAGCACGCGCTCGGCGTTGGCGCGCTCCCGGTCCATGCGGCTCACCACGATCATGCGTGGCAGTTCAATTTCTTCGCAGTAATTCCAAACGCGCTGCGTGACTACCTCGACGCCCGCCACGCCATCGACCACGACCAACGCGGCGTCGACCACGGGAAGAACCATCTTCGCCTCGTGGACAAACATGTTGAAACCGGGCGTATCCAGGAAATTGAGCTTCGTCTTCCCCCACTCTACCGACGCGAGGCCGACCGAGATCGACATCTTGCGGGCAATTTCTTCCTCGTCATAATCAGTGGTGGCAGTGCCGTCGTCGACATGGCCGAAACGCGGGGTTGCGCCAGCGGTGTAGAGCATGGCCGAGACCAGGGAGGTCTTGCCGGCGTGTCCATGCCCGATCAAAGCAAGGTTGCGGAGATTCGCTGCATCGTAAACTTTCACGGATTGTCTCCTTCAGCAGGCTTGACTGGGAGATCGGCGAGGGCCCGGAATAAGTATCAGGACAGGTACAGGCCAGCCCAACACCACCTGCGAAACTCCCGATGCTAGCACACGGCGGACCAGGGCCTCAAGGAAGGGGACTGACACCTCACCATGAAAATCCACCAGTCGGTGGGGGATTTTCATGGTGACGTTTGTGCTGTTTATGGCGATCTGGGGCTGGGAGCTGACCACCAATGTCAAACCAGCTTCTGCAAAGATAAGGTCCGGAGCTTTAGGGTTGTGCCATAACCGCAACAGCATCTTGAGTTTTTTGATGGCCTCCCGCCAGCAGCCTAGGCCTACGGAATCACCTTGAACACCGTCCCAAGATTCGACGTCCCGCCCTGCAAGGTTGTGCTGTAAAACGTGTTGGTGCCGTTCAGAAGCAGGGCCGAGTAGGGATTGAATCCGTCGGCGCCGCCCGTGAAGGAATGCAGCAACGTTTCTGTGCCGCTGGGTGTGATCTTGAACACCGTGCCGCCGTTCGCGGAGCCGCCCTGCAAGGTCGTCCCGTAGAAATTATTTTTGTAGAAAATCAGGCTCGCGTACGGATTGAGTCCATCGCCGGTGTTCCTGCCAAAGTGGTGGATGGCGGTTTCTACTCCGCCGCTGATCTCATAAACGACTCCAGCGTTGTTGATGCCGCCTGAGTATGTTGTGCCGAACATGTTCCCAAGTTTGTCGAACGCTACTCCCGCGTTGGGGCCTTGGCCGTCGTTTGATCCACCTTTGAAGTTGTAGAGAAGCGTGTATGAGCCGGTCTTCGTGATGGCAAACACTGTCCCCAGGTTACCGAGTCCGCCAAGGGTGGTGGTGCCGTAAAGAATTCCTTTATAGAGAACGAGCCCCCCGTAGGGATAAGACCCGTCCAGGGTCGGAAACGCGGAGTTGAAGTTATGGAGGACCGTTTCCTTGCCCGCCGCAGTCAACTTGAACACGGTGCCGTATCCGAACGCGCCACCGTTGGTGGTGGTGCCGAAGATCGTCGTGCCCGCCCGCACGACGCTCGAATAAGGATTGGCTCCGTCCAAGCCTCCCTTGAAGCTGTAGATCACGGTCTCGACGCCGGTGCTCGGGTTCAACACGAACACTGTTCCGGTGTTCGTCGCTCCGCCATACACCGTTGTGCCATACAGGTTGCCGGTCTTCGTGTCGCGAACCAGGCCAGCGATCGGATGGCTGCCATCGGCTCCACCGGCGAAGCTGTAGACCACTGTCTCCGTTCCACTTGGAGTTACTTTAAAAACCGCGCCCAGGTTATGTGATCCCCCGCTAAACGTGGCTCCATACATGTTGCCTGCCGTGTCAACGACAAGGTTGCACCTGGGGCTAAAAGCGTCGGGCGGGTTGGCAAAGCTGTAAACCGTTTGCGCCGACACCAGCAAGGGGACGGTCAGCATTAGCAATGCAAAGACAAAGACCGCAAAGTCTTTGATTCCATTACGTGTATTCGATGAGTGCATCGGATTGTGCTCCTTGTGAGAATGCTTGCTCTAGCCCTTAATACGTAAAAACGGCCCGAATAGGCTCACCAGCGGGTTTGGATAGCGACTTTTTGCTGCAGGGGAGACGGCCAGGGGGAACAAGCCGTGCAGTTTAAGGGAGAAATCTTGGCCTACAACGGGGGCCTTGTCAATGGCGAAAGCCACGCAGGGACAGCCGCCCCGGCTGTCCACGCGAGTGCAGTTCGCGAGGGTTTCGCCGCGATGATCGCAACAGTGCGGGACTATGGGGTTGGCTGCTCAAAGAGGGAGCGGGGCTTCGCCCCCCTGGTCAGCCGAGGGCGGCTGTCCCTATGTCGGCGCTATAGCGCGGCGCTTTTCTCCGATATCAGCCCCTTGATTTTCTCCACAAACTCCGCCGTCCCCATATCTTCGGTCTTCTCTTTCCCGCGGGTGCGGACGTTTACTTTGTTGGCCTCGGCTTCCTTGTCTCCGACCACCAGCAGGAACGGCACTTTCTGCATGGCGTGTTCGCGGATTTTCGCGTTCATCTTTTCGTTGCGCGCATCGACTTCCACGCGCACGCCCGCAGTCTTTAATTGCGCAGCAACGTTTTCGGCGTAACCAACGTGGCGCTCGGCGATCGGAATCATGGCGACCTGGACCGGAGACAGCCATACCGGGAAGGCGCCCGCGTAGTGCTCAATCAGCACGCCGAAGAAGCGCTCGACCGATCCATACAGCGCGCGATGCACCATGACCGGCTGTTTGCGCGTGCCATCTTCCGCGACGTACTCCAGCTGAAAGCGTTGCGGAAGGTTGAAGTCGAACTGCACGGTCGAAAGCTGCCAGAGGCGGCCGATGGCGTCGACCAGCTTGACGTCAATCTTGGGGCCGTAAAACGCGGCTTCGCCGGGGATCGTCTTGTACGGGATATTCAGCTTCTTCAGCGCGCTTTCGAGCGAGTTGTTGGCGGTATTCCACTGTTCGTCGGTACCGAGAAAACTTTTCTTGTCGTTTGGATCCCAGGTGGAGAGCTCGGTCTGATATTCCGTGAATCCGAAAGCTTTCAGCACGGCGAGCGCAAATTCCAGGCAGCCGACAATTTCGTTTTCAATCTGCTCGGGAGTGCAGAAGATGTGGGCGTCGTCCTGGGTAAAGCCGCGGACGCGCAGCAGTCCGTGCATTACACCCGAACGCTCGTAGCGATAGACCGTGCCTAACTCGCCGAGCCGCACGGGCAAATCGCGATATGACTTCAGCGAGTCGGCATAAATCAGGATATGTCCCGGGCAATTCATCGGCTTCAAGCGGTACTCGGCGTCGTCGAGTTCCATGGCATCGAACATGTTGTTCGAGTAGTAGCCTTCATGCCCGGACGTGAAGAAGAGCTGCCGGCGCGCCACATGCGGCGTGCAGACCAGCGAATATCCGCGCTTGAGGTACTCTTCGCGCATCCAGTCTTCCATCTCTTTGCGGATCACTCCGCCTTTCGGATGCCAGAAGATCAGTCCCGGTCCGGCCAGCTCCTGAATCGAAAACAAATCCAACTGCTTGCCCAGCACGCGATGATCGCGCTTCTTCGCCTCTTCAATGCCGGATAGATACGCGTCGAGATCTTTCTTCGAGAAAAACGAAGTGCCATAGATCCGCTGGAGCTGCGGATTCTTCTCGTCCCCCAGCCAGTACGCGCCCGCGATGTTCAGCAGCTTGAAAGCCTTGATCTTGCCGGTGGATGGAATGTGCGGGCCGCGGCAGAAGTCGAGGAATTTTCCGGTCTTATAGATGGAAATCTTTTCGTCGGGCTTGGTGAATTGCTCGATGAAATGGCACTTCATGAAATCGCCTTCACCCTTGAACTTCTCCAGCCCTTCGGCACGTGGCAGGAATTCGCGCGCGTACGGCAGGTTTTGCTGCACAAGCTCCTGCATCTTCTTTTCGATCTTTTCGAGATCTTCCGGAGTAAACGCCGTTGGACGATAGAAGTCGTAGAAGAATCCATTCTCGGTCGACGGCCCGTGGCCGAGCTTGGTCTCCGGAAAAAGTTCCAGCACCGCCGCCGCCAGCAAATGCGCAGACGAGTGTCGATACACTTCGAGAGCTTCGGGATCTTTGTCCGTCAGCAGGCGCAAGTCGGTGTCTTTTTCGAGCGGGCGAGTCAGGTCGACGAGATCGCCGTTCGTCTTCGCCGCGAGCGCCGCGTCCGCCAGTCGCGGACTGATCGACTTCGCAACGTCGAGCGCGGTCGTGCCCCTGGGAACTTCTTTGGTGCTCCCATCGGGGAGCTTAATATGGATACTCTCAGACATAGATCAGGCCTTGTATTTCGCTGAATCTCTTGAGTTTAAAGGAGTGTGGGAGGGGGGTCAAACGCCGCTCGAATCGTTTTGGAGAACCGTCACCGGTCACGATGCTAGCTCGCGCGGTTCTTGATCCAGATCGGAGTTCCCATAAACCCAAAGGCATCGCGAATCTGGTTTTCGAGAAAGCGCTCGTAGGAAAAGTGCAGTTTCACCGTACGGTCGGTAAACAGAACAAACGTTGGCGGCGCGACCGAGGCCTGCGTCATGTAGTAGATCCGGACGCGCTTGCTCATCGGAACGGATGCCCGATCGAAGTCGACCGTCTTTACAAAGCGGTTCATCTCTCCGGTCGAGATACGCTTGTTGCGTTCTGCGGATACTTTCTCGATGAGCGGGAGAATCTTGTCCGTGCCGACGCCCGTCTTCGCCGAAATGAAAAGCACCGGCGCATAGCTCAAGAACTTCAGCCCGTAACGAAGTCTCTCTTCAAAAAGGGCGCGGTCCTGCGGCCGCTTCGATTCTTGAATGCGCGCCGCCTTGGCCTGGCTGATGGCGCGCTTCTCGCCGCTCATGACGAGATCCCATTTGTTGACGACAATAATCACCGAGCGACCGCTCTCATGGGCGTAGCCGGCGATCGATGCATCGAGTCCGCTGGCGCCTTCGGTCGCATCGACAACGAATAAAACGATGTCGGCGGCTTCGAGGTTCTTGCGCGACATCACTACCGAAAGCTTCTCGGCCATCAAATGGGTTTTGCCCTTGCGGCGAATTCCCGCCGTGTCGATGAACCGGACGTGTTGGCCGTTGTAGTCAATAACTTCATCGACCGCGTCGCGCGTGGTCCCCGGGACCGGTGAGACGATGGCGCGTGACGTCCCGGTGAGCTGGTTCAGCAGAGTCGACTTGCCGACGTTCGGGTGGCCAATAATTGCGACCTTGATCTCACGAGGTTGCTGGGTCTTTGGCGGGTCACCCTCTGTGCCTCCCTCGGCGACCTCCGTGCCCCCCGTGGTTAAGCCTTTGACGTCAGGCGCGATAGCGAGAAACGCGTCGAGCAGATCGTCAATCCCATTGCCGTTCTCCGCCGAAATCGGGAACCATTTCGAAATGCCCAGCCGATGAATCTCGGCATCGAGCACCATCTCCTTAGCGGTGTCGGTTTTGTTCACGGCGAGGAAGAGAGGCTTGCCGGTTCGATTGAGCAAGCGCGCCAACTCGAAGTCAGGAGCGGCGAGTTCGGTGCGGCCGTCGACCACCATCACGATCGCGACGGCCTGGTCCAGCGCCACGCGCGCCTGACGAAAAATCTCCGCCGGGATAAAGTCCTTATCGTCTGGAATGATGCCGCCGGTATCGACTACGCGAAAATCGCGCCCGCGCCATTCCCCCTGCCCGTACAATCGGTCGCGAGTGATGCCGGGCTCATCGCCAACAATGGCGCGGCGCGATCCGGTCAGGCGATTGAACAACGTGGACTTTCCTACATTGGGGCGCCCAACAATCGCGAGCAACGGCAACATCCCCGCATCCGCGAGTTCCTGTGCGGGCCGCCGGCTTTCCGACTGATGCGCGAGTTTCCGCCTGGTCTTTTTCAATTCCTGATTTCTCTCACCTATTGATTAGAACACGCCCGCCTCTCGCCCCCTGGCCACGCAGGTAGCGGCCGTGCCAAGAGTTTATGATAGGGAACTCGTGTCTCCCACTTCTCATCCCGCATCTTCGGCCGCTGGATTCTCGCTCCATCAGTTTTTTGCGCCGGGCGGGGTGCTCTCGAAAACGCATCCGGCCTACGAATTTCGACGTGGCCAGCTCCAGATGGCGCAGTCCGTGGAAGAAGCCATCGCAGAAAAACGCCATCTCATCGTCGAAGCGGGTACCGGTACCGGCAAGACTCTTGCTTACCTGCTGCCGGCAATTCGATCCGGGAAACGCGTCATCATTTCCACGGGCACAAAGAATCTTCAGGAACAACTTTTCCAGAAAGACGTTCCATTTCTCGAGCGGGCGTTGTTCGAGGAGAGCGAACGCAAGTTGAGTGTCTGCTACATGAAGGGGCGCAACAACTATCTGTGCCGCAAGAAGCTCTACGACCTTACCAGCGAACCGATTCTCAGCGGACTGGAAGAGATCGAACAATTCGGCGCGATCTCTGCTTGGGAAAAGACGACCGGTACGGGCGACCGTTTTGAACTCGCCGAACTGCCTGAGGCGAGCGCGCTCTGGCACAAACTGGACGCCCGCGCCGACACCTGCCTCGGCCAGAAGTGTAAGGAGTTTGAGCGCTGCTTCATCACCGAAATGCGGCGCCGCGCGGCCGAGAGCGACATCGTCATTGTGAATCACCATCTTTTTTTTGCGGACCTGGCCATCAAGCTCGAGGCTGAGCAGGCGCCGGATGCTGGCGTTCTACCCGAGGCCGGGGTTGTAATTTTTGATGAGGCGCATGAACTGGAAGACGTGGCCGGCAACTATTTTGGAATTTCCGTCGGCAACACGCGCATGGAAGAACTCGCCCGCGACCTCGAGTCGCTCATGCAGCGGGAGAAGCTTTATACTCCAGGGATTTCCAGCGCGATCAGTTCGCTACGTAGCCACGCACAACTTTTTTTCTCGCTTGTGCCCGCGGGAGACGGGCGCTTTGCCTTCGATGCGCGGCGCGAGTTCCTCGAAGAAAACGGCGAAGAGTACGACGCGCTGAACAACGCACTCCGCCGGATCGGCGCGGAACTGGAACAACTGCCTCAGAAGCCTGACCAAGTATTCAGCATCGCGCGCCGGGCGCAACAGCTGCAGGTGCAACTTAGCTTCGTCATGGAAGACGAAAATCCGAACACTGTCTTCTGGGTTGAGCGCCGGGGATTTCGTGGCGCCGTTCGCTCGCGCCGGTCCTCCTCTTTGTCTTTGGATGCCGGGAGCGCACACGGCCGCTCCAACGTTTTTCTCCAGGCCACGCCGATCGAGGTGGGGCCGATCCTGCGTGCACAGTTGTGGTCGAAGATGGAGACTGCCGTTCTCACGTCCGCAACGCTCGCGGTTGGAGGCGGATTCGACTACATCCGTCAGCGCCTCGGGCTGGATCACGTCCGCGAACTGGTGGTGCCGTCGCATTTTGACTACGCGAGCCAGGTGATTTTCTACGTTCCGCCCGATCTCCCCGACCCGCGCACCCCACAATTTCTCACGCAAGCTTCGGACCGGGTCAAGCGCCTGCTCGAGATCACGCACGGACGGGCGTTCGTCCTGTTTACCAGTTACGCGCAGATGAACGAGATCTACGACCGGCTACTGGGCGTGGTCGATTTTCCGATGCTGAAACAGGGCGATGCCCCGAAGTCCGCGCTGCTTGAGGAGTTTCGCATTACGCCCCATGCCGTGCTGTTTGGAACTTCATCGTTCTGGCAGGGTGTGGATGTGCAGGGCGAACAATTGAGTTGTGTGATCATCGACCGCCTCCCTTTTGCCGTGCCCAGCGATCCGGTGGTTGCGGCGCGAGTGAAAGCGATTGATGCCGCCGGCGGGAATGCGTTCTTTGATTATCAGGTTCCGAGTGCGGTCATCACGCTGAAGCAGGGATTTGGCAGGTTAATCCGCTCGCTCCATGATCGCGGGCTACTGGCGTTGCTCGATAACCGCATTTTGAAGAAGCAATACGGCAAGGTATTTGTGGACAGTTTACCGAACTACAGCCGGACTACTGATTTGAAAAAAGTGGAACAGTTTTTTGGTGTCGAGACGGGTTCCTGACCCGTCCCAACCCGAAAAATCTCTACTCCGACGCTTCTTTCCCAATGACCACTTTCAGATGCGTCGTCACATCCTTGTGCAGTTTCACCGGGACCGTGAACTCTCCCACCGTCTTCAGCGGTTCGTGCAACTGGATTTTGCGCTTGTCAATGTGGAAGCTCTTCTTCGCCAGGGCGTCGGCGATGTCGCCTGAGGTCACGGAACCAAAGAGCTGATCGTTTTCGCCGGACTTCCGCGTAAAGGATACTTCGAGTCCCTCAAACTGTTTAGAGAGCGACTCGGCTTCTGACTTCTCTTTGGCTGAGCGGCGAACGGCGGCGGCCTTCATCTGCTCGATGACGGCCTTGTTGGCGGCGTTGGCTTCGATCGCCAGCTTGTGGGGAAGGAGAAAATTCCGTCCATAGCCTTCGGCGACCTTGATTACGTCGCCGCGATTGCCCAGCTTGGGCACGTCTTCTTTCAGGATGACTTCCATGGTGACTCCGTAGATCGGATTTCCTCGGCGACCCTCCGTGCGCTGCGTGATTAAGAATGAAAGCCTTAACCGCGGACGTCACAGAGCATCGCGGAGGAACCCTGAATTTTGAATTACTGCGCGCGTCCCGCGAACGGGAGGAGCGCGATGTTGCGGGCCTGCTTGATGGCCGCTGACAACCGGCGTTGATGCGGCGTGCAAACGCCCGTCAACCGCCGCGGAACGATCTTTCCGCTCTCGGCGACAAAGCCTGCGAGCAGGCGAACGTCTTTATAGTTCACGGCTTCGATCTTTTCGACACAGAACTTGCAGACCTTCTTGCGGCGGAAGTACTTGCGTCCGCCTTCGCGGGATCCGCCGGGACCTCCCGGGCGCGGACCGCGTGGGCCGCCGCGATCAGGTCGATCACCGCCGCTTCGTTCCGGGCGGGACTCGCTGGATGGTGCTTTCGTTTCCTCTGCCATAGTGCTCCTTCTAAAATCAGTGGTTAGTGGATAGTGGTTAGAAAAACCAACCTTTCTATCCGCACCCGTCACTAGTCGTTCTACGGGTGTTCTTTCGCCGCTTCGCGGCTCGATCATGTGCCGCGGCTGCGATTCGGGCGGCTCCGCTAGACCGCTGCGGGCGCCGGCTCGGTGCCTGCTTCCGGCGCAACGGGTGCGGCTGCCGGAGGTGCTGCGCTAGCTTTCTTCTTCGCGTCGCGTAGCTTCTTGATCTTGTCCAGGCGCTTGAGTTCTTCGTCGGTTCGGACGGTGAGGAACTTAATCACCGGTTCCGTGACGCGCAGGCGGCGTTCCAGTTCGTGGACCATCGCGCCCGTGCCTTCCAGCAGCAGGAGGACGAAAATGCCATCGTTGAAACGGCGCACGCTGTACGCAAGGCGGCGCTTGCCCCAGACTTCGCTTTTCATGGTCCCGTGCGCTGAAGTCACTGACGCTTCCAGCGTGGAAATCAGCTTGTTCAGATCGTCGTCCACCATGTCGGGCCGGACGATAAACATCAGTTCATAAGTACGATTCATTCGTTGTCTCCAAACTTTCGACTGCCGGACCTATTCCGGCGGTTCCGGCTTGCGATTAAAGCGGTTCATCGCCGCATCCGGGCCGTCTTTCAAGATCATCTCGACCGCTTCCGCAGCCCTGTCCAATACTTCGTCGACTACCTTCAACTGCGCCTTCTTGAACGGCGTCAGGACAAACTTGATCGCGTCTGCGATCTTTTTGTCGGGTGAAATGCCCAACCGAATTCGCAGAAACTCTTCTGAACCGAGCGCGCCCAGGATCGATTCAATCCCGTTGTGCCCGGCCGAACTGCCTCGCTGGCGAATACGAATCGCGCCTAGCGAAAAATCCAGTTCGTCGTAAATCACGATCAGGTCCGACTTCACATCGGCCTGATATTCCGCCACCAGTTCGCGCACCGAAAGTCCGCTCAAGTTCATGAACGTTTCCGGTTTGGCCAGGAGCACCGGATGTCCGGCAATCTCGGCCCGCGCTGTCAGCGCGCGGCACTGACGATTTCTTACTTCCACTCCCAGGTTGCCCGCGATCCGATCGATCGCCAGAAACCCGAGGTTATGCGGCGTGAACTGATACTCGATTCCAGGATTTCCTAAACCGACGATCAGTTTCACAAGATTAGCTCTTAGCTCTTAGCTGTCAGCTCCTAGCCAGCAGCTAGAAGCCAGGAGCTATTTCTTTTCTTTCTTCTCAGCTTTGCCTTCGGGCTTCGCATCAGCCTCTTCACCCTCGGCATCCTGCTTGCCCTTCTTGATGACTTCGGGCTCAGCCGGAGTCGCCGTTGCATCGGCCGCGATTGCTTCCGGAGCCACCACCACTTCTTCCTTCACGGTGGTGATGTGCGCGACCATGCGGTCTTCGTCGGTGAGAAATTTCAGTTTGTCGCCGTGCGCCAGATCCTTCACCCGCAGCCCGACGCCGAATACCAGGTGCGTCACGTCGACTTCAATCGACTTCGGGATGTCGGACGGCAGACATTCCAGTTCGACTTCACGCAGCAACTGTTCGAGAATGCCCCCGTCCTGCTTCACGCCCAAGGCTTCGCCTTTCAGGACGATCGGCACCGTGACCGTGAGCTTCTTGTCCATGGCGATACGCTGCAGGTCGACGTGCAGGAGCTTGCCTTTAATGGGTTCGAACTGCCAGTCGACGATCATCGCCTTTTCGCGGCCGCTGCCGAGAGCGAGATCGAAAATCGTGTTGTGTCCGCTTTCGGATTTCAGGATGCGCATCACCTGCCGCGGATCGACCGAAATCACGGATGTTTCTTTCCCGGCGCCATAAATCACCGCCGGAACTTTTCCCGCTACGCGTACGCGGCGCGCGGCATTCTTATTTCCCGGTTCGCGTTCTTGCGCTTCCAGAATATTTACTTCGGTTGCTGTCGCCATAATTCCATTCCGTCCTTCTGGTAGTTCTAACCCGCAGGGGCCAAAGCCCCAATTTTTAGTGGCCCCGCGCGGCACGACTGAATTCGTGCCCTCCCACCAAAACCACCGCGCTCAGGCTCATGAGAACAGTTTGCTGACCGATGTTTCTTCGTGAATCGACTGAATCGCCCTTCCAATCAGCCCCGCGATGGTCAGCACCTTAATCTTCGGAACCTGCCGCGCCGCTTCGGTCAGCGGAATGGTGTTCGTAACCACCACCTCGACCAGCGGTGAATTGACGATGTTCTGCACCGCCGGCCCCGACAGCACCGGATGCGAACAACACGCATACACCGCGAGCGCCCCGTTATCCAGCAGTGCCTGCGCCGTCTTCACGAGCGTGCCCGCCGTGTCGATCAAATCGTCGATCACCAGACAAGTCCGCCCCTCGACGTCTCCGATGACGTGCATTACTTCGGCGACGTTCATCTCGACGCGACGCTTATCGACGATGGCCAAAGCTGCGTCCATCTTTTTTGCGAAGAAGCGAGCACGCTCTACACCGCCTGCATCCGGCGAAACCACTGTCAGATTCGGCAGGCTTAGCTTCTTGAAGTAATCCACCAGCACCGGCGACGCGAACAGATGGTCCACCGGAATATTGAAAAATCCCTGCAACTGCGCCGTATGCGGATCGATCACCAGGGCACGATGCGCGCCCGCAGCCGTCAGCAGATCCGCTACCAGCTTCGACGAAATCGGCACCCGCGGCTTGTCTTTCCGGTCCTGCCGCGCATATCCGTAGTACGGAATCACCGCCGTGATGCGCCGCGCCGAAGCGCGCTTCAGGGCGTCCAGCATGAGCAGCACTTCCATCAGGTGCATGTCCACCGGATGGCACGTAGGCTGCATCACGAAAACGTCGGCGCCGCGAACGTTTTCCTGAATCTGCACGTAGGCCTCGCCGTCGGCAAAGCGCGTGACCATCGCCTGCCCGCGCGTCATGCCCAGGAAGGCGCACACTTCATCGCAGAGCGGTTCGTTGGCCGTTCCACAGAAAATCTTGAACTTGTCATCCACCCGGACTCGCTGGGGCTTGCGTTCCGGCTTCTCGTCCGCCATCGGCTGTTTTTCCGCTGTCGTAGTCGCTGTGGCCATAGTTAAGGTCTCAGGTGTCAGGTCTTAGGTTTCAGGGGCTCCCTTTCGGATGCCAGGTTTTCCTGAGACCTGACACCAAAGACCTGAGACCTGTTTTTCTGGCTGGGCCGCTAGGATTCGAACCTAGACAAAGTGCTCCAAAGGCACTTGACCTACCATTAGTCGACGGCCCAGTGAAATCATTCTTGGATAATAATTGCCGACTGAATGATTTTTGATTCTTGATTGAAACCCGACCGCCTCGGGCCTATTCATTTTCAACCAACAATCAAAAATCAACAATCAAACAATTTTCTTCCAATACTGGGCCCGCGTCAGGGTAGTCGTCGCCACGGCCTGCAACCCCTGTTTACGCAGACGCCCCACCGCTTTGGCAGCCGCAGCCCGGTTGCGGAACAGCCCATACAGAGCTGACCCTGATCCGGAGAGGGAAGCATACACCGCTCCCGCTCGCTCCAACGCACCTTTTATGTCACGCAGTTCGGGATATTGCGGAAAAACGACGCGTTCAAAGTCGTTTTCAATCCCGGTACGGACAAGGTCGAGAAGTTGGCTCCCGGCCCGGCTCCTGCCCAATGCAGAAGCACCGGTGTTAGGTGAAACCAGCCACGCCGACAACACGCGGCCAACGTCAACTAGTCTATCGGACGGAACAGACTGCGTCAATTGATCCCAGTCGGCAAAGGCCTTCGGCGTAGACACCCCAATCTCCGGCGTTATAACCACTAGTGGCGTGGATGGCAGGTCCGCTACCGGATAAACCTCTTCCCCGCGCCCGACGCCCAGCGATGTTCCGCCGACAACAAACAATGGCAAATCCGACCCCACCGCGGCTGCCAATCGCAGACTCGCCGCCTGCTTCAAGCGTCTCTTGAGCGCTAGCTCCAGCCCGATCATCGTCGCCACTGCATTCGACGATCCGGCGCCGAGCCCACCCTGTACCGGCAACTTCTTTTCAATCTCGATCACGACGCGCCCCGCAGCGTCGAGTTGCTCCATTACTCTCTCGGCCATCCGATGGCAGGTATTGGACGAATCGCAAGGCACGCGCGGGTCCGCGCACCTGACCTCAATCCCCGTGCCCCGCGCCACACTCACTCGAATCACATCGTGTAGCGCGATCGTCTGATACACCGTGCGCAGATCATGAAAGCCATCCGCGCGCGGCGGCCCGATATAGAGCCCGAAATTGATCTTCGCGAAAGAACGAACGGCGACAGAACGGACAGTGACCGGCATGCGAAAAGAATTGTAAGCGAGATTTGCCGTCCCTACTTCTTCTCCAGACTGGCGTCCAGAGTCAGTTCCGACCCAACCGTGATGCTGATCTCCTTGTTCCACGGCCGGTAGCCGCCTTTCTCCACCCGAAACGTATGCTTTCCGGGAAGAAGACTTACCTTGGCCGGCGTGTATCCCATGGATTCTCCATCCACGAACACTTCGGAGAGATACGGCGTAGACCGCACCATGACCACGCCCATGGTGGGGGGCAGAGGCGCAGGGACCGGAGGGGGTGGAGTGTTTTCCGTCGGGCGGGATGCATTTCCGGCCGCAGTCTTATCCTGCGAGAATCCCACCATCGATCCCGGCCCGGCTTCCATCTGGTCGAGCTGCTTCTTCTCGTCGGTGGTCAGCGGCGTCATCAACTTCCCCGTCTTGCGCCGGACGGCATGCAACGTCAATTCTCCGGTCGGCCCGCGCACGTACAACCGGTCCCCGGCGGACTGCACTTTTACTGGATAGTTCGTCGTCCAGTCCTGCGGCGGCGGAGACTCCTCGGGCGTAAGTTCAAACGTTCCCGTAATGATCTTGTCCTGGAGATGAACGGAGACCGTATAGGTGACCACATCCTCAGTGATCGGAGTATTCACCACCCAGGCTTTGGTCTTGGTCTCTACCGACTTGCGAACGTCGACGATGCGGGCATATTGCCAAGGTGTCTGGGCCGTGGCGGTTGCAGCGCAAAGCACCAGTCCAAAAAAGACAATGGCGGCCCGTCTCATGGATTCAGTTTACAAGGTTGGAGCGGGCTGGCGGAAGAAAGGCGAGGCCGCTCGCGAAGCGCACGGCTCCGAGTCTTACGTGGCGGCTGTGCGGCTAGCCTGCGCGTAAATTTCCTGCGCGGCTCGCACCGCGCTCCCGAACTCGACCGATCTTCCCGTGAGCTGGGCGATGACCTGCTCGAGTGCTGCCAGCACTCCCACGGTATCGAGGTAATCGTAGTAGCCAATGTGCGCGATGCGGAAGAGTTGGCCTTTCATTTCCGCTTGTCCGTTGGCGACGACCGCGCCGAACTGGTCGCGAAAGCGTTTGCAGATTTCGGTGGAGTCGGCTTCGCGCGGAGCGTCGACGGCGGTAAGCGCAGCGGCCGGGCAATCGGGCGCGAACAATTTCAGGCCGAGGGCTTGGACTCCGGCGCGAGTCATGGCGGCGCAGAATTCGGCGTTTTCGACCAGAGCTCTTCTTCCGGAAGACAGGCTCCCGTTTCCCATTTGCCGGACGTAGTCGAGCGCGGAAGCGAGAGCGGCGAACATCGCCGTGGCGGGCGTGTAAGCTGTTTCCGTTTTAGCCGCGGACTTTCTTTCCTTCCTGAGGTCGAAGTAATAGCGCGGCGACGTGGTTGTTTCCATTCGCTGCCACGCACGGTCGCTGACGGCGCCGTAAGCGAGCCCGGGTGGGATCATCAGGGCTTTCTGCGATCCGCCGATGATGAAGTCGATGCCCCAGTTGTCGACGTCAAGATGCGTAGTGCCAAGTCCGGTGATGGCGTCGACGACAAGCAGAGTGTCGGGGAGTGCGTACACCAGTTGTGCAATTGCCTCAATGTCGTGGCGGGCTCCGGTCGAACTCTCAGTAGCTTGTACGTACACACAACGCAGGTCGTTCGTCAGCTTAGTTTGAATGTCGGCGAGCGCGAACGTTTGTCCGTAGGGCGCGGTCACGGTTTCCACGTGACATCCGAATGCTTTCGCGAGCGACACCCAGCGCTCGCCAAATTTTCCGGCGGTGAGGACGAGGACCTTTTCTCCCGGCGAGACCAGGTTGGAGACGGCGGCTTCCATGAATCCGGTGCCCGATGCGGTCAGTACGAGGACTTCATTCTGGGTTCCAATGAACTCTCTTAGGTCGGCGAGCACGCGAGAAAAGAGTGTTCGGAAGTCGGCGGTGCGATGGTGCGCTCCGTAGGAGGCCATCGCGAGCTGGGCTTGCGGCAGAAGGGGCGTGGGGCCGGGTGTGAAAAGGCGGTTCTTTTTCAACATGAGTCAGTTAAGAATAATCGAAAAGCAGGTCAGAGGTGAGAGGTCAGATTGAAGAGGTGAAAGCACCGGTTCAGGCGATACGGCGGACCGCTGGCTCTAACCTCTGCATTCTGACCTCTCACCTCTGACCTATAATCGCCCCATGCCCTTAATCGACCAGATCCAGAAAGACATCGTCACCGCCATGAAGGCGCGTGAAGAGCAGAAACTCTCGACTCTGCGGATGGTCAAGTCCGCGCTCAAGAACAAAGAGATCGACAAGATGGCGCCGCTCGACGACAAGGAGTCGCAGCAGGTGCTCTCCACGCTCATCAAGCAGCGCAAGGATTCAATCGAGCAATTCACCAAAGGCGGACGCCAGGAAATGGCCGACAAGGAAGCCGCCGAGATCAAGATAATCGAGGCCTATCTGCCGAAAGAGGCGGGAGAAGAAGAAATCGTAGCCGGAGTAAAAGTAGCGATCGCCGAGATGTCTCCGCCACCGGCCATGAAGGATATGGGCAACGTAATGAAAGCCGCCATGGCGCGGTTTGCGGCCGCAGGACTACGGGTGGATGGGAAAGTGGTTAGCGAGGCGGTGAAGAAGGAACTGGCGGGGAAGTAGGGGATTCGCCAGCATGCCAGCGTACTACTCAGATACGGTCAAAAATTTTCTACTAACTCCGCTCGAAATGTTGGAGTTGACTCTTACCAGGGCCTACGAATCGGATCGTTACAAAGATCTCATCACAGCGCAGATCACGTCCTGGAGAGCTCAGCTCCAGACCCTAAAACAAGCCTTTGCCGATCCGTGTCTAGCCAGTTTTCATCCGGAGGAGTGGGGTCTCGCTATCGAATTCGTCGTCCCTCGCAAAATGGGACGAATTGATGCAGTCCTCCTCATTGGGAGTGCTCTGGTAGTTCTGGAATTCAAGACAGACAACTTTGATTCAGGCTCGGCCGATCAAGTTGAAGACTATTGCTTGGATCTCATCAACTTTCACCAACCCAGCCACGGCCGGATCGCTTACCCGGTCGTGGTAGCAAACACTCGAACGGAGGCGCAGGTGCGCCGTAGCCAGATATTCATGGAACTCCAGCCCTCAACCTTCGTGGATTCAAATCAGCTCGCGAATTGGCTTTCGACGGTGGCGACAAAGCATGTTGGGGAAACGCATTTGTCGATAGCGACCTGGAACGGGGGTGATTACCGGCCGGTGCCGACCATTGTTGAAGCCGCAATTGGCATGTTCGCGGAAATGCAGGTCGAGGACATCGCTAAAGCTGGATGTGATCCTATTAATCTCACAGGCACGATAGACACGATTCGGCGAATCGTTAAAGAATCAGAAGAAAAAAAGAAAAAGACCATTTGTTTTGTCACTGGCGTACCTGGGGCCGGAAAGACGCTGGCAGGGTTACAGGTAGTTCATGATCGAGAAATTAGAGATGCGACCGGGAGCGATTGTGTTTTCCTCACCGGTAATCTTCCTTTGGTGAAAGTGCTTCAGGCCGCCTTGAGCAGAGATTCTTCCAGACGCTTAAAGCAAGGGTTAAGGGTCGCGACCCGGGATCCGAAAACCACCATTAATACGGTACTTGGCTATAAGAAGGAGTATACGCGCAACCAGAACGCACCCCACGAAAAGGTGGTGGTATTCGACGAAGCACAGCGGGCGTGGGACGCGGAGCGAACAGCAGAATATCTAACCGATGATGCGGCTGATTTTCAGGGATTCTCAGAGCCCGCTCTCTTATTGTCAATACTCGACCGACAACCATGGGCCACCCTCATCGCCCTAGTAGGAGGGGGACAGGAAATCAACCGCGGAGAAGCTGGCTTGTCTGAGTGGGGACGAGCGTTGTCTGACAACTTCAGACATTGGTCAATTGCGGCATCGGGGCAGGCGCTATCAGGAGGTTATGGCTCTGGGGCTAAGCTCTTTGAGGACAGAGAAGGGGAAGGTCTGGATGTCGAGGTTCAGTCCAATCTTCATCTTGATAATCCAACACGCCAGTTTCGGGGTCGCACGATCGCGAACTGGACGGAGGCATTGCTAAGCGGCGACGCATTAGAGTGCCGCCGGATACTCGGTCAGAACCCAGACTACCCAATACGCATTACTCGAAGCTTGTTTGCAGCTAAAGCCTGGCTCGGGTCAGTCGCGCACGGAACGGAGCGCTACGGGTGCATCGCTTCGTCCGAAGCTAAAAGGCTTAGGGCTGAGGGGCTGGAACTACCACCGCCTCGGGCCGATGGGGTTGAACATTGGTTCCTCAATGCGAAGGGAGACGTAAGGTCGTCTTTCCAACTCGAAGTTGCCGCTACTGAGTTCCAGATTCAGGGGCTCGAACTGGACTGGATATGTGTTTGCTGGGGAGGAGATTTCCTGCGATCCAGCGATGGCTGGGATTTGAAACGACTTCGCGGAACAGCCTGGCAGAGAGTTTGTCAGGATAGTGCTAGAGCTTACCTCGTTAATAGTTACAGAGTCTTGCTGACCCGAGCCCGTCAAGGGATGGTGCTCTTTGTTCCGAATGGAGATGACGAGGACTCTACTCGGGCGAGTGAGCCCCTGAATGAAACGTCCGAGTTCCTCACGAGTTGCGGAGCCGTTCCGCTCTAACCGATCCGTGTATCTTGAGGCTTTGCCGCTAGGTGTTTGCCATACCTTGCACCGCAAGGTATCATGCCTCCCAATGGCTGGTCGCGTCATTCCCCCGCCCCCCGAGCCTGCTGATAAGTGGGAAGTCCAGTTGCGTAAGGGATGTCTCGAACTCGCGATCCTCGCGGCACTCTGGTCGGAGCGGCTCTATGGCCTCGAAATCATGCGTCGGCTGGCGGACGGCTCCGGGCTGATTGTTCCTGAGGGAACGGTCTATCCGTTGTTGAGCCGCCTGAAAGCGGAAGGCCTGCTCAGTTCGGAGTGGGTGGAGGCTGACGCCGGACATCCGCGCAAGTACTACCGCCTCACCGCCGCCGGACGCCGTCGCGTGGTCGAGATGGCGCGCTTCTGGGAGAACTTTTCGGCCAGCCTCGACGATCTGCTCGCCCCGGTCAGAAAGGACACACGCTGATGCTTACCGTCGCAACTCCGCAAACGAGAATCGATCAGTACCTCGCCGAGCTTCGCGCCCACCTGGGATCGCTGCCTCACGAGCAGGCCACAGACATCGTCGAAGAAATTCGCAGCCACATTCGCGATACAGCAGCCGTCCACGGCGAGATGACCGAGGCCAGCATCGCCGCAGCTCTGAACCGGCTCGGGCCTGCATCGGCGCTCGCCGCGAGCTACGTCACCGACAACCTGCTCGCCCGCGCACAGAGTCACCGTATGCCCTGGACCATCCTCCGCGGAATTTTTCAATGGGCGACACTCAGCGTGAAGGGCTTTCTGGTTTTCTTCGTCTGCACGATTGGCTACTCCTTCGGAGCCTCGTTCTTTCTCGCTGCGTTGGTCAAACCGTTTAATCCCAAGGTCGGCCTCTGGTTGATCGACCAGAACACCTATTCATTAATGCTCGGCATGACCGATGCCGCTCCCCGGGGTCACGAACTTCTGGGATGGACCTTGATCCCAATCGGCTTGTCCCTCGGCGGTGGAACGATCATGCTGACAACGTATTTCGCGCTGGGGTGCATTCGCCGGTACCGGGAATCCCGATCGATGAGGAAACTGGGGGAGGCGGCCCCTTGAACAGATCGGGAAACGGATCGCGTAAGGTCGACACGATCGCGGTGGCGGAGTCCACTGCTCTACCTCCAAATGCCACTGAATCGGCCAAGACCTGGCGCAACAGCAAGTGGCTTGCAGCCCTGGAATTTCTGCTGGTCGCGTTCATCTTTTACGCCGACTATCGTCACTGGATTCCATTTTCGAAAACCCCGGAACTGGTTTTGCTGGGCTGGATGTCGCTGCGCTTGCGTGGGCTGGGGTGGCGCGCGGTGGGACTTACCCGCTGGCGTTCGTGGCCGGTGACGATTGCTGTCGGAGTCGGGCTGGGCGCGGCGTTGGAGGCGTTTCAGCTTCTGGTCACGCAGCCAATCTTGTCGCGACTGGTCGGGAAAGAACCCGATCTGGATCTGTTTCTCATGCTCACCGGGAACATCAAGGTGACGCTGTTGTTCATCGCGCTGTCGTGGACGCTGGCGGCGTTTGGCGAGGAACTATTCTGGCGTGGATACCTGATGAACCGTGTGGCGGATTTGTTTGGCCGCACGCGCGGCGTGTGGGTTGTGAGCCTGGTGATTGTGAATATTGTGTTTGGTCTGGCGCACGGATATCAGGGGCTGACCGGTTGGATTGAAGAAGGGCTCGCGGGAATCTTTCTCGGATTGATGTATCTGCGCACGGGAAGCAACTTGTGCGTGCCGATAATCGCGCACGGCGTTTCGGATACCATCGACATGATTTTGCTGTTCTTGGGGAAGATGCCGGGGATGTGATGACAATCCGGTCCGCTGCGCTCCCGCGTTCAGGCCGTTGATGATCGCAAGACACTTTGATCCGTCTACGGCACATACCCCGCAGCCTTCATTCGTGAAATCGTCCGCGCAAAGGCCGGGTCCTGCATAGCCTCAGACACATTTTTCCGGTTACGAACTTGAGAGAGTTCGTCCGAGGTGATCGAGGACGGGAAATCCTTGAACTTCCGCGCGGTGTTTTCGAGCGCGACACCCTCCACCCAATGCCTGGTGAGCGCGATCTGTGTCAGGGCGGTGATCTCCCCGATCTGCGCGAGGCTCAGGTGCGAAAGCCGGTTATCCGTGAATTCGTACCGCGAGGCGTCATTCAGCCCTTCCCACGCAACCGAGCGCGCGTCGTCGATCTTGTTGAGCTGGTTGTAGGTATCTTCATACTGCTCTACCTCTTCACGGTGCATAAGGCTGGTGACGCCGCTATTCTTGGCCGCATCCCAAACGGCCTGGCTGTGGGCACTGGAAGCATGGAACCAGACGAGGCTGCCGGGCAGCTTTTCGTCCGGCGTGCCCGGATGCTTCTGAAGATAGTCCAAGATCATCAGGTTGTTTTTGAGTTCCGCCGTCTCCCAGCGCCAGTTGGTCGTCTCTTTCGCGAAGGAGTCCTTGTTGGCTTCGCGTTCGCCTCGCAACTCCTCGCGTACCTCTGCGAGTTCACTGCGATGGTGGAAGTACTCCACCGTCTGCTCCAGCGCTACGGCAATCAGCAATCCAAGCACAATCGTCGCGATATGGATGAAAAATTCCTCCCAGCTACTGGCCGCATGATGCGCCGGGTGTACGTCGAGCATGGTTTCGTGCTCCTTAGCAGTCTCTGGAACGGGTGCTGTCTCCTTACTCTCTGGCGTCTCGCCTTCGCTCAGCGGTGGCGTCGCCTCATCGGGCAAAGCCGTTACGTCGGCAAGCGGAAGGTCTTCTGGGATGTGCGGTGTCTCCGGCATCGGTTAGCTTTCACTCACAACGCAAGTCATTTGTTCCTCTGCCACTCCCGGTACACGTCGCTCTTCCCAATCCCGCGCTCTTTCGCCACTTTTTTTAACGCGGACTTTTCATCGACACTCTCATCGCTCATGATCTGCTTTACACGCTGCGCGACGGTTACCTCGGGACTCGCAGCTCGCAGATCGGAGGCTTCTGGCTTCGCAAGCAGCAGCGTGATCTCGCCTTTCACGTCTCCCCGTGATTTGAGTTGCTCCAGCACTTCTCCGGCGCGTCCGCGCAGGAACTCTTCGTAGATCTTGGTGACTTCGCGGGCCACTACTACGTGGCGGTCGCTGCCCAGAACTTCGACTACGTCGGTCAGCGTTTCAAGCAGGCGGTGCGGGGCTTCGTAAAAGACCTGCGTCCGCGGCGATTCGCGGACATTTTCCAGAAGTTTGCGGCGCTGTCCGGATTTTACGGGGAGAAATCCGCTGAAGCGGAAGGAGTCGGTGGGCAGACCGCTGGCTACGAGCGCGGCCAGAAAGGCCGACGCGCCGGGAATCGGGACTACCGGCACATGATGGCGGATCGCCAGCGTGATCAGACGGAATCCGGGGTCGGAGATGCCGGGCATACCGGCGTCGGTGACGAGAGCGATCTTGGCGCCGGTCTCGAGGTTGACGATCAGCTCGGCGGCCTTGGTCATTTCGTTGTGCTCGTGATAGCTGACCGTGCGCGTCGGGATGCTGTAGTGGCTGAGGAGCTTTTGCGTCTGGCGCGTGTCTTCACAGGCGATCAGGTCAACTTCTTTCAGAACGCGCAGGGCACGCAGCGTGATGTCTTCGAGATTGCCGATGGGCGTGGCGACCAGGTAGAGCGCCGAGCCTGGGGCCAGAGTGCCGCGGCCGTTCGCGGTTTCGGTGGGGGCATCAGCGCGCATGGGGAGAGTCTAGCAAGAATGGCTCTTGCTCATGCGGCTTTGATCGTGGTCGAGAGACCGCCACCTCGGCGGCTAAAGCCGAGTTCAAACAGGGCCTTAATCGCAGCGGTGAACCGCTGCGCCACCCAAAAGCAAGGCGGTTCTACTCCAAGTCGGCGCGTCGGAGCTTTCGACTTTCGGCTAACAGGGCCATGGAGTGCATCAGGTTTTGCAGGGTAATGATTCCTACCAGGCGCTGTTCGTCGACTACGGGGATGATGCTCAGGTTACGTGCGGCAAGTTTGCGGAAAGCTGACGCAAGAGATTCCTGTTTGTTGGCGACTTCGAACAGGCGGTTCATGGCGGCCTGGACGTAGCCGTTGCCGTCGGAGCGTAGAGCGTCGAGGATTTTCTGCTTGGAGATTACGCCGACCATGTCGCTGCCGCGGACTACCGGGAAATCGTCCTGAAGGGTGTGTACGGCTTTGTCGAGCGCGTCTTCGAGCGTGTCGGCGGGCGAGAGCGTGAGAAAGTCGGTGAGCATCACTTCTTCCAGGCGGACGCTTTGCAGCACCGAATGAAACACGGCAGAGCGTTCTTCGAGTTGCGCCCCGGCGAAAAGGAAGAAGCCAATCATCAGCAGCCATAGGCCGTCGGCGCGGGTCTCCGGGCGGTTGGCAAGCAGCATGCCGAGCATCATGAAGAGGATCGCAAAGACGTGTCCGATGCGGACGGCGCGTTGCGTCGCGCGGATCGGGTCCATCTGGCGGGTGAAGAAGGCGCGCAGAACACGGCCGCCGTCCATGGGGTAGGCGGGCAGCAGATTGAAAAGTCCGAGATAAAGATTCAGCCAGACTACGCTGCGCAGGAGGTTATTGGGATCGACCAGGGGCTTGGTGGTCAGCGGGAAACCGGGCACGACCGCGAGCAGGACGAGCGCTGCGCCGCCCGCGACTACGAGATTCACGATTGGTCCGGCAGCGGCAATCCAGATGTCGCGCTTCCAGGTGGTGTCGGATTCGGTGATGGCCTGCGATTCGTCGAGAATGGTGACGCCACCGATCGGAAGGAGGATGATTCCCTTAGCGGGGACTCCGGCGCGGCGGGCGACGAGTGCGTGACCCAATTCGTGAAGGATGACGCTGCCGAAAATAACTCCGACCAGTCCGAGGGCGCGGGCGGCAGAAATGGCGTCCTGCGCCGCGGATTCGGCACTCCAGACAAAAAGCAGCAGAAAGAAAAATGTCAGGTGAATGCGGATTTCGATGCCGAACAGCTTGCCGGCCGGAATGGACCAACTGCGCATAACTGTACCTATGAGTATTCTATCTGCTTAGACACCGGACGGGCAGAGTTCGGTGTCCGGGAAAAAACCGAAGGGCTGGAGGGGATCGGGCACAGGTCGTCTGACCCACAAACTGCCAATGCGCGTGATCGCGGGACAATATCGCCGGCGGCTGTTGCGGTCGATGCCGGGGACGGAGATTCGTCCGACAGCGGACCGGCTGCGCGAGACGCTATTTAACGTGCTGTGCGCAGGGAACCCGGAAGCGCTGGCGGGGTCGGTGTGGATCGATCTGTATGCGGGGACCGGGGCGGTTGGAATCGAGGCCCTGAGCCGCGGGGCGAAGATGGTCTGCTTCGTGGAGTCGTCGAAAGGGGCGACGGATTTGATTGCCGCGAATTTGAAGTCGCTGGCGATTGAGAGCGGTTTCAGGATTGTTGCTTCGGACGCGGTAAAGGGGCTACGACAACTGGAGAATTCTGGCGTGCTGGCGGATTTTTTTTTCCTGGATCCTCCCTATCGGAAGGCAGAAGAATATTCTCGGACCCTGGGAGTACTGGCGGGATCGAAGTTGCTGCGGCCTTCCGCACTCGTGATTGCGGAGCATGAGAAGAAATTTGATTGCGGTGACGCTTTCGGCCAATTGCAACGGTATCGGACGCTTGCGCAGGGTGATGCGGCATTGAGTTTTTATCGATACGGTCTCGCCGCGCAACCGGCGTGAGGTGCATCGGGTGCGTCTCCAGATGTCGTTTATGTGAACGTCGATAAAGCCTCTCGCTATAATCGAAGCGCATGGCTAACTTTCCACCGGTTGACGAACAACTGGCATACATCAAGAAGGGCGCGGCGGAGATTGTTAAGGAGTCCGAGCTGTGCTCGAAGCTGGAGCGGTCGCTCGCTTCCGGCAAGCCGCTGCGGGTGAAGGCAGGGTTTGATCCTACCGCGCCCGATCTGCATTTGGGCCACACCGTCCTGTTGCGCAAGCTCAAACACTTTCAGGATCTCGGACACACGGTCATCTTCTTAATAGGCGATTTCACCGGGATGATTGGCGATCCGACGGGGCGGTCTCGCACACGCCCGCCGCTCTCTCGCAGCGAGGTCGAGCACAACGCACGAACATATGAGGCTCAAGTATTCAAGATTCTCGATCGAAAGCGAACGATTGTGGAATTCAACAGTCGTTGGTTCACAAAGTTCAGGGCAGAGGATTTCGTGCTCCTCGCCGCGAAATATACGGTTTCGAAACTTTTGGAACGCGAAGATTTTCACACGCGCTTTAGCGAACAAAAACCCATCTCAATGCACGAATTGCTGTATCCCCTTGCGCAAGGATACGACTCGGTAGCTCTTGACGCGGATGTTGAGCTTGGCGGGACCGATCAGAAATTTAATCTACTAGTAGGGCGCGAATTGCAACGTGCGTACGCCCGGTCGAAATCTCAATTCGAAAAGGATCTCAAATGGGCCGTTGGAGCTCTCCGCAGTTCTCGAGGCGCAAAGGCTCAAATTGACGGCTTCGATACGCTAACTCTCAGGCAGTTTCTCGATAAACTCTCTCCAGCCCGTAGGTCAAGGGTAGACAGTGCACGTATCGATTCACTGGCTTTTCAGTTAGAGAGCAACTACCCGCACCTAGGCCCATGGGACATGGCATTGAGTGCTCTCCCCTGGGCGAAACAACTCAATAGAGTTCTGCAAGAGGAAACAAGGACCAAGACAAACAAAAACTATTCCGGACAAGTCGTGCTGACGATGCCGCTTCTGGAAGGAACTGATGGCGTACAGAAAATGTCGAAATCGCTCGGCAATGCCATTGGCATTAACGAGCCACCCGTCGAGATGTATTTCAAGATTATGAGACTTTCAGACGAATTAATGTGGCTTTACTACGAGCTACTAACAGATGTCCGATTGGAGCAGATCACCTCGATGAAGGAGGACGTAGCGAGAGGGAGAACGCATCCCATGACGCTGAAGAAGGATTTAGCCCGGACGATCGTCGCGGACTTTCACTCGCCAGCGGAGGCGAGCCGAGCGGGGGAGGATTGGGCCAAGCAGGTTCAGAAAGGTGAAGTGCCGGAGGATGTTGAGGAAGTACGTGTTTCGCGGACTGAGGTCGAGTGGGTGCCAACCGACAATTCGGTCTTCTCGCCTCTCTCAGATGGACAACTCAATATTAGATTTGACCGCCTTTTGGTGAGGTGCGGACTGGCCGATTCAACTACAGATGCAAGTCGAAAGCTAAAGCAGGGCTCAGTCCGGGTTGATGACGAAGTGTATGAAGGACCTCGCATAGTAATGCTTTCTGGTAAGTCATACTTGGTCCGGGTCGGCAGACGAGTGAAACGTGCCATCATTGGGCCATGATCGCGTGGAGGAACTATAGTTCTTTCCTCGGTTCTCAGTATGACATTTCTATTAGGGATTTACCGTGATGATGGTCGCCAGCATGGTGGCGATCAGTTTATCTTCTCCCTTACTCACCGCAAATGCATCCGCCGCGCAGACCGTAATTTTCTTGCCCGCCCGTTTAACCTCTGCTCTGGCTACAAACTTCTCTCCTAAGGCTGGCGACAGCAGGTTCACTTTGAACTCCACGCTCAGCACATTGGCATCTTCTGGGGCGAGGGTCATCGCGGCGTAGCCACAGGCGGAATCGAGCACGCTAGTGATGGCTCCGGCGTGGAGGAATCCATTTTGCTGCGTCAGGTCGGCGCGAAATGGGATTTCGATTTCGACGGCGCCCGGTTTTACGGCGCGCAAGATTGCGCCCAGGGTCGTCATGAATTGCTGTTGCGCGAAGCTGGCTTGGACACGTTGCGATGGGTCTGACATTGCGACCCATTGTAACGGCGCATCAGAGCTAAACAGTTTGGTGGCGTACTCCCGAGTTATTTCGGATGCGCGGCCGCGGCTTCGTCGTGCAGCAGGCCGAGGCGGTCGACGCCGGCGTTGTGGGCAGTGTCGATCACGGTGGCCACTTGCTGGAAGTCAATGTCGTCGTCGGCTTTGACGAAGGCTATTCGTTCGACGCGGCTGCTGAAGATCTTGAATAGCCGCTCGTGCAGATCGCTCCAGGCTACGACCTCATTGTTGATCTTGAGGTCAGGATGGTCGGGGGTTTTGCCGTCTCGCACCTGGATGATAATGGTCGTCTCCGGTGGGGGAATAGTGTGATCGGCTGGATTGGGTTGTTGCGGAACTTGTGCTTCGAGGCCCGCGGGTTTCTGCTCGATGACTACGATCATGAAAATGATGATGAGCACCAGCAGAACGTCAATCAAGGGCGTGACGTTCATCTGAGGCGCGGACGGACCACCGCCTGCCGTTGAGAATGACATGGAATTTTCTCCTCGTTGGCACGCGCGTGTCTGGTGAATTGGACACTGGCTGGTCGCTGCGGGTTCCCAACGGATTTGGGTTTATTCAAGCGGCGCCCGTCGATGGAAGCGGATTGTAGAATCGAAAAACGATTGGAGGCGGTGATTGCGGTCGGCCAGCGATTCGCGAATTCCCGGTTTAGTCGCGGGGAAAAACATCTTCGTAATAGTGCTGGTAGTGCTGTGCCTGGGCGGGTTCGCCCGAGGGCAAGATAACTACGAGATTCAGGTGTATAGCTCGGACACGGTACCACAGGGTGTGACGATGCTGGAAATCCATTCCAACTTTACTGTGGATGGGCGTCGAGAGACGGAAAACGGCGTTGCGCCAACTCATCATGCGATGCACGAAACATTGGAACTCACGCACGGATTTAACGAATGGTTCGAGGTCGGCTTCTACGTGTTCTCCAGCATCCAGCCTGACGGGGGCTGGCAGTGGGTCGGTGACCATATTCGTCCGCGGGTGGCGGCGCCGGCGTCGTGGCACTTGCCGGTCGGGCTTAGTTTGTCGCAGGAGATCGGTTACCAGCGGCGGAAGTTTTCCGAGGACTCATGGAACTATGAGCTGCGTCCTATTATCGACAAAAAAATCGGCCCCTGGTATTTCGCGTTTAATCCGGCGTTCGAGAAGTCCATTCATGGATTGAATCAGCGTAAAGGTTTCGAGTTTTCGCCGAATGTGAAAGCGAGTTTTGATTTCACAAAAAAAATTACCGGCGGGCTGGAATACTACGGGGGGTTTGGTCCGGTGGACGGGTTCGACAGGTTTTCCGAACAGTCGCAGCAGTTCTTTCCCTCGATCGATCTGAATCTCTCGCCGAACTGGGAGTTTAATTTTGGGGTGGGCGTTGGCGTTACGCGCGCCACGGACCACTTGATCCTGAAATGCATTGTCGGGCGGCGCTTCAGCTGGCGTGGAGCCCATAAAACACTTCCGGAAACGAGATAGTTCCCCGTGCCACTCCGACCGCGGGGATGTCGGCTAGCCGATGGGCTCGGGCTCGGGAGGCATCGGCGGCGGCATCGAAGGAGGAGCCTCTACTGCGGGCGGCGTTTCGGGTGCGGGCGGAGCGGGCGCCGGGTTGAGTAGCGCTCCGAGCGTCGGATAGCGGGCCGCGAAGAAATACATTGCGTACGCGGGAAAGAAAACGGTTGCGGGAACGCAAACGCAGGCGATGAGGTAAATCAGCAACAGGAACGCCATGGTTCCTAAAACTATGGTCAGAGTGACGGTCGCAACAGTCCAACCTAGCCCCGCGGCAGCGCCGGCAACGAAAACGAGCGCGCTGGGAATCGCGATGATCAGGATTGGAAATATCGCCGCGATGGTGAAGCAAATCATCGCAGCGATGGTCATGGCGATCTTCAGCAAAATGTAAACGGCATAGGCTCCGGGCTCTGCCCGCATCAGGCCGAGCAAACGGCTCCAGCCATCGGCGAAATCGAGGTCTTCAAGGGCCATGATCGGGACCAGGAAGTCTTTCCCAAATACCTTGACAACCCAGACTGCCAGCAGACTCACCGCCAGCACACCCAGCAGAAGAATAATGCCTCCCGCCAGGCCGGCAAGATGCTTGGGGAAATCCTTTGTCCAGCCGGAGGCGCCCATCATCATGAAGGGGACGCCGATCAGCACGCCCAGGAATATCGAACTGGAAATTGCGAGCACGAGCTGCCACAGGAAGTAGCGCCGACCCGCGCGATGCCAACGCTGCCATCCATCGCCGATGGAACACTCGCGGCGCAGAACGGACTCGAACAAAATGAAGCGGAACACGCTGTTGATGTAGAGAAACACAAAAAACAGAACGATCGCCAACAGGACAGCCGCGAAGATCAGTCCGGCGAACTGCGCGATCCGTGCAGGATCGATGTGGCTGAAGGGTGGCGGAACAAACTCCTGGCCGGTCCCTATTCTGGGACGCTGCCACGAATTTCCAAGATTGCCAAAACCGCAGCTTCCTACGTACAACTCGCCCGCGAGTATTCCCACGAGGGCCAGGCGCATCCACTGCGAGAAGCGAAACCGGCTGAATAACTGCTGGCGGGTGTGCTGGAGCGCGGGCTGCACGCAATCGACGGCGGATACGGACACGAAGCACTCTCCTCGACACGCGCAGAGTAATCCGGTGCGGAGTGGGCGTCAACCGGGAAGTAGAGGTTACTCGTAGCGCAGAGCTTCGACGGGGTCGAGATTCGCGGCCCGGGAGGCGGGGATGAACGCGCTCAGAACGCCAACCACCAGCAGGACAGTGGTCGACACCAGCAGGGTGAACATGGAAATTTTCAGATGGATGTCTGCCCTGCCGGAGTCGTCCTCAAAGAGCGGGCCCATAAGCGGCAAGGTGCCGACCGCGGCGGCCACAATATAGGACACCACAATGCCGATCGCGCCGCCGAGCAGCATGATCAGGAGAGTCTCGGCGAGGAATTGCGCCTTGATGTGCCATTTGCGAGCGCCGAGTGCCCGACGCAGTCCGATTTCGCGGATCCGTTCGTCCACTGAAACCAGCATAATGTTCATCACGCCTACGCCGCCGATGCCCAGCGTGAGGATGCCGATAAAGATGAGCAAGCCCTGCAAGCCAATCGTGATGCCGTTGATGACCGGCCGGAATTCTTCGCGGCCGAACATCTGAATTGCTTTCTTATCGGTGGGTGAGAACTGCTGCCGCGTCGCCACCGCGGCAAGCACCTGGGCCATGGCTCGCTGTTCGAATTGGGGGGCGACGGGCTCGAACAGCAGTACGGCGGCTTGTTTCGTGTTCCATAGATCGCCGGCCGCGGAGTAGGGGATCCACACGGATTCGTCATCACTGGAAAAATAGTTGCTGAGTTGGATCTTGCGCCCCATCGTGCCGATCACGGTGAATCGCACGCCGCCGATCAGGACGGTCTCGCCGACGGCGGGACGTCCCGAGAATAGTTGTTCGCGCACGCGCGCGCCCATGAACACGACGCGGCGACGTTCGAGTTCGTCGAGTGAATTGATCCATCGGCCTTCGGAGGCTTCCTCGTTGCGCATCTCGCCGTATTCCGGGCAAACGCCGCGGACAGCTGCGGTTCCCACCATGCGATCTCCGTATGCGATGCCGGGACGGCGAACGGTTTCGAGGCATGCATGTTTCACGAAGTTGGCGGTTTCCTTGACCATATCTAGGTCGGCTTGTTCGAACACAACTTTCTTGCCAGCGCGCTGGCCTCCGGGTTGTTCGCTGGTCTGCTGCGGCCAGCAGATAACCGCGCCTTTGCCAAACGCGTTGAACCCCCCAACGAGAATCTCGCGGAAGCTCCCGCCGTAGGCGATCAGGAGCGTGACCGTCGCGATTCCCCAGACGATGCCAAGCATGGTGAGCGCGCTGCGCGTGGGGTTGCGGCGGAGGGCCGTCCAGGCTTCATTGAGGATTTGAAAAAGCATCGGATCGCCTAGCCCCCCGCCTCGTGGCGCAGGGCTTCGATAGGATCGATCGAAGCGGCACGCCGCGCGGGATACAGCGCCGATAGGATCGCAATCGTTCCCAGTACGGCCAGCGACAACACTCCGGTCTGCCAGGTGGGCAGAAGTCCGGCGAAGAAATCGGGCATCGGGAGCAGATCGACGAGTGCGCAGAAACCGAAGGCAATAATCAGGCCAATCCCGCCGCTCACCATCGCCACGATGAGTGCCTCGAGGAAAAACTGGCGCAGAATGCTGTTGGCGGGTGCTCCCAACGCTTTGCGCACTCCGATTTCACGCGTGCGCTCGCGGACGGCAACCAACATCACGTTCATGACGCCGAGTCCGCCGAGGAACAGAGTGACCACGCCTACCGCGCCGAGAAAATACTTCATCCCGTCGGTCATGGTACGAAAAGCTTTCGCTTCCTGAACGGTGTCCCAGATGGGGCAGGCTTCCTTGTCCGCCGGATCGTAGCCGTGCAGGCGGGCAAGCACGTGGCGGACTTGTCCTTTGCACGCCTCGTGCTGTTCGACCGAGGCCGGGACAACCAGCAATTGGTCGAAGGTCTCGGGCGTACCGGGCGGCTTGTCTGGAAAATCGCGGCGCATGGCCGAATAGGGGATGAAGATCTTGTTCACATCCCAGCCGTCGTAACTGGAGTCCTGCTTTTTCGACGACATGACTCCAATCACCGTGAAGGGGACGTCATTGAGGTATACGAACTGGTCGACCGATGGGCGGCTGCCGAACAATTGCTTCTTCGCGTCGGAACCGAGAAAAGCGACGCGACGGGATTCTTTCATGTCATCGGAGTTGTAGAAACGTCCCTCGCTGACGCCCAGGCTGCGGATATCGGAGAACTCCGGCATCGAGCCGGTGACCGTGAAGGCGGCAGCGTTGTAAGCCGTGTGGGAGCGGACGTCGTTTTGTTCCAGTTCTGGGATCGCGTACTGGCAGTCGGGAGCCTCGGCCTGTAGATGGGGAAGGTCGGAGTCGACCCAGTGAACCAGGCGTCCGGCGCGGGTTCCGCCGGCTTGCAGGCTGGTGCGGCCATGGAAAACGATCATGAGATCGCGGCCCAGAGTTGCCGCTTGCTTGGCTTGTCCCACGCGCAGTCCTTCGCCGGCAGCCGTCATCAGGACAATCGAAACGACACCCCAGGCGATTCCGAACATCGTGAGCAGCGTGCGGATGCGGTGCGCCCACAGAGTACGAAAGACATCGTAGATAAGGTCACGGAACGACATGTCCAAGAATTCGACGGGATGTGCGCGGAAACGAAAGCGCAACTTTGCCGTATGAAGATACGCGGGCCCGGGGAGATTGGTTCCCCAAGAAGAACCAGAAACTTATTGCGGAAGGGCTGCGACGGAAGCCGAGATGTGTTCCCACCAGCCCGCGAATGCGTCGAGCGCGGCCTCACATTGCTGGCGGTGCCTTTCCTTGCGGTCGCGAACTCGTACTTCGAGTGCGGGTAAAAGGTCGAATGTTATGTTGGCGGGCTGAAAATTTCTGGAGTCGGCCTGGGTCACGTAGTGAATGAGGGACCCGAAGGCGCTCGCGCGCGGCGGAGGAATTGGTTCTCTCTGGGCGGCCAGTGATGCGGCGTTCAGCCCGGCGAGCAGGCCGGTTCCGATCGATTCCACGTACCCTTCGACTCCGCAGATCTGGCCGGCAAAAAGGACGTGGGGATGATTCTTCATCTGTAGAGTCGGCGTGAGCAGTGTGGGCGAGTTGATGTACGTGTTCCGGTGAATTTGTCCGTAACGGAGGAATCGTGCCTGTTCTAGCCCGGGGATCAGGCGCAGGACACGCGCTTGCTCTCCGAACTTCAGATGGTTCTGGAAACCCACGAGATTGTAGGAATCGGCGCGCAGGTTTTCCTGACGCAGCTGCACGGCGGCGTAGGGGATTCTTCCCGTACGCGGATCTTTCAATCCGACCGGCTTCATCGGACCGAAGCGCAGCGTGTCGCGACCGCGGCGGGCGATTTCCTCGATAGGAAGGCAACTCTCGAAGTAGTTCAGCTTTTCCCAATCTTTTTCTTCGACCGATTGTGCGGCCAAAAGCGCGTCGTAGAACGCGTCATATTCGTCTCTCGACATCGGACAGTTGATGTAGTCGGCGGAGCCCTTGTCGTAGCGCGCCGCGAGATACACCCTGTTCATGTCGATGGAGTCGGCTTCGACGATGGGGCTGATGGAGTCGTAGAAAAATAGCCGGTGTGGCGCGGGCGCTCCCGCCCGCGAAATGCCTGCACCGGCGGAACTGCCTTCGGCTCGCGGCGAGTCGGGCTCGACACTAAGCTTCCCAATCTCGTGAGCCAGCGCGTCCGACGTCAGCGGGCCGCTGGCGATGATGGTGATCTGGCCGGACTCAATTTGCGAGGCTTCCTCGCGACGAATGCGAATCAGTGGCTCGCGGGAAATCGCTTCGGTGACTTTGCGTGAAAACTCAGCGCGATCGACTGCGAGCGCATGGCCCGCGGGCACGGCGGTTTCGCGGGCGATTTCGAGCAGCAGCGATCCGGCACGGCGCATTTCTTCTTTCAACAGCCAGGGCGCGGTGTTTTCGCTTTCGGACTTCAGGGAGTTGGAACAGACGAGCTCGGCGAACTCAGCGGTCTGGTGAGCAGGCGTGGTCTGCACTGGACGCATCTCGAACAGATCGACGGCAACGCCGCGCCGCGCGCACTGCCACGCGGCTTCCGATCCGGCCAGACCGCCGCCAATGATGTGGACCTGGGCCAATGTTTTCCTCTGTCTTGATTATAGGTGTGATGGTTTACAGAATGACTCGCTCGTCTCCGACGCGGCGTGTTACTCGTTCGCGATCGAGGTACTCGAGCAAGGGGATGGCATATTTACGAGTCACTCCAGTCAGGTCCTTGAAACCCGCTACATCGATTTTCGGCGTCGCGGGCTTGAGCGCGGCTACCTTCTGGCGGAGATCGCTTAGCGCGCTTTGATGAAAAACGAGATCATCGGATATTTTCACGAGAATTTTTTCGCGCAGCAGAAGCGTGACGATTTTCTGGGCGCGGACTTTGTCTACTTTGAGACTGGCCAGTACCTCTTTCAATGACGGCACTTTCAATCCGGCGGACGCGAAGGCTTGCTCGATCATCTTCTTCGATTCGGACTCATCGTCTTTCATGACGACGCCGCGACCGGTGAGATGGACGAGTTCGCCGGCTGCTTCGAGTTTCTTGTCGCGCAGCAACTGGTCGATCACCGCAGCGAAAATCTCGCCGTTGACCTGCAGTCTATCGCGCAATTCTTCTTTGCTGATTCCGGCGACCAGTGGATTTTTCTGATGGAACGCGGCTACGTGTTTTGTCAGCAACGAAGTTAGATCAAGAAACGACCGCTCATTCAGGAAAATCTCACCAACCCGGCGAACGACTCCATTCTGTACCGGACCGGCCGCGTGTTGAACGACAAATTCCTTGCGCCACCCGGTTTCGATGACCGCTTGGGGCAGTGACAGCCCCTGGGTGCCGCGCCGGGCGACACGGGCTTCGACCACTTCCGCTGGAGATCCCCGTTCAAGAGCTTGCAGGAAATCGGACACGTTCTTTGCCTTCGCCATGGGCGCGGCGTCGAGTACCGCTCCGCCGCCGATTGTGATCACGGGAGAAAACTGGCGCAGAACAAAGCGGTCCCCGGGCAGCAGCATCGTGGGCTCGGCGAGCCGGAGTTGCGCGTAGGCTTGTGCGCCGGGCGCGACCTGCTTCACGCCGTGCAGGCGAACTTCGGCAATCGTTTCCATGGTGTAGGCGTGGAAGTGAACGCGGGCGCGATCTTTCAGAGGCCTGGCGGATGCGAGGAGCGAGAGCGAGACGTCGAGCCGTGAGGTCGTCTGAAAAGTGTCGGGTGGGGTCAAAGTCATGCCGCGCGACAGATCTTCGGTGGACACAGCTGCCAGATTCAAAGCAGTTCGTTGACCGGCGATAGCCTGTTCGGCAGCCAATCCATGTACTTGCACTCCGCGAACGCGGAGGCGCTTGCCTGCAGGAAATACTTCCATCTCTTCATCTCTGGAAATGGTCCCGGAAACGAGCGTGCCGGTTACAACCGTGCCGAAGCCTTTCATCGTGAAGACGCGATCGATGGGCAGGCGCGCGAGAGCGGCTGAGTCTTTGGCGGTGACTTCCGCGGCGACGGTTGCGAGTGAGGATCGCAATTCCGGCAGCCCTGCGCCGGTCAGCGAACTCACGGCAACGATGTGCGAGTGGGATGGATCGAGAAACGATCCGCGCAGGAAGTCTTCTATTTCGAGGCGGACGACTTCGAGTGTATCGGCATCGACCGCATCGGACTTGGTGAGCACGGTGATGCCGCGGCGGACTGCGAGCAGGCGGCAGATGTCGAAGTGCTCGCGCGTCTGGGGTTTGATGCCTTCGTCGGCGGCGATGACGAGCAGGACCAGATCGGTGCCGCCTACTCCGGCGAGCATGTTGCGGACGAAGCGCTCGTGGCCGGGGACGTCGACGAATCCGAAACGCAGAGTTTCGCCACCGGGCGTGGGGAGTTCGAGATGCGCGAATCCGATGTCGATGGTGATGCCGCGGCGTTTCTCTTCGTCGAGGCGGTCGGCGTCGATGCCGGTGAGCGCTTTCACGAGCGAGGTTTTGCCGTGATCAATGTGGCCGGCAGTGCCGACGATGACGGATTTCATGCGAAGAACAGTATAGAGTCCCGCTCGCATCGCGAGGATTGCGTGGGCCAGGTGCCCGCAGTAAACTCTGCCGATGACGCAACGGGCAGCACTTGGATTCAAGCTGCACACCGGATGAGGAGTCGTGGTTGCGGCGGCGGGCCGCCCCGCCGCGATTCAAGTATTGCTCCGCCGGCGGATCGAACTCTTACCCGAGAGCGGTGCGATTCCACGATTTTTGTACCACACAGCGGCGGAGATGCCGTCGAAGGAAGCTGAGCCACTTGTGAAACAAGGGATGAAGGCTGCGCTGGAGGCCGCGAGCCTAGTGGTCAAAAGTGCTTTGCAGGAATTGCGTGTTGACGGAGTCGCAGTGGAGGCGTGTGGCGTTCTGTCCGGATCGACTGTGGTTCCGGACAATCTCTCCTCAATTCTTCGGGCGCATACCCTGATCCACGCTGCCGAGGGTGCGCTGTTTCAAGACGCGATCGTGGCAGCCTGCAAGGACAACCAGTTAACTACCGTACTGGCGCGAGAACGTGAGGTTTGGCCGCGGGCCGCCAGCGCTTGGAAGGTGACAGAAGCGGCGCTGCATAACCAGGTAGATGGGATGCGCAAGGTGCTCGGTGCGCCATGGAGCGCGGACCACAAGGCGTCAATGGCAGTCGCGCTGCTCGCGCTGAAGTTGGGCAAGAAGGCGGACACAACCTAGAGTTCGGTACCGCGCAGTGCTTACCGCCACTTCTTGAGTTTGGGCCAGAGTTCGGTCAAGGTACCCTGCTTGAATCCGCGGCAGATGAATATGGTCAGGTTTCTTTCCAGCGCGTAGGGGTTGTCGGGCGTGCGTCCTACGTATTCGACGTTGTTCCAGATCTTTTGCAGCGTTTCCTGATCGTCATCGAGAACGATCATGCAGTTGCCGGAGTATTGACGCGGGCCCCAGAGCCACCAGGTCTGGTGTCCGCTGAGCGACTGCGGCAGGCCGGATTTACGGCCAAGGAAATCGATGGCGCCGGCCTGGCCGTAGTCCTGCGCGAAGATGCCGCAGTCGGCGCGATCAGCTTCGGGGATGCGGTTCCACGCGCCTGCGACTCCGGTCACGACTTCATTCCAGCCGTATTGGTCGGCGTAGTGCTGGGGAAGAGCGGCGCGGGCATGGCTGCGCTCGGTTCGTGGGACTTTGATGGGGAGTTTGGTCATGTAATCGAGAAACGAATCGACCGGCAGCACGGGTACGACCAGCGGGGCGAAGTAGGCGCCTGCCGCGAGCACGATGATGGCCAGGGCGGGCTTCAGCCATCTCCATCCTTGGCGGAGGCGGTCGATGGCGCTGTCAATGACGATTGCGCCGGCGGCCAGATAGACGGGATAGATCGGGCCCAGGTAGTAGTTCTTCCCTTTCAGAACGACGAAGGTGGTAAACGCAACTAAGTATGCGAAACCCAGAAAGCGGTAGGGACGAAACCGCGCGGCCACGAGAAGCGCGATGACACCGGTGACCCAGAAAATGGCGTTGACGGGGTGAACGAGCAGCATCTGCTGCGAGAAGTAATCCCAGGGTGAGAGTACGACGTCGCGACCGTCGGCCTTGATGTTGTGCATGAGTTGCACGAACGGCCAGTCGTGGGCGACGTTCCAGAGCAGGTTCGGGAGAAAGATGAGGAAGGCAGCACTGCCGCCGATCCAGATCCATTTGTCGAGGAAGACGCGGCGCTGCGCGGTCAGGAGTAGGCCCACGACAATCCCGAAGCCGAATACGGCTATGGAATACTTTTCCTGCATGCCGATCCCGGCGACAACTCCAAACCACAGCCAGTAGCGCGGATTGCGCTGCACCGCGAGGAGGGCGAAGTAGGCGCAGCCCATCCATAGCAACGGTTCGAGGCAGTTGCTGGTGAGCAGGCTGGCGTTCGAGAGGTAGATGGGTGCGATCAGAACGGACAGAGCCGTAAGGATCACGGCGAATCGTTTGCCGCCGAGTTCGCGGGCGATCAGCCCACTCACGATAATCGTCGCCGACACCGCTAATACCGGCATCAGGCGAACCGCGCGCAAGGACTCTCCGAAGACGCCGATAAACATGCGGCTCAGAACCGGCACCAGTGGTGGCTGATCGACGTATCCCCAAGCGAGGTGGCGTCCGCAGATGATGTAGTCGAATTCGTCGCGGAAGTAGCCGTAACGGTTGTTGAAAATCATGTGCAGCGCGAAGCTGAAAGCGGAGATGGCGAGGACAGCGAGCATGCCGGTGGCATCCCACGCTGATTTCACTGGCGTCCCTGAATTCGCTGTTGTCGAAGGTCCGTTCATAGTGGAAGGCAAGGATAACTTAGACCTTCGCCCGTCATAAGAATTTTGAATCGCCCCTATAGTGGAATCGGTCTGCGCAAAATCAACGAAAATGCGACAATAGAGGTTCCCCGTGATGAACTCCACCGCTACACCTGCCTTTACTCCGGAGACGATCCGGGAGCACGGCCTCACTCCGGACGAATACGAAAAAATCAAACAGCTGTTGGGCGGACGCGAACCCACCCTCACCGAACTCGGCATCTTCAGCGTGATGTGGAGCGAGCACTGCTCGTATAAGTCGTCGCGCGTGCATCTGAAACGGCTGCCTACCCGCAGCAAGCTTGTGCTGCAGGGACCGGGAGAGAATGCCGGCATCATCGACATCGGTGACGGGTGGGGCTGCGCATTCAAGATCGAGTCGCACAATCATCCGTCGTTTATTGAGCCCTTTCAGGGAGCGGCTACCGGAGTTGGTGGCATACTGCGCGATATTTTTACGATGGGCGCACGCCCAGTCGCGGTGATGGACTCGCTGCGCTTCGGGCCGATCGTCGCCGGAAAAACGCCGACTACCGCGGAGTTACACAAGAATCATTCCGTCATGGAGGGAGTGGTTTCGGGAGTCGCTTCCTACGGCAATTGCTTTGGCGTGCCGAACCTGGGCGGTGAGGTGAAGTTCGAGCCCTGCTATAACGGCAATCCGCTAGTGAATGCGTTTGCGCTCGGACTGGTGCGTCACGACGAGATTTTTTACGGGCGCGCGACTGGCGAAGGCAATCCTGTGATTTATGTCGGATCGAAGACCGGGCGCGATGGCATCCACGGTGCCACGATGGCGAGCGAGGAATTCAGTGAAGGGTCAGAGGCGAAACGACCCAATGTGCAGGTCGGGGACCCGTTTTTGGAAAAGCTTCTGCTTGAAGCTTGCCTGGAAGCGATGCAAACCGGCGCGATTGTCGGTATTCAGGATATGGGCGCGGCCGGGCTGACTTGCTCAACGTGCGAGATGGGCGCGCGCGCGGGGACGGGCGTCGAGATCGAACTGGATCGCGTCCCGCAACGCGAGACCGGCATGACTCCGTACGAGATCATGCTCAGCGAGTCGCAGGAGCGCATGTTGCTGGTGGCGCAGAAAGGCCGCGAGCAGGAAGTGTTCCGTGTGTTCGAGAAGTGGGGACTGGACGCGGTCGAAGTGGGACGCGTGACTCGCGAAGCCAAAATGCGCGTATTGGAGCACGGACAGGTTGTCGCAGAGATTCCAAACGCGGCCCTGACGGATGATGCGCCCGTCTATAAGAGGCCGCTGGCCCGGTGGGAGCCGCCCGTAGAGCGGGAGATGCCGGGACACGTCAAGTTGAACGAGGGTGTCGATCTCACCGCCAATTTCAAGCGGTTGCTGGCGAGTCCGAACATCTGTTCGAAGCGGTGGGTGTGGCAGCAGTATGACCACATGGTGCAGACCAACACGGTGGACGCGCCGGGCGCGGGCGATGCGGGCGTGATTCGCATCAAAGGTTCAAACCGCGGGCTGGCGATGGCGCTCGATGGCAATGGGCGCTGGTGCTATCTCGATCCGCGACTGGGTGCGATGCACGCGGTCGCGGAGGCGTCCCGCAAGGTTGCCTGCTCCGGCGCTATGCCGGTAGCGGCTACGAACTGTTTGAATTTTGGCAATCCTGAGAAGCCGCACATCATGTGGCAGTTTTCGCAGGTCATCGACGGCATCACCAAGGCGTGCGAGGAACTGGAAGTTCCGATCACGGGCGGCAATGTCAGCTTCTACAACGAGACGCTGGGCGAGGGAATTTATCCGACACCGGTTCTGGGCGTGGTGGGAATTCTCGAGGACGTTCACAAATCCATGAAGATGCACTTTGCACAGTTGGGACGAAAGATTGTGCTGCTGCGCGCGAACGAGCCGGGAGATGCGGTCGATGCAGAGTCGGAATTTGGGTCGTCCGAATACGCCAAGGAAATTCTCGGCGCGGTGTGGGGCTACCCGCCGGAGCTGGATCTCGAAAAAGAAGCTACCCTGCAACGGGCGGTGGTGGCGTTGATTCAGGCTGGACTTGTCGAGTCTGTTCATGACTGTGCCGATGGCGGGCTCGCCACCGCATTGGTGGAATCAGGATTTCCCAAAGGAATTGGGCTGAAGGTGAATCTGGCATCGCATGGCCTTCCTTCGGAATTCCTGCTGTTTGGCGAGGATGCCAGCCGGGTCGTGTTGTCATGCGACCCCGCGAAGCTGGCACGAATCCAACAGGTAGCCGAGGAGTACGATCTGTTTGCGGACGTTTTGGGTGAAACCAGCGGCGACCGCGTGGAAATTGCGGTCGACGGCAAGACCCTCATCTCGGCAACGATCGCCGAATTAAACGGCACTTTTGAGGGTGCACTGGAAAAGGCCCTGCGAACGGGGCTGGTTGCAGCTGCTGCGGACTAAAGAGCTATCGATTTAGCTAAGTGCTAAAGGCTAAGTGCCAAGTGCTGAACTTCGACAAATTTCGTGAAGAGTGCGGCGTCGTAGCGATCCACGCGCATCCGGAGGCGGAGAAGCTCGCTTACCTGGGACTGCATGCGTTGCAGCATCGCGGGCAGGAGTCGGCGGGCATGGTCACCTCCGACGGCGAGCGGCTGCACGTGCATCGTTCGATGGGCCTGGTGGCGGACATCTTCACCGAGCCTGTCCTGGCCGCCATGCGCGGCATTCTTGCCATCGGCCACACGCGCTATTCCACCGCAGGCGACTCGGCGCTTCTAAACGCGCAGCCCATCATGGTGCAGTCGAACAAGGGCGCGATTGCGATTGCGCACAATGGGAATCTCGTCAATGCGCAGGTGATTCGGTCGAAGCTGGAAGCGCAGGGCTCAATTTTTCAGACCAACAGCGATACGGAAGTTCTGGTTCATCTGATCGCGCTTTCGCGGGAGCAGACTCTGCCCGATGCGATTGCGGATGCACTGCGCCGTGTCGAGGGAGCGTTCTCTCTGGTCATGATCAGCCGCGATCGGATCTTCGCGGCGCGCGATCCGCGCGGGTTCCGGCCGCTGGCGATGGGTCGAATCGCGGCGCTTACGGGCGAGAAAAAAGACACGGTCGTGTTTGCGTCTGAGACCTGCGCTTTTGATCTGCTGGGTGCCACCTACGAGCGCGACGTGAAGCCTGGAGAACTGGTGATTGTCGGGCCCGAAGGGATCAGTTCGCGCTTTTATTCGCCGTCGCCCGCGCAATCGAGCTGCATTTTTGAGCACGTCTATTTTTCGCGGCCCGACAGCTACGTGTTCGGGCGCTCGGTTGACCAGAGTCGCGATCAGATGGGCCGCCAATTGGCGCGCGAGGCGCCTGCGGATTGCGACATCGTAGTGCCGGTTCCGGACTCCGGCAACACGGCTGCCATCGGGTTTTCCACCGAGAGTGGCATTCCGTTCCGGCTGGGCCTGATCCGCAATCACTATGTTGGCCGGACGTTTATCGAGCCGAGCCAGTCCGTGCGCGATTTTGGGGTGAAGCTGAAACTCAATCCCGTACGCAGCCTGCTGGAAGGCAAGCGGGTTGCCCTGATTGACGATTCACTGGTGCGCGGCACGACGAGTAGAAAAATTGTCCGCCTGATCCGTAACGCGGGCGCGAAGGAAGTCCACATGCGGATTTCGTGTCCGCCGACGATTTCACCCTGTTTTTACGGCGTGGACACGCCGTCCAAGAAACATCTGATTGCTGCCAACAAGACCATTGAGGAAATCCGTGCGTTTATCGGCGCGGATTCGCTGGCCTATCTTTCGCTCGACGGATTGAAGAAAGCGTGCGGCGAAGGCGATCTCACCACTTACTGCTCGGCATGCTATACGGGAAAGTATCCGACGACGCTCATCGATGTGGACGAGATCCAGCCTGTTCAAGTCGACTAATCTGGCAAACGTCTTGTGTCGGGATCAGAAGTTGCCCTGACAAACCTGGGGCTAAGCCCGTCCACAATAGTGTGCGTACGGCACGGCTGAAACCGTCCCCACCCGGTCCTCGAAACGCGCGTGGACCTGCGTCTCTACGCCACGTTTGTTTTAGAAGGTTACGCGGACTCCGAACTGCGCGGCGAAGGGGATTCCCACGGTCGTGCCGGGGCCGAAGAAATCTCCGAGGGCGCCGGCCGGTTTTCTGAGCTGATCCAGGCTGGTGATCGGAAGATAGTTCTCGGGTTTGCAAGTGGGATCGCCGCATAAATTTGTGATGTTGCCGCCCAGTTGCTCCGGCGGAATGAAACCGAGCGCGGCGACATCCGCCACGAAATTGTTCGAGGGATTGTTACGGTTGAAGAGATTCATGAATTCCACGAAAGGCATCACTGCCCAACGTTCGTTGATTTTGAACGGACGCGCTACTCGCAGGTCCACCTGCATGAAGGGCGTTCCGCGGAATTGATCGAGCGAAGTTTTCACGCCGTTGATGATGGCGCGATTCGCGCCGTCACCAAGGGTAAAGGGTCGCGCGCTTTCGAGCTGCGTCATGGTCGAGAGTTCGAAACCCATAGGGGCGTGAACGACTCCTGCCAACACGAAGCGGTGGCGGACATCTTCTCCCGATGGACCGTAGTCACCGCTTGCAAAGGCGTCGTTCGGATTGCAGACGCCGTTCACGTAGTCGAACAGTTCGCCGATAAAACAGCCCCAGGTCTTTGCGCTCGCGAGCGTGTAGTGCGCGGTCAAATTGACCCAGCGCATGTTGCCCTGGACTTTGAGGGTCATTGCGTCGTAATTCGAGCGATTGTCGGTGCGGTAGACGTCGACGTTGGGAACGAAATCCTCTTGGGTAGTGTTCGGCGGCAGCGTGAGCGGTGTAACAATATCGGCACCTCCCGCGTAGCTGTACCCGCGATAGGCGTGCATGCCAGTTTCGTGAGTCCAGTCGGCGCTTAGAATCCAGTGCTCGTTGAGCGCGTGTTGAATGCCGGCGCTGGCGTGGATAGCGTAGGGCGTGTGGTAGTGGGGAGCGATGATCGCACCCTGTCCGCCGAAGAATGCGCCGGGCAGGCATCCTGAGTTATCACCGGTTCCGCCGATGGGGTCGGAGCAAGCTCCCGTTTTCGCATTTACCGCTTGAAATGCGCCCACCCATCCGTTTTGCGCGAGGTCGTTGAAGTAGACCCCGACGCCGGCGCGGATCACCGTTTTCTCGCTGCGTCCGGGCGAGTAGGCGATCCCCAGGCGCGGACCGAACTGCTTGCGGTAGTCGTGCGGGGCGCCGCTAACCAACGGAATCTGCAACGCCTGAAGCGTGAGGAACGCCGGATTCTGCAATTGCGTGCGGCCGGAGCCGTCGAACAGCCCGAAGGTCGTGTCGTAGCGTAGCCCGTAGTTAAAGGTGAGATTCGGAGTGACGCGCCAGGAATCCTGCGCGTACAGGCCGAGACGGCGCACGCTTTGGTTGAAGCTGCCATCGCCGGCTGGGGTCGGTGTACAGGAACTGCCTGGTGTTGGCAACGGCGCTCCTCCGTCCTTACTGTCACCTAGGCCGCAGAGGTTGTAGTCAATCAGGAACTGGTCGGGATTGTCGACATAGTCCGAAGGATTGAGGCCAAACGTGTGAAAGATTTCTTCCGTCCCCGAGAGCGCTCCGCTCAAAACAGGCTCGTGAATGAAGTTTACGCCAAACTTCACCGTGTGATGGCCGGTCGAATGGCTTACGTCGTAGCGGAACTGATATTTCTGCTGCTTACGCAGAACAGGAAACGCCGTGATGGGCGTGGCGAACTGGTTGTCGCCGAATGTCTCGAAGCCTGAGATCGTATGAAATGTGGCGCTGAACGGAAACGCGAGCGCAAATCCGAGGTAGCCATTGCGGGCTTCGGTGTGATGCAGGTAGCTGGCATCGAACGTGAACGATCCCAACCATGTGGGACTGAACGCGAACTGATTTCCGATGACAACGTTCTCGTACTTCGATCCCGAGGTGGCTCCGGTCGACGGCAGCGTGGCTTGCTGAATCAGGTCGTTGTTGGTGGTGTAGTTGTCCAGCGAGCCGCGCAGGAACCATTGCGAGCGCGGGGATTGGGCATAGTCAAAACGAATCGTGCCCATGTAATCGCGAAACGGAACCTTCACATTGTGGGGAACCGCGATCGAATCCACGCCGATCGGCTGCCCTTCGATGTTTGTTTCATGAATCAGGCCTTTGGCCGCCAACTGCGAAAGCGCATTGAACTCGTTCAGGCTGTCGGGACTGTAGCTGATGCTGGCGTTCTCATGGATGGCTTCGATCCCGGCGAACATCCAGACTTTGTCGCGCTTGAGCGGGCCGCCGATGGTCGCGATGTAATTCTGCCGCGAAAAGGGCTGCTTCGGCTCAGGAGCGGGATTGTCAATCGGGTAACGCGCGGTCAGGTCGGAGGCGCGTTCGTAGAAAGCGCCGTTACCATGCCAGTCGTTCGTTCCGTGTTTGGTGGTGATGATGACTGCGCCGCCTACGGTGCGTCCGGTGTCGGCGTCTTCCTGCGACGTGTGTACCGCGAATTCCTGGATGAAATCGGACGAGAAGTTTTGCAGGAAGCCGCCGATGTAGTCGTCGGAATTGTCGCCGCCATCGACCGAAAGATCGACATTGAGTCCGGAACTGCCGCCGAAGGAGACGGCAGTGATGCGTGCTTTTGTAGGATCGGAGGGTTCAACCGGTTCGGTGCCGGGCACTAGATAAGCGATGTTGGCAAAGCTGCGGGAGGCGAGTGGAATCGTCGCCAGATCCTGAGCCATCACGGCGCCGCCGTGGACGGCACTCGCGGTGTCGATGGGTTCGCTCGTGATGGAGGACGCTTTGCCCTGGACGGTCACGGTTTCCAGTCCTTTCGCTGGGGTCAGGGTAACCGTGATGTCCCGCACGAAGCTCACCACTACGTCCACGTCGGCTGCGGCTTCGGCAAAGTTCTTGCGGGTGACGACAACGTGATACGGGCCGGGCAGTAGTCCTTCGATGCGGAATTCGCCGCGCACGTTGGTCACCGCTTCGCGGCGGAAGGAGGAGCCCGACGATGTCACGGCAATCTGCGCGCCGGAGATGCGCGCGCCGCTCTGGTCCTGGACTTCGCCACGCAGCGCGCCGTTCGGGTTCTGGGCGGAGGCGGCGAGCGCGAGAGAGAGCAACGCCGTCACCAGCGCGCTGGAACGACGGCCGATGGTTCGCAGAGTTGAAAGAGAGAGTTCATGAGTCATGGGTAAGAATGTCCAGGCGGTAGAAGATTGCCGCCAGCCCAAGTTAAGGTGTCCGTGCGGCGAAACAGATTGAATCAGTAGGCTAGAGAGGGCGAGCGATTACTACCAGCAGTAGTAGAAAAGAGGTGGAACCGAAGTTAACGAACCAGACAAGCCCGGACGGGAGTCTACCGAACAAGCCATTCGCTGATCTTGTGAGTTTGGGTGAGGACCGGTTCGTAGAGCGCGGCGGCGCACAAGATCAGCGCCAGAATCGAGGGGACGGCGTACGTCCAGCGGGTCGGGGTGTGGTGGGCTTCCGCGTCGCTCCACGCTAACAGGCGAGCCACACGGCTGCTGACAGAGCCGCGTTCCCCAACCAGCGCCATGGTGAAGTTCAGTGTTCCGGCGACTGGAAGCAGGCGCGAAAGCTTAATCAGAGCGGCGGCCAGGTCGAGCGCTTCCGGTACGCTGGCGACGGCGCCGTCATCGGCCGCCAGTTCGGCGGCTTCGTGCCAGGCAGTTTCAAGGCCGGCCATGCCCGGAAAAGGCGCGCAGTACATCACCAGCTTCTTTAGATTGTCATGGGACCGGATGTGGGCAACCTCATGCTGGACTGCGACCCGCAGCTCGTCGTGATTCAACAATGCGACGGTCGTTTCCGAAACGACGACCCGGGGCGAGCACACGCCCACCAGAGTCAGAGGCGGAGTCTGGCGTCCGGTGCGGAAGGTGGGCGCGGTCACGCCAGCGTCAATGGCGTTGGCGCCTCGTAACCACTCGGCCACCACGCGAGCTGTGCGGGTTTGTGCGGCAATCACGCGAAAAATGCCGACTGCGAATACCAGCAGGCATCCGAGTGCAAGCACGAGCGGAAGGGCAATATCTTCGTCGATGGAACGTGGCTCCAGCCGCACATAGGCCGGGACCACCAACGCGACCGTGACCGCCGCCGATGAGACGAGAGGTAAAATGCGCAGCGAGAAAAGCACGTTCGCGAGGCTGCCCGGCGACAGGCCGCGCAGGAACCTCACGCCCCGCCACGCACCGCCCACCAGCAACGAAAGAATGGAATAGAGCAGGACGAAAAAGGTGAGCGACACGGCGATGCCGCGCAGGGCAAACATTATTCCCGCTCCGTTTTTTTCAGTTCACGGCGTTTGCGTTCGACCAGCAACTGGAGTTCGTCGAGCAATTGTTCGTCATGCTCGGTCAGGGCTTCCACCAGATAGGAAAGGGGCAACGAGCCTGTTTCACCGGAACCGAGCAACTGGCGGATTCCTTCGACCGCAGCCACGCGCCGCAGTTCGTCGGCGCTCTGGCGGGGAGAATAACGGAATGCGCGACCCTCGGACACTCGATCAAGCAGTTTCTTTTTGTAGAGGCGGTCGAGCGTGGTCATCACAGTCGTATAGGCCTGCGTGACTTTTTCGTCGTCGAGCAGCTCGCGAACGGTTCCACTTCCACGCACCCACAACGCCTCCAGCAACTGGCGCTCGAGCGGGCCGAGTTGTGGATTCGAAATGGCGCTGAAAAATGGGAAAACCCGATTCACAAGCGGAAACTCCTCGAATGCCCGGATATTATCGCAAACCCGGAGCGGGGGGTCCATGGGTCCTTGCAGGATTATTTTCTGGCCGAAGCCACACGTGCAATTCCTTGCAGATCATTCGTAATTTTGAAGTTAGTCCATCCCGAGAGCAGTTGCTGGACGCGGGCCGCGATCGCCCCGCTCATCTCCATGACCAGCCAGCCGCCCGGACGGAGCGCCCTTTGGGCCTGCGGAATCAACCGCTCGATCACCTCGAGACCGGTGGGGCCGGCGAAAACCGCATTTCGCGGCTCGAACTTCCGCACTTCGAGCTGGACCTCCTCCTCTTCGGACGCGCCGACATAAGGGGGATTGGAGACGATAAAGTCGAATTGTCCGTCGGCCAGGCCGCCAAGAAGATCCGCCTGGCGAAACTGGATGCGCGAGCTGAGGTCGTGCCGGGCTGCATTAGCGCGAGCGACCTCGAGGGCGGCGGCGGAAATGTCGGTGGCGTGAATCTCGGCGTTCGGGAGTTCTCTGGCGAGTGCCAGAGCGATGGCGCCGGAACCGGTGCCGATGTCGGCAATACGTAATTGCTCGTCTGGGTTCTTCACTGATTCCAACGCCGTCTCGATCAAATGCTCTGTCTCAGGGCGTGGAATCAGAACTGCCGGCGACACGATCAGGTCCAGTCCCCAGAATTCCTGGTGTCCAGTGATGTATTGCGCGGGCACGCCCGTGGCGCGACGAGCAATGGTTTCGTCGTAACGCTGCATTTCGTCCTGCGTAAGTTCGCGTTCGGGATGCGCGTAGAGATAGGCGCGGTCACAATTAAGCGTGAACATGATCAGCAGTTCGGCGTTCATGCGCGGAGAAGGGACGCGCTGCGCGGTGAGGCGATGAATCGCGGAGATTAGGGATTCGCGCAGCTGCATGAGTGGCGTCACACACTCACACGACGACAGCCGATTCCTGCTTGAGTTTCTCTGCTTGGAAATGCGTAATCAGCGCATCGATCAACGGCTGAATCTTTCCATCCATCACCTGTTCGAGCTGGTGGATCGTGAATCCGATTCGGTGATCGGTGAGGCGGTTCTGCGGGAAGTTGTAGGTGCGGATTTTTTCCGAACGATCGCCGGAGCCCACCATCTGCTTGCGTTCCTTGGCTAGAGCGTCCTGCTGCTTTTGCATTTCGATCTCATACAGGCGCGAACGCAGCACGCGCATGCCTTTTTCGCGATTCTTGATCTGCGACTTTTCGTCCTGGCAGCTGACGACCGTGTTGGTCGGGATGTGCGTGATGCGTACGGCGGAGTACGTCGTATTCACCGACTGTCCGCCGGGGCCGGAGGAGCAGAAAGTGTCGATGCGCAAGTCTTTGGCTTCGATTTTCACATCGACGTCTTCGGCTTCGGGGAGGACGGCTACGGTAATGGCTGAAGTGTGCACCCGGCCCTGCTGTTCGGTGGCGGGTACACGCTGCACGCGATGGACACCGCTCTCATATTTCAGGCGCGAGTAAACCCGGTCGCCTTCAATCAAGGCGATAATTTCTTTCATCCCGCCGACGCCGGACTCGGAACTCGAGAGCACTTCCACTTTCCACTTTTGGGCTTCGGCGTAGCGGTTGTACATGCGGAACACTTCCGCCACGAATAGCGTCGACTCGTCGCCACCGGTGCCGGCGCGGATTTCGAGGATCACGTTTTTCTCGTCGTTCGGGTCCTTGGGCAGAAGCAGGACTTTGAGTTCTTCTTCCACAACGCCCACGCGCGGTTCGAGCCTGGCGAGTTCCTCTTCCGCGTAGGCGCGCATGTCCGCATCGGTTTCGTCGGCCAGCATGGCTTTGCTTTCGGCGATGCCGCGCGTCAGGTCTTTGTACTCGCGATATTTTTCGACGATCGGCGAGATTTCGCTGTGCGCCTTGGCCGTCTTCTGGAATTTTGCGGAGTCCTGCATAGTCTCCGGCAAGGCCAACGCCTGCGTCAGTTCTTCGTAACGCTTCTCAGTCTGTTCCAGTCTCTCGAACATGATTCACTCTATCCGTGTTACGGGACTTGCCCGTTTCGGTTCGCAGCCGAGACGCAAGAAGCTGTCTCCACGCTGTCATTTTAGGTTGATTGGGAAATAAAGCGTCAGGAATGTTGGGGGAGGGCCCCTAGGCAATCACTAATTCGCCGCCGCGCTCTTTTTCCAGCGCCATCGCCTTGTCGAGGGCGATCACTGCGCACTCAACCTGGCGGTCATCGGGAGGCTGGGTGGTGATGCGTTGGAGCCAGAGTCCGGGTGCAGTCATCAGCGCAAACAAAGAGCCGCGGTGTTTGGCGGCGAAGCGGATGATCTCGTACGAAGCGCCGGCAATCAGAGGCAGCAGTGCGATACGGATTCCGAAACGCGCCCAGAATGTATGTACCGGAATCGCCATGTAAACGAGCATGGAGATGATCATCACGGTCATCAGAAAGCTCGTCCCGCAGCGTGGATGGTACGTCGAGTATTTCTGAATTGCGCGGGTGTCGAGGTTCTTGCCGTCTTCGAACGCGAAAACAGTCTTGTGTTCCGCGCCGTGGTACTCATAAACGCGGCGAATGTCCTTCCACAAGGAAACGCCCCACACGAACAGCAGAAAGAGTCCGATACGAATCAGGCCGTCGACGAGGTTGAAGACGAACTGCTCACCGAAAACCGGATTCACTTTTTTCAGTTCGGTGGTAGCCAGCAGAGGCAGGAATTTGTACATCAGAATGAAAAATGCCACCGAGAACGCAATGTTCAGTCCAGCCACCCATCCGCCAATTTCGAATTTCTTGCCATTGTCATCGGGCGGAAGCTCGTCGAGCGCGGCGTTGGCTGAAAATTTCAGGGCGCGGAAGCCGAGCGACATGGCGTGTCCGAGCGTCATCACACCGCGGACTACCGGCCAGCCCATCCATTTGTGCGTATCCGATGGCCGCTCGAGCGTCTCGCTATGGGTGACGATATCCCCAGACGGCTTGCGGACTGCAATTCCCCAGGCATGAGGCGAGCGCATCATGACGCCTTCCATCACGGCCTGACCGCCGACGAGCGTGGTTTCCTCACCACTCTCGAGCGCGGGCAGAAGCTGCACTGCCGCCAGGAAACGCAAATGTTGTCGCCAACGACTCATGGAAGTTAGATGATCCTTCGGGGAGGAACGACTCCCCCTGAGAGTACCACAAAAAGCCGGAACTTCGGCTGCGTGTCGGCGTTTGGAGTCGCTATGTAACTGGCTTGCAAGGGATTGTTCGTGGCCCGCTGAGGCATCTCGTAGAATTCAAAAACGCAATCCAATGATCCGTTTTGCCCAGACGTGCGAGGCCGTCGCGGCCACGACCAGGAAGCTGGAAAAGACTGCGCTCGTTGCGGAGTATCTCCGTTCATTGCCCGAGCGCTCGGCCGAGATCGCGGCGATTTTTCTGTCCGGGCGCCCGTTCGCCGCGTACCGCGAAACGACGTTGCAGGTTGGCGGGTCGATGTTGTGGCGGACGATTTCCGAACTCTCTGGGCGGTCGGAGCAGGAGTTGACCACGAGCTATCGTCAGCATGGCGACGCGGGAGCGGTAGCCGCGGACGTTCTGCCTCCCAATCCTCGTTCGGTCCTGTCCCTTGCGGAAGTCCAGGCCACGTTCGAACGAATTGCCGATGCGCGTGGACCGTCCGCCAAGGCTGTTCTTCTCCGCGAACTGCTGCAGCGCGCGGCCCCGCTCGAAGCCAAATACATCGTCAAGATCGTCAGCGGCGATTTGCGCATCGGGCTGAAGGAAAGCCTTGTGGAAGACGCGATCGCGAAAGCATTTGAGGTTGCGCTTTTAGACGTGAAGCGGGCGAATATGCTGTTGGGAGATATCGGCGAAACCCTGCTGCTGGCAAGGCGCGGCGCACTCTTGGAAGCACGGATGCGCCTTTTTCACGCTATCGATTTCATGTTGGCGAGTCCTGTCGAGTCGGCGGAGGAAGCGCTCAGCTATTTTGAAAATGTGGCCGTCGAAGATAAATACGACGGCATCCGAGCGCAGGCGCACATTGGCGGGGGAGAAGCACGACTCTTCTCGCGAACACGGGATCAGATCACGGAGTCGTTTCCGGAACTGCCTCCGGCTCTGGCCGGCCTGCCGGATGGTACCGTCCTCGATGGCGAGATCGTGGCATGGACCGATTGCGAGTCTGACACTCCTGCCCGACCAACGCCCGAATCAGAAACGAGCCCAGCGGCCACCGGGCAGGGCCGTGCGCTTCCCTTCAGCACGCTCCAGCAACGGCTCGGTCGGAAAAAGGTCAGCGAGAAGTTGATGCGCGATGTCCCGATCGCTTATCTGGTTTTCGACGTGTTCTGCTCAAGTGGAGAGTTGTTGCTTGATTTGCCGCTGCGCGAGCGCGCGCGGATTCTGGACGAACTGATGGCTGCCCCGCGAAAAGTTGTTGCATCGCAATCAATGTCGCAATCGAGGGCGCAAGGACGACTGGCGTTCGAAGATGTCCAGCCTCGTCCGGCAAACATTTTGCGCGCACCTGTTTTTACCGTACGGTCCCCGGAGGACATTGAGAATCTGTTCGCGGCGGCGCGTGCCCGCGGCAACGAAGGCCTGATGATCAAGGATCTCGACTCGCTCTATACTCCGGGCCGCCGCGGGAAGTCGTGGTTAAAGCTGAAGCGCGAACTCGCGACGCTTGACGTCGTGGTTACCGCTGTCGAGTACGGACACGGCAAGCGCATCGGGGTACTCAGCGACTACACATTCGCAGTTTGGGACGGCGACCGGCTCGTCAACATCGGCAAGGCTTACTCAGGCCTTACCGATGCCGAGATTGCGACGATGACGCAATGGTTCCTGGCACATGTTGAGCGCGACGAAGGAATGCATCTGCAGGTCGAGCCCAAGATTGTCATGGAAGTGGCGTTTAACAACATGATGAAGTCCTCGCGGCATGAGAGTGGGTTTGCGTTGAGATTTCCCCGGATTGTTCGATTGCGGGCGGACAAGCTTCCCGAGGATGCAGACACGATTGAGACGGTGCGGGAGATTCATGAGCGGCAGGGGACGTGAGATTTCTGCGCAAACACCGTCCACGGTCCCAATGATTTATTTGTGGCTATGGTCGTGTGGTTCGCCGGCTACGCCGACACATCCGTGGGGGATTTCGCAGGCTTCGTGTTCGAACTGGATCGTCGTGTGGTGAATCTCGAATTCGTGGCCCAGGCGGTCATTGATGGCGCGCAGAATCGTGTCGCTCTCCGAGGTGGTAATGTCGGCGATTTTCACGTGGGCCGAGAGCGCGCAATTTTCGGACCCGAGACACCACACATGAAGATCGTGAACGTCACTGACGCCGCCGATGGAGCGCATCGCCTGCTCTACGGCCCCTACGTCCATGCCGCGCGGAGTGCCTTCGAGCAGGATGTTCATGGTTTCGCGGACGATTCCGAAACTCGACCATAGAATGAGCGCGCCGATTCCGAAGGACAGGGCGGAGTCGATCCAGTACTGGTTCGTGAGCAGGATGGCCCATCCGCCAACGATCACGGCGGCGGTGGAAAGAGTATCGCCGATCTCGTGGATGAATGCGCTGCGGACATTCACATCCCGCCCGGATCGCCACAGCAGCGCGGCGATCACTCCGTTCATGACGACGCCGGCTGCGGCGACTCCCATCATGGTGCCGGCGTGGACGTGCTCCGGGCGCTGAAAGCGTCTGAACGCCTCGTAGAAAATGAAGAATGCAACCACGATCAACGACAAGGCATTGACCAGAGCCGCCAGCACTCCGGCGCGGCGGTAGCCGTACGTCTTGGTCGCGCTGGGCGGACGGCCCTCAAGGTAAACCGCGACCAGCGACAGCAGAAGGGCGAGGAAATCGGAAAGATTGTGTCCGGCTTCGGAGAGCAGCGCCAGCGAATGGGAACGAATTCCCGCCACGACCAGCAACACAATGTAGAGCGCGGTAGCAATCAGCGAAATCTGGAGAATTCGCCCGGTGCGCTCGGGGTGTCCATGGCCCGCGTGAACGTGCATCTAGTAAGTTTAAGACGCGGGGACCACGTCATCAAGCGGCCCGGTCCCACCCAGGCGTGACGTTTGTCACGATAATGTCACATTCCGCGAGACTTGCAACCGGCGCAAGGGGGGAAGAATCCTACCCCACGAGGTAAAAGAACAATGAGGAAATTAGCCTGCGCAGTCATCCTGGCAGCGGCTTGTCACTGGGCCGCGGCGCAGGCTGTGGATATCGACACTACGCGTTCAAACATCACCGTGAAGGTAGAAAAAACGGGATTGTTCTCGGCCTTCGCCCACAATCACACGATTCAGGCGCCGCTTTTCTCGGGAAAACTGGATACCGAAAAGCGCACCGCGATGTTGACCTTCCATTCCAAAGACATGAAGGTGCTCGACGAGGGCGTGAAGGAATCGGAGAAAGCCGATATCGAACAGACGATGAAAAGCGACAAAGTGCTCGATGTGGAGAAATTCCCGGAGATTCGCTTCGCCTCATCTTCCATCACCCAGCAGGAAGGCGGACGTTATTTGGTCAAGGGCGATCTCACCCTGCATGGCACGACTCGTTCGATCGAGTTTCCGGTTACGTTTACAAAAGATCACTACACCGGATCAGTGAAGCTCAAGCAGACGGACTTTGGAATCAGTCCGGTAAGCATCGCAGGCGGCACGGTCAAAGTGAAAGACGTGATCGAAGTGGTGTTTGAGATTGTTTCGTCAAGCAAATAGCAAGCGTTGAAGCAGCAAGTGTGGCGCGGGCGCCCTCGCCCGCGTTATCCTGTCCGAGCCAATCCGGGAGGATTCATGAAGCGCATTTCCCTGACCATCACGATCCTGTTTCTCTTGACCGCAGCCGCCCTTGCCCAAACTAAAAACCCGATCAGCTCCGCTCTACGTGAAATGCTGCCTGGCCGTCAGAAAAATGTCGTGGGCGCCGTGGAATCGATGCCCGCCGACAAATTCAGCTACAAACCGTCGGCCGACCAGATGACGTTCGGGCACCTCGCAGCGCATATCGCCGATTCGAACAATTTATTTTGCAGCGGAGCTGCCGCAGTGCCGGCGCCGAAGGTGGACAAAGCGCAGGATTCGGATTCAAAGGACAAGCTGGTCGCTGCCGTGAAGGCGTCGTTCGATTTCTGCTCGGACGCACTCTCCAAAATGGACGACTCGAAACTTGGCGAGTCCACCGATTTCTTTGGGCAGCAGGCGACGCGAGCACGGATTGCGCTGATCCTGGCGAGCAGTTGGGCCGACCATTACGCCGAGGCGTCGATGTATCTGCGGCTGAATGGGGTGCTCCCGCCGTCCGCGAAGAAGTAAGGGCAGAAGTGCAGGCCGGACACTCCTGTCCGGCAACAGCATCGTTCTGAAAGGAGGCAGTGGGTTATACCAACGCCTCCATATCATCTTCATTGATCACTGTGACGCCCAGTTCGCGGGCTTTGTCGAGCTTCGATCCGGCGTCACTTCCAGCAACGACGTAATCCGTCTTCTTGCTGACGGAGCCTGAGACACGCCCGCCGGCATCTTCAATCAGCTTCTTGGCTTCGTCGCGGGAATGGCGGGCCAGTGTGCCGGTAAGAACGAATGCCTTTCCGGCAAGCTTGGTGCCCTTTTCTTTTTTCTGGCCGGTGAGAGTCAGTCCTGCTTTGCGCAGGTCGTTGACCAGCGCGCGATTGTGTTCATCGCTGAAAAATTCGGCGATGCTCTCGGCGATGCGTGGCCCGACTTCGTTTACTTGTTGCAACTCCTCGGCGGTGGCTTTCATGACTGCGTCGAGTGACCCGAAATGCTCTGCGAGAAACTGCGCCGTGCGTTCGCCGACCATGCGGATTCCAAGGCCATAGATCACGCGTTCCAGAGGCAGCTTCTTTGATGCTTCAATTTCGCCGAGAACATTCTCCGCCGACTTATCGCCCATCCGCTCGAGCTTCAGCAGATCATCTTTGGTGAGGCGGTATAGATCGGCAACATTTTTCACCAGCCCGGCAGCGCTCAGTTGATTGACCAGGGCTTCGCCCAGTCCATCGATATTCATGACGTGGCGGGACGCAAAATGCAAAATCGTACCCTGTAGCTTGGCAGGGCAGTTCGCGTTCACGCAGCGATGATCGGCCTCTCCCTCGGTTCGCACGATGTTGCCGCCGCACACGGGACAGTGCTCGGGCATCACGAAGTTCTTGTGGCCGCGCGGGTGGTCCTTGTCCTCAACGACTTTCACGACTTTGGGGATCACGTCTCCGCCGCGCTCGACTTCCACCCAGTCGCCGACGCGGATGCCAAGTTCGTCGATAAAGTCCATGTTGTGCAGCGTGGCGCGGGAGACAGTTGTACCGCCGATGGCAATCGGTTTGAGCCAGGCGACGGGCGTGAGTTTGCCGGTACGTCCAACTTGCGGGACGATGTTTTCGATCTGCGTGACGCCGCCTCGGGCCGCGTATTTGAAAGCGATCGCCCAGCGCGGAGCCTTCCCGGTAAATCCGAGTTCCAACTGCCACGCGGTGCGGTCCACTTTAATCACGATGCCGTCGATCTCGTATGGCAATGACTCGCGCTTTGCCTCCCAGGTCTGGATGAACTTCCAGACCTCGTCGAGATTCTTCGCCAGTTTGCGGTTTGGATTCACCTTGAAGCCGGCGGCTTCGAGCGCGTCCATGGTTTTGGAGTGGCGATCGAAATAGGTGCGGCCGTCCTGGAGCAGCATGTAGGGAAAATAATCGAGCCGCCGCTGCGCGGTGATACTGGGCTCGAGCTGGCGTACGGTCCCGGCGGTAAAGTTGCGCGGATTAGCAAAAGTCGCCAGTCCCTGGCGTTCACGCTCTTCGTTCAACTTGCGAAATGCCGCGGTCGGCATCAGCATCTCGCCGCGCGTTTCAAAATCCTCCGGGATGCCGGCCTTCTTCAGTTTGTCTTTGGGAAGGGAGAGTGGGATCGAGCGCACGGTTCGAACGTTCGCAGTGACGTCCTCGCCGATGCTGCCATCGCCGCGAGTAATGCCGCGTTGCAATTGTCCATGCTGGTAGTGAAGGGCGAGTGACATGCCGTCAAGTTTCAGCTCGCACATGTACTCGATCTCGGTGCGGCCGGTCAGGTCGTGGACGCGGCGCTCCCAGTCGCGCAATTCGTCTTCGTTGTATGCGTTGTCGAGCGAGAGCATGGGCGAAGAGTGCGGAGCCTTCACAAACCCTTCGCGCGGCTTGCCGCCAACGCGCTGCGTGGGCGAATCGGGCCTGATGAGTTCCGGATGCTCGGCTTCGAGCTTTTTGAGCTCGTTCATCAGCTTGTCGAATTCAGCGTCGCTGACTTCGGGATCGTCGAGAACGTAGTAACGGTATTCGTGATGGCGGATCTTGTCGCGCAGGGCTTCGAGCTTCTTGATCAGAGCTGCGGGCGGCATGAGGGGAAATTATAAATCTCAGTTCTCAGCTCAGGATGCTGATGGCTTCTTGAACGGTTCGATTTTGTTTGCGAGAACTGAGAACTGAGAACTTGGAGCTGGTTTATTGTTTTTTTGCCTTGCGGATTCTTCCGCGGCCGAGCGCGGCTTTGCCCACGCTGGACGGGGGCTTGCGGCCGCCTTCGAGGAGCTCTTTCAGAACGGTTGCGTTATTGCGTTCTTCATTCCGGGACGCGTAGAGAAGAGTAAGTTTCTTCGCCGATCGCGCGGACCCATACAGTTTTTCGAGCGCTACGCCGGCTTCTTCAGCTTTTAATTCCTTGAGATACCGTCTCCGAAAAAGTAGCCACAAGTCGGGATTGGCATGAAACCATTCGCGCAATTCTGTCGAAGGAGCCAAATCGCGTAGCCAGTACTTGATGGCTGCTTTTTCTTTCGTCAGGCCGCGCGGCCAGAGGCGATCGACCAGGATGCGCACCCCGTCGGACGAAGACGGCGCTTCGTAAACGCGTTTGACGGCCACGTTCATGGCATTCGTATTATCCTACTTTTGGGCGCTACGGGAGTGCGTTCCGATCGTCATGGCAAGAGTTCGTTCGTCGCCATCCTGGGTCCGCGCGTCGGTGGTTGTTCTGACATTGCTGCTGACCGGCTGCGATGTTGAGCGCCGCAAGTCAGACGCGGAACTGGGACTGAATCCTCAACAGAGCGAGGGGCGCAAACACTTTGACAACTACTGCGCCCGTTGCCACGAGCCGTATTCTTCCCGCGGCAAGAATGGCCCGTCGCTGAAGGGCATTTTCAAACAGCAATACCTTCCGCTGAGTGGGCTGCCTGCCAACGACGATCGCGTGGGCGATATCGTGAAGCATGGCCGCAGCAAGATGGAAGGCTTCGGCAACGTGATGAGCGATGAACAGGTTAAGGATTTGCTCGCATACCTGCACACTCTGTAACGCGGAGTGCCTGCGTGGTAGCGGACGCCCTCGCCGCTAAAAGCTGGCGTCAGAAGATGCCTCCGCAGTATGGGATAATCGCCGTCGGTGTCCACAATTCCCAACTCGGCTCTTTTTCAGAGGCTGCCCTCCACAGATGAACTTCTGCGCCAGCCACGCATTCAGACGCTGGTAGAGCGCGATGGCCACACAGCGGTGGCGGAGAGTATCCGGGTAGTGCTGGGGCGTCTTCGCCAGGAAATCACAGCGCAGCGGCTGGACGAGAAGTCTCTGAATCTCGTGCTGGGCGGGCTGTCCGACGCGATCGAAGCGCAACTCCGGCAGTCGCTCGGCTACTCGCTGCGGACCGTGATCAACGCGACCGGCGTTCTCCTGCATACGAATCTTGGACGGGCGCCGCTGGCAGGGGCCGCGCTGGAACACATTGCGGAAACGTCCACCACCTACTCGAATCTGGAATTCGACCTTGCTTTCGGCGGACGCGGCAAACGCGACGTCCATGTTGAACGGCTGTTTCAAAAGCTTCTGGCAGACGGTTCCGCGCCAGACCCGAACGCTGTGCAGGTTTCGACCCTCCAGGTTTCGACGATCATTGTCAACAACAACGCCGCCGCCGTTCTGCTCGCGCTTAATTCGCTAGCTGAAGGCAGCGAGGTGATTGTTTCGCGCGGAGAGCTGGTCGAAATCGGCGGGTCCTTTCGCATCCCCGATGTGATGTCGAAGTCGCAAGCGGCCTTGCGCGAGGTTGGAACCACAAACCGCACGCGCATTGCCGACTACGAGCGAGCCATCACGGATCGCACGCGAGTCCTGCTGCGCGTGCACCGGTCGAATTTCGAAATCACGGGATTCACGGAGCAACCAGCGCTTGAAGAAATGGTCGCTTTGTCGCGGCGCAGGAATATCCCTCTCGTGGAAGACCTGGGCAGTGGCGCGCTGTTTGACTTGCGCTCCGTTGGCATCACAGGCGAGCCGGGGGTGCTAGACAGTCTGCGGGTTGGCGTTGACGTCGTAACCTACAGCGGGGACAAGCTGCTCGGCGGCCCGCAATCGGGGCTGATCAGCGGCCGTGCCGATCTCGTCGCGCGGATGCGGTCGAATTCGTTGTTTCGCGCGCTGCGCGTTGACAAACTTGCCTACGCCGCGCTGGAAGCGACGCTGCTGGCCTACGTCAAGCGCGATCACGACAGCGTGCCCGTGCTGCGGATGATGCGTCTCTCGAGGAATGACATTTCGCGCCGCGCCGAATCATTGATCGCACAGGTCAAAGCGGCCAAGCTCAAGCTGGAACTCTGTGACGGCGAATCTGTGATTGGTGGAGGAGCGGCTCCTTCAGCGGTCCTTCCGACGCGACTCGTCGCGATAACGCATGCGGAGATGAGCGTGGACGAACTTTGCACCCGCCTGCGTGCGAATGACCCTCCGATCGTCGCCCGCGTGGACGAAGGCCGCGTGCTGCTCGACTTGCGAACGGTGTTTCCCGAGCAAGAAGCCGCCGTAGCCGCCGCACTCGCGTCCGTGAACGAGAACTTAAGGCCTGAGAGCTAAGAGCCGAGAGCTGATTTTCATGATTGTCGGAACCGGAGTGGACATCGCTGAAGTTCATCGTATCCGCGAATCGATTGAGCGGTTCGGGGAGCGCTTTCTGCATCGCGTCTACACCGAAGGCGAGATTCAATATTGCGAGCGCAAGAACGTCACGCGCTTTGAGAGCTATGCCGCCCGCTTCGCCGCCAAAGAAGCCGGAATGAAAGCGCTCGGAACGGGATGGAATCATGGCGTCCGATGGCGTGATATTGAAGTGGTACGCCCGCGCGGCCAGAGGCCGACGATTCAGTTCCACGGCCAGGCGGCGGCATTTGCCGAGAAGCTTGGCACACGCAACATCGCACTTTCGATAACGCATACCTCGGAACAAGCGCTGGCGCATGTGATCCTGGAAGCGTGATTACCCCGATTCACCACAGAGACACAGAGACACGGAGAGAAGCGAAATGGGGAAAGGTCACGTTTCTGAGAACCGGTCTCGCAAATTGTGTACAGCGCAATGAGCTAAGCCTTCAGAGGCTAAAGCCCGTTTTTATTGGCCGGTCGGCACGGCTGAAGCCGTGCCCTTCCCAAACTCACTTGTGAGACCAGTTCTGAGAAGGGGGAACTGAGAACTGAGAGCTGAAAGCTGAGAGCTAACAACCGACTCTGCTATTCTGCCCACCATTCTCATGGGAACAAAAACAATCTCCCCTGTATCCGAACCTACGAGTCCCGCTTTGCTGGCGGCGGTTGCGCTGACTAGCTTGTCGGCCCTTCTTCTGGAGCTTGGGCTGACGCGTCTTTTTTCGGTGGTGCTTTTTTATCACTTTGCGTTTCTGGCGATTTCGGTGGCGCTGCTGGGATTGGGCGCGGGCGGAGTGTTTGCGTATCTGCGCAGGAACTGGCTTGCGCGCTTTGAGACTCGCCAGCTGGCGTCGTTGCTATGCACGGTCAACGCGGTCAGCATTTTTCTGACTCTCGAAGTTGTGCTGCACGTGCCGGTTTCGCTTGAGCTTACGCAATGGAACATGTTGCGGCTCACGGCGATTTATCTGTCGTCGACGGTGCCGTTCTTTTTTACGGGACTGATTTTCTCGGTGGTGTTTGCGCGCGAGACGCGGCATGTCACTCGGCTGTACGGCGCCGATCTACTCGGTGGAGCGCTGGCCTGTCTATTGGTTGTCCCGATTCTCAACTGGATGGGTGGTCCGAACGCGATTCTGTTCGCTGCGGTCTCATCTGGAATTGCGGCCCTGATCTGGAGACTAAAGAGGCCGGGTCTCGACTGGCAGACGGCTGTCCCAAGCCTGCTGTTGCTGCTGATCGTCTTCAACCACTCAGGCCGGATGATTGACGTCATCTACGCGAAGGGCATCTTCCGCGATCGCTCGTGGGTGGAATTCGCGCGCTGGAACGCAATCTCGCGCGTGGAGGTAGACATCCAGGGCGGCGCCAAAACGATTGTGATCGACGCTGACGCATCCACCTACATCATGAACGCCGACCTTCATCAGTGGCACGACAGTGTGTGGGAGAAAAATCTGATGTCGGCGCCGCCCGCGCTTGCGAACGTGTTGCGGCCACATGGCGAGTTTGCCATTATCGGTCCCGGCGGAGGTGTGGACGTGCTTAGGGCGGTGGCGAACGGAAGCCCGAACGTGACCGGGATCGAGATCAATCCGATCATCGCGAATACGGTGATGCGCGGCGCGTACGCCGACTATTCCTATCATCTTTACGAGCGGCCCGATGTGCATATCAACGTCACCGACGGGCGGTCGTTTGTTCGAAACTCAAAGGCGCAGTATGACGTTGTTCAGATGACGCTGGTCGATACCTGGGCTTCCACCGCCGCGGGCGCGTTTGCTCTGAGCGAGAACAGTCTCTATACGGCGGATGCCTTCCGTGAATATTTCCAACACCTGAAGCCGGACGGCATGATCGCCATCACGCGCTGGGAATTTCATCAGCCGCGCGAAGCTTTGCGCGTGGTTTCCGTGGCGATGGAAGCCTTGCATCAACTGGGTGTCGCGAACCCGGCGCGGCACTTTATTGTGGTTTCCGAAGGAGAGCTCGACGAAGACGGAATTCCAGTTGTCGTGCTGGCGAAAAAGTCTCCGTTCTCGCCGGAAGAGGAAGCGGCGGTCATCGCTCACCTCGAGAAGCATGACAACCTCGAACCGATTTACCTGCCGTCTGCTCCCGGGGCGAATCCGTTTTCTGCCCTGATTGCGAGAAACGATCCGTGGGCCTTTGCGCGAGAGTACGCGTACAACGTCGCCCCGGTCAGCGACAACGCACCGTTCTTCTTCTTCACTCTCAAACTCGGACAGGCGTTGGGTAATGAAGGACTGCGAGAGGGGATCGACTGGAAGGTAAACCTCGGCGTCGCCGTGCTCGGGATGGTATTCCTGATCTCATTGGTTGCGGTCCTGGCCTTTCTGATTCTTCCGATGATCTTTAGTTTGGGCGGCTCGGGGGGCTCCGCCACTTCGGGCGGACGATGGGTTCAGCTTCTTTATTTCGTGGCCGTGGGGCTGGGATTCATCCTGGTTGAGATTGCGTTTATCCAGAGGTTCGTCCTTTTTCTCGGCCATCCCACGTACGCGCTGACTGTGGTGATTTTTCTGCTGCTGCTCTCGAGTGGAGCCGGAAGCCTGATTTCGCGACGCTGGCTGCCGGAGCCGTCCCGGGTCTGGATTCCTCTCCTCACACTGGTCGGAGCGATCTGTGTGCACGTGCTGGTATTGCCCGGATTGCTTAATGCGCTGGTGGGGCTGCCTTTCACCGTGAAGTTGTTGCTCAGCGGGCTCCTGCTGATTCCGCTGGGGCTTGCCATGGGGATGCCGTTTCCCACAGGGCTGCGGGCGCTGGCGGGCGCGGAATCGCTGGTTCAGGGGGAATCGACTGGCAATGCGGTGGAGTGGGCGTGGGCGATGAATGCGGCGTCCAGCGTGCTCGGATCAGTGCTGGCCATGGTGATCGCGATTTACTGGGGACTGAACGTGACCCTGGCTTGCGGGGCGGTGGCGTACCTGATTGCTATGGGATTGGCGCGTACGCTCAGGCCTGGCCCTCAATTAACGAGCTTAAAATCCTGAAATCCTGCGAGCTTTTGTTATGATGTCACCCTGTTGTTTCGCTCACGACCGTGCCTAGTCAAAAACAATTGAAGTGGTCGCAGCTTCGCGTCGGACTCACCGTCCTCTTCGCCAGCGTCACGCTGGCCGTGCTGATTTTTCTCATGAGCGGTACGGGTGGCGTTTTCACCAGGAAGATCACGATCACGTCCTACTTCGACAACTCCTCAGGGTTGCGAGTGGGAGCGCCCGTGCGTCTGGAGGGCGTCGACATAGGCAATGTGCAGAGTATACGGCTCGTGCAGGGGCATGCGGAAACTCCCGTCGAAGTCTTGATGAAGGTCAACACAAAGTACGCGTTTAACCTTCACAAGGACTCCGTGACTTCGCTCGCCACCGCAGGTGTGCTGGGCGAAACCTACATTGACATCAGCAGTATCACCGCCAAAGGGCCCCAGGCCGTAGATGGAGACACCCTCGCGACGCGCGACCATCCGGATATTCAGGACGTGGTGCGAGCCAGCCAAAGCACCCTGCAGAATATGGACTCGCTGCTAAAGCGGCTCGACCGCATCGTCGCGTTTGTGGAAAGCGGGCAGGGTTCCATCGGCAAACTGATTTACGATCCCGGGCTTTACGATCGGCTGAACACGACCGTCGGCGAGTTCAAGGGACTGATGGACGAGATCCAGCAGGGCAAGGGCTCGATTGGTCCGCTGCTCACCAGTGACGAAGCGTATAAGAAGGTGATCGCTGCCGTCGACAAAGTGAATCTTCTGATCGACGAACTGCAACAAGGCAAGGGCACGGCGGGAAAACTGCTGAAAGACGAAGAGTTGTATAACAACGTCAACAAGACCATCGCCAACATCAAGCAACTAACCGACGACATCAATGCCGGCAAGGGCGGTATCGGCAAGATCGCGCACGACAAGGAATTCGCCGACAAACTCCAGCAGACGATGAACAACCTGGCATCACTCTCGCAACGTCTGGAGAATGGCGAAGGCTCGGTGGGACTGCTCTTCAAGGATCCCGCGCTCTACAACAACAGCAATCAGATGTTAGTAGAGACACGGGAGTTGGTGAAATCGATTCGCGAGAATCCGAAGAAGTATCTAACTTTCAAGGTTAAAGTGTTCTAGAAAAATCAAGAAACGATGAAAGTCAGAATCCTTACCTGAGGAAATCCATGCGTTCATTCTCAAAGTGGTTGGCTGTCTGTGTGCTAATTGTGCCCGTGTTGTGGGGACAGGATTCGTCGCCCAAGAAAGCGTTGGGTTTTTCGCCGGACATGCTCGACAAGAGTATCGATCCCTGCAACGATTTTTACGCGTACGCGTGCAGCAAGTGGCAGGCGCAGAATCCCGTGCCGGCGGACCGTCCTACCTGGGGACGCTTCAATGAATTGCAGGAGCGCGGCGAATACATCGTGCGCGACATTCTGGAAAAGTCGGCGGCCAAGTCGGCAGGGCGCACTGCAAACGAACAGAAAATCGGCGACTACTACGCCAGTTGCATGGATGAGGGCGCGATTGAGAAAGCGGGGGCCGCTCCGCTCGGTCCTGACCTGAAAGAAATTGCCACGCTGAAATCCAAAGACGACCTGGCGAAACAGGTCCTGCGCTTACATCGCGAAGGCGCCAACGTGCTCTTCAACTTCAGTTCCGGCGCTGATTTCAAGAACGCGAGCCAGATTATCGGCGACCTCGATCAGGGCGGACTCGGGCTCCCGGATCGCGACTACTACTTCAAGGACGATACGAAGTCCGTTGATCTCCGCAAGAAATACGCCGAGCACGTGGCGAAAATGTTCGTCCTGCTCGGGGACACGCCCGACCAGGCCGCAGCCGAGGCCAAGGTAGTGATGGACGTTGAGACCGGATTGGCCAAGGGCGCTTTCGATCAGACTACCCGCCGCGATCCGCAGAAGGTCTATCACAAGATGACCAAGCAGGAACTCGCTGCTCTCAGTCCCGCGTTTCACTGGGACGTTTATTTCGACGGAGTCGGCTCTCCGAAATTCGATTCGCTTAACGTCGACGAGACGGAATTCATCAAGCAGATGCAGACCGTGATCGAGGCACATTCACTTGACGAGTGGAGGACGTACCTGCGCTGGCACGTCGCGCACGCTAATGCGCCCGTGCTGTCGAGTGCATTCGTGAACGAAAATTTCGACTTCTTCAGTAAAACGATGCAGGGTACGAAGGAACTGCGTCCGCGCTGGAAACGGTGCGTCGGCTACGCAAACGGCGATCTCGGTGACGCAATCGGCGAAATCTACGTAAAGGAAACCTTCGGCGCAGAGGGCAAAGCACGCACGCTGGCGATGGTCGACGCACTGGAAAAGGCGCTGGGCGGCGATATTCAGTCGCTCCCTTGGATGGGTGAAGAAACCAAGAAGCAGGCGCTGGTCAAGCTGGCGGCGATCACCAACCGCATCGGTTATGGCGATAAGTGGCGCGACTACTCCAATTTAAAGATCGTGCGCGGGGATGCGCTCGGGAATTCGCAGCGCTCGAACGGGCACGACCTGCAACGCCGCCTGAATAAGATCGGGACCACACTCGACAAGCGCGACTGGCCGTATCCGCCGATGACGGTGAATGCCAGTTACAATCCGCTCGAGAACAACATCACGTTCCCGGCCGGAATTCTGCAGCCGCCGTTCTACGACAACAAGGCCGACGACGCCATGAACTTCGGTGGTATCGGAGCGGTGATCGGTCACGAACTGACTCACGGCTTCGACGATCAGGGCAGCCAGTTCGACGCCGCCGGCAACCTGCGCGACTGGTGGACCGCAGACGACAAGAAGAAATTCGAAGAGCGCACCGGTTGCATCAAGGATCAGTACGGCAGCTTCGTCGCCGTCGACGACCTGAAACTCAATGGCAAGCTGACACTTGGCGAAAACACCGCCGACAACGGCGGCATGCGCATCGCCTACATGGCCATGTTGAGTTCCTTTGCCGGCAAAGAACCGCCCGCTGTCGACGGCCTCACGGCTAAGCAGCGTTTCTTCCTGGGATGGGCCAACGTCTGGTGCCAGAACCGCACCGACGCGATCGCGCGCATGCTGGTCACGATCGATCCTCACTCACCGGGGAAGAATCGCGTGAACGGGACCGTCTCCAACATGCCCGAGTTCCGCGAAGCCTATCACTGCAAAGCAGACGCACCGATGGTGAACCAGAACGCTTGCCGAGTCTGGTAGAAAGTGAGGGCGGACACTCCTGTCCGCCTTTTTCTTTCTCCAAAATGCCGCAGTCACTCACCAAACAGCCCTCAGCGTCAGCTTTGTCTGACCGCCACCCGCCTTTCTAGAACTTTCCCTCATCCGCCGACGGCCCGTAAATCTCCGGCACGGATGCGTCGTTCAGCCGGAGATATACGGTGAGCTGGCCGCGATGGTGCGCCAGGTGATTGAAGACGCTGTCCCGCAGAACGATGTGCCGCTGGTTCTCGTCGACCACGCGTCCGCCTACTAACATTCTCCACAACGTCGTCAGGTGTTCGTCCGTGGTTTTTGAGAGGGCCTCGCGCGCGCCGACCACGTTCTTGTCGTGGGCCTCGACGAGTTCCTTTCGCGTGCTCAACTTTGTCTGCTCGTATTTCTTGCCATTCGCCGGGGCGATGTCGAGTTCATCCTGGTCGATGATCATCGGGATCCACGAGGGCATCGACGCGCACAATTGCGCGAGCGTGCCGAGTGCCATCGACTTCGGATGCGGCTTCCAGTCGTACCGGCCCTCGGGGACGCGCTCCAGCGCCCGCCGGGTTACCGCAGCTTCGCGTTCCAGTTCGCCCAAAAACAGTTCAGTCATTTTCATAACGCTCACCTTCCTTTCGAGGTAGTTCCAAGTCTCGATTTCACGGTAACCCGCCATATATGACATCGAGTGTCATAATTGAAAGGGCAGAATGAAAAATAGTCAGAGGCGCCACTCTCCATGAAGTCCGACCGGCTTTTGTCCGAGCTTCTGCTGCTGCAAGCCCACGGGCGGCTGACCGGACGCGAGATGTCCGAGCGGTTGGAAGTGTCGGAGCGCACGGTGCATCGGGACATGGAGGCGCTCAGCGCCGCTGGCGTGCCTGTCTACGCGCTGCGCGGAGCCCAGGGCGGATGGCAACTCGATGAAGACTGGCGCACGCAGGTTCCCGGCCTGGACGAAGCCGAGTTGCGGGCCCTGTTGATGGCGCAACCGCGAGTGATTGGTGATCCGAGGCTGGCCGCGGCCGCGGAACGCGCGTTAGGCAAGCTGATGGCGGCCTTACCCGACTCCATGCGGGAACGAGCCGCGTCGATCCGCCAGCGGCTGCACGTGGATACATCCGCGTGGCGTGGCAGCACGGAGGACCTTTCCATGCTGCCAGTCGTGCAGGATGCAGTCGCGCATGATCGGAAGCTATCCATTCAATACAAGCCGTCAGGACGCGAACGCGCGGAACGAATCGTTGACCCTCTCGGCCTGGTGGCGAAGGGCAGCACTTGGTATCTGGTGGCACAGACACCGAAAGGATTGCGAACCTATCGCGTTTCGAGGATCTCGGACGCCCGACTGCTCGACCAGTCCTGCGAACGCCCGGCCGATTTTGATCTAGCCAACTACTGGGACTCGTCAACGAAACAATTTCAGGACGGCTGGCGGCGTTTTTCAGCCGTGCTGAAGTTGGAACCAGGCGCTGCGGAATGGATGAAGATGTGGCAACTGGCGTCGGCCGCTCAGCCCGGAGAAACCGCGGACGCAGAAGGCTGGATCACCCTAACTGTGCAGTTCAATCATGAAGACGAAGCCCGCTTCGTCGTACTCGGGCTGGGAGGGCGGGTGGAAGTGATCGAGCCGGCGAGTTTACGCGAGCGCGTCGCAGCGGAACAGAGGGCGGCTCTTGAGCGCAAGCGTAATTCAAAACCGTCCGCGGCGGCTCAGCGGGATACTGAGAACTGAGAACCGGGAACCGGGAACTCGTCTACCGTTCGCCGATTCCGAATACCGAGCCAAGCAGCAGAATCAGCAGGACGCCGGCGGAGATCCATCCATACCGCGAATCGCGCTCGCGGAAGAACAGCACCATGGCGACGATCACGCGCATCACCGGCGTCACGAGCAGGATCAGAACACCGGCAGTCTCCAGACGAGCGGCGATCACGCCATCGACGAGAATTTGCGCGACTACGCCCGCTGCCATGACGAAGAATCCTGCGAGCGCTCCGACATGGAGCACGCGGGCGAGGGCGCGATCGAATCCGGGCTCGCGCTGTTCGCTCATAGAAATTTCCCCACAATGTGCGCCAGCATGTGGAGTGAGAGATACAGCATGATGGTCACGAGCAGACGCGCCACCCATTTGTGATGAATCCGAGGCGCCAGCCTCGCCCCGGTAAGCGAACCCACAAACACACCCACAACCAGGGGCGCCGCAACCGACGGAAGGATGTCCCCGCGACGGTAGTAGACAAAAGCGCTGGCGGCGGCTGTGACCCCCATCATCAGGTTGGAGGTTGCGGTGGCGACGATCAGTGGCACGCCCATGAACAGATACATCACGGGAACCTTAATCGGCCCGCCGCCGATACCGAGGAGCCCGGAAAGACCTCCGGCGACGAGCGACGCTCCCATGCCCAGCCGGTAGCGCTTCGGCTCATAGGGCGGAAACGGTGGCGCATCGTCGGCAGGCGCGGGCGCTAGCACGGACTCTTCTTCGTCGTGCGCGTCTTCTGTCTTGCCGCCTTTGCGCAGGATGGTGATGGCTCCATACAAAAGGAACACCGCGAACAGAATTTCCAGCGCAGTGCGATTGATGTAGCCGACGAGGTATGCCGTGACGGCCGCGCCCAGCGCAGTGGCAAGCTCAAGAGTCATCCCAAGCCGGATGTCAGCCGTATGCCGCTGCAGGTTCACGGAAGAACTAGCCGCCGAAGTCGTAATCACCGCGATCAGGCTGGTGCCGATTGCCTGGTGAATGGGCAGTCCGAAATAGAGGGCCAGCATGGGCGCCAAGATGAGGCCGCCGCCCGTGCCGGAGAGCGCACCTACGAGTCCCGCGAAGAGTCCGAGGAAGACGAGGAGCAGGGTGATCATGCGGCGCTCGCGTGGGTAAGACACTCTGGTCCGACTTGTGAAAACCGAGCGACTGGTATTTCGGGAGGGCACAGCTTTAGCTGTGCCGATACGTCTGAATACGCTCGCGCTTTAGCGGCTGAGGTAACGTCCTCGCGCGCACAATGACTCTTTCCGCTGGGGCTAAAGCCGCCGTCGATGTGGGGGCGGTTGCGGCACGACTGAAGTCGTGCCCTCCCGAAGGCTGTCCCTTGGAAAATCTCGCGGTGATAGGACGAAAACTCGTTGTGAGGGAACGGCCAGGAGGAAAAAGCCAACGGGAAGCGAGGGACCACCAACGACGCCCTATCTCGCCGCAACATCCGCCTGCTCGTGCGCGTGATAGCTGGACCGCACCATGGGGCCCGACTCGACATGATTGAAGCCGAATTTCATGGCTTCTTCTTTCAGGTAGACAAACTCCGCAGGAGTATAGAAGCGCGCCATCGGCAGATGATCTTTCGACGGCCGCAGATATTGCCCGACGGTAAGTATGTCAACGCCTCGCGAGCCCAGGTCGCGGAACACTTCCAGCAGCTCTTCGGTAGTCTCCCCGAGACCGACCATCACGCCGCTTTTGGTGACCATGTCCCGGTCCCACTTCTTGGCGTTGGAGAGCAGGTCGAGCGTGCGCTGGTAGCGGGCTCCTGAACGCACCACACGATAAAGACGCGGCACCGACTCGGTATTGTGGTTGAGCACATTGGGCTTTGCTTCGAGCACGATGCGGAGCGGTTCCTCGAGTCCTTGAAAGTCTGGAATCAGTACTTCCACGCGGCAGTCGGGCACGGCTTCGCGTATTTCGCGAATCGTCTCGGCAAAAATCCGGGCGCCGCCGACGTTGTCATCGTCGCGATTCACGCTGGTGATGACCGCATGCTTCAGCCCGAGCGTGGCCACTGCCTCGGCCACACGCCGCGGTTCGTCCCAATCAATCGCCTCCGGACGCCCCTTCGGCACCGCGCAAAACCCGCAGCGCCGTGTGCAGATATTGCCCAGCAACATGAAAGTCGCTGTCTTGTGATTCCAGCACTCCCCAATATTCGGACACTGCGCCGACTCGCAGACAGTGTGTAGTCCCAGTCCGCGCGCCAGCTTCTTAAGATTGTGAAAGTTATCGCCGACCGGAGCCTTGGCCCGCAGCCATTCCGGCTTGGGCACGCGGACCGGTGGTCCAAGTTCGATCTGAACGAGTTGGGAAGAGGCTGCCATCGCCTGCTATTGATTCTAACAAACACGCCGCACTGAGCCTCTCAATACACCTCGCCATTCTTCTGCATGCTCTGGATTTTCCCTTCGACGACCGAGAGAGAGTAGGTTGCGCCGCCCTTGCCTCTCCACTCCCTCAAATTGAATTCGGATCCAGTCGGGCCGCGATAGACCGTGATGTCGCGAAACGTAAGCGGCATATTTTCGCGGCAAACTTCCGGGCCGCCTCTCGTGGAAAGAAAATAGGCGCCCTTGCCGGACCCGATCACGCGCGCCTTGCCGGTGCGTTCGATCAGGACGGCGCTTTTTTCGTCGACTGCAATTTCGCGCGGGCCGGGTGACCAACCGTCTTTCATGATGCGGGCCAGAAACGTCAGCGTGCGGCCCATGCGGTCACGCTTGGCGAAATGCGTGTCGGTCAGGATGTTTGCCAGCAGGTCGATCTTCAGGAAGTCGCGCCGCACGGTGACGCGAGGCATGTACGGATTAACCAGCGTCTGAGCCGACTGCAGGTCCTCATCGTCGGGCGCGTCGCCTTGCGCCGAATAAATGTACTGCCCGAGAACAGCCAGTCCAGCGCTGGTTCCGCCGATCGGCTTGCCGGCCGCGATGTGCGCGTTGAGAGCATCCTGCACAGGAGTACCCATCCACCAGTTGATGTAGTGTGCCTGGTCGCCACCAGCGATGAAGACGGCCTCGGCGTGGCGGATGATGCCGGCCACCTTGGGATCGCTGGCGGAATCACGGTCGGTAATGATCATCGTGGCAACTGAATTCGCCTTGCAGAGTTTATTAATGTAGTCGTTGTATTCATCGTTGCCAGACGCGCGCAGGACGAGGAAATCGCCGCCACCGGTTTTTTCGCAAAGGAATTTGAAGGCTTCATCGAGGTCGTCGCCGCCGCCCATGAGGGCGTATCCGGCGGTGGCCTTGGTGGTGACGTCGGTGGGGCTGCCGATGCGGATGTACTTATAGGAGGGCGTTTGCGCCAGGGCGAAAGGTGCCGCCGAAAGGATTAGAGGAACGACCCATCGCAATTTCATAATTGATCGGGACATCGAACGAAGAGATTCACTCCGGCCCAACACTGTCTTCCTCAGTGTCCTCTGTGAGCCCTGTGGTTAAAGATTCTCGTCACTTCAAGTGCACCGCCGCCTCGGAACTCTTGATCCCTGCGCTCTTTCCGCCCCGCACTTTTGGCATCGCATACTTCGGCTTGATCTCGTGGCATCCGTTTTCGCAATACGCGCCGGACGCGGCTGACTCCGGCGTGGGCATCGGAGAATTCACTGCAAACTCGCGGTCAGCTTCGAGTTGCTGCTCGACTTCGGCAAGCAGTTTCTGGTTAGCGTCGGGGGTGAGCCACTTTTTCTGGCTGACCAGATAATTTTCCAGGCGCGCAATCGGATCGCGTTTCTTCCAATATTCAAACAGCGGCTTGGGAACGTAGTCAGCCGCGTCGTGGATGGCGTGCCCTTTCATGCGCATCATCTTCGCTTCGATCAGCGTGGGACCTTCGCCGCGGCGCGCGCGTTCGCAGGCCTCGTGGCAGGAGTCGTAAACCTGGCAGGCATCGGTGCCGTCGACGATCACGCCCGGAATGTTGTACGCGATGGCGCGCTCGGCGAGGTCTTTCACTTTGAACTGCATGTCCGAAGGAGTGGAGTAGGCCCACAGATTGCTTTCGATGATGAGCACGAGTCCGAGATCTTGCACGGCGGCAAAATTCAGTCCTTCGTAAGTGACGCCGGTGGATTGTCCGCCGTCGCCGATGTAGGTCATGACTGCGATGTGCTTTCCTTGCAGGCGTGCGCCCAGCGCAACGCCTGCGAGCACGGGGATCAAGTCGCCGAGAGTTGAAATCGGCGAGACCACGTTGCGATCGAGATGATCGCCGAAGTGCGATGAGGCGTCGCGGCCTTTGGTCGGCGATCCGGCCTTGGCCATGTATTGCATCATGATGTCGCGTGGAGAAAATCCGCGGACCAGCGTTGATCCCTGGTTGCGAATCATGGGGCCAAACCAGTCGTCTTTTTGTAGAGCGTAGGCGGAGGCGCAGGAGCAGGCCTCTTGGCCTAATCCGAAGTACACTCCGCCGACGACTTTGCTCTGCTTGTAAAGGCTTTCGAGCACGGACTCCATCCGGCGGTTGAGGAGCATCCAGCGGTAGATTTCGATGGTCTGCTGCTTGCTTAGATATTTCGATTCACGCAGCGGAGGCGCGGGTTTTGAGAGATCGCCGCTTTCAAGTTCATAGCGGACGTGGTCTCCGACGCGGACCTGGCGCAGAGCGAAGTCGGGTTTTTCGAGGCGGTAGTCGGGGATGGAGTAGGTGCGGAGTGAGCTGCGAGCTTCGAGCTTCGGCTTCGACGGCGAGGTCTTCTTCTTAGCCATGACTGCTCAGGATGACCAACCGGGTATGCTAGCGCAGAGATGGGCTCGGCGTCTTGCGGAGGGTCAAGGGGAAGTGACTCAATTGCGAATCACCGCCCCCTCAGCGGCTAAAGCCGCGACAAAAATGCGATGATACGGCACGGCTGAAGCCGTGCCCTCCCGAAAACGGTCGAGCCCTCGCGAAAACAGCCGAGCCCTCTCCCGAAAACAGCCGCGCCCTCTCCCAAAAACGGCCGTGCCCTCCCGAAAACAGCCGAGCAAGGATTTTCCGCAGTCTCTGAAAGCCTTGCCATTCAAAGCAGAATCGAAAAAAGCGAGTGCTCACGCGAGGTACAAGTCTTCTTCTCCGCGGATTGCGCGCAAGGATTCGGGCGCTTTCATCGGAATGCCAACGGAATTCTCCAGGAGCGCATCGAGAGATGCTACCGGGACGGATTTCTCTCCGAAAATGATCTCGAAATTGCGCACGATGGACTCGGCAACGGCGGCAATGGCCACCTCGCGGCCCAGTTCCTTTTTCATCGACGTCACCGGCTTTGAAGTAATCCCGCACGGGACGATCAAATCAAAATAGCCGAGGTCGGTGTTGACGTTCAGCGCGAAGCCATGCGAAGTGACGGAACGCGAGATGTGCACGCCGATGGCGGCAATCTTGCATTCTGAGCCTTTCTCGGTCCACACGCCGGTCAGTCCCGCAACACGCTTCGTCGCAATAGAAAAATCCGCGCACGTGCGAATCAACACTTCTTCCAGCCGTCGAACATAGTCGATCGCGCCCATCGTCTTGCGGGCGGGCTTTTCCTGAGAGCTGAGACCTGACACCTGAGACCTGATTCCCTGGGAGCTGCTGTAGCCGCGAAGATCGAAGATCGGGTAGCCGACGAGTTGTCCGGGGCCGTGAAAGGTGACGTCGCCGCCGCGGTCGCATTCGAAGACTTCGACTCCGCGGAGAGCCAGTTGGTCGGGAGGCAGCAGGACGTTGGCGGCTTTCGCGTTGCGTCCCAGTGTGATGACCGGCGTGTGTTCGAGCAGGAGCAGCACGTCGCCGATGCGTCCGGTTTTGCGAAGCTCGACCAGTTCCTGCTGGATGCGCAGTCCGGCAGCGTAGTCGATGCGGCCGAGTTGGAGGACGGAGATCACGGGAATGAGTGCAGCAAGCGTCGCTGATTGCATTATAGGTTGTTGATCCGTATCAGGGCACCGCTTCAGCGGTGCCGAAAAAAGGGGCGTGGATTGCCCCTTTAGGGGCTGGGGTTTTGCCGCGCGCGACTCTTCGGTGGGCCAGCCCCTGAAGGGGGGATTCAAGAATCGTGCTTTGCGGCAGCGCTTCCCTGATACGAACCTCTACCCGCTGCATCCCCATTCGAATTTTTCGTTTGGATTCCGCCGCTTGTTAACCCCCCAGATTCCCCCTTGCACAACGTTGCGCGTTCTGGTACATTCTTTGAAGTCGAGGACAAGTGAACAAGTGTCTAGGTTTGTCTGCATCCTTGCAGTGAGCCGTGGCATCAAACTCTGAAAGCCTCTAATTGACTCCGCCTCTTCAGGAGTCCGCATTCGGGAACAAAGGTTCCTGAAGGGTTTCGCGAAAAGCAGAACCTCCCAAGCGATCTTTTTAGTTTTGACCGTCTTCCGCTTCGGCGCGTGCCGAAAATGCAGTGCCCCGTCGTAAAACGACAAAGCGGAAGCGAGTAGCTGCGTTGCGAACAAAAGAGTTCTCCGCGTTTGAGTTCTTCTCACCCGGATAGACACTCCCCGTTGTGGATAACAGGTGGAAATCCTGTGATTGCAAAGGGTTGACACGCTCCGCGCTGCACGATAGGGTTAACAGGTTTCGAGGACGTACGGAATCCCGTGAGGGATGCTGTACGGACGGAAAAGCGCACCGCTTAGGCGGAAAGCGGATTCGGTCTTTGACAATAAGGTTGAACGTGCCAGTCGTGAGAATGAAATGTTCGGGCTAAAGTCTGAACGTACTCACAATATAGGCCTCTGCCCTCAGCTGGGCGGAGGTGATCGGTCTACCCAGACCGGTCTCAGGTTTCAAACGAGAGTTTGATCTTGGCTCAGAATCAACGCTGGCGGCGTGCCTAACACATGCAAGTCGAACGAGAAAGGGGAGCAATCCCTGAGTACAGTGGCGACCGGGTGAGTAACACGT